>Ga0318525_10000546_pt1 | contig 12100 bp, 7 predicted proteins | sample GRESIP052b4f23_FD_203482 | JGI IMG/M metagenome (GOLD analysis project Ga0318525, IMG submission 203482) | Tropical soil microbial communities from Luquillo Experimental Forest, Puerto Rico - GRE.SIPMG.052b4f23 | ecosystem: Environmental > Terrestrial > Soil > Tropical forest > Bulk soil...
ACGCGCACGCGCGGCGCATCGACCTCGCTCACGAGTGCCTCGGGAGCGGAGCGTCGCGGCGGTAGCGCACGGCGTCGGGCCCGGCGTCGAGCTCCTCGGAGTAGCGATGGCCGCTGTAGACCGCGTGCACGATGGCCCCGGGGGCGAGTGCATCGCCGATGCGGGTGATCGAGCGGATACCGGCGTCGTCGCAGGCCGATTGCTGCGCCATCAGCGCAGCAAACAGCGTGTCGTTCGCGAAGCGGGTGCCGACGATCACGAGTGACGCGCAGGGAAGCCGCATCTCGGCATGGGTGAACTGGTTGGCGAGGGTGACGGCGCCGTTCGCGAAGGCCGTCACGCGTGAGAGAGTGTGCAGCGCGACGCCCGCTGCGGCGAGTGCGCGGTGAACCTGCGGCTGCTCGTTGCTCATGATGCCCCACGCCGAGGCGTGACCGGCGGGCGTGACGTAACTCACCGCGTGTCCGCTTCTCGCGAGGTGCTCGGCCAGCGCACTGCCCATGTAGTAGCTGTCGAAGTCATAGACGACGACCGGGGTCGCCAGCTGAGTCCCGGCAGCGATGTCATCGGGAGTGTATACCCCGGGCCCGGACAACTCGCCCACCGGGATCTCGAGCGGCGAGTAGAGCAGGCGTGCCCAGCGCGCGCCGGTGGCGACCACCACGTGTGCCGGCCCGAGCTCGAGGATGTCGGCGGCGGAGAGGTGGTTGCCCCGATACACGCTCACGTTCGTGAGCCGCTCGAGCTGCCCGCGCCGCCACTCGAGCACCCGTCCCCAGGCCGCAAGTCCCGGCAGACGTGTCTCGAAGCGCAGGCGGCCACCGATCTCATCGGCCGCCTCCGCCACGGTCACCTCGTAGCCGCGCCGGCCGAGCGACAGCGCACACTCCAGGCCCGCGGGTCCGCCACCGACGATGAGCACGGAGGCCGCGCTCGCCGCGGAGGCGATGCGCTCGGGATGCCAGCCGCGGCGCCATTCCTCTCCCGCAGTCGGGTTCTGCGTACAGCGGACCGGCACGCCATCGTGCCAGCTCCCGATGCAGATGTTGCAGCCGATGCACTCGCGGATGTCCTGCTCGCGGCCGCTGTCGATCTTCATGGGCAGGAAGGGATCGGCGATCGAGGGGCGCGCCGCGCCAATCAGATCGAGCACGCCACGGCGGATCTGGCCGACCATGGTGTCGGGTGAGGTGAAGCGGCCGACGCCGACGACGGGCTTGCGTGTCACTTTCTTCACGAAGTCGATGGTCGGCTCATGGCTGCCCTCGGGTGCAAAGCGCGAGGGCGGGCAGTCGGTGGGCGAGGAATCCATCTTCACGTCCCAGAGATCGGGGAGCTCGGCGAGGAGTGCCACCACCTCGTGCGCCTCGGAAGGCGCATTCGCGCTGGGCCGCGCGCGCAGCTCCTCGAGGCTGATGCGGAGCGCCACCGCGCACTTGCCGCCGACCGCCTCGTGCGTCACCTCGAGGAGCTCGCGCACGATGCGCACGCGGTTCGCGACGCTGCCGCCGTAGGCGTCGGTGCGGAAATTCCACTCCGGCAGCAGGAACTCGTACGGCAGGTAGCCCATGCCGGCGTAGACGTAGACGATGTCGAAGCCCGCCTGGCGCGCGCGCCGGGCCGCCGCCGCCTGGGCTGCGAGGAGCGCCCGGATGTCCTGCGCGTCCATGACGCGCGGCCGCTGGTGGCCCATGAAGTTGACGTGCGTCGCCATCCACGAAGTACCCGACGGCGACATCGTCGGCAGGCGGCTCGTGCGGTTCATGACCGACCCGCCGCCGTGCCAGAGCTCGATCCCGGCGAGGGCGCCGTGGCGGTGGACGGCTTCGGTCATGAGCGCATGCGAGCGCACGTCCTCATCGTCCCAGAGTGTGGCGAAAGGCAGCGGGGAGTCGTCCGAGCCCGGGTCGATCGACACGTAGCCGGTGCACACCACCCCCCAGCCGCCCTCGGCCTTCATGCCGCGGAACGCGGCGCGCATGTGCGGCATGGCGTTGGTCATGCCGGCCGCGTGCGGCACGGCGTAGAAGCGGTTGCGAGCGGTGACCGGCCCGATCCGCACCGGCTCGAACAGCACGTCGTAGCGGGAATTGCGCGCCATGGCGCCGAGTCTGCCGGTAGTTGAGCGAATGCTCAATGCCGTAGGATCGCGCCTGCTGCCACACGAAGAACGCGGCAGCGTCACGGGGGACACCACTCATGCGTCACGCACTGCCCGGTCTGCTCGCCCTCATCAGCTCGCTGCCCCACCTCGCGTGCGCGCAGGCGTTCGCGCCGGACACCCCGGAAGCGGGCTCGGTGGAGGAGATCGCGAAGGCGACGACCGAGACGCGGTTTCTCTCGCCGTGGGTCGCGTATCTACCCGCGTCGAACGGCGCAGTCTCGCCGCGCAGCTTCCTGCACCGCATCCCCGGCGCCCCGGGCGAGCTCGTGAACACCACCACCGCCTACGCCTACTGCCGCGCGCTCGCCGCCTCGTCCCCCCGCGTGCGTCTCTTCACCATCGGCCGCTCGGAGGAGGGCCGCGACATCGTGTTGCTCGCGATTGCCGATGAGGCCGGCATCCGCGACCTCGATCGCCTCAAGGCCGCGACCGCAGCGCTCGCCGATCCGCGCCGCACCGATGCCGCGGCCGTCGAGCAGCTCGTGGCGAGTGCCCGTCCGATCTACTACTTCAACGCGGGGCTCCACTCGGATGAGAGCGGCTCCACCGAGTCGGTGCTCGAGCTCGCCTATCGGCTCGCCGTGTCCGAGCAGCCGATGATCCGCCGCATCCGCGAGAACGTCGTCGTGCTCATCAATCCAGCCTCCAATCCCGACGGCCGCGACAAGCAGGTCGAGTGGTTCTACCGGTACCTGAAGGGCAAGACCGACCAGGCGACGCTGCCGCGCCAGGCGCCGCCCTACTGGTCCCACTACGCCTTCGTCGACATCAACCGCGATGCGCACCAGATGGTCCACGCGACCACCAAGGCCGTGTTCCGCATGATGTTCGACTGGCACCCGCAGGTGATCCACGACCTGCACGAGAGCATCGCCATGCTCCTCACCTGGAATGGCACCAACCCCATAAACGAGCACGTCGATCCGCTCACCTACGCCGAGCGGCTCGCGTTCTCCTTCCACGAGGTGCAGATGCTCACGGGCTTTGGCATGCCGGGGGTGTGGACCTGGAACTTCGGCGATGACTGGGCGCACCTGTATCTCGACGCCATCGGCACCAACCACAACGCCGATGGCCGCGGCTACGAGACCTTTGGCAACGGCAGCGCCGAGACCATGCGCTCCGAGCAGCCCGATTCCAACACGAGCGTCGAGTGGTACCGGCCGCTGCCGGCGCCGCCGGTGGCGTCCTTCCTCTGGTCGGCGCGCGACAACGTCAACTACAACGAGACGGCCATGCTGGCCGCGCTCGATAGCACCGCGCAGCAGGCGAAGACGCTGCTGCGCAACTACTACCTGAAGGGCCTCCATTCCTACCGGAAGGGACTCGACGAAGCGCCCTTCGGCTTCGTGATTCCCGCGGCGCAGGGCGATCCGACCCGCGTCGCGCAGCTCATCGACCGGCTCATCTCGCTCGGGGTCGAAGTGCAGCGGGCGACCTCCGCACTCACTCTGAAGGAAGGCACCTGGCCTGCCGGGACCTACGTCGTCCGGCTCGATCAGCCCTACCGCGACTACGCCGTCGACCTGCTGACTCCGCAGAACTTTCCGAAGGACGCACCCGAAGCCTACGACGACATCTCCTGGTCCTTCCCCGCGCACTACCACCTCGCGGTGATCGCGACCGCCGACCCGCAGGTGCGTGCCGCCGCGCTCGCCCCGCTGACTGAAGCGCCGCACGTCGCGGGCGCGGCTCCGGGCGCCGGCCCCGTGTACCTGCTGAAGGACAGCGGACAGGAAGGGCTTCTCGAAGCGCGCTGGGCGCTGCGCGGCTTCCGCGTGGCGATCGCCGAGCGCGCCTTCAAGGTGTCAGGGACCGAATACCCGGCGGGCTCCTGGATCCTCGCGCCGCAGCCGGGACTCGCGGCGGCGGTGCGCGACGCGGCGACACGGCTCGGCCTGGACTGTGCGAGCACCGCCGCCGTGCCGCAGGTGGCGCGGCACGAGGCCCCCGTGGCGCGGCTCGGTGTCTGGATACCGTGGGCGGACACCGACACGGCCGGCTGGACGCGCTACGCGCTCGACCAGCGTCACATTCCCTACGTGTACGTGCGCGATGAGGACATTCGCGCCGGAAAGCTGCGCGACAAGTACGACGTGCTCCTCTACCCGCACGTCGATCTCGAGCTCGCCGAGCAGATCGAGGGCCTCTACAAGTCGTGGGGCCCGATGCCCTTCAGGAAGACGGCGAGCACGCCGAGCTTCGGGAATCCGGCCGCATCCGATGACATCACCGGTGGCATCGGTTACGCCGGGCTCGCCGAGCTGCAGAAATTCATCGACGCCGGCGGACTCCTCATCACCCTCGGCAACGGCTCGATGCTGCCGCTCGAGGGCGGACTCGTGCGGGGTGTGCGGCGCGAGGCGGGCGGCGTGCCGCGCAGCACGCAGGGCGGTGGTGCGGCCGCGGCCGCGGCGTCACAGATCGCGGTGACCCGCACCCCGGGCGCGCACGTGCGCGTCTCCTTCGCGCGGCCCGAGCACCCGATCGCCTACGGCTACGGGCCGCGCACCTGGGTGTTCCGGCAGAACTTCGCGCTCTACTCGATCCCGCGGCGCTGGCTGCGCATGGCGTACTGCACGGTCTGCCTCGATGGGCCGATCGACCGCAGCGGTATCGTCCTCGAGTGGGGCGACCGGGACGGGGCGCCGTTCGTCGTGAGCGGCCAGGCGTGGGGTGAGGAGAATCTCATCGGCCGTGCCGCGATCCTCGACATGCCGGTCGGCAAGGGCCACGTGATCACCTTCAACTTCAACCCGCTGCACCGCGATCTGAACCGCGGCGATCAGCGCATGCTGTGGAACGCCATCATCAACTGGCGGGCGATTCTCGCCGCGCCATGAGGGGCAAGGCAACTCGCTTATATCAACATGTTGATATGCGAGGCGGGGCGTGTGCACGAGCGGACTCGGGATCAGGGCGGCGACAGGCGGTTGTACTTCGCCAGCACCGCGCGCAGCTCATCGTGCGGCAGGGCGCGCACGTGATGACCGTTGATCCCGGTCATGTCGGTTGCCGCGACCATGGCGTTGACGATCGCCTCCTCGGTGGCCTGGACGGTTGCCGCGAACAGTGGGTCGAGCGAGAGATTCGGCACCATTTTCAGATCGACGAGGTGGCCGACGTCGCTGGCGCCGGGGTTGGCGGTCGAGAAGGCGATGAAGATGTCGCCCGAGCCGTTGCTGGCGATGCTGCCGATGCGGCCGATGCCGAGCGGCACGCGCCGCGCGATGCGCTTCAACTGGTGCGGGAGGAGCGGTGCGTTCGTCGCCACCACCACGATGATCGAGCCGAGCTCGGCCGCCTCGGACGGCAGCCACGCATAGGGATCTTCGCTCTCGATCTCGCGGCCGACCGGAATGCCGGCGATGCGCAGGTTCTGCCGCCTGCCGAAGTTGCACTGGACCAGTACACCCACCGTGTAGCCGCCATCTTTCGCAGAGAGCGTGCGCGATGAGGTGCCGATGCCGCCCTTGAAGCCATTGCACACCATGCCCGTGCCACCGCCGACCGAGCCTTCCTCGACCTGGCCTCCGTGCGCGCTGTCGATGGCGTGCAGGACGTGCTCGGGCTTGACGTGAAAACCGTTGATGTCGTTCAGCCACCCGTCCCAGGTTTCGGCCACCACCGGCAGCGACCACCAGTCATCGTCCGGCCCCGCCGGTCCGTGCGCCACGCGCCAGGCGATGACCGCATCGCGCACGATCCCGACGCTGTGGGTGTTCGTGATCATGACCGGACCTTCGAGAAAGCCCGACTCCTCGACCCAGTGAGTGCCCGTCATCTCGCCGTTACCGTTCTGCGAGTACCAGCCCGCGAAAGAGAAGCGGTCCATGGAGGCGGTGCCGCGCGGCAGCACGGCGGTGACGCCGGTGCGGATCGGGCCCTTGCCGACGACCAGCTTGCCGCTGCCGGAGATCAGGGTGGTGTGGCCGACGAGCACGCCCGCGACGTCCGTGATGGCATTCAGGGGACCCGGAGTGCCATCGAAGGGTACGCCGAGCTCGCGCGCGCGCGCCCGGTGTGCTGCCTCGGCGCCGCACGCGACGCCAGCCGCGAGCGATGCCAGCAGCAGCACGGGCACAGCGAGAGTCAACGCCGGGCGTGGCATAGCGAACCTCCCCTGAAACGATTGGTGTTGCGCGTCAGGCGCGGGCGGCAACCACGTCGCGCCGCATGGAGTGCCACCAGTACACCGCGTATATCAACACGCCGGGGGCGCACACATAGAGCGCCTGCAGCAGTGGCTTGCGGCCGATGCCGATCGAGGCCCAGACGCAGTAGATCGCGGCGAGGAATGCTGCCACGAACCAGCGTATTTCGCGCGGACCGGGCTTCGGGATCTGTCCGCGGCGCCACAGCACCAGCACCGCGATGGCGCATCCGATGTAGATGGGCAGATTGGTGGCGGTTACGACGACGCTGAGCAGCGTGAATGCACCGGCCATCGAATCGTTGTAGTTCATGATCAGCATCAGACTCGCAAGAAGGCCGGTGAACACCAGGCCCCAGAGCGGCGCGCCGTGCGCATTGACCTTGCCGAGTACGCGCGGAAAGCCACCGTGCTTCGCGAAGCTCACCGTGAGCTCGCCGATGACCAGCGTCCAGCCGTTGAGGCAGCCGAGTGCACCCACGATTACGAAAGCCGCCAGCAGCTTGCCGGAGGCTGGGCCGAGATAGCGGGCAAAGAGGTCCGCGAAGGGCGCATTCGATACGGCGAGCTCACCCTGCGGGATGAGCAGCATCGGCACGAGCGACACGCAGATATAGATGAGCGCGACCAGGAGCGTCCCGATGAAGGTCGCGCGCGGTATCGTGCGCCCCGGATCCCTCACGCGGCCGGCCGGCATGGCTGCGCTTTCGACGCCGAGCATGGCATAGAGCGCGAGCGTCGACGCGGCGATCACTCCGCTCAGCGAGGTTGGCGTCGGCGGAACGTGCACGAGCGACTGTGCACGTGGCGCGAAGAGCGCCCACACACCGAGGAGGATGATGCCGGCCTGCGGCACGAGCTTCACTACGGTCGTGAGCACCTGCACCCCACCGGCGGTGCGCGCGCCGAGCAGATTGACCAATACGAACAGCCAGACAGTTGCGAGGGCCGTTACCGCGGCGAGCCCGTGATTGAGAGCGAGCACCGGGAAGAAACTCGACAGGTAGCCGACCGCACCGGTCGCAAGGACCGGCAGGGTCACGACGGTGGAAACCCAGTAGCACCACATCAGCACGAACGCGACCGCCCCACCGAAGGCGCGGCTGGTGTAGACATACGGTCCGTCATCGTCCGGGAATGCGCGCGAGAGACCCGCGAAAACCCAGGCAATGAAAATGCAGCCGACCGACGTGATCAGCCACGCGGGCACCGCGTTCATGCCATAGGGCGCGAGCGATGCCGGCAGCATGAAGATGCCGACGCCGATGGTGTTGCCGACCACCAGGGCGGTGGTCATGGTCAGGCCCAGGGCGCGGGCGGAGTCGGCCGGTGCGGGCACGTCGTGCCGCCCTCTCAGCTCATCGCCAGCGCTTCTTTGAGCGCGGCTTCGAGCATGGCCATGGCCTCATCGACGTGAGCGCGGTTGATCATGAGCGGCGGTATGAATCGCACGGTGCTCTGGCCACAGGATAGCAGCAGCAGCCCCTGGTGGTAGGCGCGCGTCAGCACCGCCGCGCACAGTGCGCGCGCCGGGGCACGGGTCGCGGGGTCGGTGATGAGCTCCATGCCGATCATGAGTCCCTTGCCGCGGACCTCGCCGATGCACGGGTAGCCCTGCTGGAGCTCGCGCAGCCGCGCGAGGAAGAACTCCCCGACCGAGGCGGCGTTCGCTGCGTACTCGCGCTCGACCAGATCGAGCGTCGCGAGCGCCGCCGCGCAGGAGAGTGGATTGCCGCCGAAGGTGTTGCCGTGCGCACCGGGTTTCCACTGCTGCATGTACCGGCGGCGCGCCACCATCGCCCCGATCGGCAGCCCTGATCCCAGACCCTTGGCGAGTGTCATGATGTCGGGCGTCACGCCCCAGTGCTGGCTCGCGAACATCCGCCCGGTGCGGCCGATCCCCGACTGCACCTCATCGAATATGAGCAGCATCCCGTGCCGGTCGCAGAGCGCACGGAGCCCCGCGAGGAAATCATCGGGCGGCACGATGTAGCCGCCCTCACCCTGAATCGGCTCGACCATCACCGCCGCGACCTCGGAGGGCGGCAGGTTGTTCTGGAACAGCACGTTCTCGATGTAGTCGATGACGGCCCTGGCCTGGTCGGCGCCGGCAAGGAGCGGCCGGTAGGGGTTGGGGTAGGGGACGTGTGTGACGCCCGGCATGGTGGGGAAGAATCCCGCCTGCTGCGTGTACTTGCTCGAGGTGAAGGCGAGCGAGCCCATCGTGCGGCCGTGGAATCCGCCGAGAAAGCCGATGAAGCGCTGCCGCCCGGTGACATAGCGGGCGAGCTTCAGTCCGGCTTCGACGGATTCCGTGCCGCTCTGACAGAGGAACACCTGTGCCGGCTCGCCGACCGGATTGAGACCGGTCAGCCGCTCGGCCAGGCGCGTCATGCGCTCGTGCCAGTAGTCGGAGGAAATGTGCAGGAAATCCTCCGTCGCGTCCCGGATCGCCTGCACCACCTGCGGATGGGCGTGACCGGTGCTGACGACACCGATGCCGCCCATGAAATCGAGGAAGCGATTGCCATCGACGTCCCAGACCTCGGCGCCGCGGCCTTGCGCGATGGCGAAGGGGTAGTCGCGCGGGTAAGAAGGCGTCGAGACGGCCCGGTCGCGCGCGATCAGCGCCTGCGCCTTCGGGCCGGGCAGGCGCCTGTCAGTCTTCATGGTCGAGCTCATGTCGGTGTCCTCGGCATCTTGATACGAACGGCAGCCGCGTGCGCGGCCTCGGTGCGGGCATGCAGGTCGCGGAGCACCTCGAGCTCGCGCGCGTCCGGCGGCGGCACGATTTCGAGCGTCTGCGCCACTTTCAGCGGCCAGCCGGTAGCGGCGCGCGCCGCCTCGACGCTCACCCCCGGATAGAGCGCGGCGAGCTCGAGCTCGAGTGTCGCCGGGTTGGGACGCAGCACGCCGAAGTCGGTGATGACGGCCTTCGGACCCGAACCTGGCGCGCGGCTCGCCGCACGCGCGTCACCACCCTCGAGGTATCTGCCGGAGGTGCGAAAGTCCAGCTGCGCGACGAAGCTGCGCGTCGACTGCTTCATCACGATGAGCACCTCGTGCGCGTGGCTCGCGATCTCCGGGGCCCCGCCTGCGCCCGGCAGCCGCACCCTGGGGTGCGCGTAGTCGCCGATTACAGTGCTGTTGAGATTCCCGAAGCGGTCTATCTGCGCGGCACCGAGGAACCCCACATCGATACGACCGCGTTGCAGGTAGTGGGCGAAGATCTCCGGCAACGGCACGATGCAGGTCGCGGTCTCGGCGAGCTCGTTGTCACCGATCGAGAGCGGCAGCACGATGGGGCGCGTGCCGACGGTGCCGGATTCGTAGATGAGGACGAGATCCGGCGCATGGGTGAGGCGCGCGAGGTTGCACGCGGCGCTCGGCAGGCCGATGCCGACGAAGCACACCGCGCCGTTGCGCAGTTGTCGCGCGGCCGTGACCGTCATGATCTCGTCGCGGCTGTAATCCGGCGCGCTCATGAGAGCCTCAGGCCGCGACGCCCAGCTCGCGCAGGAGCGCCGCGTGATCGCTGACGCCGAGCACGTGGCGGTTCATCCACGCCGTGAAGGTTTCACGGTCGCGCGCGATCTCATCCCACGCGAGGTAGAAGGCGTTATCGCGCGGGTAATAACCCTGGGCGTAGGAGGGATAGGCGCCGCCCGGGACGATGCTCGCGGCGGTGATCACCCACGAGGGAAGGATGAGCGCGTTCATGTCCGAATGCAGCTCCTCGACCTGCTCCTCCACCGTGACGAGCAGCTGCCGCGCCGCCAGCGCCGCCTCTTTCGACGCCCCCACGATCCCGCGGAGAAGCACGTTGCCGCGGGCGTCGATCTGCTGCGCGTGGAGGATCGTGACATCGGGAGTGAGCGCCGGAACGAGTGCCAGCCCGGCATTCGTAAACGGGCAGGACAGTGCCCGCACGGCAGAGCCCTGGACGCGCGTGAGATCGGTCGCAGCGTGGCGGCGCAGGAGCCCGCACGGCAGGCCGCTCGCGCCCGCCTGGTAGGCCACCGCCATCTCGGCGTGGGTGAATTCCGCGAGCTCGAGCGGCTGCGGCCAGCCGCGCTCGACCGCATCGCGCAGGCGATGGAGCGAGCCGACACCCGGATTCCCGCCCCACGAGAAGGTCAGCCGCGCCGCGCAACCCATGCCGATAAGCTGGTCGTACACCACGTCCGGCGTCATGCGGATCAGGTGCAGGCCGCGGCGGCGCTGGCGGATGATCTCGTGCCCGGCGGCAAAGGGAATGAGGTGAGTGAAGCCCTCGAGCGCAACACTCGCGCCATCCTTGACATAGGTTGCAATCGCTTCGCGCAGTGACAAGAGCGGCATGGGCTCACTCGACGACGGTCTGTGACTGCTCGCGCAGGTACTGCGGCAGGTAATAGAAGGAGCCTATCGCCTTGCCGGTCGAGCCGGAGCCCTTCCAGCCGCCAAACGCCTGGTAGCCGGGCCAGGCGCCGGTGGTGGCGCCCTGTGGTCGGTTCGCGTACGTGACGCCCGCCTCGATGTGCTCCTGGAACCAGGGGATTTCCCCGGCAGCGCCGTAGAATCCGGCCGTGAGCCCGAGCGGTGAGGCATTTGCGAGCGCCATGGCCTCATCGTTGGAAGATACCCGCTGCAGCATCACGATCGGCAGGAACATCTCCTTCTGCCAGAGCGGATGATCGGCCGGGGCCTCGGCGAGCGTCGGCCGCACGAAGAAGCCGCGTACGCATGCGCCCTCGCGCAGCTGCTCGCCGCCTGCGAGGATGCGCGCGCCGGAGCTGCGCAGCTGCGCGGCATAGCGCGCGTAGTCGTCATAGCCGGATCGGGTCGCGACCGGACCCAGCCAGTTCTCGCGACGCGCCGGGTCACCGATACGGAGCGCTGCCATCTCGCCGAGGAGCTTGTCGATGAGCGCGTCGGCGACCTCGCGGTGCACGTACAGCCGTGAGAGCGCCGAGCACTTCTGGCCGCCCATGCCGAACGCCGAGCGCAGGATGCCGGCCGCGGCGCGCGTGAGGTCTGCGCGTGCGGTGACGATGCAGGCGTTCTTGCCGCCCATCTCCGCGATGCAGGGGCGCGAGTAGGCGCCCGACTGGAGTTTTTGCGAGATCTGCCGGCCGACCTCGTAGGAGCCGGTGAAGGTCACCCCAGCGGTGAGGGGGTGATCGACGAGCGCCGCGCCGATCTCGGCACTCGAGCCGCTGAGATAGTTGAAAACCCCGGGCGGGAGCCCTGCATCGCGCAGGCAGTCGGCGAGCAGCCGCCCCGCCCACGGGGTGGCGGTCGCACCCTTCAGCACCACGGTGTTGCCGGTGATGAGCGCCGCGGCGGTCGGGCCGGCCGCTAGCGCAATCGGAAAATTGAACGGGGTGATCACCGCCCAGGCGCCGTAGGGCTTGAGCACGCTGCGGTTGCGCGAGGTGTAGCCCGTGAGCGGGTCGTTCGGCAGATCGCGCTGGTAGCTGTGCGCGCGCTCGAAATCGTCGCAGTAGACCGGAAAGAAGTCCGCCGCCTCCTGGGCCTCGCCGAGCGCTTCCATGCGGTTCTTGCCGACTTCGAGTGTCAGGGCGGCGGCGATGTCGTAGACGCGCTCCTCGATGAGTTCGCCGGCGCGACGCAGGAGGCGGGCACGCTCGGCGGCGGGCGTGTCCCTCCAATCGGGCCAGGCAGCGTGCGCCGCACGCAGCGCCGCATCGGCATCGGCACGCGTCGCCGCCGCGAACTCACCGAGCAGCTGCTGCTCGTTCGCGGGATTGAGCTTCCGGAGCACCGCGGGCGTCTCGCGG
>Ga0318525_10000548_pt1 | contig 12078 bp, 14 predicted proteins | sample GRESIP052b4f23_FD_203482 | JGI IMG/M metagenome (GOLD analysis project Ga0318525, IMG submission 203482) | Tropical soil microbial communities from Luquillo Experimental Forest, Puerto Rico - GRE.SIPMG.052b4f23 | ecosystem: Environmental > Terrestrial > Soil > Tropical forest > Bulk soil...
ATCCATCACCTGCAAATGGGCGAGTGGCGACGCGCGGGCGAAATTGCGTAGGGGCTTCGACCATAACGGCCTTGCGTCAGCTGCCAACGTCGCCCGTCGAGCGCGGGTCCAAGTTCGTGCGGCACCGTTTGGAACCGGTTGCCGATGCCGGCGGTTGTCAGCAGGCGATACAATCGACGTGTCGCTGCCCCTGAGCGGTGAGGCTCTGTGTGTGGAGGCTTGAAGCCATGAGCACTCTTACGCGCAAAGATGTGATCGCGATGCTGGGGGAGCTCGACGACGACGTCATCGCAGAGATCATTGCGAGCGGGGCGACCCTCGAAGAGCTCGCGGAAGCGCATGCTTGGCTTGCCAACGACGAGCCCTTGATGAACGCCGGTCGGCCGCTCCCGGGCGGCCGCGTCGCTCGCGTGGTCGACATCGTCGCCGCCATCAGCGAGGAGGAAGAGCAGGAAGACGTCGCAAGGCGAAGCTGAACGCCCGTGGCGCCTTAGCGGCGATCAAGAGGCCGCGCACACATAGGCGCCAATCGATGAAATGAAGTTCCAGTCACTGAAGGCGCCCGGATAATTTGCCGCCGGCCGCGGCGTGCCCGCGGGAACTTTCAGCCGGCTTTGCCCGCACTGGAACATTTCTGCACCGACCGAAAACCACATCCACGTACTGGAACTGCGGACGGCACCGTGCGTTCCCCGACCAGAACCGCGGTGCGATCATGGGAGGATCGACATGAGCGCGACCGGTCTCGACGTGTTCGACAAGACCCTGCAGACCACCAACATCTGGCTCGACGAGATCATGGCCAAGCGCGGGCTCGACCGACAGATGGCGTGGCACGTGCTGGGCGCCGTTCTGCATGCCGCCTTGTGGCCGACCGGGACAGAGGGGCGGCGCTTCGAACCTGCCGCTTGACCGAGCCGCGGGGGGCAACTCGTGCACCAGGAGTTCCAAAGCGCTTCAACACGTGAGGAGAACTGCCATGCAAGTCAGTGAAGCGATGACCGACGATGTCAAAATCGCCAGTCCCAATCAGTCGATCCGCGACGCCGCGCGCCTGATGGCGCAGATCGACGCCGGGGTGCTGCCGGTCGGAGAGAATGACCGGTTGGTCGGCATGATCACCGATCGCGACATCACCATCCGTGCCGTTGGCGCCGACAAGGGCCCGCGGACGCCGATCCGGGACATCATGAGCAAAGAAGTCATGTACTGCTTCGAGGATGATGACCTCGACGAGGTCGTGCAGAATATGGCCGACATCAAGCTCCGCCGGCTGCCCGTGCTCAATCGAGAAAAGCGCTTGGTGGGAATCCTGTCGCTGGGCGACATCGCCCTTACCGACGGCGCGGCCAGCGCCGGGAGCGCCTTGTGCGGCATCTCCGAGCCGGGTGGCGAGCATTCGCAGTCCATGGACGGCGGGCGCGGCATGCGCGGCACGTGAACACGTTCCACGTGGCGATAGGGAGCTTGAGAGCGGCTCCGTAAAGCGTAGCGCGGCGTCGATCGGTCCGACTAGGGTGCGCCAACTCCTCGGTTCTCATTTCGGGACCGCCGATCTCGGGTAAACCCCGGGACGACGCGCCCGGAATGACGGACGTCTGCACCAGCGAGACCAGCTCTAATCCAGCGTGCGTCGGAAGCGACTGATTGCAATGATCATGGCGATCAACATCAGGCCGGCGAGCGCAAGCGTATCGTAATGCAGGTCCCCAATCGCCGCGCCCTTGAGCATGACCCCGCGCACGATGCGAAGATAATGGGTGAGCGGCAGGAACTCGCCGATCCATTGCGCCCACGCGGGCATGCCCGCGAACGGGAACATAAAACCCGAAAGTAAGATGTTGGGCAGGAAGAACATCATCGACATCTGCATCGCCTGCAGCTGGTTCTGCGCGATGGTCGAAAAGGTGTAGCCGATCGAAAGATTGGTGGCGATGAACAGCGTGCTGAGCAGCGCGAGCAGAAGGAGGCTTCCCAAGAGCGGCACGCCGAACAGGCCGATGCCGATTCCGATGATGAGGGCGGCCTGCACGAACCCGACGATGATGTAGGGGATGATCTTGCCGAGCATGATCTCGACCGGCGTGATCGGCATGGCCAAAAGGCTTTCCATCGTCCCGCGCTCGATCTCGCGCGTCACCGAGAGCGCGGTGAAGATCAGCATGGTCATCGTGAGAATGGTGCCGACCAGACCCGGCACGATATTGAACGACGTATTGGCGGCAGGGTTGTAGCGCGCGTGGGTGCGGATCTCGAACGGGGGAGCCGCGCCGTCCGGAACGGCGCGGTCGTGTTGGAGCGCGGTCTGCACCAACGTGCCGAGCGCAGCCATGGCCGAGCCGGCGGCCACCGGGTCGGTCGCGTCGGCGGCGACCAGGAGCGCGGGACGATCGCCGCGGCGCACCGCACGCTCGAAATTAGCTGGAATTTCGATTGCGAACAGCACCGCGCCGGACGCGAGCAGGTGATCGAACTCGGTCTTGTCCTGGACGATATGGGTGACGTCGAAATATGCGGTGTTTTGAATCGCCTTGAGGATCGAACGGCCGAGATCGCTCTGCTCCTGCAGCAGCACCGCGGTGGGTAGGTGCCGCGGATTGGTATTGATGGCGTAGCCGAACAGCAGCAGCTGAACGAGCGGGATCATGATGATCATGGCGAACGAAACGCGGTCGCGCTTGAGCTGGATGAACTCCTTGATCAGCATCGCCCAAGTCCGACGCCAGAAGTCGGCGGACGAGCGTCCGCGCGGCGCACTCACGGGAGTGAGCGTGGTCATTGGAAATTGTCCTTGGCCCTGCCCATGAGGTCGATGAAGACATCCTCGAGCGAGGGGTCCGAGCGCGTCCAGGTGAGGTCCGGCCGATCGCGGTAGGACGCAACCGCAGCCTCGAGCGCCGCCTCATCGCGTCCGCACACATGCAGGCTGGTACCGAACGGCGCCACCATGTCGACGCCCGCGCGTTGGCTCAACTCCTCGGCCAGTTCTGTCAGCCCTGCGCCATCGCGCGCGCTCACCGTGTAGGTGTCGAGATGGGAAGCCGCGATCACCTCCTCGACCGTGCCATGCGCGAGCAGCACGCCGTAGGCGATGTAAGCAATCTCGTGGCAGCGCTCGGCTTCGTCCATATAGTGCGTGGAGACCAGCACCGTGAGCCCGTGGCCCGCGAGCGCATGGATCTCGTTCCAGAACTCCCGTCGCGCCTTCGGATCGACGCCCGCGGTCGGCTCGTCGAGCAGAAGAAGCTGCGGGTTCGGCAAAGTGCAGGCCCCGAGCGCAAGCCGCTGTTTCCAGCCACCCGAAAGCTCGCCGGCAAGCTGCGCCTCGCGACCCTCGAGTCCGAGCCGCTCGATCATCGCGCGCGACGCCGCCGCCGGGTCGGCCACACCGTAGAGGCGCGCGACGAATTCCAGGTTCTCGCGCACCGAAAGATCCTCGTAGAGGCTGAAGCGCTGCGTCATGTAACCCACGCGGCGCTTGATCTCGTCCGCCTGGGTGCGGATGTCGTAGCCGAGACAGGTGCCGTGGCCTTCGTCCGGGGTGAGCAGCCCGCACAACATCCGGATGGTCGTGGTCTTGCCCGAGCCGTTGGGACCGAGGAAGCCATAGATTTCCCCGCGTTTGACCCGCATTGACAGGTTGCGCACAACCTTGCGGCCGTCGAAGGATTTCGTTAGTCCTTCGACGTCGATGGCGATATCCGGCACCGTCGTCACTGGCCTTGCCCCAGCGCGACGCTCACCGGCTGGCCGACGCGCAGATGCTCGGGCCGTTCCGGTCGCGCTTCGATCAAGAACACGAGCTTCGAGCGCTCGTCCATGCTGTAGATCACCGGCGGCGTGAATTCCGAGGTGCGGGAGATGAAGCTGATCTTGGCGGTGATGTCGCGCTCACAGCCGTCGCAACTGACGGTGACGGGGTCGCCGAATTTGAGCTTGGGCAGCGTCGCTTCGTTTACGAAGAACCGCACCTTCAGGTTGCCGGGGGGCAACAGCGCGAGGATCGGCTTGCCGGCCGGGACCAGCTCGCCCCCACGATAATAGATCTGCTGCACGGAGCCGGTGACGGGGCTGAATACTTTGCGCCGCGCGAGCCGGGTCTGCGCCGAGTTGAGCCTCGCCTGTGCCGTTCGCAGCGCAGCCTCGGCATCGTCCATGGTTTTTTGCGTCCCGGCCTGCGTCTTCAAGAGCTGCTGCGCGCGGTCGTAGGCCTGCTGCGCGTTCTTCACCGCGGCCTCCTGCATGGCGACGTCGGCGAGCTGCAGATCGGGATCGATCGTGAACAGCAGCATGCCGCGCTCGACCTGATCACCCTCGCGCACCGTGAGCGTCTCGACCCGTCCGGTCTCATCGGGACCGACGAAGATCAACTCCGCCTCGACCCAGCCCTGGAAGGTCGGCTCTTTTTGATTGTCGCAGCCGGCGAGCAGGAGGCCCGCGAGCAATGCGACCGCGAGGCGGAGGTCGCTCATGTCGCGCTCCTTGCCCCGAACAGCAAATCGAGGTGCGCGCGCATGAGGTCGCGTATGTCGAGCGGAGCGAAGCGCCCGAATAGGCCGTTCCATATGATGGCGACGAGGGCGGGCGCGACCAGCAATTGCGGAAAGCGAGCAAGCGCGTCATGGGGGAGTTCGCCGCGCTCCACCGCCAGCGCGAGCCGCGCGCGGATGACCGGCAGCACGCGCGCGATGACCTCGCGATAGTAGACCTCGGCGAGCTTGGGAAACCGCGGCCCTTCGGCGATGATCAGCCGGATCACATCCTTGCGGCGCGTGCCGTAGATTTCGTTCACGAACACGTCGACGATCATCTCGGCCACGGCGTGAATCGGCAGATCGCGCAGCGGGGCCGCCGCGATCGTGCCCGCCAGCGGGCTCAGCATCGCGCGCACGAGTTCCTGGAACAGGCTCTCCTTGTCGCGGAAGTAGAGGTAGATCGTGCCCTTGGCGATGCGGGCGCGGCGGGCGACGTCATCGAGCCGCGTTGCGGCAAAGCCCCGCGCGGCGAACTCCTCGAGCGCAGCAGCGAGGATGGCGGCACGCCGCTTCTCACGCCGCAGCGCGCCTGCATCCTGCCGCGCAGCGCCTTGGCGAGCGCGGGCCGCGCCACGCTTTCCCGTCTTCCTTGAGCTTGCGACCATGTCCGTCCGTCCTCCAAAAATGACTGACTGGTCAGTCATACTGATAAGCTTAACGGTTGGTTGACGCAACCCTTCGGGTTGCAACGGAAGGAGGCTGAAAGGGGCTTGGGACGCCGTCAAAGGGAGCCTGGACGCCGCGGCGCTACCCGCTAGCCGGCGGAACGAAGCCACCCGGGCAGAGGGCGCCCTCATTTTGGCCAAACGAACCCATCAGAAAGAAGTCCCCAATGCCGTGAGCGCCCAGACATGCGTCGCCTCGCGTGACCTCGTCGACGGCGCCACCTGAGGAGGACGAAATGGGACGGACTGTTGCTGCGTTTGTCGTTGCCGCTTCCTTGCTGACGCTGGCCTCGTCAGAGGCCTCGGCGTGGGTTTGCTATGCCACCGGGCTCGGCTCGGGCGGGTATGCCCGCGCCTACGACATCATCGATGCCAAGCTCTTCGCGCTGCGGCGTTGCGAGCGCAACAGCCCGGTGCCGGTTTGCACGCTCTTGTGGTGCCGCCCCGGTCGCTGACGGCCGAACTGCCGAATGATCCGTCCCGGGCCGCGCGCGCGGGACGTTTATTTCGAGAAAGCGCCCTCGATCGCGGCCTTGACGCCGACGAGCGCCTCCGGCGTGTCGACGTCCACGAGCGCGGCCTTGCCCTCGAGCGGCACTTCGACCACGGCTTCGCTGTAGCGGCCGATGAAATGGCGCGCGCCTACATCGCCTTCGATCGCCATCAGGTCTGGAAAGAACCGCCGCGACCACAGCACCGGATTGCCGCGCTTGCCCTCGACGGTCGGCATCACGATGAGCGCGCCACGATCGGGATCGAAGGCGCCGATGAGTCGGTCGATCAGGTTGGCATCGACCTGCGGCATGTCCCCCAGGCAGATGATCGCGCCGTCGGCGTCCGCCGGCACGGCAGCTATGCCGGCTTTGAGCGAAGTGCCCAGCCCCTGCGCAAAATCCGGATTGTGGACGAGATGCACCGGCAACCCTGCGAGCGCCTTCTCAACCTCCGCGCGCTGATGTCCCACCACGACGATGACCGGCCTGGCACGCGACGCCAGCGCCTCCTCCACCACGATGCGCACGAGCGGCCGGTGCGCGATCTCGGCGAGCAGCTTGTTGGGCCCACCCATGCGCGTCGAGCGGCCGGCGGCGAGCACGACCGCGGCGATGCGCCGGTGGCCGGCGGCCGGCGGCTCCGCGCGCGGCTGCGGCCGCGTGACGATCTCCATCAATAGCCCGCCCACGCCCATGCCGGTGATGGCCGCGCGCGGCACGTCCAGGCCGGCGAGCAAGCGCATGAGCACCCAGTCGAAACCGTTTTCCTTCGGCGAACGCGCGCAGCCCGGTGCGCCGATCACCGGACGGCCGCGCACGGCGGCGATGAGCAGGAGATTGCCGGGATCGACCGGCATGCCGAAATGCTCGATGCGCCCGCCGATCGCCGCGACCGCGGCGGGGATCACGTCGCGTCGGTCGGCGATGGCGGACGCCCCGAACACGATGACGAGCTCGGCGCCCTCCCCGAGCACGTCCTCTATCGCGCCCGCCAGCGCGCCCTGCTCGTGCGCCACGCGCCGCTCCGCCACAATGCTGGCGCGCGCGGGTGCCAGGCGTTCCTCGGTGACCTTCAAGGTCTTTTCGATGACCTTGCCGGCGAGGCCCGGCAACAGCGTGGACACAACGCCGATTTTGCGAATGCGGTAAGGCGCGATCCGCACCAGCGGGCGCGCGGCGTTGGCGACCGCGAGCGCAGCATCGCGCTCGTTACCCGCGACCGCGAACGGAATGATCTTGACGGTGGCGATCATCTCGCCGGCGACGACCGGTTTGTAGGCGGGCAGCGTCGCAAACGTGATCGACTCGTCGACCTGATTGAGGCGGTCGATGGCGTCCTTATCCACCACCAGCACACCGGCGGTCTCGGCGAAGAGATTGGCGCGGCCAGTGAAGGCACGTTCGACGTGCACCCCTTCGCCCGCGACCGCCGCCGCGATCTCGGCCGCGGCCGCGTCCTCCGACACGTCGCCGGGTTCGATCCGCGCCACCACGATCTCGGCGATGCCTGCCGCCTTAAGCGCGGCGATCTCGGCCTTGCCGATCAGGGTGCCCTTCTTCAACACCAGGCCGCTTTGGCGGATCGAATGGACCGCGACCGAGCCTTCGGCCTCGGCCACCGGCACCGCGCCGAACTTCATGATCTCTGCTCCGGAGACTGTCGCAGCTGCGCCGTGATCTCGCCCATGATGGCGACCGCAATCTCGGAGGGCGAGACCGCGCCGATGTCGAGACCGATGGGCGCATGGATGCGCGCGAGCGCGGCATCGGATAGGCCCTGCGCTTTGAGCCGCTCGACGCGGCGCCCATGGGTCTTCTTCGAACCAAGCGCGCCGATATAGAAGCAGTCACGCGCAAGCGCATGGGTGAGCGCCGGGTCATCGATCTTGGGATCGTGGGTAAGAGCGACGAAGGCGGTGTAGCGATCGATACCGAGCGGCGGCAGCGCGACGTCGGGCCACTCCGCGATCACCTTCACGTCGGGAAAACGCTCGATCGAAGCGAAGGCGGTGCGCGGATCGACGATGGTCACATCGTAGCCCAGAAGCCGCGCGATCGGCGCCAGCGCCTGGCTGATGTGCACCGCGCCGGTGATGACGAGCTGCGACGGCGGAACGTGCACGGTGAGGAAGACCTTGCCCGCCGGCGTCTCCGCCATGCCGCTCTTGCCGCGGCGGATGTGTTTCTCGATCACCTCTCTCAGCGGATCGCGCGCCACGTCGGCCGCCTTGACCAACCGCTGCTCGCCGCTCGCCATATCGGTGACCACGACCGCGGCGCGGCGCGCCGCGCGTTCGGCGTTGAGGGCTCTAAGGATGTCGAGTTGCATGCCAGCTCACCGCGAGTAGCGAATAGGGATTAGTAAGACAAAGAGGCCATTCGCCATTCGCACCCCGTCCTACTCCACCTTCTCCACATAGACCCGGATGGTGCCACCACAGGAGAGCCCGACCTTCCAGGCGGTCTCGTCGGCGACGCCGAATTCGAGCGTCTTGGGCTTGCCGCTCTCGATCACGTCGAGCGCTTCGGTCACAACCGCGCCCTCGACACAGCCGCCCGAGACGCTGCCGAGGAAGTTGCCCTGATCGTCGATCACCAAGTTCGAACCCACCGGCCGCGGCGCCGAGCCCCAGGTCTCGACCACGGTCGCGAGCGCGACCCCGCGTCCTTTCGCCCGCCAGTCCTCGGCCGCCCGCAGGATGTCTTCATCGCGCGCGAACATTTTCTCCTCCATCGTCTCGGCCTCATCCGCGGCGCTCGCCCCGAGGGCCATCACCACCCTTCGATGCCTTTAGATGGATCGCCGGAGCACGCCCGGCAATGACCATCACGCCACCTTGTCCAACCAAGCCTTTGGATCGCCGGCGCGGCCGCCCGTGGCCGAGAGCGCGCGCACCAGGTCCGCCATGGACTGCAGATTGTGGATCGGCCGCAATTCGTCAACGTGCGGCAACATGGTTCGAATGCCCTTGGCCTTGGCCTCGAAACCCGAGAAGCGCAGCAGCGGATTGAGCCAGGTCAGCCGCCGGCAGGAGCGGTGCAACCGGTCGATCTCGAAAGCGAGCCGGTCGTCGGGGTCGCGTTCGAGCCCGTCGGTGATGAGCAGCACGATCGCGCCCTCCGTGAGCACGCGGCGTGCCCACAGCTTGTTGAAGGCATGCAGCGAGCTCGCGATGCGCGTGCCGCCCGACCAATCGGCGACGTTCGCCGCGACCGCAGCGAGCGCTTCGTCGGGATCTTTGGCCTTGAGCGCGCGCGTCACGTTGGTAAGCCGGGTGCCGAACAGGAACGTGTGCACGCGCTTGCGCGCATCCGTCACCGCGTGGAGGAAATGCAGGAACAGCCGCGTGTACTGGCTCATGGAGCCCGAAATATCGAGCAGCGCCACGAGCGGCGGCGATTTCGACCGCGGCCCGAGATATTTGAGGTCGATCACCGCGCCGCCAGCTTTCAGGCTTGCGCGCAGGGTACGGCGGATGTCGACCAGATGACCGTGCCGGTGGGGGGCAAGCCGTCGCGTCTTCACCTCGTCGAGTGACAGCACCAGGCGCTTGATTGCGTCCTTGGCGGCCGCGATCTCCGCCGCCGTCATCTGCGCAAAATCCTTCGTCTGCAGCACCTCGCGGTCGGATACGGTGAGACGCGCGTCGACCTCGACTTCCGGCGGTTTGCGCTCGGCTTCGGCCTGGCTCGAGAACAATGCCTCTTGGATACGCTGGGCGCCGGGCGGCGGCTTTTCGTCCTCACGCGCCGGCGCCTGCGGCAGCATGGCCGCGAGCAGCTTGTCGAGCATGCCGCGCCGACGAAAGAAGATGCGGAACGCCTGGTCGAAGATGAGCGAGTGCTCGTGGCGCTTCACCAACACCGCATGCAGCGTCCAATAGAAATCGTCGCGCGTGCCGACGCCCGCCGCCTCGACCGCCGCGAGCGCGTCCATCACCGCCCCGGGACCAACCGGAATGCCGGCTGCGCGCAGCGCGCGGGCGAAGTGGACGATGTTTTCGGCAAGACGGCCGCCGAGCTTCTCTCCTTGGGCGCGCGGATGCTCCAAGCCGCGGACATGATCCGCCGCGAAAACCGGTTGGGGGATGAAGGAAAAAAATCGATGCATGATTTCCGTCGTGCGTTTATTCCGCCGCACGCAGCTCCGCGCGGACCTCGTCGATGAGTTCCTTCGCCTTTGCCCCTTCGATGCGCGCGATATCGTCTTGATATTTGAGCAGCACGCCCAGCGTGTCGGAAACGGTCGCGGGATCGAGCGTCGCGACGTCGAGTTCGGCGAGCGCGGCGGCCCAGTCGAGCGTCTCGGCGACGCCCGGCGCCTTGAACAAATCCTCCTTGCGCAGTGCCTGCACGAAATGCACGACCTGCTCGGACAAAATCTTGCCGATCCCCGGCACCTTGGCGCGCACGATCTTCAATTCGCGCTCGGCCATCGGATAGCCGACCCAGTGATAGAGGCAGCGGCGCTTGAGCGCGTCGTGAATTTCGCGGGTGCGGTTCGACGTGATCACCACGATCGGCGGCTGCGCGGCCTTGACGGTGCCGAGTTCCGGGATCGTGACCTGGAAGTCGGCGAGCACCTCCAAAAGGAATGCCTCGAAGGCTTCATCGGCGCGGTCGAGCTCGTCGATCAGCAGCACCGGAGGTCCGGCCGGATCGGGCTCGAGCGCCTGCAGCAGCGGTCGCTTGATCAGGAAGCGCTCCGAAAACACATCGTGCTCGAGCCGCTCGCGGTCATGCGCGCCTTCGGCCTCGGCGACGCGGATCGCGATCATCTGCGCGGCATAGTTCCACTCGTAAACGGCCGCCGAGACGTCGAGACCTTCGTAGCATTGCAGCCGGATGAGGTGACGGGCAAGCGTCGAAGACAGCACCTTGGCGATCTCGGTCTTGCCGACGCCGGCCTCGCCTTCGAGAAACAGCGGCCGGCCCATCTTGAGCGCGAGAAAGAGCACGGTCGCGAGCGACCGGTCGGCGAGATAATCGGCCGCTGCGAGCAGATCGAGCGTGGCGTCGATCGAGGTGGGCAGCGAACGCGGCGTCGGTTTCATAGCGCCGAACTTATAGCCCGACCTCGCCGGGCTTGTCCTGCCAAGAACGCAGACGTGGGCCGCTTTCAGCGGTCAGGCGTCAAGGGTCAGGAATGAGGTTGATCCCCAACTGCTGATCCCGCCCCGATGATCACCCCGCCGCCGCGACCGCTCGCCGCGCCAGTACGCCGATGAGGTGTGCCCGGTACTCGGCGCTGCCGTGGATGTCGATCGCCATGCCGTCGGCCGGCACGCTCAATCCTTCGAGCGATTTCGCACCGAAGCGCTTCTTGAGCGCCTGCTCGAATGCGCTCACGCGAAACACGCCGTTGGCACCCGCGCCGGTCACCGCCACGCGGATCTCCGAACTGCGCTTCGACACGAACACGCCGACCAGCGCATAGCGCGAGGCCGGATTGGGGAATTTCACATAGGCCGCCTTGTTGACCTTCGGGAATTGCACCTTGGTAATGATCTCGTCCGGCTCAAGTGCGGTCTCGAACAGGCCCTTGAAGAATTCGTCGGCGTGGATGCGCCGCTTGTTGGTGATGATGGTGGCGCCAAGCCCGAGCACGGCCGCTGGATAGTCGGCATTGGGATCGTTGTTGGCGATCGAGCCGCCGATGGTGCCCCGATGACGGACAGCAGGATCTCCGATCTTGCCGGCGAGCTCGGCCAGTGCGGGAATGTTCTCTTTCACGACCGGCGAGGTCTGGACATCGACGTGAGGCGTCATGGCACCGATGATGAGCGAGCGCCCCTTCATCTCGATGCCGGTAAGGCCCTCGACTTTCGACAGGTCGACGAGGTGCTTGGGCCCGGCCAGGCGCAGCTTCATCGTCGGGATCAAGGTGTGGCCGCCGGCGAGCAGCTTGGCTTCTTCTTCCTTGGCCAGCAGGCTCGCGGCCTGCCGCACCGTCGCCGGCCGGTGTTGGGTGAATGCGTACATCGTGACTGCTCCTATGCCGCCTCGCGTCTGTTGCTGGCCTTCTGCAATGCCTGCCATACCGCCTGCGCGGTCGCAGGCATTGCCAAATCCTCGGTGCCGATCGCGTCGGTGATGGCGTTGATGACGGCCACCGGCGCCGCGATCGCGCCCGCCTCGCCGCAGCCTTTGATGCCGAGCGGGTTCGACGGCGATGCCGTCTTGGTCATATCGACCTTGAGCGCCGGCAGGTCGTGGGCTCGCGGCATGCAATAATCCATGAGCGAGCCGGTGACGAGTTGGCCGTCCTTGTCGTAGACCGCGCCCTCGAGCAGCGCCTGGCCCACGCCCTGCGCGATGCCGCCGTGAACCTGGCCCTCGACGATCATCGGATTGACCACGGTGCCGAAATCATCGACCGCTGTC
>Ga0318525_10000549_pt1 | contig 12058 bp, 13 predicted proteins | sample GRESIP052b4f23_FD_203482 | JGI IMG/M metagenome (GOLD analysis project Ga0318525, IMG submission 203482) | Tropical soil microbial communities from Luquillo Experimental Forest, Puerto Rico - GRE.SIPMG.052b4f23 | ecosystem: Environmental > Terrestrial > Soil > Tropical forest > Bulk soil...
CCGGTAGGCGGCCGGGGTGGTGCCGCGCCACGCGCGGAAATGGTGGCGCAGCGCCATGGCGTTGCCGAACCCGGACCGCTCGGCCACCCGGTCCACGGTCTCCTCGGTGTCCTCGAGCAGCCGCTGGGCGAGCAGAATCCGCTGCCCGGTCAGCCAGCGCAGCGGGGTGGTGCCGGTCTCCTGCACGAACCGCCGGGCGAAGGTCCGCGGCGACATGTGCGCCAGCGAGGCCAGCTCGGCGACGGTGACCTGCTGATCGAGGTGGCGTTGCAGCCAGCCGGTCACCTCCGCCAGGGTGTCGGCCGGCTCGGCGGGCAGCGGCCGGTCCACGAACTGCGCTTGGCCGCCGTCGCGGTGTGGCGCCACGACCATCCGGCGGGCGATCTGGTTGGCCACCTTCGTGCCCTGTTCCTTGCGCACCACGTAGAGGCAAGCGTCGATGCCGGCGGCACTGCCCGCGCTGGTGATGACCGGATGGGCGTCCACGTAGAGCACGTCCGGGTCCACCGTGGCCGCGGGGCAATAGCGGGCCAGGTCCGCCGCGTACATCCAGTGTGTGGTACACCGCCGCCCATCGAGCAGCCCCGCCGCCGCCAGCACGAACGCGCCGGTGCACACGCTGAGCACCTGTGCGCCGCGCGCCACGGCGGCCCGCAGCTCGCGCAGCAGCGACGCGGGGAACTCGCGGGGCACGCCCTCACGCAACTGCTCGTCGATCGCCGAGACGACCACCAGGTCCGCTTCGGCAAGTCTTTCCATGCCATACGCACCGGCCAGGGCGAGCCCGTGTTCGGAATGCAGCGGGCCGTCTTCCCCGGCAACCACCGCGAAGTCGTAGGCGGGCAGCCCGTCGCCGGTGCGGTCGACCCCGAAGACCTCGCAGACCACCCCGAACTCGAACGAAGGGAACCGGTCGAGCACGACGAAGGCCACATTCTGGAGCATGTAACCATCATGCCCCGAATCTGGCAGGATGTCATCTCTGTATGGCATTACTGCCACTTACGGTGCGCCCGGCGGCCGGCAAGGCTATCGGTATGAGCCACAACGACCGCAGATCACCAGGGAAAATGCAGGCGATACGGCACGCCGCGCGGACCGTGGCGGCCGTGGTACGCGAGTGCAACTACGCGAGCAGCCGGCTGAGAGAAGTCCGGATCTTCCCCGATATCCGGGCCGAGCGCGGGGACCGCTCGCCGGACACCTATGCCGACTTCCTCGCGCGCAGCCCCTTCGCGCTGTGGCGGGAGCCTACGGCCCGGCGCCGGGTCGCGGGCGCGTGCCCGCATCGATAACGTAAGGGCACTCAGCGCTAGCCCGGGGGGACGACCCCCCGGAACCCCCGCTGGCTCAAGGCCCCACTCCTTCGTCGCGCGGCCTTGGCCCCGCCGGGCCCGGTGGGACGACCCCCGGAGCCCTCGGTGGCCGAGGCCGTAGCCTGTGGGCATGCATCCCACCGCGATCAAGGTTGCCGGTGTGCTCCGCGAGCTAGGCGTGACCGGGGACATCAGGGAACTGCCCGAAGCCGCCCCCACCGCCGCGACCGCCGCGGCCCAGCTTGGCTGCGAGGTCGGCGCGATCGCCAACAGCCTGGTCTTCAACGCGGACGGCGCGCCACTGCTCGTGCTGACCAGCGGCGCGCACCGGGTGGACACCGGCCGGGTGGCCGCCCTGATCGGTGCGGACAGGGTCAAGCGGGCCGACCCGGAGTTCGTCCGCCAGTCCACCGGCCAGGTGATCGGTGGGGTGGCCCCGGTCGGGCACCCGGCCCCGCTGCGCACGCTGGTGGACACCGAACTTGGCTCCTATGACGTGGTGTGGGCCGCGGCCGGCCACACGCACACGGTGTTCTCGACCTCGTTCGGCGAACTCATCCGGATCACCGGCGGCACCCCCGCCACCGTGGCCACCGGCGCCTGACGTTCCTGGCATCGGGGGGTCGCTCCCCCGGGCCAGCACGCGTGATGGGGCCTGCCGGCTTGCCGGCCAGGCGGCCATCGGCGCCCCGAGGGGTTCCGGGGGGCCGCTCCCCCGGGCCAGCACGCGCGATGGGGCCTGCCGGCTTGCCGGCCAGGCGCCATCGGCGCCCCGGGGGGTTCCGGGGGGTCGCTCCCCCGGGCCAGCACCGTAGGCTCGGGCGCATGCGCGCGCTGATTGTCGTGGATGTGCAGAACGACTTCTGTGAGGGCGGATCGCTGGCCGTGACCGGCGGGTCGGCGGTGGCGGCGGCGATCAGCGCCTACCTGGCGGCCGGGGAGGCCGGCTACGCCCACGTGGTCGCCTCGCGGGACCATCACATCGATCCCGGCGAGCACTTCTCCGATAACCCGGACTTCGCCAGGTCGTGGCCGCCGCATTGCGTGGCCGGCACCGAGGGCGCCGAGTTCCACCCCGACCTGGACACCAGCCGGCTGGAGGCGGTGTTCAGCAAGGGCGAACACGCCGCGGCCTACAGCGGGTTCGAGGGCACCGACGAGGCGGGCACGCCGCTGGCCGCGTGGCTGCGTGAGCGCGGCGTGGACGCGCTGGACGTGGCCGGCATCGCCACCGACTACTGCGTCCGGGCAACGGCACTGGACGCGGCGCGGGAGGGCTTCGCCACCAGGGTGCTGCTCCCGCTCACCGCCGGGGTTGACCCGGTCACCACCGGGGAGGCGCTCGCCGAACTGAAGGCTGCCGGAGTCGTTCTCGACGAATCGCGCGGTACGGCCTGACCGCCTGCCGGACCGGGTCCCGGGCGGGACTAGGGTCGTTATGGCGGCACCGTAGGTACCGCCCGGACCGGACAGAGCCGCGGGTACGGCACGTGCCCGCCGGAACAGTGGAGATTGCCGCGATGGCGGACTGGAATAGCACGATCATCGAGGAGTTCCGTGCCAACGCGGGCAAGGTGGGCGGCCCGTTCGAGGGCGCGCCACTGCTCCTGCTGCACACCGTGGGCGCCAAGACAGGCCAGCGGCGGGTCAACCCGATGATGTACCGGCCGGTGCCGGGCGGTTACGCGGTCTTCGCCTCCAAGAGTGGTGCCCCGACAAACCCGGACTGGTACCACAACCTGCTCGCCCACCCCGATGTCGAGGCGGAGATCGGCACCGAGACCGCGAAATTCCACGCACGGGTGGCCGAAGGCGCGGAGCGCGACGAGATCTGGGAGGCACACAAGACCGCCAACCCGGGATTCGCCGAATACGAGAAGAAGACCACCAGGCAGATCCCGGTCGTCATCCTCGAGCCCGCGGGCTAGCACCGGGCACGGGGCGGTCTTGTGACCGAGTGGTTCCTGGGATCCGTGGCCGAGCGGCGGGCCAGGCTGGCCCGCCGGCACCTCCTGGCGGCACCGGCCAGGGCGCAGACGGCCGCCGAGGTGGCGGCGGCCATGATCGCCCTGCACGGCACCGATCCCGCGTCCGTGTACCTGGCCGCGTGGGCCCGCAGCGCGGACGGGCACCGTGCGATCGGGCATACGACCGTCGAACGGGCCCTGTACCAGGACGTGGAACTGCTCCGGATGCTGGGCATGCGACGGACCATGTTCGTCGTCCCGGCCGGGCTGGCACCCGTCATCCAGGCAGCCTGTACGGACCAGGTCGCGGAGCGAATGCGCAAGGGCCTCATCCGTGACCTCACCACGGCCGGTGTCGCCGGCGACGCCGGGCGCTGGCTCGACGAGGTCGGCGATGCCACGGTCAAGGCCCTGACCGCCCGGGGCGCCGCGACCGGCGCCGAGCTGGCCCGCGACGAGCCACGGCTGCGCACCCAGCTCGTCTACGCCGAGGGCAAGAACTACGGCGGCTCCGTCAGCATCACCTCCCGGGTGTTGATGCTGCTCTCCGCGGAGCGGCGGATCGCCCGCGGCCGCCCGCGTGGCAGCTGGACCTCCAGCCAGTACGAGTGGCTGCCCGCCGATCCCTGGCCGGCCAGTTCCGCGGCGGACGCCCGGGCCGAACTGGCCCGCCGCTGGCTGCTGGCATTCGGCCCGGCACCGGTCTCCGACCTGCAGTGGTGGAGCGGCTGGACGGCCGGCCAGACACGGGCGGCGCTCGGCCAGCTCGCGATAGCCGAGGTAGACCTCGAGGGCGGCACAGGTGTCGTCCTGGCCGGCGACCAGGATCCCGCGCCGGTCACACAGCCGTGGGCGGCGCTGCTGCCCGCACTGGATCCAACGCCGATGGGCTGGCGCGAGCGCGGCTGGTTCCTCGGTGACCACGGCGCGGCCCTGTTCGACCGCTCGGGGAACATCGGCCCCACCGTGTGGTGGGACGGCCGGATCGTGGGCGGCTGGGCGCAGCGCCCGGACGGCGAGATCGTGTTCCGCCTGCTCGAAGACCCTGGCTCCGCGGCGGCCGCGGCGATCGGCGCAGAGGCGGAAAGCCTCCAGGCCTGGCTGGGCCCGACCAGGGTCACTCCCCGCTTCCGCACCCCCCTGGAACGCGATCTGTCCGCCTGACAGAGGCCCCGGACCTCGCGCCAATTCCACTCAATGCCGTGAACCCGCTCCGCTCTCGGGGTTAGCCACAATCATCCCCTTGACTTTGTGGCGCAAAGAGAGCTAGCTTTGTGCCACAAAGCTAAGGGAAGGAGCTGGACATGAACGAGGAAACGGGCATCACGAGTGCCCCCGGGTCCGGCGAAACGGCGGCCCTGGACGCCCAGGACGCGGCGGCCATCATGCAGCAGGCCCGCGAGCGGGCCGGCAGTGAGCTGCGGATCCGGCGCCCGGTGCTGTTCGTGACCTGGGGCCTGGCCGTGCTGATCGGCTATGGCGCGATGTGGCTGTCGGTCCGCGGGCAGCACCCGTTCCAGGGGCCGGCGTGGCCGACGCTGCTGCTGGCGCTGCTGCTGCTTGCGATCGCCGCGATCATCACGGCGCAGGTCGTGGACCGGGCGGCCAGCGGCGTCGGCGGCCGGTCCGAGGTGCAGCGGGGCATCTTCGTCCTGGCCCTGGGAGCCGGGTACGCGGCGCTGCTCATCGAGAAGATCGCGCTGGTGGGCGCCGGGGTCAGCCGGCCGATACAGGCCGTACTGGGAGTCACCGCGCCCATGCTCGTCGCTGGCCTGGTTTTCGTGGCGACCTCCGCCAGCACCACCGGGCTGAACTGGCCCCGGCTCATCCTGGGCCTCTGGCTGCTGGCCGTGGCGGCGGGCGCTTCGTGGGCGGGCCCGGTGACCGTCCTGGCGGTCTGCGCCCTGGCCGGCGGCGGCGGCGTCCTGCTGATGGCGGCCATCGAGCCGAGGCTGCACCGGGCATGAGCGACGACGACCTGGACCCGGCGATCCACGTCCCGGCGCGGCTGCGCATCATGGTGACGCTGGCCAGCCTGGGCGAGGGTGACGACCTGTCCTTCACCAGGCTGCAGGACCTGATCGGGCTGACCCCGGGCAACCTGATCACGCACCTGCGCAAGCTGGAAGACGCCGGATACATCACGACACACAAGAACGGCAGCGGTGTCACGGCCCGCACCGCGGTCGCACTCACCAATGGCGGCCGGGCCGCTCTGGACCGCTACAGCGCGACGCTGCGGGCACTGCTCGACTCGGCCGGCACCCCGGTCACCGGGACCCGCACCTGACTCAGAAACAGAACCAGCGGACGCCGACCGGGCCGGCATCCGCGCGCTGCGCGGTTACTCGCCGCCCTCGGGGATCGACTCGTAGATGCGCTTGCAATCCGGGCATACCGGGAATCGCGACGGGTCCCGGGTTGGCACCCACTTCTTCCCGCACAGCGCGATCACCGGAGTGCCGCTCACCGCACTGTCCACGATCTTGTCCTTCAGGACATAGTGGGCGAACCGCTCGTGATCGCCGTCACCGGTGGAAAGGTCCGGCCGGACATCGGTGTCCTGGCGGGTTCCCTGCTGGGGAAGCACTTCGGTACTCACGGGACGTGAGTCTACTCCGCCTCAGTTGAGGCCAGGATCTTCCGGATAGGTCGCTACCAGGGCCAGGGCACCGCCCGACCGGCGCAACACGGCCCGCCAGAGCTGCTCGGGTTCCGGGTCGAAGACGTCGGCCGCCTCCGCCTGCAGGACATACCACGCGCCTTCGTCGATCTCCGTCTGGAGCTGCCCCGGTCCCCAGCCGGCATACCCGGCGAACACCCGGAACGAGGCGATGCCCCCGGCCACGAGCTCTGGCGGGGTATCCAGATCGATCAGGCCGACCCGGGACGGGAGCGGCGTGGAGTCGAGCGCCCGCCAGCCCACGGGCTCGTCCTTGCCCGGCACGCTGGCCAGGCCGAGCGCGCTGTTCGGCGCGACCGGCCCGCCCTTGAAGACCACGGACGGGTCGCTGACCAGTTCCGTCCACGGCTCGAGGACGCGCCCGACGGGCACCTTTGTCGGCCGGTTGAGGACGACGCCGAGAGTTCCCTCCTCGGGCTCGTCCTCCACGACCAGCACCACGGCGCGCTTGAAGTTAGGGTCCCCCAGCATCGGTGTTGCTACCAGCAACCGTCCCGCCCGGACCTCGTCCATGCCTTCATTCTCGCCTATCCCGGGCACCCGCAATCCCGGCCCGGCGCGCCGGCGCGGTCAGTGGTGGCGGCCACCAGCGGCATCACGGACCGCCGCGGCCACGGCGGACGCCACATCGGGGTGGAACACCGACGGGATGATGTAATGCGGGCCCAGTTCGGCGGGGGACACCACACCGGCCAGTGCCCGGGCGGCGGCGATCAGCATGTCGTCGGTGACCGCACGGCTCTGCGCGTCAAGCAGCCCGCGGAACACCCCGGGAAAGGCGAGCACGTTGTTGATCTGGTTGGGATAGTCGCTGCGCCCGGTCGCGACCACCGCGGCGTGCTCACCCGCGGCGTCCGGATCCACCTCGGGGTCGGGGTTGGCAAGCGCGAAGACGATCGCATCCTGCGCCATCGTCTCGATGTGCTCGCCGGTGAGGATGTTCGACACGGACACGCCGATGAACACGTCCGCGCCGGGCAGTGCGCCGGGCAGGTCACCGGCGTACCGGCTGGGGTTGGTGTGCTCGGCGACCCACTGCAGGCTCTCCCCCAGCCCCGGGCGGCCGGCGTAGACCGCGCCCCGGTCATCGCAGACGATGACGTCGGACGCGCCGGAGGCCAGCAGCAGCTTGAGCACCGCGGTCCCGGCGGCACCGGCACCGGCCATGACGATGCGCACCGACGCGAGCTTCTTGCCGACCACCCGCAGCGCGTTGGTCAGTGCGGCGAGCACCACGATGGCGGTGCCGTGCTGGTCGTCGTGGAAGACCGGGATGTCGAGCAGTTCCCGCAGCCGCTGCTCCACCTCGAAGCACCGGGGGGCGCCGATGTCCTCCAGGTTGATGCCACCGAACGCCGGCGCGATGATCTGCACCGTCCGGACGATCTCTTCGGTGTCCTGCGTGTCCAGGCAGACCGGCCACGCGTCGATGCCCGCGAACCGCTTGAACAGGGCGGCCTTCCCCTCCATCACCGGCATGGCCGCGTACGGGCCCACGTTGCCGAGGCCGAGCACCGCCGAGCCGTCGGTCACCACGGCCACGCTGTTGCGCTTGACGGTCAGCCGCCGCACGTCGTCGGGGTTGGCCGCGATGGCCAGCGAGACCCGGGCCACCCCGGGGGTGTAGGCCATCGACAGGTCGTCCCGGTTGCGCAGCGGCACCTTGACGTTCGTTTCGATCTTGCCGCCGAGATGCAGCAGGAAGGTGCGGTCGCTGACCTTGTTCACCACGACGCCAGGGATCGCCGTCATGGCCTGGACGATCTCTTCGGCGTGCTCGGTGTCCCGCGCGGCGCAGGTGACATCGACCCTGAGCTGCTCGTAGCGGTACGGCGTCACGTCCAGGGCGGTGACCGCGCCGCCCGCCTGCTCGACCGCGTGGGTCAGGTCGCTGACCGCCCGGCCCCGCGAGGGCACCTCCAGGCGCACGGTAATCGAATACGACACGCTTGGGGATACCGACACTGGCTCCTCCGCCCTCACCCGGCCCGGCCGCCCGCACGCCCGGCACTGCCCGACGATCACATCGTGCCACCACGTGTGACCAGCGGGCAGGCACGGCCAGCCGAAAGGATTCGCGTCGTGTGCACGGGTGGCCCGGCGGCCACGTACCCTTCAAGAATGCCCCAGGGTAGTGTGACCGGGCGCCGCCCGGTGGGCGACGGGGCGGCAGGGCCGCCCGCGCCGCCGATCGACGTGGCCCGGCTGCGGGTGGCCATCGCCCGGCTGTCGCGCTGGCTGCGCCGCCACGAGCTGGCCGGCCTGACGCCCACCCAGCTTTCCGCGCTCTCCACCGTGGACCGGATGGGGCCGCTGCGGCTCGGCGACCTGGCCGCGGCGGAGAAGATCGCGCCGTCGACTCTCACCCGGCTGGTCACCGTGCTGGAGGAGAGCGGTTATGTGGAGCGGTGCCCGGTTCCCGGTGACGCGCGGGCCAGCACGCTGACGATCACGCACGCGGGCCACGAGGTACTCGAGCGGATCCGCGAGCAGAGCATGATCCTGCTGGCCGACCGGCTGCGGACGCTCACCGCCGAACAGCGCGCCACGCTCGCCGCCGCGCTCCCCGCCCTGGAGCAGCTAGCCGACGCCGACCCCCGCAGCCGCTGACCCGGAGCCTCGTGGGGCCAGGGAGCATCGTGGCAGGGTCGGCCGATGAGACGCGGCACGCCGCAGCCGCCGGGCCGAACGCCGCATAAGGCCCCCCAGGGCCGTTGCGGGGTCCCGGCGGCGAGGACCAGCCTTCCGAAGCCAGGGAGGCCCCCCAGGGCCGACCGCCCGCGAGGGAGGCAGACAAACTCAGAAGAGCAGGCTCGAGAGGGTGCCTCTGGCCTTGGTGACCCTCGGATCCCGGGGCGGGAAGATCTCGAACAAGCCGATCAGGTGCTGCCTGACCTTGTTCCGGTCCTCGCCACTGGTCCGGCGGATGACGCCGAGCAGCCGGTCGAACGCCTCTTCGGCGTTGCCCAGGGACATCTCGATGTCGGCGACCCGGATCTGGGCCTCCACGTCGTCGGGGTGCGCGGCCGCGTCCTTGCGGGCCTGGGCCTGGTCGTAGGAGTTCACCCGGCGGAACAGGTTCACCTGTGCCAGGCCGACCGCGGCCACCGGATGGCCCGGGTTGTTCGCGAGCATCCGCTCAAAGGCGTCGGCGGCGCCATCGAGGTCACCGCGCTCCATGGCCTGCTGTGCCTCGGCCAGTTCCGGCTCGCGGAGCTCGTCCAGGCCGGCCAGCTCGTCGCTATCGGCATTGCCCTCCGGCGCCTCGGGCTGGTCGCCGGCGGCGGGCAGCCCGAGCTGCTGTGCGACCTGGAGCACCTGGCCGAGCCATTGGCGCACCTGGGCCTCGGGCAGGGCGCCGAGGAAACCGGGCACGAGCTGGCCGCCGATCACGCCAAGCACCATCGGGATGCTCTGTACCTGCAATGCCGCGCTGAGCTGTGGATTGGCGTCCACGTCTACCTTGGCGAGGACCCAGGTCCCGGCGGCCTCGTTGGCCAGCCGCTCCAGCACTGGGCTGAGCTGCTTGCAGGGCCCGCACCATTCGGCCCACAGGTCCATGATCACGGGGACGGTGCGGGAGCGTTCCAGCACGTCCGTCTCGAATGTCGCCTCTGTTACGTCGAACACGTACTCGCTGTGGGCAGCACCCTGACTGGCGGCGGCTGAGGCCTGCTGGCGCTGCGCGGCCGCCTGCCGGGCGCCGAGGTCGACGGCGCCGTACAGCGAGAAGTTCCGCGGCTGCTGCATGACTCCATCCTGCCGTATGCACAGGCGTTGCTTGGCCGTGATGCCGGCCATCGGTCCGGCCGTGCCTACCATCGTGTTACCAGAGGAAGGTCGAGCCGCTCCCCGGCCAGGACGCGCGATGGGGCCTGCCGGCTTGCCGGCCAGGCGCCATCGGCGCCCGCGGGGGCTCCGGGGGTCGTCCTCCGGGCCAGCACGTGGGGTTCCAGGGGGGCGGCTTTGCCGCCCCGGGCTAGCAGGGAGGTGGGTGATGCCTGGAAAAGCGTTCGCCTCCTCGGCGGACCTGGCCGCGAAGGAACAGACCCTGGAGATCCTCGCCGACGGCGTTTACGCGCTGACCGCCGAGGGCGACCCGAACGTGGGCGCGATCGAGGGCGAGGACTTCCTGGTCTGCTTCGAGGCCATGGCAACCCCGGTGGCCGCCCGTGAGTGGCTGTCCCGGCTCCGCCAGCACACCGGCAAGCCCGTTCGCTACCTGGTGCTTTCGCATTACCACGCGGTCCGGGTGCTCGGTGCGAGCGCCTTCAGCGCGGAAATCATCGTTACGCATGAAAAGACAAGGGAACTGATCGCCGAGCGCGGGCGGCAGGACTGGGAGTCGGAGTACGGGCGGATGCCAAGGCTGTTCCGGGAGCCGGCCTCGATCCCCGGGCTGACCTGGCCGACCGCGACGTTCACCGACCGGTTCACGATCGACCTGGGCGGCGGCCGCGGCGACCTGGTGCTGCAGTACTGCGGGCGCGGGCACACCGAGGGCGACATCGTGGCGTGGCTGCCGGACCGGCGGATCCTGTACGCGGGCGACCTGGTGGAGGCGCAGGCCGCGCTGTACACCGGCGACGCGTTCCACCGCGACTGGGCGGCCGGCACGCTGGACCGGGTCGCGGCGCTGGGCGCGGAAACCCTGGTTGGCGGGCGCGGCGCGGTGGCCCACGGCGCAGATGCCTGCGCGGCGGCGGTAGGCCAGACCCGGCATTTCCTTGACACGATGCTGGCCGAGGTCGGCGCGGTGCGCGAGCGCGGCGGCACGCTCAAGGAGGCGTTCGAGGGCGCGCACGCGGCGCTGGCCGAGCGGTACGGACGCTGGCCGATCTTCGAGCATTGCATGCCGTTCAACACCTCCCGGCTGTGGGACGAACTGTCCGGGATCGAGCGGCCGCGGATCTGGACCGCACAGCGCGACCGCGAGGTCTGGGCCGAGTTGCAGGGCTGAACCGATGCCGCTGGTGGCAATCCTTGGCAACGGGCCGGTCGGGCAGACCACGGCGCTGATGCTGGCCCGCTGGGGCGTGCCCGTGGTGCTGCTCGACCAGCGCCCGCACCGGGACGCGGTGGGTTCCAAGTCCATCGTGCAGCAGCGGGACGTGCTCGACGCCTGGGCGGCGGTCGGCGCGGGATGGCGCATCGCCGACGAGGGCCTCACCTGGACCACGGCGCGCACGTTCTACCGTGACGCGGAACTGTTCACCGTCACGTTCGCCGGCCCTGGCCGGTCCGCCTTCCCGCCGTTCGTGAACATCTCCCAGACCAGGACCGAGCAGATCCTGGACGAGTGCATCGCCGCCGAGCCGCTGATCACCGTGTGCTGGGACCACCAGGTCACCGCGCTGGACCAGGACGCCGGCGGGGTCAGCGTGACCTGCGCTACCGCTGGCGGGCCCGTCGTGCTGCGGGCCGGCTACGCGGTGGCGTGCGCGGGCGCACACGGCGACCAGGTCCGCCGGATGCTCGGCGTGCGGTTTGACGGGGAGTCGTTCGGCGACCTGTTCCTCATCTGCGACATCCGCACCGACCTGCCCGGCTGGGCCCGGGAGCGGCGGTTCTACTTCGACCCGCCGTGGAACCCCGGCCGGCAGGTGCTCATCCACCCGTGCCCGGACTCCACCTACCGGATGGACTGGCAGGTGCCGGCCGACTTCGACGAGGCACCCGGCGCCCGGCACGCGCGGATCACCAAGATCATCGGCGACCGGCCGTACGAGGTGATCTGGTCCTCGGTGTACCGGTTCAGCTCAAGGGTCACCGACCGGATGCGAGTGGGCCGGGTGCTGCTGGCCGGCGACCTGGCGCACCAGTTCTCCCCGTTCGGCGCACGCGGCCTGAACTCCGGGGTCCAGGACGCGGAGAACGCCGCCTGGAAGATCGCGTTCGTGCTGCGTGGCTGGGCCCCCGAGGCGCTGCTGGACAGCTACCATGCCGAACGGCACGCCGCCGCCTGCGAGAACCTGGAGGTGACCACGGCCACGATGCGCTTCCTGGTACCGGGCACCGACGCCGACCGGCGGCACCGGGTGGCCACGCTGGAGGCCGCCGTGGCCGACCCCGCCGCCCGGTCCGCGGTGGAC
>Ga0318525_10000553_pt1 | contig 12028 bp, 9 predicted proteins | sample GRESIP052b4f23_FD_203482 | JGI IMG/M metagenome (GOLD analysis project Ga0318525, IMG submission 203482) | Tropical soil microbial communities from Luquillo Experimental Forest, Puerto Rico - GRE.SIPMG.052b4f23 | ecosystem: Environmental > Terrestrial > Soil > Tropical forest > Bulk soil...
CGCCTACGCGCTGACTGACCGGCACGCCGTGCCGGGCCCGGGCGCCCCGGCGGACCCGCGCCCGCAGGCCTACGGCCAGCCCGGCCACCCCGGGCCGCAGCAGCAGAACGGCTACGGGCCGCCAGATTCCTACGATCAGCCCCCGTTCCGCTGGCAGCCGCCGCCGGATGCCACCGGACCGCAAGGCCCAGCGGGCAGGCCCGGCCACGGCAGCGGGGCGGCCGGCCAGGGGACGCCAGGAACTCGTGACTGGGACCAGGGCCCCGGGACGGACTGGGATACCGGCCAGGAACCCGGAGGGTTCGCCAGCCTCCGGCGCGGCCGGGACAACACCAGCCCCCGGCCCCAGCCGCCGCCCGGACCGGATCCTCGCCGCCCGCCGGCGCGGCAGCAGGCCGGGCCGCCGGAGCAGCGGGACGCCCCGTCATCCCCGGCCGGGCTCGTCCCGGGATTCTGGGAGAGTCCGGGCTCCGGGAGGGGCGCAGGCCGTCGGCCCAGGCGGCGCATGGGCTGGGTGCTGGCTCCGCTGCTCGCGCTGGCGGTGCTGTGCGCGCTGGCCGTCGGCGGCTACGACCTCTACAAGGGGCTCCACTCCAAGGACTTCACGGGTTCGGGATTCGGGCACGTCACGGTGCAGGTGATGCCCGGGGACACGGCCACCTCCCTGGCCCCGCGACTGGTGCAGCTCGGGATCGTGGCCAGCGCCAAGTCCTTCATCAGCGCCGCGCAGCACAGCACCAACCCGGCCGGCCTCCAGCCCGGCTTCTTCAGCCTGCACAAGCACATGAACTCGGCGCTGGCCTACCAGATGCTGCTCAATCCGGCCTCGCGGGTCCAGTCCCAGGTCCCGATCCCCGAGGGCCTGCGGATGTCGAAGATCCTCACTGCGCTGGAGAAGAAGTACCCGAGCATACCGGCCAGCGCGTTCACGGCGGCCGCGAAGGACGCCGCTGCGCTCCAGCTGCCCGCCTACGCCAACGGCAACCCGGAGGGCTACCTGTTCCCGGCCACCTACGACTTCAGCCCCGGCACCAGCGCGCTGGGCATGCTGCAGGCCATGGTGGCGCGGTTCAACCAGGAAGCGACCACCATCGACCTGCCCGCGGCCGCGCGGGCCGCCCACCTGACCCCGGGCCAGGTCATCACCGTGGCCAGCATCCTGGAGGCCGAGGCGGGGAACCCCAAGTACTACCGGCAGGTGGCCGAGGTCATCTACAACCGGCTGAACGACGGCATGAAGCTGGGGCTGGACAGCACGGTGAACTACGCGCTGCACCGGTTCGGGGTCCACCTCACGGTTTCGCAGCTTCACGTCAACTCGCCCTATAACACCTTCCTCCACACCGGGCTCCCGCCCGGCCCGATCGACAACCCGGGCGACGCGGCGATCGAGGCCGCACTGCACCCGGATCACGGGAACCTGCTCTATTTCGTGACCGTGAACCTGAAGACCGGCCTCACCAAGTTCACCAGCAGCGCCGCCCAGTTCCAGCAATTCGTAGCCGAGTGCCAGCAGAACAACGCGTGCTGAGGCCGCCGCGATGAGAGCGGCGGTGCTCGGTTCGCCGGTCAGCCATTCCCTATCACCGGCGCTGCACCGCGCCGCGTACCAGTCGCTGGGCCTGGCGGCCTGGACCTACGACGCGATCGAGTGCGACGAGGCCCGGCTGCCCGGATTGCTCGACGGCTGCGGCCCGGACTGGGCCGGGCTGTCCCTGACCATGCCGCTCAAGCGGGCGGTGCTGCCGCTGCTCGACGTGACCGAGCCGCTGGCGGCGGACGTGGGCGGTGCCAACACGGTCATCTTCGCGGCCGGCGCCCGGCACGGGCACAACACCGACGTGCCCGGGATGATCACCGCCCTGGCCGCGGCTGGCGTGTCCGGTTCCGGTCCGGTGCTGATCCTCGGCGCCGGCGCGACCGCCTGCTCCGCGCTCGCCGCCGTACGCGGGCTCGGCGCGGGCGAGGTCACGGCGGCGGTCCGGGATCCGGCGCGGGCCGCCGGGCTGCGGGCCGCGGCCGGCCGGCTCGGCATGACCGTACGGCTGGCCGGCTTCGGCCGTGGGGATCCGGCCCGGAGCTGGCACCTGCTGATCTCGACGGTCCCGGCCGGAGCCGCCGACGCTTACGCGGACCTGATTCTCCGCGGGGACCTCGTCCCCGATGCGGTGCTCGATGTGGTCTACCATCCGTGGCCGACCAGCCTGGCGGCCGCGGCGGAGCGGACCGGGGCGGCGGTGATCAGCGGCTTTGAACTACTGGTGCACCAGGCGGCCCGGCAGGTCGAGCTGATGACGGCCCGGACCGCGCCGACCGCCGCGATGCGCCGGGCTGGCCTGGCCGAACTGCGCCGGCGGGCCGAAGCCGCCGCGGGCCGGCCGCCGCCGGTGACCTGACCCGTGGCCCCCGCAACGCGGGATTACAACGGCCCCGGAATGCGTTACTCTGTGCGAGACGACCAGTCCGGTGCACCACGTGCCGGACGAGCAAGCGGAGGACCACATTCGGCCACCTCCCACCTGGCCAGCAGGATTGCTGGCGGGTACGGCTGGGCAGCTTCCCCGGGGAGCTGTCCGGCGGCAGGCAGGCTTACGGGCCGGCCGGCCTGGCCGGGCGCACCGTTGTCGCGGGATAGCCGCGACTCCTGGCGCCTCGTGGCGGACCCGATCCTGCGTAACCAGGCTCGGGGCGCTGCGTCATTGTGGCCCTGCACGCTTGCGATGCGGGGCCTTTCGCATGTAAGGCACCGCACCGGGTCGCAGCCCGCACGCGGGGTGGTCCCGCGGCGGGGAGAGTGACACAAGGAGGTCACATCAGCACTGAGCCCCGTATCAACGAACGTATCCGCGTGCCTGAAGTGCGGCTCGTCGGACCGAACGGCGAGCAGGTCGGCATCGTCGCCATCAACGACGCGCTCCGGCTAGCCCAGGAAGCAGACCTGGACTTGGTCGAAGTCGCGCCAACGGCACGGCCGCCGGTCGCCAAGCTCATGGACTACGGCAAGTTCAAGTACGAGTCGGCGCTCAAGGCCAGAGAGTCACGCAAGCACCAGGCGCAGACCGTCATCAAGGAGATCAAGCTCCGGCCGAAGATCGATCCGCACGACTACGGGACCAAGAAGGGTCACGTCGAGCGGTTCCTCCGGCAGGGAGACAAGGTCAAGGTAACCATCATGTTCAGGGGACGCGAGCAGTCCAGGCCGGACCTCGGCTACCGGCTGCTGCAGAAGCTGGCCGGTGATGTCGAGGAACTCGGGTTCGTCGAGTCACAGCCCAAGCAGGACGGCCGGAACATGATCATGGTTATCGGGCCGCACAAGCGCAAGCCCGACGCCAAGGCCGACCGTTCGGCGCCCCGGCCAGGAACCCGCGCCCAGCGCGCCGCGCAGCCTGTACCGCCGCCACGCGGGGCCGGGGAAAACGGGCCCGGACCGGCGGTGGCGGCAGCCGAACCGGCTGAGCAGGGAGCGGCGGACGCACCAACGGCGATCTGACCGGCCGGGCCCGGCGGCCCGGCACGCCGACCAGGAGCGCGTGCCGCAGGCACGTGAGCGTTAACAAACACGTGCCACCGGCAGGTTTAATAGCGGAGGCGCGTCATAGGCAAGTGCCGGAGGCGCGCTACCAAGCACGTGCCGCAGGCACGACCACAAGCAAGCATGTGCCGCAGGCAAGCACCGGAAGGGCCAGCCCGCGGCACACCATGAACGGAGACGACGGCGACATGCCGAAGATGAAGACGCACAGCGGTGCCGGCAAGCGTTTCCGGCTGACCGGTACCGGCAAGGTCATGCGCCGCCGGGCCAACCGCGCACACTACCTCGAGCACAAGCCGAGCACGCGAACCCGCCGCCTGAAGAACGAGGTGCCGGTCTCGCCTGCCGACCTGAAGAAGATGAAGAGACTGCTGGGCAAGTGACCCGGCCCGCTTAAGGGAGTTCAAGCAATGGCACGCGTGAAGCGGGCGGTCAACGCCCACAAGAAGCGCCGGGTCGTCCTCGAGCGGGCCAGCGGCTACCGGGGCCAGCGGTCCCGCCTGTACCGCAAGGCCAAGGAGCAGGCCCTCCACTCGATGGCCTACGCCTACCGTGACCGCAAGGACCGCAAGGGAGCGTTCCGGCGGCTGTGGATCCAGCGCATCAACGCCGCGGCCCGGGCCGACGGCATGACCTACAACAGGTTCATCCAGGGACTGAAGATCGCGGGCGTGGACGTCGACCGCAGGATGCTCGCCGAGCTCGCGGTGGCCGACCCGCCCGCCTTCTCCGCGCTGATCGAGGTGGCCAGGAAGGCGCTGCCCGCGAACGTCAACGACCGGGCCGCGGACACCGAAGCCGCCTGAGATCAGCCGTGCGCATCGGCGCACCATGACCGCGGGCGACATGACCACCGGGAGCGAGGTCACCAGTATCCGCTCGCCGCGGGTCAAGGCCGCCCGGCAGCTGGCCCGGCGCTCGGCGCGGCAGCGGGCCCGGCTGTTCCTCGCCGAGGGCCCGCAGGCGGTGCGGGAGGCCCTGGACGCCGGGGCAGTCGCCGAGGTGTTCGTCACCGCGGCGGCCCGGTCCCGGTACGGGGAGCTGGTCAGCCGGGCGGCCGGGCACGGCTCGGCCGTGCACGCCGTCAGCGGCGAGGTGATGGCCGAGCTCGCCCAGACCATCACCCCGCAGGGCCTGCTGGCCGTCTGCCGGTTCGTCGACGTCCCGATCGGGCAGCTCACCGCGGCCGCGCCCCGGCTGGTGGTGCTGCTGGCCAACGTCCGCGACCCGGGAAACGCCGGAACGGTGCTGCGCACGGCGGACGCGGCGGGTGCGGACGGGGTGGTCTTCTCCGACGCCTCGGTCGACCCCTACAACAGCAAGTGCGTGCGCGCCTCCGCGGGCAGCCTGTTCCATCTCCCGATCGTGGCCGGCTCCCCGCTCCGGCAGGCGGCCGCGGCGCTGCGCCGGGCCGGGCTGCGGGTCCTGGCCGCCGACGGCGGCGCGGGCCGCGAACTCGGCGACCTTGAGCCGGACCGGGGACTGGCGGGTCCCACCGCGTGGCTGTTCGGTAACGAGGCCTGGGGACTGCCGGGCGACCTGCTGGCGCTGGCCGATGAGGCCGTCGCCGTGCCCATCTACGGCCGGGCGGAGAGCCTGAACCTGGCGGCCGCGGCGGCGGTCTGCCTGTACGCGTCCGCCCGCGCCCAGCGCGGGAGCCGGGCCGGGACCTCGGTGCCCGCGAGCTGACGGTCTGCAACCGTTCTCATTCTTAGGCACCTCCGGGGTGCCGCGCACCGCTGCGGACGCGCTAGAGTCTGATCTGATCACGTTGCGTCATGAGCAACCCGGCGGGCGTCACCGTCGGCCGGGCGCGGACGCGGCGCCGCCAGCCCGCGGGGTGCCCCCGAACCGCGGGCCGGCCAGCACGGAGCCCGGGGGCAGTTGTCGGCCGGGACGGGCCGAGGCGGAGGCGGCGTTTCCAGTGGACAGGATCATGCCGGGCCAGGCGGCCGGGGCAGCGGGCGATGCCCTCGCCCCTCCGGCCACCCCCCCCGGTCCTGCCTGGGGCAGCATCGATGCCCTCGCGGCTCCGGCCGGCGGGCTAGTCCACGCGGATGACCTGCCCGACGGCCTGGTCATCGCCGACCACGCCGGCCAGGTCACGGTCTTCAACCGGGCCGCCTCGCGGCTCACCGGGATCGCCGCGGGCACCGCGCTCGGCCGGGACGTGCGGCACGTGCTCCCGCTGCGGGACGCCGAGGACCGCTGCTGGTGGGCGCAGACGCAGCCGTATCACGGCCTGTGCACGCGCAGCAGGCACCCCGAGCGGTCGCTGTACCTGCCGGACGGGCTCGAGCTCCTGGTCACCATGGGCTACGTGCGGGACCGGGACTCCGGCGGCTGGCACCATCAGCCAGGGACGGTCCGCCGCCTGACCATCACGCTGCGCAGCGCGGAGCTCCGCGCCCGCGCCGAGCGCGGCCGCGCCGACCTGGTCTCCACCGTCGCCCACGAGCTGCGCTCGCCGCTGACCAGCGTTAAGGGCTTCACCGCGACGCTGCTGGCCAAGTGGCCGCGGTTCACCGACGACCAGAAGCTGGTCATGCTGGAGACGGTCAACTCCGACGCGGACCGGGTGACCAGGCTGATCACCGAGCTGCTCGACGTGTCGCGGATCGAGTCGGGCCGGACCGAGGTGCACCGCGAGCTGGTGGACATCCCCGCCCAGGCCAGGAGGGTCATCGAGGGACGGGTCGCCGCCGGGGAACCGGAGGACAAGTTCCGGCTGGAGGTCAGGGATGGCCTGCCGGAGACCTGGCTGGACGCCGACAAGATCTTCCAGATCCTGGCCAACCTCATCGAGAACGCGGTCCGGCACGGGGCTGGTACGGTAACCATCATGGTGGAGCCGGCCCGGATCGGGAACGCTCCTGGCGTGGCGGTGTCCGTCCGCGACCAGGGGCAGGGCATCGCGCCCGAGCTGGCCCCGCGGGTGTTCCGGCAGTTCTGGCGGGTCAAGCGGCGTGGCGGCGCGGGCCTCGGCCTGTTCATCGTCAAGGGCCTGGTCGAGGCGCACGACGGCACGATCGCCGTGCAGCAGGCGCCCGGTGGCGGGGCCGAGTTCCGATTTACGATGCCCGCCGGCACCCCCGACTTCGGCTGACCGGCGGGCCCGCAGCGGCGCACCGCGGCCGCCCAGCGCGTGACCAGGAGCCTCCCGGCCAGGACGGCGCGTGGCCCGCTGGACCGGCGCCCGAACGGATCGCTTCTGAAAACCATCGGTGATCGCAGGAGAGCAGCAGGCCATGTCCGCACCGAATAAGAGCTACGACCCCGTGCCGGTGACGGCGCTGTCACCGGATGAGGTCCAGCGCATGCTCGACGACGCGCTGGCCGCCATCGCCAAGGCCGCCGACCTGGACGAGCTGAAGGCGGCCCGGCTGGCCCACGCCGGTGACCGGGCGCCGATCACGCTGGCCAACGCCGAGATCGGCGCGCTGCCGCCCGCCGCCCGGGCCGAGGTGGGCAAGCGGGTCGGCGCCGCGCGCAGCGCGATACGGGCCGCGATCGCCGCCCGGCAGGACGTTCTGGAGTCAGAACGCGACGCCAGGGTCCTGGTCGAGGAGACCGCCGACGTCACGCTCCCGTGGGACCGCCAGCCCGCCGGCGCCCGGCACCCGGTGACCACGGTGGCCGAGCGGCTGGCCGACGTGTTCGTGGCCATGGGCTACGAGGTCGCCGAGGGTCCCGAGGTCGAGGACGAGTGGTATAACTTCGACGCGCTGAACTTCCCGCCCGACCACCCCGCCCGGGAGACCCAGGACACGTTCTTCGTGGCCGGGCCGCACGGGACGGCGGGCTCGGGCGTGGTGCTGCGCACGCACACCTCGCCGGTCCAGATCCGGGCCATGCTGACCCGGCCGCTGCCGCTGTACGTGGTCAGCCCGGGCAGGTGCTTCCGCAGCGACACGCTGGACGCCACGCACAGCCCGGTGTTCCACCAGATCGAGCTTCTGGCCGTGGACGAGGGCCTGACCATGGCCGACCTGCGCGGCGCGATCACCGCGTTCGTCGACGCGATGTTCGGCGAGGGCCTGCGGACCAGGCTCCGCCCGGACTTCTTCCCGTTCACCGAGCCGTCCGTGGACGTGTCGATGGAGTGCCACGTATGCCGCGGCGCGTCGACCCGGCCGGGCGGGGAGCCCTGCCGGGTCTGCCGGTCCCAGGGCTGGATCGAGATCGCGGGCGCGGGCATGGTTAACCCGCGGGTGCTGATAGCCGCCGGGATCGACCCGGACCGGTACAGCGGGTTCGCGTTCGGGCTGGGCATCGAGCGCACGCTGATGGTCAGGGACGGGGTGACCGACATCAGGGACACCGTCGAGGGCGACGTGCGGTTCAGCCGGGCGCTCGGAATGGAGGCGTGATGCGGGTTCCGCTGTCCTGGCTGCTGGAGTACGCAGCCGTCGACCCGGGCACCGACGCCGCCGAGGTGGCGCGCCGGCTCACCGCCGCCGGCCTGGAGGTCGAGTCGGTCGAGCGCGTCGGGTACGAGATCAGCGGCGTGATCGTGGCCGAGGTGGCCGAGATCGAGGAACTGACCGAGTTCAAGAAGCCGATCCGGTACGTCCGGGTGGACACCGGCGTCGGCGAGCAGCACGTGATCTGCGGCGCGGTGAACTTCGCCGTGGGGGACCGGGTGCCGCTGGCCCGGCCCGGCTCGGTGCTGCCCGGCGGCTTCGAGATCGGCGCCCGCCGGGCCTACGGGCGGATGTCCGACGGGATGATCTGCTCCGCGGCCGAGCTGGCCATCGGGGACGACCACTCCGGGATCCTGGTGCTGCCGCCCGACGCCCCGCTGGGGCAGGACTTCGCCACCTACGCGGGACTGTGCGACCATGTGCTCGACATCAACGTCACCCCGGACAAGGGCTTCGCGCTGTCGGTCCGCGGGGTGGCGCGGGAGCTCGCGATCGCCTTCGACGCGGAGTACACCGACCCCGCGGACACCGGCCTGCCCGCGGACGTGAACGAGGTCAACCCGCAGGTGTACCCGGCCAGCATCGCGGACCCGACCGCCTGTGACCGGTTCGTGCTGCGCGAGGTGCGCGGGGCGGAGGTGACGCGGCCGACCCCGCTGTGGATGCGGATCCGGCTGGCCCGGGCCGGGACGCGCAGCGTGTCGCTGGCCGTGGACATCACCAACTACCTGATGCTGGAGCTCGGCCAGCCGCTGCACGCGTTCGACCGGGACCGGCTCACCGGGCCGATCGTGGTCCGGCGGGCGCGGCCCGGCGAGCGGCTGGAGACCCTCGACCACGTGGTCCGGGAGCTCGACCCCGACGACATCCTGATCACCGACGGCTCGGGCCCGATCTCGATGGCCGGGACCATGGGCGGCCTGGCCACCGAGATCACCGAGCAGTCGCGCGACCTGGTGATCGAGGCGGCGCACTTCTCCGCGGCGGGCACGGCGCGGATGAGCAGGCGGCACCGGCTGTTCTCCGAGTCCTCGGCCCGGTTCGAGCGCGGCGTGGACCGCGAGCTGCCGCTGCGCGCGTCGGCCAAGGCCTCGTCGATGCTGGCCTCGCTGGCCGGGGGGACCGCGGTACCGGGCTGCACGCACGCGCAGGTCGAGGTGGAACCGGTCTCGATCACGATGGCCGCGGACTACCCGGACCGGGTGGCGGGGATGGTTTACGGGCTGGACGTGGTGACCCGCCGGCTGCGCCAGGTCGGCTGCGAGGTCAGCCAGGAGCGCGCCGGGCAGGTTCTCGTCGTCCGGCCGCCGTCGTGGCGGCCCGACCTCACCGACCCGAGCGACCTAGCCGAGGAGGTCATCCGGCTGGAAGGCTACGAGAACATCCCGGTGCGGATGCCGCGCGCCACCGCCGGGCGAGGGCTCACCGACCCGCAGCGGCTGCGCCGGACGATCGGCCGGACCCTGGCCGGCGCCGGTTACGTGGAGGTGCTCAGCAGCCCGTTCGGCTCGGCCGCGGACGCCGACCGGATGCAGCTGCGCCCCGACGACCCGCGCCGCCGCGCGCCGCGGCTGGTCAACCCGATCCGGGAGGAGGAACCGCTGCTCCGGTCGACGCTCCTGCCTGGTCTGCTGTGGGTGCTGAACCGCAACCTGGGCCGCGGTTTCGCCGACGTCGCCCTGTTCGAGATGGGCCTGGTGTTCCTCACCCGGCCGGACGGGCCGGGCGTGGCGCCGATCCCGCCGGTGGACCGCGCGCCCATGCCGGACGAGCTGGCCACGCTGGAGGAGGCGCTGCCGGATCAGCCGCGGCACCTCGCCGTGGTGCTCGCGGGCGACCGCGAGCTGTCCGGCTGGTGGGGCCCGGGCCGGGCGGCCGCGTTCCAGGACGCGATCGAGGCGGCGCGGCAGGTGATCGGCGCGAGCCGGGTGCCGTTCTCGGTGCGGGCCGCGCAGCACGAGCCCTGGCACCCGGGCCGGTGCGCAGCGCTGCACCTGGACGCCGGGCCGGACACCGAGGTCCTGGCCGGGTACGCCGGGGAACTGCACCCGCGGGTGATCCAGGCCTTCGGGCTGCCCGCGCGCACCTGCGGGGCAGAGCTCGACCTGTCCGTCATCGAGACCGCCGCCGCGGGTCTCGGCCCGGTCCAGATCCCGCCGGTGTCCGGCTACCCGGTGGCCACGCAGGACGTGGCGCTCATCGTGCCCGGCACGGTGCCGGCCGCCGACGTGGCGGCGGCGCTCGCCCGGGGCGTGGCGGAGGCCGACGCCGGCCCGCTGCTGGAGGACGTGCGCCTGTTCGACGTCTACACCGGGGCGCAGGCGGGCGAGGGGAGCAAGTCGCTGGCGTACACGCTGCGGTTCCGGGCCCCGGACCGCACGCTGACCGCCGACGAGGTGAGCGCGGCCCGGGACGCGGCGGTGGCCGAGGCGGCCCGGCGGACCGGGGCGGTGCTGCGCAGCGGCTCCTGACCGGCGCAGCGCGCCCGGCCGGGGCGGCCCGGGCCCGGCCGCGGGTCAGGCGCGGTCGGCGGCGGCGGCCTCGGGCAGGAAGCCGGCCACCAGGGCCTGGAACTCGGCGGGCTTCTCCAGGTGCGGCGAGTGCCCGCAGTCGGCCAGCACGTGCTCCTCGTAGCGCCCGCCCGCCGCGCGGTAACGGTCCAGGACGTCGCGCGTCTGGCCGACCATGGGCTGCGGCGGGTAGACGTCGGTCCCCGGCCAGCCCGGCACCGCGCCCAGCTGGCCCAGGTAGCCCAGGTCGACGAGCGAGGCATCCGACACGATCTGGTCGCTGTCGCCGTGCACCCAGAGCACGTCCGGGCGCCCGGCGATCCCGGCGAAGCCGGACACGTCGCAGTGCCGCGGCGAGATCGCGTTGTTGACGCCCCGGGTACCGGGCGCGGTCCCTGGCCAGTTGGGCGAGGCCAGCGCGTCACCGGGATAGAAGTCGTCCCCCGTGGCCGTCTGCAGCATCGCGTCGACCAGTTCGTCCTCGAGCTGGACCGGGAACGTGAACGACGGCTTGACGTACAGCGCGGTCAGCACCTGCCGGGGCGAGGTGGGGTCGTCGCGGCCGCGGTCGCCTTCGGCGATGCGCCGGACCAGGTCGGGATGGGCGGTGCCGCCGCCGGACCCGGCGAAGTCCGGCCAGCAGGGCGTGCCGCCGGGATCGCGGGTGCCGCCGAACCCGTACGGCGACATCGGGCTCTCCAGCACGATCGAGGCCACCGCCCCGGGGTGGTCGATCGCGTACTGCAGCACCACCGCGCCGCCGAGCGACCAGCCCAGCAGGTGCACGCGCTGCCTCTCCGGCACCAGGTGACTCTCGGTGAGCAGTGCGTACAGGTCGTCGGCGAAGTCGCGGACGCCGCGCCGGGCATCCACCGGGACGGCCTCCGAGCGCCCGAACCCGCGCAGGTCGGGGGCCAGGCAGCGGCATCGCGCACCCAGGACGGTCATGGCCGGGGCGAAGAACCGCGCGGACGAGACATTGCCGTGCACCAGCACGAGCACCGGCGCGTCGGCCCGCCCCGCGGTGAGCACGTGGGTGCGCAGGCGTGAGGTGGACACATCGATGTGGTGGACCGCAACGGGCGTGCTGGGCATTGGCCGGTCTCCCCGTTATCAGTGGCAATTTCCCCATGCATGATGCCAGGCCAGCCCGCGCGAAGAGGGCCCTCGGTCGCGACCGTTCCGCCGGCGGCTAGCTGGGCGCGGGAAGGATGGCCAGGATCTCCTTGCTGCCCAGAACGCACTTGGATGCCTGCCCCGTCCTCAGCACTACGGGCGTGGTGAACCCCTGGCAGGTCCATCCCCGCACGTGAACCGGCGCGCCGCCGCCGGTGCCGGGCACGTCACCGGACAGGATGGCCTTGGTGTAGTCGCGCTCCACGGCCAGCGCCGTGGCGCAGGACACCTTGCCCCGGGCGATCTGGATGTGAACGGGGACGTTGGCCGCGGTCCGCGTCGTCCCGCACACGGTGGCCGTGGCCCCCGCGCCCGGCGCCCCCGCGCCCGCCGGCGCCGCGGACGACGCCGCCGGCGATCCGCATCCGGCTGCGGCCAGCAAG
>Ga0318525_10000554_pt1 | contig 12020 bp, 12 predicted proteins | sample GRESIP052b4f23_FD_203482 | JGI IMG/M metagenome (GOLD analysis project Ga0318525, IMG submission 203482) | Tropical soil microbial communities from Luquillo Experimental Forest, Puerto Rico - GRE.SIPMG.052b4f23 | ecosystem: Environmental > Terrestrial > Soil > Tropical forest > Bulk soil...
GATCGCCGCCGCGGTCGGCCGCTCCGCCGAGGCGGGCACCCGGCGCCGGACGATCTCGGCGACCCGGGCGGTGTCCGGGTAGGCGATCCAGTGGTACAGGCACCGGCGCTTGAGCGCGTCGTGCAGGTCCCTGGTCCGGTTCGAGGTCAGCACGGTGACCGGGGGCAGCGCCGCCTGCTGGGTGCCGAGCTCGGGGATGGTGACCGCCGCCTCGGCGAGCAGCTCGAACAGGAAGGCCTCGAACTCGTCGTCGGCCCGGTCCACCTCGTCGATGAGCAGCACGGCCGGGCGCGGGCCCGGGTGCAGCAGGGCCGTGAGCAGCGGCCGCGGCAGCAGGTACTCCCCGGTGAACAGGTCCTTGTCCTCGATGTGCTCGCCGGCCGCCTCGGCCAGCCGGATGGCGAGCAGCTGGCGCGGGTAGTTCCACTCGTACAGCGCCTCGGAGGCGGTGATGCCCTCGTAGCACTGCAGCCGGACCAGCGGGGTGTCGATCGCGGCGGCCAGGGACTTGGCGGCCTCGGTCTTGCCCACGCCGGGCTCGCCTTCGAGCAGGATCGGCTGCCCCATCCGGACCGCCAGGAAGAGCGCGGCCCCCAGCTGGTCGCCGGCCAGGTAGCCGACGCCTTCCAGCGCGGCGGACAGCGCGCCGACCACAGGGAACCGGTCGGACAGATCGTGGGTCACAGTGCTGCTCACAAGGTGCGAGTTTATCTTTGCGGGGCAACCGCTCAGGTGATGGCCAGGTCGGTGCGGAACGGGCGGCCCTGGATGGCCCGCCACACCTGGGCCGGGGTGAGCGGCATATCCGCGTGCCGCACGCCGTACGGCCGCAGCGCGTCGATGACCGCGTTGACCACCGCGGGCGGCGACCCGACGGTGGCGGACTCGCCGATCCCCTTGGCCCCGATCGGGTGGTGCGGCGACGGGGTGACGGTCGCGCCGAGCTCCCACGACGGGCACTCCAGCGAGGTGGGCAGCAGGTAGTCCATGAACGAGCCGCCCAGGCAGTTCCCGTCGGCGTCGAACACGATGCTCTCCATCAGCGCCATCCCGATCCCGTCGGCGAGGCCGCCGTGCACCTGGCCCTCGACGATCATCGGGTTGATCCGCACCCCGCAGTCGTCCACCGCGATGAACCGCCGGACGTCGACCTTCCCGGTGCCCGGGTCCACGTCGACCACGCAGATGTACGCGCCGAACGGGTACGTGAGGTTCGGCGGGTTGTACACGCAGGTGGCGTCGAGCTGGCCCTCGACCCCGTCGGGCAGCTCGAGGCTGGAGTGCGCGGCCATCGCGATCTGCGCGATCGTGCGGCCGGAGTCCGGGTCGCCGCGGACGAACCAGCGGCCGCGCTCCCAGTCCAGGTCGTCCGGGTCGGCCTCGAGCATGGCCGAGGCGACGAGGCGGGCCCGCTCGCGGACCTTCCTGGCCGCGATCGCGGTGGCCGCCCCGGACACCGGCGTGGACCGTGACCCGTACGTCCCCAGGCCGAACGGGGTCTGGTCGGTGTCCCCGTGGACGACCTCCACGTCCTCGGCGGGGATGCCGAGCTCCTCGGCGACGATCTGGGCGAACGTGGTCTCGTGCCCCTGCCCCTGGGTCTGCACCGAGATCCGGAGCACCGCGGTCCCGGTCGGGTGGACGCGCAGCTCCACCCCGTCCGCCATGCCGAAGCCCAGGATGTCCATGTGCTTGCGCGGGCCCGCCCCGACGGCCTCGGTGAAGAAGCTGACACCTATGCCGAGGAGGTGACCGCGGGCCCGTTCGGCTTCCTGTTCTTTTCTCAGTTTCTCGTAGCCGGCGATGTCCATGGCCAGCCGCAGGGTCCGCGGGTAGTCCCCCGAATCGTAGACCCAGCCGGTCTGGCAGGTGTACGGGAACTGCTCGGGGCGCAGCAGGTTGCGCATGCGCAGCCCGGCCTGGTCCATCCCCAGCTCGAAGGCGAGCACGTCGACCATCCGCTCGACCAGGTAGACCGCCTCGGTGATGCGGAACGAGCAGGAGTAGGCCACCCCGCCCGGCGCCTTGTTCGTGTACACGCCGGTCACCCGGCAGTGCGCGGCCTCCAGGTCGTAGGAGCCGGTGAACACCCCGAAGAACCCGGCCGGGTACCTGGTCGGCTGCGCGGCGCCGTTGAACGCGCCGTGGTCGGCGAGCACCGTCACCCGCACCGCCCTGATCGTGCCGTCCCGGCCGGCCGCCAGCTCGCCGCGCATGTGGAAGTCCCGGGCGAACGAGCCGGACATCAGGTTCTCCGACCGGTCCTCCACCCACTTCACCGGCCGGCCGGTGATCATCGAGGCGGTAATCGCGCACAGGTAGCCGGGGTATATCGGCACCTTGTTGCCGAACCCGCCGCCGATGTCCGGCGAGATCACCCGGATCTTGTGCTCGGGCAGGCCCGCCATCATGGCGTACAGGGTCCGGTGCGCGTGCGGCGCCTGGGTGGTGGCCCAGATCGTCAGCTTGCCGCTCACCTGGTCGAAGTCCGCGACGATGCCGCAGGTCTCCAGCGGCGCCGGGTGGACCCGGGGATAGAGCATGTCCTGGCTGACCGTGACCTCGGCGTCGCGGAACACCCGCTCGGTGCGTTCGGCGTCGCCGGCTTCCCAGTCGAAGATGTGGTTGCCGTCACGGCCCGGCAGGTCGTCACGGACGACCGGCGCCCCCGGGTCCAGCGCGCGGCGCGCGTCCACCACCGGGGGCAGCGGCTCGTACTCCACGTCGATCAGCTCGAGCGCGTCCCGGGCGGAGTAGCGGTCCTCGGCGACGACGAACGCCACCTCCTGGCCCTGGAAGCGCACCTTGTCGGTGGCCAGCACGGCCTGCGTGTCGCCGGAAAGGGTCGGCATCCAGGCCAGGTTGCGCCCGGCCAGCGTCTCCCCGGTGAGCACGGCTCGCACCCTGGGGTGCGCCTCCGCCGCGATCGTGTCGACGGACACGATGCGGGCGTGCGGGTGCGGGCTGCGCAGCACCGCGCCGTAGAGCATGCCGGGCAGGCTGATGTCGTCCACGAACCGGCCCCGGCCGCGGATGAACCGCTGGTCTTCCTTGCGCGGCATCCGGCCGAAACCCGTCGTCACCGCGTACCCCCGGGGTGCTCCGCGGCCCAGCGGATGGAGCGGACGATGTTCTCGTAGCCGGTGCACCGGCAGATCTGGCCGGAGATGACCTCGCGGATCTGCGCTTCGGCCGGATCGGGGTGGCGGTCGAGCAGCCAGCGGGCGGTCATCATCATGCCGGGCGTGCAGAACCCGCACTGCAGCCCGTGACACTCCACGAACCCCTGCTGGACCGGGTCGAGGCGGCCGTCCCGCTCCAGGCCTTCGACGGTACGTACCGAACGGCCGTCGGCCATTGCCGCGAGTAGCGTGCACGCCTTGACGGGTCTGTCGTCGAGCCAGACGATGCAGCTGCCGCAGTTGGACGTGTCACAGCCCCAGTGGCTGCCGGTCAGGCCGAGCTCGTCCCGCAGGAAGTGGATGAGCAGCAGCCTGGGCTCCACCTCGCGCGCGTACTCGGTACCGTTCACCGTCACCGCGACCCTCACCGGCCGGCCCGGGTCCGTTCGGCCGCCCGGCGCAGCGCGCGGGCCGTGAGCTCGGCGACCAGGTGCCGCTTGTAGTCCTCGGGGCCGCGCTGGTCGGCGACGGGGTGGCAGCGGGCGGCGGCGATCGTGGCGGCTTCGCGGAGGTTCTCCTCGTCCGGAGCCCGGCCGCGGAGGAACTCCTCGGCCTCGGCCGCCACGAAGTGCTCGGCGCCCACCGCGGTCAGCCCGATGCCCGCGTCCTCGATGCGGTGGCCGCTCAGGCGGAGCACGGCGCCGGCGGCGGCGATCGACCAGTCGCCGACCCGCCGCGCCACCTTCTCGTACGCACTGCCGACGCCGGGGTGTACGGGCACCCTGACCTCGGCCAGCAGTTCACCGGGACCGATGACGGTCTCGTACGGGCCGAGGTGAAACTGGCGAACCGGGATCTGCCGGTCGCCGTCCTGGCCGCGGATGACCGCGACGGCGCGGGCCGCGGCGAACACCGCGGACAGGTCCTCGGACGGGTCGGCCTGGCACAGCGACCCGCCGACGGTGCCCCAGAGCCGCACGATCGGGTCCGCCACGACCCGTTCGGCGTCGTGGAAGATCGGGTAGAGCTGGCCCGCGACGGCCGAGTCGAGCAGGTCCGCGTGCCGGGCCAGGGCGCCGATGCGCAGCTGGCCGCCGTCCAGCCTGATGTAGGAGAGTTCGGCCAGGTCGTTGATGTCGACGAGCACCCCCGGCTGGGCCAGCCGCAGCTTCATCATCGGGATAAGGCTGTGGCCGCCCGCGAGGACGCGGGTGTCCGGCCTGCTCAGCAGCGACAGCGCATGCTCGACGCTGGTCGCCCGCTCGTACTCGACGTGGGACGGCACCTGCATACCAGCAGATTAAGGCATCCCTAATTCGCAGTCGCTAGAGTCGGCGTCCGGCTGCGCACCAAGATCCTTCGTCAGTTTTGGTTGCCCTGACGACCAAAGCTGACGAACTTTCCGGTCCGGGCGGCGCCGGAGGGCGCCGGGCGGCCGTGCTGATCGCTGGGGTATGCGCCCGGGCGAGGCCAGGCCGATCCCGGGCGAGGCGACGTCGCGCTCGCGCGCGGGACCACACCTCTGGTGTCACAGCAGCCCCTTGAACCCATGCATGGTTTCGTCGGCGCGATTCCACGCTGGTTTCCGTGGCTGATTAGGGCTTGGCGGTGGATAGGGGGTACCGGGATCCACCAGATCTACCGCGCAACCTGGAGTTTCCAGGATCTTCGGCCGGGCAGCCACACCACGGCTCACTTTCACCACACGAGACCCGACGGCACCGGGGCGCGGTCAGCGGCCGCCGATGTCCTCGCTCCAGATCTCGGGGTAGCGCTGCTGGAACTCCTGCATCGCGGCGATGCAGCCCTCGTCGTCGAGCAGGACGATCTCCACGCCGCGGTCGGCCAGGAAGCCGAGGTCGCCGACGAAGGTCCGCGCCTCGCCGACCACCACGCGGGGGATCTGGAACAGCAAGATCGCGCCGGTGCACATCTGGCAGGGGGACAGCGTGGTGTACAGCGTGGTGTCGAGGTAGGAGGGCCGCCGGCCGGCGTTGCGCAGGCAGGCGATCTCGCCGTGCGCCACCGGGTCGCCGCGCTGCACCCGCTCGTTGTGCCCGGCCGCGACGAGCTGCCGGCCCCGGCTGGCACTGCCCGCGGCGAGCACCGCCCCGACCGGCACCCCGCCGGCCTCCAGGCTGATCCGGGCCTGGTGCAGGGCCAGCGCCATCATCTCGCGATCGCCTTCGTCCGGCTGCCCGTATCCCATGGCGGCCCAGGTTACATGGTCGGGCGTTACCCGGTCAGTGCCGGCTTGGTCAGGCGCCAGACCACACCGATGCCGTTGCCCGCGGGCGCGCGGATGTCCATCGGACGGCGCTCGACCTCGGTGAAGCCCAGCTTGCGCGGGATCCCGGCGCTGGCCACGTTCAGTTCGTCGTGCACGATCTCCACCCGCTCCACGCCCGGCAGCCGGAAGGCCTGCTCCACCAGCGCCGCCGACGCCGCGGCGGCCAGGCCGCGGCGTGTGCGGGTGCTGCGCACCCAGTAGCCGATCTCCAGGCCGCCCGGGCCGGTCCTGGCCATCAGGCCGGTGCTGCCGGCCAGCTCACCGCCCGCCAGGATCGCGTAGTTGTAGGCGGCGCCGCTGTCCCAGTCGGCGGCGCACTGGGCCAGGAACTCCTCCGCCGACGCCCGGCTGTAGCCGGCCGCCCAGGGCATCCAGGGACGCAGGTGGTCCAGCGACTCGCTGACCGCCTCGAACACGGCGCCGGCGTCGCGGACGTGCCAGCGCCGCAGGGTGACCGGCCCGTGCTCGATCACCTCGTCCGGTTCCGGCCGTTCGGTCATGCGGGTCCGCGCCCCTTTCTCTTCTTGTAGGGCCGAACGATCCGCGGCTTACGCGCCCGGGCCCTTCGTGGCACCGGTGGCGTCCGCGGCCATTCGTAGCTGAGCTCCCCACCGACCCGGAGCCTGGCCCAACGGGCCGCCTCGACCTGCAGGGCCTGCGCGGCCGCGGCGACCTGCGCCGGCTCCACGTCCGCGTCGGCGTCCGGGAGCACGGACAGTCTGTCAGCCGCGAGGGTCAGGATCTGGACGTCCGAGGGGTGGTCGAGGCAGGCGACGGACTGGACCAAGTTGGCCAGGACTTCGGCGCGCAGCCCTTGCTGATGGAAGCTGCCCAGCAGTTCTTTCGACCGTTCGCGGGCGTGCGGCGGACGGCGGCCGCTGACGTGCTGTATGCTGTCGAAGATGATGCCCGCCGCGATGCCGCCCCAGATGCCGTCCCGGATCTGCAGCTCACGCTCCACGATGAAGTGCATGATGTCATGCGGCAGCCGCGGTCCGGCCACCCCGCCGTACAGCCGGTAGACCACCCCGTCGTCCCGCTCCACCAGCGCGTAGGCGCGCTGGTGGTCGGGGAGCCTGGGAAACGTGACGCGCATATCCCCACTATGCGGACGCGGCGGAGGGCGCGCCTAATGGTTTTCGCCGGGCGGGCGCCATGCCGTAGGGTGGCCGATCGTGGCGGGACGGGGGACGACGGCGACGATCGCGCTGGAGCGCGCCGGGATCGCGTTCACCGTGCACGAGTACGCCCGCGATCCCCGGCACGAGTCCTACGGCCGCGAGGCCTGCGAGGCGCTGGGGGTCTCGCCGGACCGGGTGTTCAAGACGCTGATCGCCGAGGTGGACGGGACCCTGGTGGCCGGGGTGGTCCCGGTGGACGGCCAGCTCGACCTCAAGGCGCTGGCCGCCGCCTGCGGCGGCAAGAAGGCCGCGATGGCCCAGGTCGCGGCGGCCGAGCGGGCCACCGGGTACGTGGCGGGCGGGATTTCCCCGGTCGGGCAGCGCAAGCGGCTGCCGGTGGTGGTCGACGAGTCCGCGCTGCGCTTCGCCACCGTGTTCTGCAGCGGCGGGCGCCGCGGCCTGGAGATCGAGATCGGCCCCGCCGACCTGATCCGGGCGGCGCGGGCGTCGGTCGCCGCGATCAGCCGGTGACGCCCTTGAGGGTGTCCGGCTTGATGAAGCCGAACATGTAGCCCGCCACCCGCCGCATCTGGATCTCCTCGGCGCCCTCGGTGATGCGGTACCGGCGGTGATGGCGGTAGATGTGCTCGAAGGGCTGGTGCCGCGAGTAGCCCAGGCCGCCGTGCACCTGCATGGCCCGGTCGGCGGCCTCGCAGCACAGCCGGTTGGCCACGTAGTTGCACATGGACACCTTCTCGGACTGCGTCAGCGGGCCGAACCGGTCCATGCTCCACGCCGTCTTGTGGATCAGCGCGCGGAGCATCTCGGCCTGCGTCTGCAGCTCGACCAGCGGGAACTGGATGGCCTGGTTGCGGGCCAGCGGCTGGCCGAAGGGCGCCCTGACCTTGGCGTACGCCACCGACCTGTCGATGCAGAACTGCGCGGCGCCCAGGCTGGAGGCGGCCTGGCGGATGCGGTTCTCGTTGAAGAAGTGCTGCACCAGCCGCAGGCCGCGGCCCTCCTGGCCGAGGATGGCGCCGTCCGGCACCCGCACGTCACGCAGCGAAACGTGGGCGTGGTCGGTGGGCATGTTGAACGTCCACAGGTACTCCTCGACCGTGAACCCGGGGGTGCCGACCGGGACCAGGAAGCCGGTGATGCCGGCGCCGCTGCCCGGCGTCCCGCTGGTCCGGGCGAAGACGAGGTCGTGCGAGGCGGTGTGGATGCCGGTGTTCCAGGTCTTCTCGCCGTTGATGATCCAGTCCTGCCCGTCGCGGACCGCGCTGGTCTCCATGAACGTCGCGTCGCTGCCGTGCGCGGGCTCGGTGATGCCGAACGCGAAGTGGCGCCGGCCGGCCGCCAGGTCCTCCACCCACTCGGCTTGCTGCTCCGGGCGGCCGTAGTGCAGCATCAGCAGCAGCCCGACGTTGTTGCCCACGATGGCGTGCTCGTTCTGCAGGTCGCAGTGCAGGCCGAGGCCCTTGCGCGCCAGGTGCTCGCGGATGACCGCCATGCCCAGGTTGGTGCCGTCCCGGCCGCCGTACTCGCGCGGGAACGCGTACCGGAAGTGGCCCGCCGCGTCGGCCCGCCGCCGGGCCTCGGCCAGCAGCGCCTCCCACTCGCGGCTGGGCAGGCCGCCCCGGTCCCAGTCGGTCCTGGCGTCCTCCCGCCGGTGGTCGAAGAACCGGATGTTGTCGTCCCGCTGTTCGAGCGGGACGATCTCGCGCTCGATGAACTCGTCGAGCTCGGCCAGGTACTGCCGCAGGTCCTCGGGCAGCGCGAAGTCCACGAGGGTCTCCTATCCGGGCAGGGCCAGATGGCCGGGGTTGGCCACGGTGAGCTTGTCGGTGACCGCGGCCCGGACCGCGGCGACGACGTCGTCGAAGCGGTGGTCCAGCGACCCGTCGCGGATCGCCGCGCACAGCGCGGCGTCGTCGGCGCAGCGCAGGCCCGCCAGCCTGGCCTGGTGGCGGCGGGCGTGCTCGGCGCCGAGCAGGGCCTCGCGCTCGGCGATCCGCAGCGCGTTCGCCGCGACCCGGGCGTGGAACCGCAGCCGCGGGTCCACGGGCCCGATCTCGGTGGCCAGGAACTCGCCGACGGCCCGGAGCAGCTCACCGCCGGCGGGGCGATCATGGGGCCGAACGGGCTGGCTGTCACGCTGGTCCAGCGGATCGGGCACGGCCAGCGGGGCGGCGTATCCGAGCGCGAGCAGGATGTCGTATTCCTGCTCGCAGACCCGGCGGCCGAGCACCGCGAGCTCGATCGAGGGCTCGGCGCCGGACAGGTAGCGTTCGGCCTGGCCGCGGCAGAGCAGGGCCCAGCGGAGGGTGCCGTACAGTTCCCACCACCGCTGGGCCGGCTCGTCCGGCGGGGTGCCGCCGCCGGCCGCGTAGCCCGCCATCAGGTCCTCGCGCGAGCCGAACCCGCCGGCCGGGCTCGTCGCGCCGAACCGCCAGGCCTTGGTGCACAGCCAGCCCAGGTCCTGCCGCGGGTCGCCGCGGTGCGCCAGCTCCCAGTCGAGCACCCCGCGCAGCCCGTCCGCGCCGATCATCAGGTTGCCGGTCCTGAAGTCGCCGTGTACCAGCGCCGGCGCGGCCGACGGCGGCCGGTGGGCCCCGAGCCAGCGCAGGCCGATCTCGAGGGCGGGCCTGGGCTCGGCGAAGTCCCGGTACAGCCCGGTGAGCTGGCCGAGCGCGTCGACCTCGGGCAGGCCGGGGATCTGCCCGGGGTCGACCCGGTGGATCCGGGCCAGGACCTCGCCCAGCCGGCGGGCCAGGCCGGGGCGGACGGCGGCGTAGGCCTCGTCGCGGAGCAGCCGGCGCGGGATCGTCTCCCCGTCCAGGTACTCCGCCAGCAGGTAGGCCCGGCCAAGGGCGCAGTGCTGATCCCCGGCCCCGTGGTCGTGCACCTCCGGCACGGGGACGCCGGCCGCCCGCGCCGCCGTCATCGCCGCCGCCTCGGCGGCGATATTCCTGGCGGGCTGCCGCTCCCGGCCGCCGGAGTCGCGGAGCAGGATGAGGCGGCGCTCGGCGCCGCCGGCCGTCCGGATCCGAACGTCCCAGCTCTCCCGGCTCGCGCCGCCCGCCGCCCGGCGCAGGCTGGTGACCTCGACGTCCGTGCCCCACAGCGACCGCAGCCGGGACGCCAGCGCGGTGGCCAGCCCGGGCGCCTCGCTCATGACCTCGATCGTAAGGCAGGTCAGCGGGATGACCCGCGGGCAGGCCTTACTCAAGCGGCTGCCTGGCGATCGCTGGCGGCTCACGCCCGGCGAGTAGCCAGCCGCCGATCGCGGCGGCCAGCGGCAGCCCGATCAGCAGGATCTCCAGGTCACTTGGCGGCACGCCGCCGGCCGTTGCGGTCAGGCCGCTGTGCATCCAGGCCGTCCCGGCGATCACCGCGCCGGCCGTGCCGAGGATCGCGCCGAGCAGGCCGAGCGCTGCGGCGGTCGCGGCGGTGATAGGTTTCGGTCTGGACCTGCACCTCGTTGGCGTTCCCGAATTGCCGTGCGGCGCTGAGTTGCACGGCGGTGAGCGGGGCAGGTACCGGACACAGTTCGCCCCGCAGGCAGCGTTACGGTCGATCCCGGAGGAGCGCAGCATCTCCCGCGCGAACGCGGGGAACTACCGCCTGGCACGATAGCAATGAATGTCCCAATTCAGTAACGGGCCGGCAGATGCCGTAGGCATTTGGATCTCGGCGCGCCCGCCTCCGGCCATCACGGTCCCGAATACCAACGCTCGGATATGCGAGTTTCGTTCGCCGGGATCCGAAGATGGGCTCGTTTTAGTCGCCGATGGCTTCAAATACATCATTCGCTACTGTCGCGGTTTGTGAATGCCCCAAGCCAGCGGGCAGGCGCGGTGTTATTGTCTAGGTCTGTCAGCGGCTTGCCTCGTTCTTGGCCTGCCGCCGTCCGTCTCCTGCGTTCCCGAGAGGTGGCCTCTACGTGTCCTGGCCGCGGAACGATCTGGCGCGGTCCTTGGTCGCGCTGACCCCGGCCAGCGTGATCCAGCAGCTCGGGGACCTCACCGCCGCTGCGGAGGGCGAGCCGCCCTTGCTCAGCGTCCACCTCGCCAGCGGTCAGGTTCTCGATGGCGCGCTGATGCGGGTCGATGCCGATCGCGGAACCGACGTGCTGGTGCTGGCCGACACGCGGACGGGCCGCCTCGCGTACGCGCCGCTGGCGAACGTGGCCGCCGTCGAGCTGCGCAACCCCGAGCCGTTCCGGGACGTAGTCACCGGGGGGCGGCTGCCGTTGCCGCTTGGCGGCGGACCGGTCACCCGGCTGGCACTGCAGCGGGAGTTCCCCTCTGCCCGGGACTTCCCCCTGCACATCGACTGGGCCGCCCTGGACGGCTCTGACCTGCTGCTCGGCAACGCGGCCAGGTTGCTTCGGGCCTTGCGGGAAGCCGTGGCCCAGGTGCGCTCCGACGAGATGGGCCGCGAAGCATGGGGACAGGTGCACGCGCTGCGGGTGGAGCACCACGCGGGGGCGGGACTGGCCGTATTGCCGACACCGGATGGGCTGGCGGTACGTGCGGATCTGTCCGCCGCGCTGCCGCGTGCCCTGCCCGACGAATTTTTCAAGAAGATCAGCGCACTGTTGTGACGATTCAATCACTGACACGCGGTTCGGAGGACTCAGATGGGACTGGCGGAACGCCGCGCGGTCGAGCGGTGGAAGAACGATTACTACCCTGACTGGAAGGCACGGATCGACCAGGCGGCCGGCTTCGATATACCGGTCGAGGTCTCCTGGGAGCAACTGGCGGAAGAGGATTACGCCGACAGCTACGCCGAGTTCTTCCCGAAGGTGTACTTCCAGCCGCTGGTGCTGGCGCTCAGCGCGATCACCGTGGACGACATGGGCAAGAACGCCGTCCGGGACGGACTCTCGAAGATCGTCATTAAGAATTCGGGAGAATACGGCAGCAATGCTGGAATAACCTTTCGCAATGGGGTGCTCACCATCAACCACCGGCCGCACGTCAACGTGCACTACTACGAGGAACGCGCGAAGGCAATCCAGCAGAACCTTGAGTCCGGCCTCTAGCCCGAGCCCACCGCGCTGTTATCAGCGTGGCGTTAGGTAGCCGGAATCGGCGAGGTGGCCGCCCGCCCGGTGCGCCAGGTGCAGGTCGCGTGCCGTACCGGCACGAACGTGTGGACGGCGCTCAGATATCCACTTAACCGGAGCGGGATCTGGAGGTGGCGTGTGCTGGTGCCAGTGCGCGCTGTGGTGCGTGAGTGCATGAAGGTCCGAAAAGCACGTCACAGGTAATCCTGGACGAACAACTCCCCGTCGGCGCGCACACCATCGCCATCCCGGAGGAGGTTCCTGGCCAGGCGTCATTCGCCACCGTATCCGTTGGCCCGTCCGCCCACGCATTCATCGTCGGACCCATGCCAGCCGGGACGACCATGGCACGCTTCCCCGGCCCTCCAGGCAAGTAAGCACCGACCCGCCGGCCAGGAAAGCCACAATCC
>Ga0318525_10000557_pt1 | contig 12010 bp, 8 predicted proteins | sample GRESIP052b4f23_FD_203482 | JGI IMG/M metagenome (GOLD analysis project Ga0318525, IMG submission 203482) | Tropical soil microbial communities from Luquillo Experimental Forest, Puerto Rico - GRE.SIPMG.052b4f23 | ecosystem: Environmental > Terrestrial > Soil > Tropical forest > Bulk soil...
CCTCCCGCGAGGGCAGTGCGGCGTCCCCGTTGGTCATACGCTGAAGTACTTGGCTTCGGGGTGGTGGACGACGATCGCGTCGGTGGACTGCTCGGGATGCAGCTGCATCTCCTCGGACAGCTCGACGCCGATGCGGGACGGCTCGAGCAGGCGGGCCAGCTTGGCCCGGTCCGCCAGGTCCGGGCAGGCCGGGTAGCCGAACGAGTACCGCGCGCCGCGGTAGGCGACGCGGAAGAAGTCGTCCAGGTCGTCGGGGTCGGAGCCGGCGAAGCCGAGCTCGCGCCGCACCCGGGCGTGCCAGTATTCGGCCAGCGCCTCGGTGAGCTGGACGGACAGGCCGTGCAGTTCGAGGTACTCGCGGTAAGAGTTCTTCGCGAACAGCTCGGCCGTCGCCCCGGACACCCGCGGTCCCATGGTGGCGAGCTGGAACGCCACCACGTCGGTCACGCCCTGGTCCTGCGGCTTGAAGAAATCGGCCAGGCAGAGCCGCCGGTCGCGGCGCTGCCGCGGGAAGCCGAACCGTTGCAGCTGGGTTGCGCCGTCCGGCGCCAGCACGATCAGATCGTTCCCCGCACTCACGCACCGGAAGTACCCGTAGACCACGGCCGCCTCGAGCAGCCCCTCGGTCTGCATCCGCTCCAGCCACATGCGCAGCCTCGGGCGGCCCTCGGTCTCCACTAGTTCCTCGTACGACGCGCCGCCGGCGCCGCGGGTCGGCTTCAGCCCCCACTGGCCCATGAACAGCGCGCGTTCGTCCAGGTAGGCGGCGTAATCGGCCAGCGGGATGCCCTTGATCACTTCGGTACCGAAGAAGGGCGCGGCCGGCACGGGTCCGTCGGTGCTGATATCCGAACGGGCCGTGGTCTCCGCCTCGGCGTCACGGTCTGCCCGGGCGGCCGTCCTGACCCGCCGGGTGCGCAGCTCGGGGAGCCTGGCGCCCGGGTCGCCGCGCTTGACCGCCATCGCCGCGTCCATCAGCCGGAGCCCCTCGAACGCGTCCCTGGCGTACCTGACCTGGCCGTCGAACAGCGCGGCCAGGTCCTGCTCCACGTAGGCCCGGGTGAGCGCGGCGCCGCCCAGCAGCACCGGCCAGCGCGCGGCCAGGCCACGCGAGTTCAGCTCGGCCAGGTTGTCGCGCATCACCACGGTCGACTTGACCAGCAGCCCGGACATCCCGATGACGTCGGCGTCGTTCTCCTCGGCCGCCGCCACGATCGCGGAGATGGGCTGCTTGATCCCGATGTTCACCACGTCGTAGCCGTTGTTGGACAAGATGATGTCGACCAGGTTCTTGCCGATGTCGTGCACGTCGCCCTTGACCGTGGCCAGCACGATCTTGCCCTTGCCCTCCTCGCCGCTGCGCTCCATGTGCGGCTCGAGGTAGGCCACCGAGACCTTCATCACCTCAGCTGAGGTCAGCACGAACGGCAGCTGCATCTGGCCGGAGCCGAACAGCTCGCCGACCGTCTTCATGCCGTCGAGCAGCACGTCGTTGACGATCTCCAGGGCGGGCCGCTGGTCCAGCGCCACGTCCAGGTCCGCCTCCAGGCCGGTCCGCTCGCCGTCGATGATCCGGCGCTTCAGCCGCTCCCACAGCGGAAGCGCGGCCAGTTCGGCGGACCGGCTCGCCTTGAGCTGCGCCGCGTCGGTGCCCTCGAAGATCTCGAGCAGGACGGCCAGCGGGTCGTAGCCTTCCCGCCGCCGGTCGTACACCAGGTCGAGCGCGGCCTGCCGATGCTCGTCCGGGATCCGCGCGATCGGCAGGATCCGCGCCGCGTGCACGATCGCCGAGTCCAGGCCCGCCCGCACGCACTCGGCCAGGAACACCGAGTTCAGCACGGCGCGGGCGGCGGGCTTGAGGCCGAACGACACGTTCGACACGCCGAGCGTGGTCTGCACGCCCGGGTGGCGGCGCTTGAGCTCGGCGATCGCCTCGATGGTTTCGATCGCGTCGCGCCTGGTCTCCTCCTGCCCGGTGGCGATGGGGAACGTCAGGCAGTCGACGATGATGTCCTCGACCCGCATCCCCCAGTTCCCGGTCAGGTCCGCGATCAGCCGCTCGGCCACCGCGACCTTCCACTGCGCCGTCCGCGCCTGGCCTCGCTCGTCGATGCACAGCGCGATGACGGCGGCGCCGTGCTCGCGCACCAGCGGCATGACCCGGGCGATGCGCGACTCCGGCCCGTCGCCGTCCTCGTAGTTAACCGAGTTGATGACCGCGCGGCCGCCGGTCAGCTCGAGGCCGGCCTCGATCACCGCGGGCTCGGTGGAGTCGAGCACCAGCGGCAGGGTCGCGGCGGTGGCCAGCCTGCTCACCACCTCACGCATGTCGGCGGCGCCGTCCCGGCCCACGTAGTCGACGCACACGTCGAGCAGGTGGGCGCCATCGCGGGTCTGCGCTCTGGCGATCTCGACGCAGTCCTCGTACCGGCCCTCCACCATGGCCTCGCGGAAGGCCTTCGACCCGTTCGCGTTCGTCCGCTCGCCGATCGCCAGGAACGCGGTGTCCTGCCGGAACGGCACGTGCTGGTACAGCGAGGCCACCCCCGGCTCGGGACGCGGCCTGCGCCGGGCGGCCGGGCGGTCCGCCACCCGGTCGGCCAGCACCGCGATGTGCTCGGGGGTGGTGCCGCAGCAGCCGCCCACCAGCGACAGGCCGAACTCCCTGGTGAACCTGTCGTGCGCGTCGGCCAGCCCGTCCGGGGTCAGCGGGTAGCGCGCCCCGTCGGCCGTCAGCTCCGGCAGGCCGGCGTTCGGCTCGCAGGAGATAGGTATCGGCGAGTGCGCGGCCAGGTATCGCAGGTGCTCGCTCATCTCGCCGGGGCCGGTCGCGCAGTTCAGGCCGATCACGTCGACGCCGAGCGGTTCCAGGGCGGTCAGCGCGGCGCCGATCTCGCTGCCGAGCAGCATCACGCCCGTGGTCTCGATCGTCACCTGCACGATGATCAGCGCGTCCGGGGCCAGGCTGGCCGCCGCCCGCTTGGCCCCGATGATCGCCGCCTTGGCCTGAAGCAGGTCGTAGCAGGTCTCGATGATCAGCGCGTCGGCGCCGCCGCGCAGCAGGCCCTCGGCGTTGGCCTGATAGGCGTCGCGCAGCTCGCGGAACGTAACGTGGCCGAGCGTGGGCAGCTTCGTGCCCGGGCCCATCGAGCCCAGCACCCAGCGCGGCCGATCCGGGGTGGCCCAGCGGTCGGCCGCCGCACGGGCCAGCCGGGCCGAGGCCAGCGAGAGTTCGCCGATCCGGTCAGCGATCCCGTACTCACCGAGGTTGGACAGATTGGCCCCGAACGAGTTGGTGGTGAGGCAATCCGCGCCCGCGTCCAGGTAGGCCTCGTGGACGCCGGTCACGATGTCGGGCCGGGTCACGTTCAGGATCTCGTTGCAGCCCTCGTAGCCCTCGAAATCGTCCACGGTGGCGTCGCTCGCCTGGAGCATGGTGCCCATGGCCCCGTCGGCCACCACGACTCGCTCGGCGAGGGCGGTCCGTAGTGTGCTCATTGCCCTCCAGTGTAGGCGTCAGCGCGTCCGGCTCGCGGCCGGTCACCCGATGAGTAGGGCCAACCACGTAGGCTATGGGGGTAGCCAGGATTGGGGAGGTGGCGAGTCATCGAGTTCAACGACATCGGCGAACTCGCTTCTCCGGTCGCCATCGCCGGGTTCGAGGGCTGGAACGACGCGGGCGAGGCGGCCAGCGGGGTGGTGAACCACCTGGGCATCGCATGGCAGGCGACCCCCGTCGGGGCCATCGATCCCGAGGATTTCTACGACTTCCAGGTCAACCGGCCGGTGATCGAGATCGAGGGCGGGCACACCCAGCGGCTGATCTGGCCGACGACCAGGATCTCGCTCGCCCGCGCGCGGCCGGCCGACGAATCCGTGCCGCCCACCGGGCTGTCCCGGGACGTGGTGCTGGTCCACGGGATCGAGCCGAACATGCGCTGGCGGGCGTTCAGCGAGGAACTGGTGCAGGGCCTGGAGAGCCTCGGCGTGGAGCTGATCATCCTGCTCGGCGCGCTGCTCGCCGACGCACCGCACACCCGCCCGGTCCCGGTGTCCATCGGCTCGGCGAACGCTGAGCTCGGCACCGAGATCGGCGTCGGCCTGGCGGAATACAAGGGGCCCACCGGGATCGTCGGGGTGCTCCAGCACACCTGCACCGCGGCCGGCCTTCCGACCGTCTCGCTGTGGGCGCAGGTCCCGCACTACGTGGCGCAGCCGCCCAGCCCGAAGGCCACGCTGGCGCTGCTGCGCGGCGTCGAGGAAATCCTGGACGTGCCGCTGCCGCTGGCCGACCTGCCCGACGAGGCGCGCGCCTGGGAGCGCGGCGTGGACGAACTCGCCCAGCAGGACTCCGAGGTCGCCGACTACGTGCGCACCCTGGAAGAGGCCAAGGACGCGATGGACCTGCCCGAGGCGAGCGGCGACGCGATCGCCCGCGAGTTCGAGCGCTACTTCAGGCGCCACGGTGGCGCCGGAGGGAATCTGGGGCCGGGCGGTAGCTGACCCGGCGGCCTGGCCGAGGCGCTGAACAAGCTGCTCCAGGAGGGCTATCCGCCGTTCGTGTTGGCCACGTGCCCGTCAAGCGCCGGGATTCCACTGCGCCATGAGCCATTCCAGATCCGTTTCGTCCCTGGTCCGCGCCTGCTGCTCGCGGGCGAACAGCGCGTCGGTCTTGGCCAGGACGAGCGTGTAGGGGCGGCCTTGCCGCCTGGTCACGTGGGTAACGGGCAATTCGGCGGCGTCGATCCGGGAGTGAACGTGCTGCCTGCGCTGCTGGGCGAGCGGCCACTCGAAGGTGCGCCGGCTCTTGTCTTCCAGGAAGATGCGGAGAGTGTCGCACAGCTCGCACGCGCAGCCGCCCGCGGGCAGTTCGATCGACCAGTCGCCGGCCGCGCGCCGCGGGCGGGCGAGCCGGGCGCGGAGCCGGGCCGCGCCGTCGGCGGCCATCTCGCCGAACCCGGCGTCGCCGCGCGTGCCGTCGCGGGACAACTCCGCCGCGGCGTGCAGCGCGGGCATCTCCAGTGCGGTCACCGCGTCCTGCTGCTTCCGGACATACCCGGTCACAGCGCCTCGTGTGCCGACTGCCCCGATCGCGGCGGCGGCGGTCAGCACCGAGGCGAGCGGCCTGCCCAGGTCGCCGAGTTTCGCGTCGCGGCGGCTGGGTGACGACGAGGCGAGCCCGGTTCCGATGTCCTTGGCGAGCCACTCCCACGTCAGGTCAAGCAGCCGCTGTGCGGCCACCGCTCCGGCGCTGCCCGCGGCCCGCAGCCCCGCGCACAGTCCGGGCAGCTGGTCGGCCACCCACCGCGGGCGCTCCTGTCCGCCGCCGTACGCCCACGACGGCTGTACCCCGCCGAACCACCTCCGCAGCAGTTCCGCCGTCCACGGCTGACCGTACCCGCCGGCGATCTTCCCGAACGCGTCCACGTGCACGTCGGTCAGGCACTCGATGGGGAACGGCTGCAGCAGCATCGCCGCGGTCTTTGGGTCGGCTATGGCGTCCGCCGCCCGCAGCGCCCGGCCGAAGACGCCAGAGACCGTGCCCTGTCCCTGCGCTGTCCGCCCGCGCAGGGCGTTGTCCCAGAAGGGCGCGAGCGTCGCCGCGGCGTCCCGCGCGCCCGGCACGTCGCCCGCTGACGCCATCGCGGCGAGCTCGTCCAGCGCCCAGGCCGGCGAGGTTTCGGCGCGGTTCGCGAAGGCCTGATCCCGGGGCCACACGACGACCGCCGCCCGGTGGTACCACCGGTCCAGGGTGTTGCCCCAGTTGCCCATGTAGCCCTCGTACTCCGAGGAATAGGGCTCCAGGTCGCCCGTCGGGGTCGACGCGCACACCTCATCGCCGTCCACGGACAGCGAGGTCTCCTCCAGGCGCGTACCGTCTGGCCCGGTCCAGTGAGTGAGGGTGACCTCGGAGTCGATCAGCTCCTGAATGTCGTAGTCGCCTTCGCTGCCACTCACGTCGCCGGAATACTCGTCATCTTCGTCGTCGTCATACCAGTCGCGGTCTCCGTAGCCCTCATTGGCCGCGAACGCGCTGTGCGTCGTCTTGATGTCGGCGAGCGCGAGGACGGCCTCGCAGCCCGCCTTGTCCGCCGCGGCACGCAGCAGCGCGGCCCGGCTCGCGTCCGCGCCCTTCAGCCGCCGCCAGGCCAGCCCGCGGAGCGTGTACTCGTGGTCCAGGAGGTAGACAAGCCGGTTCGGCGGATCGGCCGCGGGCCCGCCGTAATAGCGGGGCGCCGGCGTGCTGAAGTGCTCACGAAGCAGGCCCGCCAGTTCGGCGACGGTTTCGCCCTCGCCCTCCGGGCGGCTGGTGTCGCCGTGCAGGAGCAGGTTGTACGTGAGCGTGATCCGGTAGCCCGACTTGACCCTGAGGACCTCGTGCCGGCAGTCGGCGTAGAAGGCGACGAGCGACAGCGCCGTCCTCGATCCCCGGTAGGCTTTCCACTCCTCGTTGTGCCCCACCATCAGCTCGCCGCCAGCATAGCCGGACGGCAGGGTCACCACGAGGGTCCCGACCATCGAGTCGTCCTTCTCCGAGTCCTGATGGGCCAGGAAGTGCTGGTTGGTCTCATAGACCAGGAACGAATGGAACTCGGCCGTCAGCCTGGCCGCGTGCGGCAGTCCCAGCTCCTCTTTGACCGTGGCGAGGATGTCCGCCATCGCGGCGGCCTCCCACTCGGCGCGGACGAGATGCTTGGGAACCTCCCATGTGTCGCGGACGTTCGGGTCGGTCAGGGTCTGTTCGCCCCGGCCGAACTGGGCCGGCTGGCCGAGGCCGAGGAGCTTGCGAGCCTTCGCCGGGGTCACCGGAAACCTGACGGCCCCGAAGCCCTCGACTTCCAGGCTCAGGTTGTCGGTTCTTGCCGTCAGCTCGACGCTGAACGCGGTCTGCGCCTCGCCGCGCAGCGTCCTGGCCAGCCGGTCACGCGCCGCCGTCGCCATGGCCCTGATCCTCCTGCATCCCCGATACCGTTTTATATTCTGGCGCGATCGTACGCCGGTCCGTGTGTGGCTTTGAGCCAGAAAGGGGCGGCGAGACATCGTTGGCGCGGCATGAACCACGTTCGTTCGGCATGAAAGATCATTTCACCGGACGTCGCGGTGGTCACGGCCAGGACCGGGCTGAGTCAGACCGGGATGAGCTCGACGGGCAGCATTGCCCTAGACCGGAGGCCAGGGGACCGCAGGCCAGTCTGAGGGCGGGTACGGGTGAACGCGGTGCTTGAGCAGCGTCTCGATCCGGATCTTGGTGGCGGCGATCTCGCTCGCGGTCAGCAGCGAGGACAGTTCGGCCTCCAGGGCGCCCTCGCTGAGCTGGGTGTCCAGGCGGCGCAGGGCCTCCAGCGAGCGCCTCGGCAGGGTCTTGCCCCGCCACTGCCACAGCACGGTCCGCAGCTTGTAATCCTCGGCGAAGCACACCCCGTGATCGCAGCCGTACAGGTGTCCGTCGGCGACCGGCAGCAGGTGGCCGATCTTCCTGTCCGCGTTGTTCACCACCGCGTCGAACACGGCCATGTCACGCAGGCCAGCGTGGTCGGTGCGGCGGGACAGGGCGATCAGGTCCACGTCGGCGTCGTGGTCGATCCACAGCTGGCACATGCCGGGCCCGAACGGCCCGTCCCGCATGACCGTCGGCGGGACCACGTCCCAGCCGGCCGCGCGGGACACGACGTAGGCCGCGACCTCCCGGCCGGCCAGCGTGCCCATCGGGAAGTCCCACAGCGGGCGCTCCCCCGCGATCGGCTTGTAGACGCACGCGACCTGACCGGGCGCGGGCCCGGTGGCCTTGGCGTTCTTCGCGGCCCGCGGGAGCCTGGCGTCCCGGCCCGCGCTGTTGATCGTGCAGTACAGGGTGGCGTTGGACGCGTCCACCAGGCGTCCCTCGATCTCAAGCTTCCCGCCGGCGAGCAGGTCAAGCGTGGCCTGCTCGCCGTCGTCATCGTCGGGCGCTGAGCGCTTCTGCTCAAGCATTGGCGACGCGGTGTCCGTTCTGCCGTGGGCAGACATGCCCGTCGGTGTCCAGCGGCAGGCCGCACAGCGGGCACGGGGGCCGGCCCGCGGCGACGATCTTGGCGGCCCGCTGGGCGAAGGCGCGCGCGGCGCCCGGAGTGATCCGGACCCGCAGGACCCCGGGCCCGTCGGCGGGCAGGTCCTCGGCCAGCGGCTCGACCGGCTCGTCCGACTCCTCCTGCGCCTCGATGACGACCATGCCGCCGTCGCCGTCCCAGGCCAGCGCGATGGCGCCCACCCTGAAGTCTTCGAGCAGCGGGAGGTCGAGCGGCCCGTCGTCCTGCAGGCCGGCGGGCGCGGCGGCGGGCACGTCGGGCGATCCGCCGGTCCGCCTGAGCACCTCGTCGAGGAGTTCGTCGATACGTTCGGCCAGCAGGCTGACCTGGAACTTCTCCAGGACGACGCTGGTGGTGCGACCGCTGGAGGTCGCCTGCAGATAGAAGATCCGTTCTCCTGGCTGCCCGACGGCGCCGGCCACGAACCTGTCCGGCGGGTCATAGAAATAGACCGGCATAGTCCTATCCTCGCGTGTCCGCCGACTGCTGGCCACCTGAAGCAGCTGAGCCCGCCGGGATACTGGTGGCACCGTTCACCATGTCCGCGCCGCCCGAGCCGCCGCCGACCGCCGCGTCGCTCTGGGCAGCGCGCCGGGAATGGGCCCGGGAACGGGCTGGGCCGTTCGCCCGTGGCATGAGGTCCTCCACCCCACCCCCTCTGTCGTTCATCCGGATCAGGAAGGGCCGCAGCGGCGTATACCTGATCACGGTCAGCGAGCAGGGGTCGGCCTGGATCCGCTGGCACTGGTCGAGGTGCAATCCCAGGCTATCGGCGACGATGGCCTTGATGACATCTCCGTGCGAGCAGATGAGGTAACTAGCGCCCTGGCCGAGCCTGGCATTCCAGTCCCTGACCGCGGCCACCGCCCGGTGCTGCATGTCCGGCATGGACTCTCCGTCAGGGCCGGGGAACGTCACCGCGCTCGGATGGGCCTGGACGACACGCCAGAGCGGCTCGCGGACCAGCTTCTTCAGCGGCTGGCCGGTCCAGTCCCCGTAGCGGCACTCCCCGACCCGGTCGTCGGTGACGATCTGCTGGCCGTCCCTGGTCGCCGCGATCGCCGCCGCGGTCTGCTGGCAGCGTTCCAGCGGGCTGCTGACGATGGCGTCGAGCGGGAGCGGGGCCAGCCTGGCCGCCAGCGCGGCCGCCTGCGCCTGACCCCGGTCGTCCAGCGGGATGCCCGGCGTCCATCCGGTCAGCACGTGACCGGTGGTCGCGGTGAGCCCGTGCCGGACCAGGAGAACCGTCGTCACGCACCCGACTCTAGCCGGGCCCGGCTACTCCTGGGGGACGGGCGGCTCCTCGGGCTCGGGTGCCTCCTGCGCCCGCGCCTCACCCTGGATGACGAACGCCATCGAGCCGAACTCCAGCCGGTCGCCGGCGCGCACGGGGACGGGCTCGCGGACCAGCCACCCGTTGAGCCTGGTGCCGTTGTGCGAACCCAGGTCGCTGAGCACCCAGCCGTCCTCGCGGCGTACCAGCAGGGCGTGCATCCGGGACACGGACAGGTCGGTCAGGCACAGGTCGCAGTCCCTCGTCCGCCCGATGGTGAAGCGCACCCCGCTGCCCGGCGGGAAGACGAACGGCGCCGGGTACGAGGCGGCTTCGAGCGTTTGCGGTTCCGGTTCGGGCCGGGGCGCGACGATCCGCTCGGTGCCCGGAGCGCCCGCGTCCCAGTCCCGCCGCTGCTCCCGCTCGGGCGCCGGCTCCCCGCGCAGCGCGGCCCTGATCCTGGACAGCAGCCCGGGCCGGCGCGGCGGCAGGTCGGTGAACAGCCCCGCCAGCTGGCCGCGGCTCCGCGCGTCGAGCGCGCTCTGCATGCGGTACATGAAGGTCTCGTGCGACAGACGGCCCTCGGCGAATTCGTTCCTGAGTTCGCTGACCGCGTGATCTCGCTCCGCGTCGGAGGCGCGGAGGAATTCGGGCGTGGTAGGCGTGTCCGCCGTCGACCCTCCCATGAATGGAGTATCGGCATCATCCGGTGTCAGGGCAAGGGTATGCCCAGGACCGCGCCCGCGGTCAGTAAAGCCGGACGCGGGGGTCGAGCACGGCGTACAGGATGTCGACGATCAGGTTGGCCAGGACCACGAAGGCGGCGGCCACGATCACGATGCCCATGATGACCGGCAGGTCCTGCAGGTTGATCGCCTGGACGACCGTCCAGCCGAGCCCGGGGATGCCGAACAGCGTCTCGGTGATGATGACCCCGCCGAGCGCGGTGCCGATGTCCAGGCCCGCCAGCGTGACCACCGGCGTGAGCGAGGCGCGCAGCGCGTGCCGCAGGATCACGCGCCGTTCCTTCATGCCCTTGGACCGGGCCGTCCTGATGTAATCCTCACCCAGGACGTCGAGCATCGACCCGCGGGTCAGCCGGGTGTAGGTGGCCGCGGTCACCATGGCCAGGGTGAGCCACGGCAGGATGAGGTACTCGAACCACTGCCCGGGGTTGTGCGTGATGGCCACGAAGCCGTGGAACGGGAAGAACGTGGTGACCGGACTGAGCTTGTAGGCCAGCAGCCAGATCAGCGCCAGGCCGAGCACGAAGGTCGGCATCGAGTAGAAGGTCAGCGCGGCCGCGGTGAAGCTGCGGTCGAGCAGAGACCGGGACTTCACCGCCGAGATGATCCCGCTGAGGACGCCGTAGCTGATCCACAGGACGGCGGCGCCGAGCACCAGCGAGATGGTGGCCGGGGCGGCCTGGGCGATGGCCGAGACGACCGGCTCGCCCTTGTAGTAGTCGTAGCCCAGGTTGCCCTGCAGCAGGTTTCCCGCCCAGTGGGCGTACTGCAGGTAGAGCGGCTGGTCCAGGTGCAGTTCGTGCTTGATCTGCGCGATGCGGGCCGCCGTGGCGAGCCGGCCCGCGAACGTGAGGGCCACCTGGTTGGGCCCGGGGCCGACGAAGAAGAGCAGGAATACGGCCACCGACGAGAAGAACAGGACCACGATGGATTGCGCGATTCTGTATACCAGGAACCGGGTCACGATGACTCCTAGACGAAGAGCCCGCCGCCGCGCGGGTCGAACGCGTCGCGGACACTGTCACCGAAGATGTTGAAGGCGAGCGTGGTGATCAGCAGCGCCACCGAGGGGAAGAACAGGAACCACCAGTACCCGTACTGGTAGTAGCCGGTCGAGGTGCTGATCATCTCGCCCCAGTCGGACGTGGGCGGCGGCACGCCCACGCCGAGGAACGACAGCGACGCCTCCGACACGATCGCCAGCGGGATCAGGAGCGAGGCGTAGACGATGACCTGCGCCATCACGTTCGGCAGCAGGTCGACGAACATGATCCGCCAGGGCCCGGCGCCCAGGGCCCTGGCCGCCTCGACATACTCCTTCCCCTTGAGGGAGATCACCTGTCCTCGGACGATGCGGGCGAGGTAGGTGAAGCTGAAGATGCCGACGACGAAGATGACCAGCCAGATGCTGGCGCCGGCGATGTAGGCGATGGAGATGGCGATCACCAGGAACGGGATCGACAGCATCACGTCGATGAGCCGCGCGATGACGGTATCCACCAGCCCGCCCAGGTAGCCGGCGGCCAGGCCGAACACCACGCCGACCGCGACGCTGATCCCGGTGGCGAGCACCCCGACGACCAGGGAGACGCGGGCGCCGTACAGGGTCCGGACGAACAGGTCACGCCCGTTGTTGTCGGTGCCGAACCAGAAGGTGCCGCCCGGCGGCACCGGGCCGCCGCTGGCGTTCTCGCCGATGTCGATGAACTGCTGGTTGGGCCCGTGCCCGGTGATGTGCGCGAAGAGCGGGGCGATGATCGCGAGTATCACGATGAGGAGGATCGTGCCGGCCGCGATCTTGGCGGCCCGGTCGTGGCTCAGCCGCTCGTAGGCCAGGCGCAGGGGGCTGCGCCCTTCGATCTTCTTCCCGGGCGGGGGCGCCTCGCCTTCGCCGAGGGCCGCCGCGACCCCCGCCGTCTCCGAAC
>Ga0318525_10000562_pt1 | contig 11974 bp, 10 predicted proteins | sample GRESIP052b4f23_FD_203482 | JGI IMG/M metagenome (GOLD analysis project Ga0318525, IMG submission 203482) | Tropical soil microbial communities from Luquillo Experimental Forest, Puerto Rico - GRE.SIPMG.052b4f23 | ecosystem: Environmental > Terrestrial > Soil > Tropical forest > Bulk soil...
GTATTCGAAGGCCTCGAGGACGCCCTCGGTGGCCGGCCAGTAGTTTATCGCGTCGACCACGAGCTTGCCGTTGAGCAGGCTGGGGTCGATCTCATCGAAGCGGTGCAGCGGCATCGCGAGCACCACGACATCCGCCTCGGCTATCGCGTCGCGGGCCCACCGAGGCTGCGCGCCGGGAATCATCAGCTCGGTGATCAGTGCGAGGTTCTCCGGGTCGCCCGACGTGGCGATGCCCACCGGGTAACCGGCCTTGATGGCCAGGCGCGCGATGACCGGCCCGACGTGACCCGCGCCGAGCACGGCGAGCCTGCCCGGTTCCATCAGAATCCAACCGCCTCGCGGATGAGGACGATGTGGATGCGTCCGGGCAGTTCCTGGTGGATCTCCAGGATCTTCCCCACCTGGCTGTGCTGCCCGTAGGTCGCCTGCGCGCGGGCATCCTCCAGCGGCAGGCTGTGCTGGTAGATCCGCTGGTGCGCGGCTTCCAGGTTCGGGACCAGCTTCTGCGCGCCGACCACGAAGATCACGTTGGCCGCGCCCCACGCGTAGGAGGCCAGCTGGCTGCCGGAGGCCGAGGCGATGACCAGGGTGCCGCCGGCGGTGACCGCGTGCACGCTGCCCAGCGCGTAGTCGGGCTGGCCGCCGATCGCCTTCATCTCCTGCGCCTGGGTCGCGAAGTCCAGCGCGAACATCGCATTCCGCGCCGACTCCCACCGCCCGCCGCCGTCGTTGATCGCGTCCGCGATCCCGGTCTCGGCCAAGGTCACCGAGGTGTTGGTCATCACCGACGAGCCGTCTGGGATGCGTGCCAGCACCGCCGCGCACGCCGCGTCGAGGTCACCGACGACCTCCACGCTGAACCCGTGCTCCTCCAGGGCGACGACGGTTGCCTGCAGAACGTGCTCATCGGGCAGCGCAGTGAAGCTACCGGGTGTCTGTGTCGTGGTCATCGGCCCGTCCTTCCTTCGCGGTTGTTGAACGCTGGAGAAGTAAGCGGACTTTACCCCGGTTATATTCCAGCCGTAAGGTGAGGCCCATGAACCAACCCGTGACCTGGGGGCCGCCGCCCGCCGAGCGCGCCGACGCCGCCCGCAACCGGCGGCTGCTGCTCGCCACGGCGCGCGAGATGGTCGCCAGGGAAGGAGCGGACAAGCTGACCATGGACGGGCTGGCCGAACGCGCGGGCCTGGGCAAGGGAACCGTGTTCCGCCGGTTCCGCACCCGGGCCGGGATCTTTCAGGCGCTACTGGACGACGACGAGCGGGACTTCCAGGAGCAGGTGCTTTCCGGGCCTCCGCCCCTGGGGCCCGGCGCACCCCCGCTGGACCGCCTGATCGCCTACGGCCAGGCCAGGATCGACTTCCTGATCGGGCACCGGGAGATCGCTCGTGCCACCCTGGACGGCAGGCAGCGGGTGCCGGCCGGAGCGTCGACGCCCATGTCACGGGCGCACATCCGGTTTCTGCTCGGGGAGATCCGCCTGGGCCCCGCCGACCTGGACATCCTGGCCACCCAGCTCACCGCCGCGCTCGACGGCCCGCTGCTGCTCTACCTGTCGGCCACCACCCTCGCCGGGGCCGCCGGGCAGATCTCCGAACGCCTCACTCCGGGCTGGGCGGACCTGGTCCGGCGGGTATGCCGCCCGTGATCCTCCGGCAAGCGGACCAGCGTCAGCCTCGCGATGCCGCCAGCTCCCCCAATCGCTCGCGATGCCGTCGGCTCCTAGCTTCCGACGCCGCCGGCTCCCGCATCCGGGTCATGACCCTTAGGCTGGGATGATCAGTTCGGCGACCGCGGGAAGGGCGGCGGCCGTGACAAGCGCCCGCAGCACGCGGGGCATCGTTCGCTGACCACCGATCCCCGCGTGGTGGAAGGAGCTGACCGATGAGCCATATCTCGCGCGGCTTCCGCGGGCGGCGCCGCGTCCCGGATGCCGAGGCGGGACGACTGCCGCCGGGGCAGTACCTCACCGAGGGCTTCCCCGTGCTGTCGGCCGGCCCGACACCGCACACCCCGCTGGCGAACTGGACGTTCTCGATCACCCGGGGCGGCGCGACCAAGGGATCCTGGTCCTGGCCGGAGTTCCAGGCGCTGCCGGCCGAGAACGTCACCGTCGACATCCACTGCGTCACCCGCTGGTCCAAGTTCGACACCGGGTGGCGGGGGGTGTCGGTGGACGCGCTGCTGGACCGGGTCGAACCTGACGGCCGCTACGTGATGGCGTTCTGCGACGGTGGCTACACGACGAACCTGCCGCTCGACGACATCACCGGCGGCAAGGCGTGGGTGGCCTTCGACTACGACGGGCAGGCGCTCGCGCCCGAGCACGGCGGCCCGGCGCGCCTGCTGGTACCGCACCTGTACTTCTGGAAGAGCGCCAAGTGGGTGCGGGGCCTTGACCTGCGCGACACGGACCAGCCGGGTTTCTGGGAGACCTACGGCTACCACATGTACGGAGATCCATGGCGGGAACAGCGCTACGCGGGCGACTGACCTGGCAGGTCGCCACGGTCGCCGCTCTCACCCGGGAGACGGCCTCGGTCTGCACGATCGGGCTGGAGCCCCCGGACTGGGCGGGTCACCGCGCCGGGCAGCACCTGGACGTACGGCTGACCGCGGAGGACGGCTACCGAGCGGAGCGATCGTACTCGATCGCCTCGGCGCCCGGCGAGCGGCTGGCCATCACCGTGGAGCGCCTTGACGACGGGGAGGTCTCGCCGTACCTCACCGAGGACCTCCAGGTCGGCGACGAACTGGAGCTGCGCGGCCCGATCGGGGGGTACTTCGTCTGGGAGCCCGGCGACGACAGTCCCCTGACCCTGCTGGCCGGTGGGTCGGGCGTCGTTCCGCTGCGATCCATCCTGCGGTACCGCCTGAGCACCGGCAGCGCCGTCCCGGCGCGCCTGCTGTACTCCGCCCGCACGCTGCCCGACGTGATCTACCACGACGAACTCGGCCAGCACCACGATGGGGTGCAGGTGAGCTACACGCTCACCCGCAGCCAGCCGCCGGGCTGGACCGGCCACACCGGCCGCATCAACGCCGACTTGCTCGCCGATGTCGCATGGCCCGCCGCGGCCAGCCCGGTGGCGTACGTCTGCGGGCCCACCAGCTTCGTCGAGACCGCCGCCGCCGCGCTGGTCGGTCTCGGCTACCCGCCGGAGCGGGTGAAGACCGAACGGTTCGGCGCGACGGGAGGACCCTGATGGAGCCACTGGACGGCAACGCGATCGGCGGCCCGCTGATCGACGTGTTCGGCGCCGAGATGACGGGCGTGATCGGCACCTGCGGCTACTGCGGCGACACGGGCCCGGTGGCTGAGCTTGTCGTGTACCGGCAGGCACCGGGGACCGTCGCCCGCTGCCGGGCCTGCGGCAACATCGTCATGGTCTTCGTCAAGGTCCGGGGCACGACCTGCGTCGACCTCATGGGGATGGCGAGCCTGGGCCAGCCGGGAGCGGCCTGATCAGGCGGCCCGGCCGGCCCGGCCGCTCGCGGGCTCACGCCGCCTGACTGATCACCGATAGGCGTCGAGGAGGGCGATCGCCAGTTCCGGGCTCTCGGCATGGGCGTTGTGGCCGAGGCCGGGCAGTGTGACCGTGGGGGCGCCCAGCCGGGCTAGCTGCTCGTCGGTGTTCATCGGGTCGTGCTCGCCGCGGGCGAGGGCCACCGCGGCCCGCGATCGGGCCAGCAATTGCGGCATATCGGGCGCCCCAACCGCGAAGGCCCCCGGATCCATGGCCAGCCGCCAGCGCCCGTCCTGCTCCCGCAGCCCGGCGTCCACGGCTGGGTCACCAGCGGGCAGCAGGCCACCCAGGCCGGACACCCGCAGGTAACGGGCGGCGGCCTCGTCACGAGACGCGAACCAGGCCAGCGGGCGCTCGGCCAGGGCCCGGGCCCGCTGCCGATCCTCATCGGTCCAGACGACCTTGATCCCCAGGCCGATGACCGCCTGCACCGGTACCGTAAACCTGTCGCTCGCCAAGGCCAGGCCGACGACGCCGCCCAGCGAGTGGCCCAGCACGACGACGCGGGCACCGGGCGGGACGACGCCGGCGACCGCCCCGGCGAAGCCGTCGAAGGTATACGCGGGCAGCGGTGGCGAACCGCCGTGTCCGGGCAGGTCGGGGGCTATCCAGCGCCCGGGCCACCGCTGGGCGAGCAAGGGCCGCCACCCGCCCCAGACGTCGCCGGTCGCGCCAAGGCCGTGCAACAGCACCAGCAGCGGCTCCCCGCTGCCGCCTTCCTGAACCCGCAAGGCAGCCTCCATAGCCCGCAGTCTGCCACCGCGCTCCCCTACCCTGGGCCAGGTGAGTCCTGCCCGGCCCGACCCGGATGTCGTCTTCGACCCTGCCACCTACGTCGAGGGGGTGCCCTTCGCGGCGCTGGCCAGGCTGCGCCGGGCGGCCCCGGTGGCGTGGGTACCCGAGATTCCGGTGCTCGGCTGGCCGGCCGGCCCCGGGTTCTGGCTGGTGCTGCGGCACGCGGATGTCGAATCGGTGCTGGCCAGGCCGCAGTTGTTCTCTTCCGCACGGGGGGCCACGCAGATCCGTGACCCGGCGACGCCGCAGGCGCTCGGCTACGTCCGCCAGATGATGCTCAACATGGACCCGCCGGATCACTCCCGGCTGCGGCGGCTGCTGAGCCGGGCGTTCACCCGGCGGGCGGTCTCCCAGCTTGAGCACCGTATCCGCGGTCATGCGCGGGCCATCTGCGACCGGGTGTTCACCGGCCCGCGTGGTGAATGTGACTTCGCCAAGGAGGTGGCGGCTGACCTGCCGCTGCTCACGCTGGCCGACGTGCTGGGCGTGCCGCACCAGGACCGCTGGCTGCTCTTCGACTGGTCCAACCGGGTGATCGGCTACCAGGACCCGGACTACGCCGCCTCGGCCGAGTTCGACCCGGCCGCGGGAACGCCCATGGCCAGGCAGGCGCTGGCGCTGCGGCCGGCGGCGGGCAGCGACGGCAGGATGCCCGATCCGCGGACCCGCGACGGCCTGCCGGACCTGTACGCCTACGCCCATCTGCTCGCTGAGGAGAAGCGGCGCCGCCCGGGGGATGACGTGATGTCGATCCTGCTGGCCCAGGCCGACGAGGACGGCGGCCGGGTGTCGGCGGCCGAGTTCGAGAACATGTTCTGGCTGTTCGCGGTGGCCGGGAACGAGACACTGCGCAACGGCCTGCCGGGCGCCTGCATCGCGCTGCTGGAGCACCCGGGCGCGCAGGACGACCTGCGCGCCGATCCGGCGCTGATGCCCGGGGCGGCCGAGGAGATGCTGCGCTGGTGGACGCCGGTCATGACGTTCCGCCGTACGGCCACCGGGGAATGCGAACTCGGCGGGCAGCGCATCGGCGAAGGAGACAAGGTGGTCGTCTCGTTCACCTCGGCCAACCGCGACGAAGCGGTCTTCCCCGAACCGGACCGGTTTGACATCCGCCGCCACCCCAACCCGCACCTGGTGTTCGGCTACGGTCCGCACTTCTGCCTGGGCGCCCACCTCGCCCGCACCCAGGTGCGGGCGCTGTTCGACGAGGTCCTGGGGCGCACGTCCGCCCTCAGGTTCGCGGGCCAGCCCGCTTACCTGCGGTCGAACTTCCAGCGCGGCGTCAAGCGGCTGCCCATCGCCTGGACCGCGTGAGTTAGCTGACCTGCCTGGTGTGACCGGCCCAGTACGGTGCCCGCAGTTCGCGCTTGAGCAGCTTGCCCGAGCCGGTGCGCGGAAGCTCGCCGGTGAACGACACCGAGCGGGGACACTTGTACCTGCCCAGGTGCCTGCGGGCGTAACTGATCACGTCCGCCTCCGACAGCGATGCTCCCGGTGCGGGCACCACGGCGGCGTGCACCTGCTCGCCCCATTGCTCGGAGGGAATCCCGAAGACCGCGACGTCGAAGATGCCCGGATGCCGTTCCAGGGCGGCCTCGACCTCGGCGGGGTAGATGTTCATGCCGCCGGAGATGATCATGTCGTTCTTGCGGTCGCAGATGTAGTAGTAGCCCTCCTCGTCCCGGTAGGCGACGTCACCGACGGTGTGGAAGCCGTCGCGCATGGCGGCCCGGTAGCTCTCCGGCTGCTTGTAGTACTCGTTGAAGACCGCGGCGGAGGCGACGTAGAGCTCGCCGGAATGCCCGGGACCGGTGCCGTTAACCTCGGTGCCGTCGGCGTCCAGCAAGCGGATGGCCACTCCGGGGGCCGGCTTGCCGCACGAGCCGGGCTTGCGCAGCTGGTCCTTGGGTTCGAGGACGCAGTTCACGCCGAGCTCGGTCGATCCGTACATCTCCCACAGCGAGTCCGGCGGGAAGTCGGCCAGGTAGGCCTGCTTGAGCGCGAAACTCCACGGAGCGGCGTTGGCCAGCATGATCCGCATCGAAGACCGGCCGTAGCGGGCCTTGACCTCGGCGGGCAGCGCGCACACCAGCCGGATCGGCGGCGGCGCGGAGAAGGTCGAGGTGACCTGGTACTTGTCCACCAGGCGCAGCCAGTCCGCTGGTTCGAACTTCCGCTGGATGATGATCGTCTGGCCGAGCGTGAGCCCGACGCCCATGAACGCCAGCGGCCCGCTGTGATACAGCGGGCCGGAGGTGAGGTAGATGTCGTCCGAGGTGTACCCGATCAAGCTGATCAGCGCGACCGCCGTGCTCTGATCGGTGATCTTCCGGTAGGCGCCCTTCGGCTTTCCGGTCGTTCCGGAGGTGTAGATCATGGTCGCGACGGTGCCCTCGGTCTCGCCCGCCGGAGGGCCGGCCGGTGCCTGCGCGACCAGGTCCTCGCCGAGCATCCCGGCCGGAGCGGTGCCGCCGTAGACCAGCACGTGACGCAGGTGGCCGGGCCGCTCGCCGTGGGGCACCGGTATTAGGTGCGCGTACTCCGCATCGACATATGCGGCGCAGGCGTCGGAATGGGTCACGATGAAGCCGGCTTCCTCGGCCGTCAGGCGGTAGTTCAGCGGAACCCCGACCGCCCCGAGTTTCCTGGTCGCGTTGACGATCGCTGCGACCTGCGGCGAGTTGGGCCCGCACCAGATGACCTTCTCGCCCGGGCCCACGCCCAGCGAGGCCAGCGCGTTGGCCAGCCGGTTCGCCTCCGCTTCGAGCCGAGCGTAGGTCCACGCGACGACGTCCGCGCCTGGCCGGTCGTCGATGACGGCGAGCTTGCCGGGCTGGGATGACGCGTACAGCGTCAGGAGGTCTGGCATGTCCGCTGCGGCCACAACGGTCATCCTCGCCCGGCGCCGCCGCGGGCGGCAAGCAGCCCGGCCCGGGCGGACCGCTCCCGCCGAGTCCGCCCGGGCGGTGGGCCGCGCTAGGGGCTGAGCCCGCCGTCGGGCTGGATGTTCTGGTTGATGTGGAACGTGTTGTCCGGGTCGTAACGATGCTTGATCTGGGCGAGTCGGTGGTAATTGCCGCGGTAGGCGGCTTTGATGCGGTCCGTGCCTTCGTTCATCAGGAAATTGACGTAGGCGCCGCCTGCCGAGGTCGGGTGCAGCTCCTGCCAGTAGTCCCGCGCCCACTGGGAGAGGAGGCCGGCGTTGTCTGGGTCGGGGTCGACACCGATGATCACACCAGCCCAGCCGCCGTCGCGGTAGGCGAAGGCCGTCGCGTCCCCGGGGACGCGGCTGGCGGCACCGTCGATGGGGTGCAAGTGCATGGCGGAAAGACCGGTCGGTAGCTGCTCGCCGTACTTGACGTGCACGTCGATTGCCGCGTCGGAGATCTCGCTGAAGAAGTCGGCCCGCCAGTACTGCTGCAGCCCAGCCGGGTTGAGCTCGTCGAACGCGCCCTGCAGCGCGCTGAACGGCATCGGCTGCAAACCGGCCACCAGCGGCGAGCCGAACGTCTTGATCGGCTCGAGCACCTCGCCGGCCCGGTCGTGGGGCCCGGTATAGCACCAGACAATGCCGCATACCTTGCGGCCCCAGAGCTGCTCGGGGAACGGCGGCGCGGGAGGAATGGTGAGCAGCGCGAAGAAGCCGCTCAGCTCTTCCGGCAGCGATGGCAGCAGTTCCCGATACCAGCGCATCACATCGGCGGTATCGGCCAGGTCGTACAGCACCGGGCCGCCGATGATCGTCCCGTGCTCACCGATGTCATGGCAGCGGAACGTGAACGAGGTGACGACGCCGAAGTTCCCGCCGCCGCCGCGCAAAGCCCAGAACAGGTCGCTGTGGGAGTTCTCGCTGGCAGTCACGAACGTGCCGTCCGCGACAACCACGCCGGCGGCGAGCAGGTTGTCGACGGTAAGGCCGAAGCGCCGGGAGAGGTAGCCAACTCCGCCGCCGAGAGTCAGGCCCGCCACCCCGGTCGACCCCAGGATGCCGAATGGCACGGCCATGCCGAACGCTGCGGTCGCGTGGTCCACGTCGGCCAGGGTGCATCCAGCGTCGGCGCGGACGGTGTGGTTCTCCGGGCTGACCGTGGTGCTGCGCAACAGCGATAGGTCGATGACCAGGGCGTCGTCCCACACTCCGAGGCCGGGCACGCTGTGGCCGCCGCCGCGGACGGCGATCTCAAGGCCGTACTCGCGAGCGAACCGCACGCACGTAATGATGTCGGCGACATCGCGGCACCGCGCGATAGCGGCCGGGCGCTTGTCGACCATGGCGTTGTAGACGGTGCGTGCCTGGTCATACTCGGGATCCAGGGGCAGGATCACGCTGCCGCGCACGGCGGCGGCAAGATCCTCGTAGGCGTGCGTGGCCATCGTTGAAGCTGTCATGTCGGGTCCTTCGGATGCGTTCGGTGGGCCTGGCACCGAAGGTAGAAGCCGGCGCGTTCGGACAGCGTTCGCCCGCGGCGGAGCCCTCAGCCCGTCGGGAGAACGCCTGGCACGGAAGGGCGAACCCCCCGCGAGAGAAGGTCGCGCTCGCATCGCCGGAGCAGCGCGGCGCTGCCGTGCGCCGATGCCAGCGCGGCGGCGGAGCGCAGGCGCGTGACCGCGGGCTCCTCCTGGTCGTAGGCGGCACGCATGCGCATCACCTCCGGCAGCCACCAGACGTCGTCGCGTGCCTGCGCCGCGGCCAGGGCGGCGTCCAGCGTCGCCCGGGCCGCATCCGGCCGGTCGTGCCCGGCCAGCAGGTCAGCGAGCAACGACAGCCAATACGGCATCCGGGTGAACGAGCCTTCCGCCCGGAGGTTGCTGATGCCCTGCTGGGCCAGGTCGACGCCTGGCCCGTCCGCGGCCGACCAGCCGTCCAGGATCAGCCCCCACTCGCGGTAGTAGGCGAAGTGGTACCGGTCGCACAGCTCGCGCAACTCCCCGACGGTGTTCCTGAGCCGGGGCAGGTCACGGCGCATCTGGTCACCGACCGCGGCGTAGGCGAGCGCCAGGGCCAGGTTGAACGGGTGCCCGATCGCCCTGGCCATGGCGATGGCGCGGCCGGCACTGGCCAGTGCGTCTTCGTCGTGGCCGAGCAGCCAGTGGGCGTGCGCCGCCCAGGCCACGGCGTGGATGCCGGGGCGGTTCCCGACGGTCAGGAACGCATCGGACGCCAGTTCGGCGGCGAGTTCGAGATGAGACAGCCCTTCCGCGGGCATCCCCAGGCTGATGGCCGAGCCGCCGACCGCGAGGTGCGCCGATCCGCTCAGCGCAGGTCCGGCGCCGGCCAGCGCCAGCGCCCGGTTGGCTATCTGATAGCTGTCCGCAATGCGCCCCTGGACGAACCGCGACGTCCACAGCGCGGCCATGCCGGCGACCGTCGAGTCGGTGCGGCCCAGTGACTCGGCGAGGGCGATCGCGCGCTCCAGCGTCTGCTGGAGGCGCGCCGACGAGTAGCCGTCCCTGGCGTTGAGCGGCGCCGCCATCGCCTCCAGGACCGCCAGTTCCCGGGCGTCCCTGTCCCGCCCGGCCGGCCTGGCCGCGATGATCGACAGCGCCTTCTCGTGCAGCCGGATCGCCTCGGCATGGGCGAACCTGGACGCCGCGACCTCGGCCGCCCGGTGGTAGTAGTCCAGCGCCCGCGCCGGCCGCCCGCCGCGGGCGTACTGCTCGGCAAGCTGAGCCGCGACGGCGTCGGTGTCCTCGGCGTGCAGCAGTTCGAGGCCCTGGGCGATCCGCCGGTGCAGCAGCCAGCGTTTCGGCGGGCTGATCGCCGCGTACGCCGTTTCGCGCAGCAGGTCGTGGGAGAAGTCGTAGCCGTCACCGAACTCCCGCATGATCCTGCGCCGCCAGAGCTCGTCCACCGCCTCCACGACGGCATCGGCGTCAAGGTCACTCGCCTCGGTGAGCAGGTCCAGGGTGAAGTTCGTGCCGACCGCCGCGGCCAGCCCGGCCACCTCCCGGGCGGGCACGGTCGCCTGCTCGAGGCGCTTGCGCAGCACGGCGGCCAGATCGCCGACCGACAGCGGCACGCCGCCCGCCTCGTCGTCGCCGCGAATCGCCTCGATGACGTAGAGCGGGAAGCCCCCGGTTGTCGCGTGCAGCAGGCTGGTGTTGGCCTGGGCGAGGGGACGCCCGGAGACAGCCCGGGCGAGCCGGGCTGTGTCGGCGGCGTCCAGCGGGGCGAGGGAGAGTTCGGTCAGCAACCCGCTGGCGCGCATCCGGACCGTCCAGCTCACCAGTTCGGGGTCGTCGTCGAGGGCATCGTCGCGCAGCGTGGTGGCCACGAGCAACCGGGCGCCGTCGGCCAGCCCCAGGCAGAACGTGATGAACGCCAGCGTCTCCTGGTCGCACCATTGCATGTTGTCCAGGACCAGCAGGGTCGGGCGGCCGACCGCCAGCAGCGCCCGCGCGACGCCTTCGAAGAAACGATGCCGCTGCCAGGCGTCGGCCATCGCCCGGGGGCTGGTTCCCCGTTCCTCCTGGCCTTCGGCCGGCACCAGCCGGTCGGCCTCGGTCCGCCAGACGGGGTCAAGGGTCGCGACGGCGGACTGGACGGCGGGGTGTCGCAGCCAGTCCGCCACCGGGGCCAGCGCCAGCCGCCCCGACGTCCCGAAGCACTGGCTGGTGGCCACGACCGCGCCGTGCTGCTGCGCCCGGTCGGCGACCTCGGTCACCAAACGGGTCTTACCCACACCTGCGCCGCCGCGGACCAGCACCAGGCCCCGGCGGCCGGCCACAGCCGCCCGCCACAGGTCCTGGAGCGCGCCAAGCTCCCGCGACCGGCCGACAAGTTGCGCCGTCACCGGCCCGGAGCGGCCGACCGCGGCCGCGGCCGCGGGCAGCTTCTCGACCCCCGAGTCGGCGCGCGCCATCAGCCGCCGGAACGCCTGCTGGGTCGCCGGATCCGGGACGAGGTCGAGCTCACGTTCCAGCACCGAAGCGCAGTGATGATAGGTGCTCACCGCACCGGCCCGGTCACCCAGATCGGCCTGCAACAGCATCAGGGTCCGGTAGCCGACCTCCTCCAGCGGCTGCAGTTGGATCCGGCGCCGCGCCACGTCCACCGCCCCGGGCAGGTCACCATGCCGGGCGCGGGTCTCGCCGAGCAGATCGCACAGGCTGACGCATCGGCGTTCCACCTCCGACCTGACCTCGAGTACCCAGTCGTCGTAGACACCGGGCAGCAGGTCACCCCGGTACTCGGCGATCGCTTGGGCGGCATGCCGAAGCACCCCGTCGTCATCGCCGTCCGTCGCGGCGGCCAGGGCCGCCTGGCGTTCGAGGTCGAACACGCGGAGGTCGACCCGGCACGTCCCGGTGTCACGCCAGCACAGATCCGTTGCGGTCACGATGAGTGACGGCTCGTCACCCAGGACCTGCCGCAGCTGATGCAGTTCCCGGCGCAGGTTGGTCAGGGCCTGCGCGTCGGTCGAGTCCGGCCAGAACAGGCCGGCGATCCGCTGCCGGGCCTGGGGCGACCCGGCGTGGGCGGCCAGGAACGCGACGAGGGCAACGGCCCGTGACGACCGCGCCCGGGCGCCGGTCCCGGCGCCGGTGATTGCTTGTTCTCCCAGGAGCGTCACGCGCAACACGTCAGTGCGTCCCCCTTTGAGGCCACAGATTAAGCTCTCGATTCTGGTTTCTCCAAGAGGTGGTAA
>Ga0318525_10000565_pt1 | contig 11964 bp, 13 predicted proteins | sample GRESIP052b4f23_FD_203482 | JGI IMG/M metagenome (GOLD analysis project Ga0318525, IMG submission 203482) | Tropical soil microbial communities from Luquillo Experimental Forest, Puerto Rico - GRE.SIPMG.052b4f23 | ecosystem: Environmental > Terrestrial > Soil > Tropical forest > Bulk soil...
CTCCAGGCGTCCTGAGGCACCCCCGCGAACGCCATGAAACCGCGCTTTCACCGCGTTCCAGCGCGCTGGAACCGGAGTTTCATGGCGGCGCTAGGCCGGCGTGGCGCCCGGGCCTCGCGGCCCGTGGCGTCCGGGCCCGCGTGGCCCCGGGGCGCCGGGCATCTCACGGCCATGGGCACCTCGCGGTAGCGGGCACGTCGCGTTAACGGGCAAGCTCCGGCGCCCGGGCACAAAGCACTTCGGCAACGCCGAACCCATCGGGGGCACCGCTAACAGCACGCGGCGGCGAAACCCCAGGCTTGCCGTATCGCCAGGCACAAGGCTACGTTGCAATTATTTAATCCAACCTAGAGCGACCCCGGCGGAGGACTGCGACCCATGTACCCAGGCACGTACGCAGCCGAGGCGCCGGACCGGGCCGCGGCGGTCATGGCCGGCACCGGCGAGGCGCTCAGCTACGGGGACCTCGAGCGGCGCTCGGTCCAGCTGGCACACGTGCTGCACGCTGCGGGCCTGCGGCCCGGCGACGTGGTGGCGCTGCTGACGGAGAATAACCTGCGCGCCTTCGAGGTGTACTGGGCCGCGATGCGGTCCGGCCTGTACATCACCGCCGTCAACTGGCACCTCAAACCGGACGAGGTGGCCTATATCGTCAACGACAGCGGCGCGACCGCGCTGATCGTGTCGGCCGAGCAGGCGCCCACCGCCGAGGCGATCACCGGCCTGACCAGCGGGGTTAAGCTGAGGCTGGCCTACGGCGGACCGGTGAAGGGCTACGGCGGCTACGAGGACACGATCGCCTCGGCGTCGGCGACGCCGTTCGCCGACCAGCCGAACGGTGCCACCATGCTGTACTCCTCGGGCACCACCGGCCGCCCCAAGGGCGTCCGGCCTACGCTGCCCGACCGCCAGGTGACCGAGCCCGGTGAGGCCCTGGCCGGCCTGGCCAGCGTGTTCTTCGGCGCCGACCGCGACAGCGTGTACCTGTCGCCCGGGCCGATCTACCACGCGGCCCCGCTGCGCTGGTGCGGCTCCATCCAGGTTCTCGGCGGCACCGTGGTCATGACGAAGCGGTTCGACGCCGAGCAGGTACTCCGAGCCATCCAGGACCACCACGTCACCCACGCGCAGTTCGTGCCGACCATGTTCGTCCGGATGCTGCAACTGCCGCAGGACATCAGGGACCGCTACGACGTGTGCAGCCTGCGGGTCGCCATCCACGCCGCGGCGCCGTGCCCGGTCGAGGTCAAGCAGAAGATGATCGACTGGTGGGGCCCGGTCCTGTTCGAGTATTACGCCGGCACCGAGGGCAACGGCATGACGGCCGTCGACAGCGCCACCTGGCTCACCAAGCCGGGCACCGTCGGGCGCGCCATCTTCGGCACGGTACGGATCTGCGCCGACGACGGGACCGAACTGCCGCCCGGCCAGGCCGGCGGCGTCTACTTCGAGAGCGAGGATATCCCGTTCGCCTACCATAACGACCCGGACAAGACCCGCGCCGCCCAGCACCGGGACCACCCGAACTGGACCACCCTCGGCGACATCGGCTACCTCGACGAAGACGGCTTCCTGTTCCTTACCGACCGTAAGGCGTTCACGATCATCTCCGGCGGCGTCAACATCTACCCCCAGGAGGCCGAGAACGTGCTGGCGCTGCACCCGGCTGTCTACGACGTCGCGGTGATCGGCGTTCCCGACCCGGAGATGGGCGAGTCGGTCGCGGCGTTCGTCCAGCCCGCCCCGGGCGCCGTCCCCGGACCCGAACTCGAGCGGGAGATCATCGCGTTCGTCAAGTCGAAGATCGCCGGCTTCAAGGCGCCCAGGACCGTCCGCTTCGTCGACAGCCTCCCGCGCAGCGAGGCGGGCAAGCTGATGAAGTCCGAGCTCAAGGCCTGGTACGCCGGCGGCTGAGGGTGACCGTCGAGATCAGCGACGCCGCCGCGCTCGACCTGGCCGCCTACATCAGGCCCGGCGCGACGGTGGCGTGGGGCCAGGGCTGCGCCGAGCCGCTCACCCTGACCGAGGCGCTGGCCGCCCAGCGCGGGCGACTCGGCGGCGTCCGCTGCTTCACCGGGATCTCGACCACGGCCGCGGTGCGCCCGGAGCACTGTGACCACCTGTCGTTCACTTCCTACACGGCGGCCGGCGCCAACCGGGCGCTGAGCGAGGCCGGGCTGCTCGACATCGTGCCCTGCCACTACTCTCGCCTGCCGGACCTGCTCGCCGACGGCCCGCTCCGCGCGGACGTGCTGTTCCTGTCGCTGCCGCCGGCCGGGCCTGACGGCACGTTCGGGCCGGGCCTGGGCGCGGACTACATCGCGCCGCTGATCGGTCGGGCCGGGACGGTGATCGCCGAGGTCAACGACCAGGTGCCCCACATCGGCGGCGGGCGCGGGCTCGAGCCGGACGAGATCGACGTGATCGTGCGCACCTCGCGGCCGCCCGCCCGGTACCCGGACCGGCCCGGCAGCGATGTCGACATCGCGATTGCGAAGCACGTCACGGGCCTGGTGCCGGACGGCGCCACCCTCCAGGTCGGCATCGGCCGCCTGCCCGCGGCCATCGTCGGCCACCTGGGCGGCCACCGCGACCTGGGCGTGCACTCCGGGATGATCACCGACGGGATCGCCGGGCTCATCGAGGCCGGCGTGGTCACCGGAGCCCGCAAGAGCATCGACCGGGGCCTGGTCGTGACCGGCCTCCTGCTGGGCACAGGCACCCTCATCGAGACGGCCGGCGTCGACAAGTCGATTCAGCTACGCGACACCCGCTACACCCACGACCAGGCGGTGCTCGCCGCCCAGCACGCCCTGGTGGCGATCAACTCGGCCCTCGAGGTGGACCTGACCGGGCAGGCCAACATCGAGGTCGCGGCGGGCCGCTACGTCGGCGGCATCGGCGGCGCCGCCGACTTCCTGCGCGGCGCGGCCAGGTCCGCGGGCGGCGTCCCGGTGATCGCCCTTCCGGCCACCGCCGGGACGGCCAGTCGCGTCGTGGCCAGGCTGAGCGGCCCGGCCGGCCTGGCCCGGGCTGACGCGGGCGTGATCGTGACCGAATATGGAGTAGCTGACCTGCGCGGGCTGAGCCTGGCCCGGCGGCGGAAGGCGATGATCGCGATCGCCCACCCCGGCCACAGGGCAGACCTCGAGGCGGCGGCCGCCAGGGCCGCGGTCGGCGACTGAACGAAAGGACCGGACCATGACCACGCGCCGGGCTGCCATCGTCGCGGCCGTACGGACCCCGGTAGGCACGTTCGGCGGGAGCCTGCGGGCCGTCCCCGTCGAGGACCTCGCCGCGACGGCCATCAAGGCGGTGCTCGAGCGGACCGGGATCGACCCGGCCCTCATCGACGACGTCTCCTTCGCCCAGTCCTACGTCAACGGCGAGACGCCCTGCATCGGACGGTGGGCGGCGCTGCACGCCGGGCTGCCGGAAAGCGTGCCGGGCCTGCAGATCGACCGGCGCTGCGGCGGCGGGCTGCAGGCGGTCATCACCGCGGCCATGATGGTGCAGACCGGTGCCGCCGACGTGGTGCTGGCCGGCGGGGCCGAGTCGATGAGCAACGCCGAGCACTACACCACCTCGGTCCGCTGGGGCGCCAGGGCCGGGAACCAGGTCCTGTACGACCGCATCGACCGCGGCCGGGAGCGGTCCCAGCCGGAATGGCGGTTCGGCAAGATCTCCGGAATGATCGAGACCGCGGAGAACCTCGCCGCGCGCTACGGCATCACCAGGGACGAGGCGGACGCCTACGCCGCGCGCAGCCACCAGCGCGCCGCGGCGGCCTGGGACGCGGGCCTGTTCGAGGACGAGGTGGTCCCGGTCACCGTCCCGCAGCGGCGCGGCGAGCCCGTGGTGGTCAGCCGCGACGAGGGCGTGCGGCCCGACTCCACCCCCGAGACCCTGGCCAAGCTGCGCACGATCATGCCCGGCGGCACGGTCACCGCGGGCAACGCCAGCCAGCAGAACGACGCGGCCGCGGCGTGCCTGGTGGTGGCCGAGGACCGGCTCGGGCCGCTCGGCCTGGAACCGCTGGGGTACCTGGCCGGCTGGGCGGCGGCGGGCTGTGACCCGGCCATCATGGGGATCGGCCCGGTCCCAGCCGTCGAGCGACTATTTTCCCGAACGGGCCTGGCTTTCCGCGACCTCGATCTCGTCGAGCTCAACGAGGCGTTCGCCGTCCAGGTGCTCGCCGTGCTGGCCGGCTGGGGCTGGAACGAGCCGGACAAGCTCAACGTCAACGGGTCCGGCATCTCGCTCGGGCACCCGATCGGCGCCACCGGCGCGCGGATGCTCGCCACCGGCCTGCGCGAACTGCGCCGCCGCAACGGCCGGTACCTGCTGGAGACCATGTGCGTCGGCGGCGGTCAGGGCGTCGCCGCGGTCTTCGAAGCCGCCTGAACGACGACATCAGGGCGCGCTGCTGGCCCGCCACCCGGGCGGGGCGAAATACTGTGCGCATGAGCAGCCTGGAGTACTCAGAATCCATCGTCATCGCCCGCCCGCCGGACGACCTGTACGACATGGTCGCCGACGTGACCCGCTTGGGGGAGTGGAGCCCGGTCTGCAGGGCCTGCTGGTGGGACGAGGGCGACGGCCCCAGGGTGGGGGCGTGGTTCACCGGGCGCAACGAACTGCCCGAGCGGACCTGGGAGACGCGCTCCCAGGTCGTGGCGGCGGATCGCGGCCGCGAGTTCGCCTTCCTGGTCGGCGGTGCCCTTGCGCGGTGGGGGTACGCGTTCACGGCCGTGGACGGCGGGACGCAGGTCACCGAGTCCTGGGCGTTCCTCCCCGCTGGCATCAGCAGGTTCCACGACAGGTTCGGCGGCGATGCCGAGACGGAGATCGCCAAGCGGATCGAGGCGGCCCACCAGGGCATCCGGCTGACCCTGGCCGCGCTGAAGGAGACCGCCGAAGCGGTGTGACCTGGCGGGCTGGCAGGGCACCATGGGAGTGCTCGCGGGTGAGCTGACCCTGCGCGGCGTCACCGGCCGGTCACCCTGGACGCCGGGTACCTCGGGTACACCGCCGACCCCTGAGGCGGTCACCGCGCCGTCTTCACCGCCGGTGGCATCATCGACCGAGAAGACTGGGGCCTGACCTGGAACCTGCCGCTCGACGGCGGCGGCCTGGTCGTGTCCAAGGAGATCCGCATCGAGATCGAGCTCGAAGCGGTGCTCCAGCCCTGACGGCCGACCGGATCGGCTCCGGTTATGATCGTCCGGTGCCTGAATCCTTGAGCGTTGCCGATCTCCCGGCGCTGCTGCGACGCGGTGCCGTGGTCGTGGCGGCCGGACGCGTCGCGCTGGGCCTGACCGCCCTGGCCTGGCCCTCGGTGCCGGCCCGCCCGTGGGTGGGCGCCGCGGCCGATGACGTCGCCGCGCGGGTGTTCGGGCGCGCTCTGGGGGCGCGTGACGTCGCCCTGGGGCTGGGCGCGCTGGCGGCGCTGCAGCGCCCGGCCGCCGAGCCGGGACCGGCGAGCGCCTGGGTGGCCGCGGGCGCCCTCTCGGACGCCCTGGACGTCGCGGCGAGCCTGGCGTCGTGGCGGGAACTGCCGCGGTTCACCCGGTGGCTGGTCGCGGGCTCGGCCGGCGGCGCGGCGCTGACCGGCGCCGCGGCGGCGCTGACCTCGGCTAGGTCTCGCGGCGCGTGGGCGCCGCGCTAGCCCCGACCTCCGGCATCCCGGCGCCAGCGCGGCCTACGCTTCCCTTGACGGCAGCCTTCGCGCAGGTAGATGCTCGCCTTTTCCCGAGTCCTTTTCCGCGAGAAGCCCTGTCATTACCGAGGAGCCCATATGTCGCAATTGCGAATTTCCCTTACTCTTTCTGGCGCGGTGTCGCTGGGCGCCTATGAGGGCGGAGCGCTGGCGGCATTGCTGTACGCGGTGCGCGAGATCGCCGCGGGAGATGACCCTCCGCTGCGTATCGACGTTATTTCCGGGGCGTCGGCCGGCTCGATCACGGCCCTGCTGGCGGCCCGCGCGCTGCTGCAGGGCCATGACCCGTGCGCGGTCCTGAGCGGCGCATGGGTGCAGGGAGACTCGCTCGGTGACCTGCTCGGGCACGGCACGAAGGCGCCGCTGTCCATCGAGAAGATGCGTGAACTGGGAACCACCCTGCTCGACCCGGCCCACGACCAAGGCAGCCCGCACCGTCAGACGACAGCCATCCAGCTGAGCTACACGCTGGCCTGCCTGCGAGGCTTTGAATACCAGCTACCCCGGCTCGGCCGGGAACCCATCCAGGCCTGCGCCTTCATCGACTTCTACAACCACCTCCTGACCCCGGACGCGCCGGTTGCGTCACTCACCGCTCCGGAAGGGGACTGCCCGCTGGACGCGGTGCTCGCCTCCGGCGCCAACGAGATGGGCTTCCCGCCCCACCTGCTCAACCGTGCCGCGCAGTGGCCGGTCTACCAGCAGCAGGGCATCGATAACCTGCCGCCCGGCTCAGATCACGCCTTCTGGTTCACCGACGGCGGCACCCTCGATAACGAGCCGCTCGGCCGCACGTTCGGCCTGACAAACGGCATCGACGCCGACGACACCTCGAGCCAGCGGCTTCACCTGCTCATCCACCCGCACCCGACCGCGGCCGTCCATGACCAGTCGTGGGCGGATCCGCAGGTCCAGCCGACGTTCGCCCAGACCGCGGTCCGCGGGCTGACCCTGCAGCGGACCCAGTCGCTCTACGCGGACCTGAAGCAGGCGGAGAAGACCAACAGCCACATTGCGTGGATCGACCTGCTGGGCGCGAAACTCGGCGCCGCACTCGATCAGCTTCCTGCGGACGGCCAGCGGGAGGTCATCGGCGCGCTCACCGAAGCCCTGACGGCCATGGCGGATCAGGCTCAGGACCTGCGGGCGCAGCATTCCGGCCCTCCACGGGACAACACGCAGGCCGCGGATCAGGGACCGGCCGCGCCAGCCAGTGCGGGGGAATTGCTCTCGCGGGCGCTGCACACGGCATCTGGGCTGGCCGGCAAGCAGCCGGCCCGTATCGATGTCATAAGCCCTCTCCTGCTGCCGGAAAGCCGGACGCATAACATCGACCAGATCCTCTCCGGCGAGATCCTTTTCCATTTCGGCGGCTTTCTCGATGAGCCGATGCGGCAGAACGACTTCGACCTCGGCTACCGGAGCACCCTCATGTGGCTGGATGGCGGCCTCCACGACGCGGGCTTGCCCGCTGACCTGGCCAGCCGGGCGCTGGATGCCGCTAAGGGAGCCTACGAGCCCGGCCAGGGATGGGAGCGGACCGGACAGACCACGGCGGGTTCCCTGCTGGCCATGCACCCCTGGCAGGCGGCCCGCCTCACCGGCAGGATCACCCACGTTCTGCTGCACGACCTGCTGCATCATCCCCGGCCCTGACCGAAAATCATTTGCCGAACGCCGGCGGCCGCGGCATAGGGTTCAGCCGATGTCTGAACTGATGACGCTCGAACCCGAGTGGGCGGGGACACTGACTGACGTCAAGGTTCCTGTCCTGGCCGAGACTCATGCGGCGTGCGGCTGCCGGACCTGTTCCGGGCGTTCCTCGACGCGGCGGCGGGCGTCGTGCGCGAGGGGGCGCGGGTCATCGCGATGGCTCCGGCAGGTCTGCCCGAACCCACGAACGCGATGTTCGACGTCATCACGGTGCTGCGGGAGCGAGCCAGCCGTAGCCTGACGCGGGAGATTTGGGTACTGTACCGGCGTCATCGCAGGTAGCCGGCCGCGTTGAGGTCGTCGAAGAGCAACTGGTCGACCGGCGGGACGCGGGCGCGGTCGGCGTAGCCGAACCAGGCGAGCTCATCGATCTCGCTGCTGGCGGCCAGCGTCCCGGTGTAGTCGCCGGTGTAGCAGCTCATCCGCACGACCGCGCCGCCCGGATGATCCGCCTCGTAGGTGCCCACGTGCCTGACCGTCCCCGGCAGCAGCGCGACGGTCAGCTCCTCGGCGATCTCGCGCAGCAAGGTCTGCAGATCGCTCTCGGCGCCTGCGCGCTTGCCTCCTGGAACGTAGAAGACGCCCTTGCCGCGCGGCCGCGCGCAGAGGATCCTGCCGTTCTCCAGGCGCACCCACGCCACCGTGTCGACGACGACCGGCACCGCCCCTCCTCGGGAAACCTGACCAGGGCCCAGACCCTACACGGCCCTGGCTTTCCCGAGGACCGCGACTGGGCCTTTCTCATCTCGCTGGGCTACCCCGCGGACCGGCCGCTCGCGCCCGTCAGGAACCCCCGGCGGCGGCCTTTCGACGCGGTCGTGCACCGCGGCCGCTGGTGAGCCGGCGTTATCGGGTCAGGCGCCGCCGAAGGAAGACAGCGGATAGGTCAGGGTGGCGGGAAACTCATGCACGGCGCCGCCCGCGGTGTAGCTGCGGTTGCCGGTGAAGACCAGGGTCAGCCGGGTGAAGTAGCGCTGGCCGGCGTGGCCGGGCCGCGGCTCGGCGCGCCACAGGTCAACCAGCACGGGGAAACTGGCGCCGCCATCCGAGGCGATGGTGCTCGTGCCGTCGGCGAACGCCTCCGAAGATCCCCACGCGGCCCAGTGCAGCCCGCTAAGGTAGGCGCCTCCGTCGGCGCACGCCAGGATGTACTGGCCGGGCCGGACCTGGCCGTGCACGGCGCAGTCGACGAGCACAGGGACGTTGGCCGCGGCCACGCTGGCCGCCTGCTGCTGTGCCGTGGTCACCGAACTGCTCGTGGCCGAAGCGGTTGCCGACGCGCCCGCCGTGGGGCTGCAGGCCGCGACGGCGATCGTGGCCAGGCCGCAGACAGCCGCGGCCACGGCGGTCTTGGCCCAGCCCCGGGTCAGCTGAGTCCTCATCAAAGATCACCTCTCATAGCGCACAACAAGGAAATCCGTATTAGAGCGGCCGGCCCGCGCCGGCCTCGGCCTGACAGAGGCGAGCCAGGACGGGCTGATACACCCGGCCCGGGTTCGGAATCCAGCAATCTAAGCGGCCGGCCGGGGGAGCCATTGCAGCCAGGTGCCGTGGCTGTCGGCGAAGCCGAGCGCAGCCCCTCGGGCGGCAGCACCGCCCGGAACGCTATGGAACTGCGCTTTCACCGCGCCAGAACGCACTGGAACCGCGGTTTCACCGCGCTGTGCCGCGCAGCCCTCAAGTTCCCGCCATGGCACGTAAACCCATGGCGGGCTTGCGCACCCAGTAGTCATCGGCGGCCTTGGCGGCGCGGAGCTCCTCCGCCGTTCCGAACCCGGGCGCCATCGACGCCGCCGTCCCGGCCAGGACCTCGTGGTGCTCGATGTTCAGCAGCCGCAGCCAGCTCTGCTGGCCCATGGTCAAGGCGATGAAGCAGCCGAGTTCCACGAGCTCGGGCTCGGAGAAATGCCGGTGCAGCCGCTTCCAGAACGCGTCGTCGGTGTCGAGCCGCCAGGTGATGGCCTCCGCGTAGGCCAGCGCCGCCTTCTCGCGTTCGCTGAGTCGCGCCGAGCTCTCGAAGTTGAGCAGGTCGTCGTACTGCCCCTCGGTCAGGCCCTGCGCCCTGGCCTTCTCGGAGCGCTGGTTCCCGCAGTACTCGCACTTGACCGTGCGCGAGACGTACACCCGGCACAGTTCCTTGACGGCGTGGTCGCAGACGCCCTCGCGGAAGATCGTCTCCCAGGACCGGGCGAAGGCCCAGAAGCAGGCGGGCACGTGCGCGCGCACGGCCGAACTCTCCGGCCGCGGCGTGCCCTCCCTCCGGCACCGGTCCATCTCCGCCCGCATCTCGTCGTCCATAGCCTCGAGCGGCAGGTAGCTGATCCGCTGCTGGTCACCCATCAGGACTCGCTGGAGTCGGCGAGCCACGGATAACGCGCGGTGTCCTTGGCGGCGTAGTCCGGGTCGAGGTAGATGAAGCAGCGCTGGATCTTCCAGTCGCGGATCTCGAAGACGTCGCACCAGCGCCCGGCCGCCCACTCGGGCACCCCTGCCCGCCAGGGCCCGTCCCGGTGCTCGCCGTGGCTGGTGCCCTCGCACACCACCATGTCGCCCGAGATGATCCAGTTGAAGTGGGAGTAGTGGTGGACGATCGAGTGGAGCGTGCCTCCGACGTCGGCGAACATCTGGCCGATGTTCTTCTTGCCGTTGGCCAGGCCCCACTTGGGGAAGTAGACCTGTGCGTCGTCGGCGAACAGGTCGAGGATGCTGCCTCCGGAGGAGGTGACCCCGCCGTTGTCGAAGGCCTTCAGGTACTCCAGGGCGACCGACTTGCGCTGCTCGTCGGTCATCGTCTGCAGGGTCAGCGCCATGGGGCTACCACCATCCTCAGGAACGGGAATATCAGCACCCTAGCCTGGAAGCGCTGCGTTGCCGAGAGAAGAGAAAGGGCGGCCATGACTGAGCTGCCGGACTATGCCGACCTGCCGCCGCTGCCGGGCGGCGGCCGCTCCGGGTGGGGCCTGTTCGGCGCGGGGGATAACCTCGGCCTGGTCAACCTGATGACGCCGCAGCGGATCGCGGCCGCCGCCCGCCTGGTCCGGCGGGGGCAGACGTTCTGCCTGGACATGCCGCTCGGCAGCATCTCCCCGGCGCTGGCGACGTTCCGCGGGGCGCCCCGCCACGAGGTGCTGCACCAGCCGGGCACGGCCGGCTTCGACGACGTCTACGACAACTTCTACCCGCAGGCGTCCAGCCAGTGGGATTCGCTAGCGCACGTCGGCTACGCGCCGGACCAGATGTACAACGGCGTCACCGAGCAGGAGGTGCTGGCGGGCACCAGGAACACCATCGACCACTGGGCCAGGCACGGCCTGGCCGGCCGGGCGGTGCTGCTGGACGTGGAGCGGGCGATGCGGGACGCCGGGTGGCCCTACGATCCCGGCGACAGCTCCGCGATCGGCGTCGCCGACCTGGAACTGGCCCGCCGCCAGGCCGGCGTCGAGTACGCGCCCGGCGACGTCATCCTGCTGCACACCGGCTTCGCCGCCTGGTACGTCCGGCAGGACACCCGGGTGAAGAACCGCCTGCACGGCAACGTCGCCGCGCCCGGCCTCGAGCACAGCGAGACGGTCTGCGAGTACCTGTGGAACAGCCACGCGGCCGCCATCGCCAGCGACACCTACGGCGTGGAGGTCTTCCCGGCCGACGTCAGCCCGCGGGCGCGCCCGTTCGGCTTCCTGCACAACATGCTCATCGGGCAGTTCGGGATGGCGCTGGGCGAGCTGTGGTGGCTCAGCGACCTGGCCAGCGACTGCGCCGCCGACGGCATCTACGAGATGTTCCTGGTCAGCGCGCCGCTGAACGCCCCAGGCGGGATCGGCTCACCCGCGAACGCCGTTGCCATCAAGTAGCCTCCGGGCTGTCGCTGAGCCTGATGCTCGCGGTCGGCGCCGCGAAGCATTCGGAAATCGGGCTTCAGCACCGCCAGCATCGCCAGCACCGCAGCCGGGATGCTCCCGGGCCCGCCAGAACGACATGAAACCGCAGTTCGATGTCGCTATAACGTACTGAAAGTCCGGTTTCATAGCGCGGCGCGGCGCGGCGTACGGCGCATAGCGCACGGCGCATAGCGCACGGCCTGACCGGGTATCAGCCGACGCCTTCCGAGGCGGCGACCAGGATCTCCATGGCCCGGTCGTCGACGAGCGTGCCCTGGTCGAGCATCTGGTTCATCACGTACGAGACGGTCAGGCGGGCGTTCAGGTCGACCATCACCAGCGAGCCGCCCCACCCGCCCCAGCCGCAGTAGTTGCCGAAGATGCCGTACCCCATCCCGTACCGCATCGAGGCGCCCAGCACCTGGCCCTGGCCGACGTCGTAGTACATCGAGATGCCACCGGGCGTCTGCACGATGCGCCGGAAGCTGCCGGTGTCGATGCCAAACTCGGGTAGTCCACCGATGAGGCAACGCTCCGGCAGCGAACTGTCTTCCGGGCCATCGTTGCGGTTTATGCGCACCGTGTTGTAATGGGGAGCCGTTTCGGCTCGTCACGGCGATGCCGCCGGTTCGTAATGGCTCCCCATTACAACAC
>Ga0318525_10000579_pt1 | contig 11863 bp, 7 predicted proteins | sample GRESIP052b4f23_FD_203482 | JGI IMG/M metagenome (GOLD analysis project Ga0318525, IMG submission 203482) | Tropical soil microbial communities from Luquillo Experimental Forest, Puerto Rico - GRE.SIPMG.052b4f23 | ecosystem: Environmental > Terrestrial > Soil > Tropical forest > Bulk soil...
GGCGAAGGCGGCCATCGCGACCACGGTGATGACGATCAACGTGACCCGGGCGGCCGGACCGCCGTCCGGTCCGGGCGGCAGGGCGGCCAGGGCGGCCAGCCCGGCCACGGCGAGGGCCGAGAGGATACGCCGTCGCGCCGCCATCCGCGGTCGTGCCGCGCGCCGGGCGCGGCACGGGCAGGGCAACCGTCCTGCGCCCGGACCATCGGCTGCCATCTCGTCACCTTCCCAAAGACATGACCTACCGGTCAGGACCGGTGCCGCGACCGCCAGGGCCGAAAGAAGGCGGTGATCATCGGCCCGGCGGCCGCGAGCACTGGTCACTAACCCGGACTACGGGTGCGCGGCCCGGCCGGTTCGGCGCCCGCGGCAGCCGTCATGAGTCGGTAATGAATCACCCGGCCGGGCCGAAGACCCGGCTGAGGTAGGGATTGCCGAACCGGTCCTCGGGATCCACCTGGGCCCGGACCTGACGGAAGTCGTCGAAGCGGGGGTAGAGCGGGCCCAGCCGGGCGGCGTCAAGGGAATGCATCTTGCCCCAGTGCGGCCGGCCCGCCGCTTCGGCCACGACGGACTCGAACAGGTCGAAGTAGGCCCGGTAGGGCAGCCCGGTGTACTGGTGGATGGCGACGTAGGCGGTGTCCCGGCCGTAGCCGGTGGACAGCCAGATGTCGTCGGCCGCGGCCACCCGCACCTCGACCGGGAACATGACCGGCTCGGCCAGCCGGGGCACCGCGCGGCGCAGTTCGCCGAGCACGTCGGCCAGCGATTCACGTGGCACGGCGTACTCGGACTCGACGAAGTGAACTCGCCGGGGCGTGACGAACACCCGGTAGGACGCGTCGGTGTAGGACCGGGCGGACAAGGCGGCCGAGGAGAGCTGGTTGAGCTTCGGGATGAGCCGCGGCACGGCGCGGCCGAGGCGGCACAGCGTGCCGAAGGCGGCGTTCTCCATCACCTCGAACTCCCAGACCCGGCGCCAGCCCGGCATGCGGGCCGACGGCGCTCGACCGTCGGGCGCGAGCCGGTTGTTCCGCTTGACCAGGGCCTGGCGGCCGTACGGGAACCAGTAGAACTCGAAGTGGTCGTTGGCCGCTGCCAGCGAGTCGAACTGCTCGATGACCTGCTCGACCGGCATCGGGCGCTCGTCAGCGGCCAGCGTGAACGACGGCACGCAGCGCAGCGTCACGGCGGTGATGACGCCTACCGCGCCGAGCCCGACGCGCGCGGCCGCGAACAGCTCGGGCCAGGCCGACGCCGAGCAGCTGACCAGCGAGCCGTCGGCCAGGACCAGGTCGAGCGCCTCGACCTGGGTGGCGAGCCCGCCCAGCCGGGCGCCGGTGCCGTGCGTTCCTGTGGACAGGGCGCCCGCGATCGTCTGCGCGTCGATGTCGCCCAGGTTGGCCAGGGCCAGCCCGAATTCGGCGGCCGCGGCGTTCAGGGCCCGCAGCGTGGTCCCGGACCGCGCCGTGACCAGGCCCGTCTGGGTATCGGCAGCCGTGATCCCGGTCCACAGGCACAGGTCGAGGGCCAGGCCGGCGGTCGCCGCGGCCGGCGTGAACGAATGCCCGCTGCCCAGCGCCCGCACCTGGAGCCCGGCGGCGGCCGCACCCTTGACGGCGGCGGAGATCTCGGCCTCGGTCCGCGGCTGGGCCCACCGGGCGGGAGTCGCGGTCGCGGTCCCCGCCCAGTTCCGCCACTGGCCAGACCCCGCAGGTTGCTTCATCACCTGAGAGTATCTACTGTGCGAGCATGGCCGTCGATCAAGGCCGCAAGCTCGCCCCACGCACTCGGCAGGCGGGCGGCACCTCGCGGGCCGAAGCCCTGCGCGAGCGGTACGACCGGGCGACCGCGGCGCTCGACCCGCCGCTGGCCCTGGTCGACCTGGCCGCGTTCGACCAGAACGCCGCCGACCTGACCCGCCGGGCCGCGGGCCGGCCGATCCGGGTGGCCACCAAGTCGCTGCGGTGCCGGTACCTGATCGAGCGGGCCCTGGCCCGGCCGGGCTACCGGGGCGTGATGTGCTACTCCCTGCCCGAAGCCCTCTGGCTCTACGCCGCGGGCACCAGCGACGACCTGCTGGTCGCTTACCCCACGGTGGACCGGCAGGCACTGCGGGCCCTGGCTGCGAACGAAGGGGCCAGGCGGCACGTCACGATCATGGTCGACTCCGCCGGGCACCTGGACGTGGTCGACCAGGCTGTAGGCGACGGCCATGCCGAGATCCGGGTCTGTCTCGAGCTCGACGTCTCCTGGCGGCCGCTGGCCGGGCAGTCGCTCGTGCACATCGGCACCCGGCGTTCTCCGCTGTTCACGCCGCAGCAGGCGGCCGACGTGGCGCGGGCCATCACCCGGCGGCCGGGCTTTCGCCTGGTGGGACTGATGGGCTATGAGGGCCAGATCGCGGGCCTGGGCGACGCCCCGCCCGGGCACCCGGTCCGGGCCCGGCTGATCCAGGGCATCCAGGACCGTTCGGCCGTTGAGCTGCGCCAGCGCCGGACCGAGACGGTCCACCTGATCCAGGCCCTGACCAGCCTGGAGTTCGTGAACGGCGGCGGCACCGGCAGCCTGGAGACGACTGCCCTGGACGAATCGGTGACCGAGCTGACCGCGGGCTCGGGGCTGGTCGGCCCGACCCTGTTCGACGCGTACCGCCGCTTCACCCCCGATCCCGCGCTGCTGTTCGCCCTGCCCGTGGTGCGGCGGCCGGGACCGAATATCGCCACGTTGTTCTCCGGCGGTTACATCGCGTCAGGGAGCGGAACCCCGGACCGGCTGCCCCGGCCGTACCTGCCGGCCGGCCTCAGCCTCATCGGCGTCGAAGGGGCCGGCGAGGTTCAGACCCCGGTACGCGGCGCCGCCGCCGACCGGCTGCGGCCCGGCGACCGGGTCTGGCTTCGGCATGCCAAGGCCGGCGAACTGGCCGAGCGCTTCACCGACTACCACGTCCTGGACGGTGACCGGCTCACGGCCGTGCCGACCTACCGCGGCGAGGGCCAGTGCTTCGGGTGAGGCCGTAGCCAGCTCTTATCTTCCGAACGGACCGTGGTTCCAGCCCTGCGCGGCGGTTTCCAACCAGAGCCGGGCGCTCGGCGTCGTAGATGTGACATGGCTCGCCGAGCCGCTCACTCATTGATTGAAGGTTGGACATGGTGGAGATCACGAAGGTGCTGAGAACCCGGCAGGTTGCGTCCTGGGCGTCCCTTGCCTGCGTTGCCGTTCTATTGACCGCTTGCACCTCCTCGACCGGCTCGGCTGCGTCCTCGCCCGCCAGCACCGCGGGCACGGTGAGCACCCCGAGCACGTCGGGCCCGGTTACCGGCCCGACTACGCCGCCCGGCACCCCGGCCTCCTCGCCTGGCACCTCGGCCTCCTCGCCGAGCCTGGCTGCCGGGCCAACCGGGGCCAGCACCTTCCTGGCTCCCGAGCAGTCTCTCAACGCGACGCTGCTGCATGAGCCTGCTTGCGGCGGTTTTGGTTGCGCGCTGTCCGGTGATTCCACCGCGTTCTTGTTCCGCATGACCTGGACCACCTGGTCGGGTGCCGAGGCGGTCGGCGCCGGTAACTACAAGCTGGACGACTGCAATCCCGATTGCGCCGGAGGCCACGTCTACTCGGTGGCTACCGTGGTGACGCTGAGCCAGCCGGTCAAGGTCTGCTCCTCGGCTGACCCCCGCTGGGTCTGGACGCACGCGTCATTCACGTTCCCCGACGGCCTGCCCAAGGCCCTGCAGGGCCAGAACGCCCCGCAGAATCCCTGGACCTTCTCCCCCCTGATCACCGCCGCCCAGCAGGCTTGCGCAAGCTAGCCGGCCCGCCCGTTTTGCGGGTCGATGGCGCATCGTGCCTGCTCTTGCTGGTACAACGGCCCATCGACCCGCTCCGCAGCGCGTCAGGCGTCGAGGAGGCGCGTCAGGTGCCGTCGGCGGTGAGCTGCCCGGCGATGGCCGCCATGGCGGCGGCCAGGTCGGCTGGTGAAGGGGCCCGCTCCGGGTCGATCAGCCACTGCACCAGGACGCCGCTGACCAGCGCCTGGTGCAGGGAGCCGACCGCCCGGGCCTGTTGCTGGTCAGCGGGATCGATGCCGTACAGCGCCCGCGCCCAGAACGTCCGGGCGTCTTCGATTCCGTCGGCCACCGCGGCGTGCACCTGCGGGTCGCGCTGGGCCACGGTGAAGATGTCGAAGGTGGCCAGCCACACCTGGCGGGTGGTCCGGAACGAGTCGAAGATCCGCGTCCAGAACCGCTCGAAGCGTTCCAGCGTGGTCCCGCCGCCCGCCGCGTCGGCGCCGATGGCCTGCGCCATCTGCGCGCCGAAGTCATCCAGGGCCTTGAGCACCGCCGCGTTGAGCAGGGCCTTGGTGGAGCCGTAGTGATAGCCGATGGAGGCCAGGTTGGTTCCGGACGCCGCGACGATGTCGCGGGCCGTGGTGTGGGCGTAGCCCTTCTCCCGCAGGCACGCGACCGCCCCCGCGAGCAGATCCTCCTTGTGGCTCATGACCGCAGCCTAGCAAAGAATCTATACAAATGTACTATACATTTGTCTTATACATTTGTATGATCCGGGTATGGAGAACCAGAACATCCTCATTTCAGGCGCGAGCGTGGCCGGCCCGGCCCTGGCCTACTGGCTGCGGCGCCGCGGCTTCCGGCCGACGGTGGTGGAGCGCTCGCCGCAACTGCGCGGCGGCGGTTACGCGGTGGACTTCAGGGGCGCCGCCCATTTGTCCGTGCTGGCCAAGATGGGCATCCTGGAGCAGGTCAGGGACCAGCAGACCCACCTGGACGCGACCACCTACGTCGACGCCGACGGCAGGAAGGTAGCCGCCATGCCGGCCGGGATCTTCGCCGGCGACGTAGAGATCCTCCGCGGCGACCTGGGCCGCATCTTGTACCAGGCGACCCGGGACGGCACCGAGTACCTGTTCGGCGACTCGATCACCAGCCTGGAGCAGCGCGCCGACGGCGTGCACGTGACCTTCTCCCGCGCCGCTCCGCGGGTGTTCGACCTGGTGATCGGGGCCGACGGACTGCACTCCAACGTCCGCCACCTGGCCTTCCCGGATGCCCAGGCGGCCCGGCACGACCTGGGCCTGTTCGTGTCGATCTTCAGCGTGGCCAACTCCTTCGGCCTGGACCACGCCGGGATGTTGTACAGCGTGCCCGGCCGGACCGCCGCGGTGTTCAGCGCGCGGCAGGCCGGCCAGGCCGTGGCGCAGTTCTTCTTCTCCGCCGCGGACGGCGCCCCGGTCAGCTACGACCACCGCGACACCGGGCAGCAGCAGGAGATCGTGGCACGTGCCTTCGACGGCGTGGGCTGGCACGTGCCGGCCCTGCTCGGCCAGATGGCCGCGGCCGGTGACTTCTACTTCGACTCGGTCAGCCAGGTCCAGCTGGACCGCTGGTCGGCCGGGCGGGTGGCCCTCATCGGCGACGCCGGCTACGCCGCGGGGCCGGGCGGGAACGGCACCGGCACCGCGGTGATCGCCGCCTACGTGCTGGCCGGCGAACTGGCTGCGGCCCGCGGTGACTACCAGGCCGCGTTCGCCCGGTACGAGCGGCTGCTGCGCCCGTACGTCGCCCGCGGCCAGAAGCAGGCCCGCGGTGGCCGGGACTTCCTCGCCCCGGCCACCGCGCAGCAGATCCGCCAGCGGGACCGGTTCTTCACCATGCTGTCCTACCTGCCGGCCAAGCGCCTGGTCCGGTACCTGTCGACCCGGACCGCGGCCGCGATCAAGCTCCCCGAGTACCCGGCGCCCGCGTCTCGATGACGGCGAACGTAGCGGGCGGGAGGGTGGCCGTATCCTGCTGGACCGCGACCCCCGGACCGGACGCGGCGAGCACGCCGGCGCCGGGCTGCCCGAGCGCCAGCCGGACAGGCTCCGGGCCGAGGTTGGCCGCGATGCGCAGCCGTCCCCGGCGCACCATGATCCACCGCGCCTCTTCGTCGTAGTCGGCGCTCACCCGGTCCAGGCGGGGATCGGTCAGCTCGGGCCGGGCCCGGCGCAGCGCAATCAGCTCGCGGTACCAGGTTAGGATGTCGCGGTACGGCTCGCGGTCGGGCTGGGCCCAGTCGAGCTTGGAGCGTAGGAACGTCGCCTCGTCCTGCGGGTTCGGCACGTCGGCCGCGTCCCAGCCGTAACCGGCGAACTCCGCTTTGCGGCCCTTGGCGACGGCCTCGGCCAGCCACGGCTCGATGTGATCGGTGAAGTACTGCCACGGGGTGTCGGCGCCCCACTCCTCGCCCATGAACAGCATCGGCGTGTACGGTCCGGTAAGGACCAGGCCCGCGCCGACCTTGACCAGGTCGGATGGCACCGCGGCGGCGATCCGGTCGCCGGTGGCCCGGTTCCCGATCTGGTCGTGGTCCTGCAGGTAGCCCAGGAACCGGTAGGCGGGAATGCGCAACACGTCCACCTGCCGCCCGTGGGTCCGGCCGCGGAAGGAGGACCAGGTGCCGTCGTGGAAGAACACCTTGGTGTAGGTCTTGGCCAGTGCCGCCATGGACCCGAAGTCGCAGTAGTAGCCCTGCCGCTCGCCGGTGATCGCGGCGTACACGGTGTGGTGGAAGTCGTCGCTCCACTGGCCGGTCAGCCCGTAGCCGCCCGCCTCCCGGGAGGTGACCAGCCGCGGGTCGTTGGCGTCGGATTCGGCGACCAGGACGAGCTCACGGTTCAGCAGCGCGGCGAGGGCCTGGACCTCGGCCGCGAGTTCTTCCAGGAAGTGCAGGGCGCGGTGGTCTTCCAGGGCGTGCACCGCGTCCAGCCGCAGCCCGTCCAGGTGGTAGTCGCGCAGCCACATCAGGGCGTTGCCGATGAGGAAGGCACGGACTTCGTCCGACCCGGGCTGGTCCAGGTTCACCGCGGGTCCCCAGGGCGTCGTATGCGCCGTGGTGAAGTACGGTCCGAAGTCGGCCAGCCGGTTGCCGATGCCGACGTGGTTGTACACCACGTCGAGCAGGACGGCCAGGCCGCGCGCGTGGCAGGCGTCCACGAACCGCTTCAGCCCGTCCGGCCCGCCGTAGGGCTCGTGCACCGCCCACAGGTTGATCCCGTCGTAACCCCAGCCGTGGCGGCCCGGGAACGCCGCGACCGGCATCAGCTCCACCGTTTGCACGCCAAGCTGGCCCAGGTGATCCAGCCGCCCGATGGCCGCGTCGAACGTCCCTTCGGGGGTGAACGTGCCGGTGTGCAGTTCGTAGACCACCGTCCCGGGCAGCGGCCCTCCGCGCCAGCCCCGGTCCGTCCAGCTGAACGCCGAGTGGTCGTAGCTGCGGCTCGGCCCGTTGATGCCGAGCGCCTGCCGCGGTGACCGGGGGTCGGGCAGGAGCTCGCCGTCATCCAGCCGGAACCCGTAGTCGGTCCCGGCCGCCACGTCGGGCACGTCCGGGCTCCACCAGCCGGGGCCGGAGCCCGAGGCGTCCCGGGTCATCGGATAACGCCGTCCCGCGACCTCCGCCTCGACCCGGGCGGCGGCCGGGGCCCAGACGCTGAACGTGGTCATCGGGCGCTCTCGCCGGAGAGCCGGGCCTGCTCGGCGAGGTAGATCTCCTCCGGGATCAGCAGGGCCACCGGGAGCCGCCGGGTCAGCTCGGCCAGCGGCGGCCGCAGGCCGGCGTGCCTGATCCCGGTCAGCACGTCTCGCCAGTGCAGCTCGGGCTGCGGCAGGACGGTGTCGGCCCAGCCGCCCCGCCGCCGCAGCCCGGCGGGCAGCCGGGTGACGACGGTGACCGCGTGATCGCCGCGCAGGAAGGCGACCGCGTGCTCGGCGGCCGGGCCCTCGCAGGCGAGCGGGGTGTATCCGCCGGCGAACCACTCGGGATGGTCGCGGCGCAGCTTCAGCGCGCAGGCGGTAAGCAGCAGCTTCTCCGCGTCGAGGCCCGCTGCCTCCTGGCCGGCCCGCAACGCGGCCAATAGCCGCCGGCGCCGTTGGTAGTCGACCGGCCGGCGGTTGTCCGGATCGACCAGCGACAGGCCGGTGAGCTCACAGCCCTGGTAGATGTCGGGTATCCCGGGCATGGTGAGCTGGACGAGCTTGGCGCCGAGGGAGTTCACCCGGGCGTCCGGCGCGATCCGGGCCACGAACTCGGCGATGCCCGCCACCAGTTCGGGATCGGTGAGCACGGCGTCGGCCAGGCCGAGCACCGCCTGCTCGTATCCCGGGTCGCGTACCGTCCACGAGGTCCGCGTCTTGGCCTCGTGCATGGCCTTCCCGAGGTAGGAGCGCAGGCGCTGGCTGCCGACCAGCCAGGCGCCGACCAGGGTCTGCCACAAGAGGTACTCCAGGTCGGGCTCCGGGGCCCGCTCGGTGGCCTGGGCCGCCGCGCCGTCGGTCAGCCAGGTGGCCAGGCCGTGCCACTCGGCGACCTTGTGCGCCCAGTCCTCCGGCCACTCGGCGAGCACGGCTAGCCGGGCGCGCACGTCCTCCTGGCGCTTGGTGTCGTGGGTGGACAACGTGGTCATGGTGGCGGGCCACCGGGCCGCCAGGTGACCCGCGGCGGCGTGGAATCCGGCCGGGCTGACCCCGAACGTATCCGGGTCTCCGCCCACCTCGTTCAGCCCGGCCAGCCGTGGCCAGCGGTAAAAGGCGGTGTCCTCCACCCCCTTGGCCAGCACTGGTCCCGTGGTCTGGCCGAACCGTACGACCAGTTCGTCGCGGGCGGCCTGCCGCGCCGCGTCGCCGGTCACGCCGCCCAGGCCGAGCACCGCGGCGCACACGGCGTCCAGCGCCGGGTGCAGCCTGGCCTGCAGGACCTCGCGTGCCGAGGCGCCGGCGGCGGAGATGACGGTCACGGCGAACTCGGGCGGCGGCTGGCCCGGGGTCACGTAGGCCCGGTATACGCCGAACGCGGCCAGCAGTTCCACCAGCACGTCGTGCAGGTCCGCCTCGCCGAGCGCGGCCAGGGCCGGGAAGTCCGCCTGAACGAACAGCCGGGTCAGCCGGGACAGCTCGGCGGTGAACGTGGCGTCGGCGATGCCGCGCTTGGCATCCCGGGCCACCTCGGCGAAATCCGGCTTCCCGCCGGTGAACCGGACATAGTCCTCGGTGAGCCGCGGCCCGCCGTCCGGGTCGATGAACAGCCCGTCGACCAGGGCGAGCGCGTCGTAGCCGGTGGTGCCCGCGCAGTCCCAGGCCGGCAGGTCCTCGCCACGGGCCAGGATCTTCTCCACCACCACCCACATGCCGCCGGTCGCGCTGGCCAGGCGCTCCAGGTAGCCGCCCGGGTCGGCCAGCCCGTCCGGGTGATCCACCCGCAGCCCGTCGATCAGGCCCTCCGCGGCCAGTCGCAGCGGCACGCGGTGGGTGGCCTCGAACACGTCGGGGTCTTCGGCCCGGATCGCGATCAGCGTGTCGATGTCGAAGAACCGGCGCCAGTTGAGCTGGGTAGCCGCATCGTGCCAGTCGGCGAGCCGGTAGTGCTGCTCGGCGAGCAGCATGCCGAGCGGCAGGTCGGCGACGCCGTCGCGCAGCGGCAGCACGTGGTCGAAATAGCGCAGCACCGGCCCGCGGTGCTCGGCGCTCTCCGGGTTCTTCGGCGCCGTGTCGATGATGAGGTCATCCAGGCATTTGTCCAGCGGGCCGGCCAGGATGGGCATGAGCAGCTTGCCGTCCTGGGCGTCCCAGTCCACGTCGAACCAGTGCGCGTACGGCGAGGCCCGGCCGTGATACAGCACCGACCACAGCTGCTTGTTGCGTGACTCCGGCGTCGGCCGGGCCATGTGGTTGGGCACGATATCGACCACGATCCCCAGGCGGTGGCGGTGGAACCGCTCGGCCATCGCGCGGAAGGCGTCCTCGCCGCCCAGGTCGGCCGAGACGCGCGAGTGGTCCACCACGTCGTAACCGTGCGGGGATCCCGGGTTCGCCTGCAGGATCGGCGACAGGTAGACGTGCGTCACGCCCAGATCGGCGAGGTAGTCCGCCAGCTCGCCCGCTTCGGCGAAACCGAATCCCGGCCGCAGTTGCAGCCGGTACGTCGACCGCGGCGCGGCCGGCTCAGCCACGGGATAGCACCTGCAGGGAGTGGTTGATCACCGTGATCACGTCTCCTGGCTTGACGGGTGTGTCATGTTCAAAATCGGCCACGGGCCGGGCGGTGTCCAGCGCTTTGGCCCACCGCTGGCCGTAGCGGCGGGGCGGGATGGTGAAGACCAGATCCTGCTCGCTTCCGTTGAACAGCAGCAGGAAGGAGTCGTCCTGGATCCGCTCCCCGCGCCGGTCCGGCTCGCTGATCGCCCGGCCGTTGAGGAACACGGTCAGGGACTTGACGAAGCCCGCGTCCCAGTCGTCGCCGGTCATCTCCTCGCCGGCCAGGGTGAACCAGGCGATGTCGCCCAGCCGCTGCCGCCCGCCGCGGACCGTCTGGCCGCGGAAGAACCGCCGTCGCCGGAACACCGGATGCTCGGCGCGCAGCTTGATGAGCGCGCGCACGTAATCCAGCAGTTCCTGGTCATCTTCGGCGCGGACCGCCCAGTCGACCCAGGAGATCTCGTTGTCCTGGCAGTAGGCGTTGTTGTTGCCCTGCTGGGTGCGGCCCATCTCGTCGCCCGCGAGCAGCATCGGGACACCCTGGGACAGCAGCAGCGTGGTCAGGAAGTTGCGTCTCTGCCGGGCCCGCAGGGCCAGGATGCCGGGATCGTCGGTGGGGCCCTCGACACCGCAATTCCAGGACCGGTTGTCGTCGCTGCCGTCCCGGTTGTCCTCGCCGTTGGCCTCGTTGTGCTTGTGGTTATAGGAGACCAGGTCCTGCAGGGTGAAGCCGTCGTGGGCGGTGACGAAGTTGACCGAGGCCACCGGGCGCCTGCTGTCCTGCTGGTACAGGTCGCTGGACCCGGTCAGGCGGGAGGCGAACTCGGGCAGCGTGGCGGGCTGGCCGCGCCAGAAGTCACGGATGGTGTCCCGGTACTTCCCGTTCCATTCGGTCCACAGCGGCGGGAAGTTCCCGACCTGGTACCCGCCCTCACCCACGTCCCAAGGTTCGGCGATGAGCTTGACCTGGGACACCACCGGGTCCTGCTGGACCAGGTCGAAGAACGCGGAAAGCCGGTCCACCTCGTGCAATTCGCGTGCGAGCGCGGAGGCGAGATCGAACCTGAACCCGTCCACGTGCATGTCCAGCACCCAGTAGCGCAGCGAGTCCATGATCATCTGCAGCACGTGCGGGTGCCTCATGAGCAGGCTGTTCCCGGTGCCGGTGGTGTCCATGTAGTAGCGCCGGTCGTCGTCCACCAGCCGGTAGTAGGCGGCGTTGTCAATGCCGCGGAAGGACAGTGTCGGCCCCAGGTGGTTGCCCTCCGCGGTGTGGTTGTACACCACGTCGAGGATCACCTCGATGCCGGCCTCGTGCAGGGTGCGGACCATCGTCTTGAACTCCTGCACCTGCTCGCCGCGGCGGCCGCCCGCGGCGTAGCCGTTGTGCGGGGCGAAGAAGCCGATGGTGTTGTACCCCCAGTAGTTGTGCAGCCCGCGGTCGTTCAGGTGGCTGTCGGTGACGTACTGATGCACGGGCATGAGCTCGATCGCCGTGACGCCCAGCCGGTGCAGGTGCGAGATGATCGCCGGGTGCGCCAGCCCCAGGTAGGTCCCGCGCTGGTCCTCCGAGATGACCGGGTGTTCCTTGGTCAGGCCGCGGACGTGGGCCTCGTAGATGACGGTCTCGTGGTACTGGATCCGCGGCGGCCGGTCCAGGCCCCAGTCGAAGTACGGATTGATCACCACCGAGCGCGGCACGTACGGCGCGGAGTCGGTGTTATTGCGCCGGTCCGGGTGCTCGAAGGGGTAGGAGAACACCGGCTGGCCCCAGGTCACGTGGCCGTCGATGGCCTTGGCGTACGGGTCGAGCAGGAGCTTGGCCGGGTTGCAGC
>Ga0318525_10000590_pt1 | contig 11814 bp, 15 predicted proteins | sample GRESIP052b4f23_FD_203482 | JGI IMG/M metagenome (GOLD analysis project Ga0318525, IMG submission 203482) | Tropical soil microbial communities from Luquillo Experimental Forest, Puerto Rico - GRE.SIPMG.052b4f23 | ecosystem: Environmental > Terrestrial > Soil > Tropical forest > Bulk soil...
CGCCAACAGTCCGAAGACCGACTTTCTGAACTGGTCGTTGATCAACGCCGGCACGTTCGACTATGCCGGCGACGGCTGGGGCTACACCTACGGTGCGGCGGCCGAGTGGTACCAGGGCTCCTGGACCTTGCGCGCCGGCGCCTTCGACCTGTCGGCGTCTCCCGCCGGCGGCGACGCTCCCAGCGGCGGCGTCCTCGACTCCACCTTTCAGCAGTACGCGTTGGTCGCGGAAATCGAGAAGCGCTACGAATTGTGGGGCCAGCCCGGCAAGTTCAAGGTCACCGGCTTCCTCAACCGCGGCCGGGCCGGAAGATACCAGGACGCCATCACGCTCGCCCAGATCACCGGCGAGCCCGCCGACATCATTGCGGTGAGAAGGTATGCCAGCCGGCCCGGAGTCAGCATGAACCTGGAGCAGCAAATCTCGGACACGGTCGGAGTCTTCGCCCGCGCCGGCTGGGTCGACCCCAACGTCGAGCCGTGGGACTTTACCGACATCGACCGAACGGTGTCGGGCGGCGTCTCGATCAACGGCAAGAACTGGGGCCGGCCGGACGATACCGTTGGAATCGCCGGTGTCGTCAACAACATCAGCGGCGTTCACCAGGCGTTTTTCAACGCCGGCGGCTTGGGCATCCTCATCGGCGACGGACAGCTGCCGAATCCGGGGCTCGAGAAAATCTTCGAGACTTATTACAGCTACGCGCTTTCACCCGACACGCGCGTCAGCTTCGACTACCAATTCATCGCCAACCCCGCCTACAACAGGGACCGCGGTCCGGTGAATACGTTCGCCGCACGCTTCCATGCCCAGTTCTAGACGGCCAACAGAGACCTGAAATGACTCACCTGGCAACAACGCGATTTGCACGGTGGCTGGTCGGACCGTTTCTGATCGTCGCGACGATCGCTGCCGCGCCCCGTTTCGCCGACGCGCATGGCATCGCGGGTAACCGATTTTTTCCCGGCACGCTTTCGTTCGACGATCCCGCCGTCGCCGACGAGTCGAGATTGCCGCTCTTTTCAAGCTCCAAACATCCGGACGAAGGCGGCGATGTCGTCGACAACAGGTTCAGTTGGTCGTTCTTTCGCCTCCTGACTCCGACCCTCGGGGTCGGTATCGACAGCGGATGGGTTCAGCGCAATTGGGGCAGCGCCCAGCGGTTCGGCTTCGACACAACCAGCCTCTCCGTGAAAGGCGAGGTGTACCGCAACGATCTGCACGAGATGCTGGTGTCGGCCGGGTTGAGTTGGGCCATCGGGCACTCGGGCGCTCAAGGGGTCGGCGCCAACGGACCCGACGCGGTCCTCCCCGGTATCTTCTTCGGCAAGGGATTCGGCGATCTTCCCGATAGCCTCGCGTGGTTGCGGCCGTTCGGCATTACAGGCGCGGTTACGCTCGAACACCCGATGACGGGCAGCTCGATAAACTTCGGGGTCGATCCGCTGACCGGCCAGCTTGCCCCAATGCTCACGCGCAACGTCGACACATTGCATTGGGGGCTCGCGCTCGAATTCAGCACGCTTTACCTGACCAGGCGGTTCACGCCCGGCAAACTTCCGAAAGAGGAGCCGTTGAACCAGTTCGTGCCTCTCGTTGAGTTCTCATTCGACTCGCCGCGCGGACAAAAGACCGCGGCGACGATGAACCCCGGGCTGTCGTACGTGGCGGTGAGTTGGCAGGTCGCGGCCGAAGCGATCGTGCCGCTCAACAGCGAGGCCGGACGGACCATCGGCGTCAGGGCACAACTGCTTTTGTTCCTGCAAGACCTCATCCCATCGGTGTTCGGAACGCCCCTTCTGGGCGATTGATTAGGGCGACGCCGCGAATTTGCGTCCGCTTTGGAGGCGACCCGGACATAGCTGGAAGCGTCGCCAAGGACCTGCGCCTCACGGCGCCGCGGGAGCCGGAGCATAAAGCATCAGTAGTGCCTGCGTGGCGGCATGCGCCCGCGATTCGATTTCCTCCGCGCTCGGCGCGTCCCGCACGCGCAACAACAGCTGGATCAGCAGACCGCCCCATAGGATGGCGAGGAAGTGCGCCGCCATGACCGCGGGATCGCCGGCGCCCATGAGCCCCCGCGCCTGCGCCTTTGCGAGCCAGTCGGCAAGCGCAGCGTGGTTTGCTTCGCGGCCGTTGCGGTCGAGGGTGCGTGCGATCTCGGGCGTGCGGTCCGACTCTGCAACCGCGAGACGATGAACCGTCAACACGTCGGGATGAGAGACGACCCGCAGGATCGACGTGCCAAATTCCGCGAGGGTGGCGGCCACGGCCGCGCTGCTCTCCGGCACCGGCGCCGCCAATTCGAGCGGCCGGCGCATGCGGGCGGCGCGCTCTTTGATGCACGCGGCCAGCATCGCGTGCTTGCTGCCGAACAGCGCGTAGAGGTCGCGCTTCGAAACCTTGGCGTGCGTCGCGATCTCAAGCATGCTGGCGCCGGAAAAGCCGCGTTTGCGGAACACCCCGAATGCCGCCTTGAGCACGCGCTCGCGGACCGATTGTTCGGGTCGGCCGGGTTTTGCGCGGCCTGTCGCGATCACAGCCTTTTTACCTTTCATCCGATCGAATCCCTTGCGTTGGTACCAGGAGGTACCGTACATGCACGTGCTTGGTACGCCAGAGTACCACAACCCGTCGCGGTCGTAAAAGGAGCAAGTCCGATGGTGCTCGTTCTGGCGATCTTGACGCTACTCGCTGCCCTCCGCCTGCGCAGGAGGGCCGCGACTGCCGCGGCCGGCCAAGCTCCCGGTCAGGAGGCGGTCTCATGACGCTCGTTCTCTTGCAGGCGATGATCCAATCGATTTCCTCGACCCTTCACTGGGTCGGGTTCTACGTCGGAATCCGCGCGCTGCCGGGCGACCAATGGCGCCGGCGGCGTTGGGCGATCGGCTCGGCGATCATCTTCACCGCTTGGCTTATCGGCGTCGTGCTGCTTGCCGGAAACGGCTTCTTCCGCTTCGATGTGTGGCCGCGAGGCATACCGATTGCGTTGGTGCTGACCCTTGGGGCCGGGTACCTGTTCCTCCTCTCGCAGACCTTCCGCGAGATCATTGCCGCCATCCCGCAGCACTGGCTGATCGCCATACAGACGATCCGGATTCTCGGTGGCGTGTTCCTGGTCCGCTATTTCCAAGGGGAGCTGCCGGGCCTATTCGCGATCCCGGCCGGCGTCGGCGACGTCCTGACGGGCATTTTTGCACCCTTGGTGGCGTATTGGTGGTTTGCCGGCAAACCGTATGCCCGCGCCGCCGCCATCGCGTGGAACCTGTTCGGTATGGCCGATCTGGTCAACGCCGTCACGATCGGATCGCTCACCGGGGGTGGCGGTGGCGGCATCGTCTTTCCGATCGTGCTGATCCCGATCTACGGCGTGCCGCGTGCCTTCCTCCTCCACTCCTACTCGCTGATCGGCCTGCTCCGCAAAACTTCGCGGCATCCCGCGACCTCGGATTCGCTGCACTACGGGGCTGCACCCGCCACGCCGTAATCGCAACTCATTATTCGAGCGTCGCGCCCATGCGAGTGCAGGCCGCCGGCCCACGCCGCACCCGGCCCTCACCTCGCGATGCCGCTGTTGTTCGCGCACGCGTCTAGAGGAGGCGCGCCGCACGCGCTACGGTACCGACGGCAACGCCCGCGCTGTCTGCGTGCCCCGGCAAAGTTCTGCCGAGCCATGCAACACACGTCTGACACCGTGACGACGAAAGCATGAATCGCGCCGCTGTCCTTGCCGCGCTGCTATCCGCCGCCTTGTTCGGCGTCTCCACGCCTGCGGCCAAGGCGTTGCTCGGCGTGGTGCACCCCGTGGTTCTGGCCGGCCTCTTCTACTGTGGCGCGGGCATCGGCATCGCGCTGCTGCGTGCCTTGGGACCAATTCTGAATGCACCCGCCGCGCGGCAGCCGCCGCTCGCGCGTAAAGACTACGGATGGCTCGCCGGCGCCATTGCCTTGGGCGGAGTCGCGGGCCCGGTGCTGCTGATGCTCGGGCTCGCGCGCACGCCGGCCGCCACCGCGTCTTTGCTGCTGACGGTCGAGGGCGCGGCCACGGCGCTGCTCGCCTGGTTCGTCTTTCACGAGAATTTTGACCGGCGCATCGCGCTCGGCATGGCCTGTCTCGTCGCGGGCGCGGCCACGGTGTCGTGGTCGGGAACGCCGACGATCGAAAGTGTCGCCGGCCCGCTCGCCATCATCGGCGCCTGCATCGCTTGGGGCATCGACAACAATCTCACCCGCAAGGTTTCGCTCGCCGATCCGCTGCAGATCGTGCAATGGAAGGGATTGATCGCGGGCCCCGTCAATCTGCTGTTGGGCTTGTGGGCGGGGGGATCGCTTCCCGGCCCGCTCGACATGCTCGCGGGCGGGCTCGTCGGCTTCGTCTGCTACGGCGTGAGCCTCGCGCTGTTCGTGTTCGCGCTGCGTCATCTCGGCACGGCGCGCACCGGCGCCTATTTTTCGACCGCGCCGTTCATCGGCGCGGCGACCGCGGTCATCGCCTTGCAGCAGCCGCTGACGGTCCAGCTCGTTGCCGCCGGAGCGCTGATGGCGGTCGGGGTTTGGCTGCACGTCACCGAGCGCCACGCGCACGCGCATACCCATCACCGCATGGCGCACGCCCATTCGCACCGGCACGACGAGCATCACCGACACACGCACGGCTCGCAGGATCCGCCGGGCGAGCCCCACACCCATGCGCACGAGCACGACGCGCTGACCCACTCACACCCGCACGTGCCCGACATGCATCACGATCACCGGCACTGAGCGCGGCGCGCCCACTATGACTTGGCGCGGCGATGGAGGCTCAAACTGGGATGCGGCTTGGAGGCGGGCAGTGCACGACCGCGTTCGACCAATTTGGGGCATTGGAAATCCAGTGTCTCCGACAACAGCTTTCGGATCGACCGCGCTTGGGCGACGAATTGATCGACTTGGGCGACTTTCTCGGCCGCCAGCTTGCGCCAACGCTCGGTCGGCGGACGTCCCTCAACCCCGCCCAACAGCACCTTGATCTCGGCAACGCTGAAACCGACGTGTTTGGCGAAGCGCACCATCGCCAGCCGCTCGAGCACGCGCTCATCGTATCGCCGGCGGCCGCTCACGCGCGGCGCCTTGGGGAGGAGGCCGAGCCTCTCGTAGTAGCGGATGGCCGAGGACCGCAGCCCCATCTTGCGGGCGACCTCGCCGATGCTCATCCCAGCCACGAAAAAATCTCCTTGACTTGAAGTTTGGTTCAACTCGTACGGTCGAGCAGCGTAAGCGTCAAGCGAGCGCCGCTTGGCGCGCGTCACATTCGCGTTCCCAGCGGAAGCAGCGGTTCAAGGCCCGGAATAAAGGACATCGCAAATGAAATACGCCCCGGCGAGAACGAGCATCTTCATCGGTTGCATGCTCCTTGCATTCACATCCGGGCCGGGTTGGGCGCAGCATGCGGGCCCGGGCGCGCATCCGATGCCGCCGCAACCGTCGTCCGCGCCGCCGGCATCCGGCCCCGCGGATGCCAAGGTTGAATTCGAAAACGAATCCATCATCGTCGTGCGCGTGCGCATGGCGCCCCATGAGAAAACGCCGATGCACGACATCACCAGCGCACGGCTGGTGGTGTGGCTCACCGACGCGCACTTGCGCGACACCCACCCCGACGGCAGCGCGAATGACACGCATCGGCGCGCGGGAGCAATCGACTGGGTCGGCGTGCAACGGCACGCGGGAGAGAACCTCTCGCACGAACCGTTGGAATTTCTGGCAATCGTGCCCAAGGCAGGCGGGGCGGCGGCGCCGAGATAGCTCGAGTGTCGCCCACGCGGGCCGATAAAAATGATCGGAACAGCGAGACCCATCGCGTTCGGCTTCTCGTTTCAAGCCCGCAACGCCACCCTTGACCTGGGAGGTACCTCCAAGGGGTAGCGTCTGCCGTCGCGTTGCCCTCGGCGACCGTTTAGCCCTCGCAGGGCCAAGATAGATGGAACCAAAGGAGATGGCCGCCAAGCGAAAGATCGAAGTGTTCAGCGCCGGATGCGCGGCCTGCCATGAGGCCATCGAGCTCATCAGGCGCGCGGCTTGCCCCTCGTGCGAGGTGATCGTTCACGACATGCGAGATGCCGCGGTGGCCGCGCGTGCCAAAGGCCTCGGCATCCGTTCGGTTCCCGCGGTGGTGATCGAGGGCAAGCTGGCCGCATGTTGCGCCGGTCGCGGCGTCGATGAGGCCGTGCTGCGGGCCGCCGGATTGGGACGCCCGGCGTAGCCGCGAGCATGGGTCAACCGCTTGCCCGGGCTTGACCTTGGTCTTACCTCCAGGGTTCAAGCTGACCGTGGAGGCCTCCCATGCTCACCATCGGCAAGCTCGCTGCCGCCGCGGGCGTCCGGAGCGACACGCTGCGTTATTACGAGCGCGAGGGTTTGATCGAGCCTGCCGGCAAGAGCCTGGCCGGGTACCGGCTTTACGACAAGGATTCCGCCCGGCGCCTGCGCTTCATCAAACAGGCCCAGCACTGCGGCTTCACGCTCGCAGAGATCCGCGGGCTCCTCGTCTTGCGCGGCCGCGACGCCGCCCGCTGCGGGGACGTCCGCAAACGCGCGATCGAGAAGAAGCGGCAGCTCGAAGGCAAGATCCGCTCGATGCGCGCGATGTGCAAAGCGCTTGATCGCCTCATCGCCGTCTGTGTCGATGAAACACGGCCCGTCGAGGGGTGCGCGATCCTTGCCGCCTTCGAGCGACCCGAGACAACCGTGCGGACGAACTGAACTGTGAAAGAAGAGTCGACATGATGATGCGGCTGAGACAAGTCGGCGCGCGAATGAGATCCAAGCGGTAAGTCACCAGTCCCTTAGCTAGGAGAATTTTCCCCACGCCCTTTCTGTGGCCCACCAAATGATCATGCTTCCGCCAAGAATGAGAACCGCCAATAAAAGCCATCCATAGAAGTCAACGGGAATGACACCCGAAGCAAGCACGAGCACCGGTGCGATCATCGCGAGATAATAAGGTCCCGTGTAACGGCAGTGGGTCCGTCCGCACCGTCTTGAATTGAGAATGCACGCTGTACCCATCCAGACGAGCGCGACGATCCACATCCCGGTGCGCGCCGGCGGGGGAATGAAAAGACCCGCAACGATCACCGCTTTCGGAATCCACCATGCCAACGCGTTAGTGCGAGGGCTGTTGAGCCAATCGCGTGAGTTGTCGACGATATCGTTTGCCACGACGGCTATCCGCCACAGCAGGAAGCGGCGCCCGTCCCACCCGACCGCTCGGCCTGGATCGGCGGGCACGGAACCGAGCCGTAGGAACAGAACACGCAACAATCACCTGGCTTCGGTCGCAGCGTCGCGCCGCAGCCGCTGCACGTATAGAAAAACCGGCAGGCATCGGTCGGCATGGCCTCCGACTTCGCGGTAGCGCAATGCGGACAGGTGATGACAGATTCAAAGATCATGGTTCTTCCTTAAGCATGTAGCCGATATCGGAGGCTCCGGTCGGATCGAGCATCGATCACGATGAGGTTCTATGTATCGATGCTCTACCGTTCACGAAGTTGTCTGCGGTAGAGGCCGAAGGCAACCAGCGCGAGACACAGGATTAGCGCCGGGATCAGCACATAATCGGCCTTGGCAAGCCAGGCAGTCAGCCCCACCGCGCCGAACACGACGACGAGCAACGGGGTGGCGCAACAGACCGCCGCGACCGCCGCACCGACAATGCCAGTTGTAATGAGGGTGCCGTCGCGCATGCCGTTTCAGCTCTTTGGCGCGGACGGATAGCCGGCGTCTGTCGTCGCGGCCGTAAGCGCCTTCACGTCGGTTCTGGAGTCGTCGTAGGTCACGATCGCCGTCTTGTCCTCGTAGGAGACGGTTACCGTCTTAACGCCGGGCACCGCTTGCAGGCTCGCCTTAACGGTATGCGGACAAGCGGCGCAATACATGTTCTTCACGGCCAATGTGATGGTCTTCTCAGCCGCGAAAGCGGCGGATGAGGCGAAGACGCTCACGGCCATGGCAACGCAAGCGAGAAGTTTGTTCATCGGGATTCTCCGTTCACGAGTTGAGGAATGGCGGCGCTACGCCGGGCCGAGCTTTCAGATGCTCGATTGCTGTCATAGGGCGTGCTCCATTCATAAGTCGAGCAGCAAGGGAGCGAGGAAGTCGAAGCCGATCGCTGCGATGACGAGCACCGTCGCCACAATGAGCCCGAGTTGCACGAGCCGATTCGACAACGGCCGCGCACACGCTTCACCACCGGCACACGCAACTTTTGATGAGCGGTAGACGAGCCAGTACCCGTAACCGAGGCAAGCGATCGTCACCGCAATGAAGAAAGGCTGATAGGGTGCAAGTCGCGTGAGGTTGCCAATCCACGCCCCGCTCACGCCGAGGCCGAACAGGACAAGCGGCAAGAGGCAGCAGGATGAGGCCACGAGCGCTCCGAGAAGACCGCCCACTGCCATCAGGCCTTGGCCGCGCCGCAGACCGGCCATGCGATTTTCTTGATTGATCGTCACGGCCCATAAGATGCATCCTGTAGCGACTACAGGATCAAGGACATTTTTCCATGCGCCCGATCACGGCTTTGCGAGCGGACGGCGTGCCGGTCGGCGAGCTTTCTCGCCTCACCGACGTGAATATCGAGACGATCCGCTACTACGAGAAAATCAAGATGCTACCCGCCCCGGCGCGCACCAGGGGCGGTCATCGGGTCTATGGGCCGAAAGAAACGCGCATACTCGTCTTCATCCGCCGCGGGCGGGAGCTGGGGTTCACGCTCGATCAAATCCGCGCCTTGCTCAATCTGGCCGCACCGGGAAAAGCGTCATGCCGCGAGGTGCGTGCGATCGCCGCGCGCCACCTAGAGGATGTGCGTGCCAAAATTGCCGACCTTGAAAAACTCGAACGTCTGTTGGCCAAAACTATCAAGCAGTGTTCCGGTAAGGCGCTTCCTGATTGCCCCGTGCTTGACGTTCTCGATGTGAGCCGGGCCGCATAGATTTCGCTGGCGCGCCACGACGGCAGTTCCTCTGCAGTGCCGTTCCTGAACGACCGAGATCGGGGCACTCATCGTGCATCTCCGTCGCGAACGGACGTGTGCAGATTAGCGGATGACCAGCGCGGAGTTCACAACGAGATTCGTCGTAGCCGCAGGGAATTTCCCACCACGCTGACCGACGAAAGCGCCATCGCCGCCGCGGCGATGATCGGCGAGAGCAGGATGCCGAAGAACGGATAGAGCACCCCGGCGGCGATCGGCACCCCGGCCGCGTTGTAGACGAAGGCGAAGAACAGGTTCTGCCGGATGTTGCGCATCGTCGCCTGGGACAGCCGGCGCGCACGCACGATCCCGGTCAGGTCGCCCTTGAGCAAGGTGACGCCCGCGCTTTCGATCGCGACATCGGTCCCGGTGCCCATGGCGATGCCGACTTCGGCCGCCGCCAGCGCCGGCGCGTCGTTGACGCCGTCGCCGGCCATCGCGACCGCGCGCCCCTCCTTTTGCAACTTTTCAACGACGGCGCTCTTCTGGTCCGGCAGCACCTCGGCTTCCACCTCGGTGATGCCGAGACGCCGCGCGACGGCGTCCGCCGTGGTCTTGTTGTCGCCGGTCAGCATCACCACGCGGATGCCTTCTTGCGACAGCGCGTTGAGCGCATCGGGGGTGGTGCGTTTCACCGGATCCGCGATGGCAATCACCGCCGCCACCCTGCCGTCGACGGCGAGGAAAATCGCCGTCGCCCCCTCGTGCCGAAGCCGTTCGGCGGCTTGCTCCAGCTCGTGTGTTTGAACGCCGAGCTCGCGCAGGAACCTTGCATTGCCGAGCACGAGCCGCCGCCCCTCGACTAAGCCCACCACGCCCTTGCCGGTCGGCGAATCGAATTCGGCGACGGCCGAGAGGTTGAGCTTGCGCTCCTCCGCGGCCGCGACGATGGCGAGCGCGAGCGGATGCTCGCTCGCCTTTTCCACGCTCGCGGCCCATCGCAGCGCGTCGTTTTCGTCGAAGCCCTTGGCCGCGACGATGGCGACCACCTTCGGTTTGCCTTCGGTGAGCGTTCCCGTCTTGTCGACGACGAGCGTGTCGATCTTTTCCATCCGCTCCAGCGCTTCGGCGTTCTTGATCAACACGCCGACCTGGGCGCCGCGCCCGACGCCCACCATGATCGACATGGGCGTTGCCAAACCGAGCGCGCAGGGACAGGCGATGATCAAGACCGTGACCGCGGCCACCAGCCCGAACGCGAAACGCGGCTCCGGCCCGTAGATGCTCCACGCGGCGAATGCCAGCAGCGCGACCACGATCACCGTGGGCACGAACCAGCCGGACACTTGGTCGGCCAGCCGCTGGATCGGCGCCCGCGAGCGCTGGGCCGCCGCGACCATTTGCACGATCCGCGACAGCATGGTGTCGCGCCCGACCTTTTCGGCGCGCATGATGAAGCTGCCGGTGGTGTTGAGCGTGCCGGCGATGACCTTGGCGCCCGCCTCCTTGGTCACGGGCATGGATTCTCCCGTCACCATCGACTCGTCGACCGCCGAGCGGCCTTCGATCAGCTCGCCATCGACGGGAACCTTCTCGCCCGGACGAACGCGCAGCCGAGCGCCCACCGCGATGGCGTCGAGGGACACCTCCTCCTCGCCCCCGTCCGCGTTCAAGCGCCGCGCCGTCTTGGGGGCAAGATCGAGCAGGGCTCGGATCGCGCCCGACGTCTGTTCGCGCGCGCGCAGCTCGAGCACTTGGCCGAGCAGCACGAGCACGGTGATGACGGCCGCGGCTTCGAAATAGACGGCGACCGCGCCGTCCGGACTGCGAAACGCCGGCGGGAACAGCCCTGGCAGCAGGATCGCAACCACGCTGTAGAGCCACGCCACGCCGATGCCCATGGCGATCAGCGTGAACATATTGAGATTGCGCGTGAGGAGGGATTGCCAGCCGCGCACGAAGAACGGCCAGCCCCCCCACAGCACCACCGGCGTGGCGAGCACGAATTGCAGCCAGTTCGACCAGGTCTGGCCGAGCAGCATGTGGAGATTGGTGAGGTGGCCGCCCATTTCGAGCGCGAGCACCGGAAGCGTGAGCACGAGGGCGATCCAGAACCGCCGCGTCATGTCCGCCAGCTCGCGGTTCGGCGCGGCTTCGGCGGTGGCCAATTCGGGCTCCAGCGCCATGCCGCAGATCGGGCAGACGCCGGGGCCGACCTGCCGGATCTGCAGATGCATGGGGCAGGTATAGATCGTGCCGTCCGGCGGGGGCGGCGATTTCGCCGGCGATCGCGCGTCGCCGGGGCGATGGCAATGGTCGTGCGTCAAGGTATCGTCCGCCGCCGCAGCCGGATGGTCGGTTGCCGAGCAGCAGCCGGTCTGCGTCGAGCCGCTCGCGCGCGCCATGAGCCGTTCCTCAGGGGTTGCAACTGATACCCTGTGGGGGTATATAGCGCGCATGCGCAAAGACATCAAGGCGTCCTGCGCCAAGCGGTTGAGCCGGATCGAGGGCCAGGTGCGCGGCATCGCGCGCATGGTCGACGAGGACCGCTACTGCATCGACATCGTGACGCAGGTCGCGGCGGTGCGCGCCGCGCTTCGACGCCTGGAAGAGGAGATCCTGCGCGATCACGTCGCCCATTGCGTGGAGCATGCGATCGTCTCCGGCAACAAGGCCGACCAGCGCCGAAAGATCGAAGAGCTGATGGCGGTCGTGAGCCGCGCCGAACGCTAAGCTGCCGGCCCAATTCAAGTAACGCCACCCGTCCGCCGCTGAGTTCAAGCCACATAGTCGCCAAAGAAGCGTTGCAAAGAGGGGTCGATGGTCTATCCTCGGAGGGGATGGATTTTCCTGC
>Ga0318525_10000601_pt1 | contig 11744 bp, 9 predicted proteins | sample GRESIP052b4f23_FD_203482 | JGI IMG/M metagenome (GOLD analysis project Ga0318525, IMG submission 203482) | Tropical soil microbial communities from Luquillo Experimental Forest, Puerto Rico - GRE.SIPMG.052b4f23 | ecosystem: Environmental > Terrestrial > Soil > Tropical forest > Bulk soil...
TCAGGCACTCGGAGTGCAACCGGACCAGGACGTCGGCGGCGTCGTCCAGGTCGCCGAGCACCAGCGCGAGGTGCTCGGTGCCGTCCACCGAATTCTGGTAGCCGAACGCGCGCCACTCGCCGAACTGGTTCGGCACCCGGGTCTGCACCACGCGGCGGACCGTCTGCTCCGAGTGCCTGCGGTACTCGATCAGCTGGGCGATGGAGATCAGCGGCAGGCCGTGCTGGTCGGCGAAGGCCCGCAGCTGCGGGAGCCGGGCCATGGTGCCGTCGTCGTTGAAGATCTCGGCTACCACCCCGGCCGGGGTCAGCCCGGCCAGCCGGGCCAGGTCGACCGCGGCCTCGGTGTGGCCGGGCCGGCGTAGCACGCCCCCGTCGGCGTAGCGCAGCGGGAACACGTGCCCGGGCCGCACGATCTCGTAGGGCTCGGTGGCCGAGTCCACCAGGGTGCGGATGGTCCTGGCCCGGTCGGCCGCGGAGATCCCGGTGGTGATGCCGTCGCGCGCGTCCACGCTGATCGTGAACGCGGTGCCCATGTGCTCCTGGTTGTCGCTGGTCATCGGGGGCAGCTGCAGCCGGTCCAGGTCCTCGCCGAGCATCGGCACGCAGATCAGGCCGCGGGCGTAGCGGATGGTGAAGGCCAGCAGGTCGGGCGTGGCCTTGCTGGCGGCGAACACGATGTCGCCCTCGTTCTCCCGGCTGGCGTCGTCCACCACGACGATCGCGCGGCCTGCGGCGATCTCGGCGATGGCCTGCTGTACGGTGTCCAGGCCGGCTTCCCCGGGCGTGGTCTCGTCCGTGATCATGACTGGGTCCCTCCCGCGAGCAGCCGTTCCACGTACTTGGCGATCATGTCGACTTCCAGGTTGACCGGCTCACCCGGCTGCTTGCGGCCCAGGGTGGTGCGCGCGAGCGTCTCCGGGATCAGGCTGACCTCGATCCAGCCGGGCCCCTCGGGCGAGCCGGCCCCGTGCGATCTGACCGGGGCGAGCGCCGACACGGTGAGGCTGACCCCGTCGACGGCGATCGAGCCCTTCTGCACGACGTAGCGCGCGAGGGGCGGCGGGACAGCGATCCGCAGCACGTCCCAATGCTCGCCCGGCCGGCGTTCCAGAATCGTGCCGGTTCCGTCCACGTGCCCCTGCACGAGGTGCCCGCCGAGCCTGCCGTCGAGCCGCAGCGGGCGTTCGAGGTTCACCGCTGAGCCCGTGCCGAGCGCGCTGAGGCTGGACCGGCTCAGGGTCTCGCCCATCACGTCGGCGCTGAACGTGCCGTCCGATGCGCCGGTGACCGTCAGGCAGACCCCGTTGACGGCGATCGAGTCGCCCGCGCCCGCGCCCGCGGTCACCAGCGGGCCGCGCACGGTCAGCCGGGCTGCGTCCGGGAGCTCCTCCAGCGCGACGACCTCGCCGAGTTCTTCCACGATTCCGGTGAACACCGCATCTACCCCGTTCTCCTCCGCCAGGCGCCTGCCGCGGGCTCCGGGGTTGCGGGTATGTGCGAGCACGGCCTGTCGGGCCGTGACGGCCCGGCCGCGCGCGTGCTGCCTCCCATCCGGACTGTTACCGTCGGTCCCGGAGTTCCACCGGGTCAGCCGGCCGATGGCTTCGGCCGGGTCGCGGACTGTCACCGCCGGTTCGGAGTTTCACCGACCCCGGAGCACGCGTTTTACCTCTGGAACCAGTGTGCCATGCCGGCTATTCCGGGCGCGAACGCGGGCCAGCCCGGTCAGGTGCCCCGATGGGCCTGACCGGGCTGGTGAGGCGCTGCGGCGGCCGCGGCGCTTAGGTGACCGTGGAGCCCCGGCGGGCCAGCGCGTCCAGGGTGACCGCGGCGAGCAGCACGGCGGCGGTCCAGATGTACTGGCCGGCCGCGCCGAGCCCGAGCAGGATGACGCCGTTGTAGATGACCGCCACGACGAACCCGCCGAGCACGGCGCCGGTGATCCGTCCCCGGCCGCCGAACAGGCTGACCCCGCCGATGACCGCTCCGGCCACCGAGTACAGCACGTACTGGCCGCCCGCGATGTTGTTCGAGATCGACCCGAGGAACGACGAGTACAGGATGCCCGTGATGCCCCCTATCAGGCCGCACATCGCGAACGCGGTCACCCGGATCCGGTTGAGGTTGACACCCGCCCGCCGGGCCGCCTCGGCGTTGCCGCCGACCGCGTACATGTAGCGGCCGAACTTGGTCCGGCCGAGCAGCACGCTCAAGACCACGGTCATGGCCAGCACGATCGGCACCACCCAGGGCACGCCCTCCAGCGGGATCACGCCGCTGCTGCGGTTGTGGTTGAGGATCAGCACCAGCGCCAGGCCCACGGCGGCCAGGAAGACGAGCTTCAGGATGGTCACGCTCAACGGCGGGGCAGACAGGCCGTGAGCCCGCCTGCGCTGGTCCCGGAAGATCAGGTAGACCGCGGCGAGCGCGACGGCGGCGATCAGGATGATCCACCCGGCGGTCGGGCTGACGTTGTTGGACACCAGGCCGTTGATGAAGCCATTGTGGTCCTGGATGACCCCGCCGAGGCCGACGCTGCCGGTCTGTTCGAACAGCCACAGCAGCACGCCGTTCAGGCCGAGCAGGCCGGCCAGCGTGACCACGAACGACGGGATCCGCAGCCAGACGATGATCAGGCCCTCGATCGCGGCGATCGCCGTGCAGGCCGCGATGCCGGCCAGGATCGCCAGCCAGGTCGGGAACGGGTGCGCGACCGCGACCATCCACAGCGTGATGGCCCCGCCGATGCCGGCGTTGAAGCCGAGCGACAGGTCGATCTCGCCGAGCAGCAGCGGGAACGTCTGCGCCATGCAGAACGTGATGATAAAGCCGGCCTGTGTCATCAGGTTCGCGATGTTGCCCGCCGACAGGAACGCGGGCTCCCGGATCTGGAAGTAGGCCCCGATGATGATCAGGCCGATGACGACCGGCAGGGCCCCGCTCTCGCCGCTGCGGACCCGGCGCAGCCAGATCCTGGTGTACTCGCCCAGCGACCCGGCCATCACCTCCGGGGCGCTGGTCTGCGCGATGGTCGAGGCCCCGGCGGCCTCGGTGGCCTCGGACTCGCCCGCTACCGCGACCGACCCGGGCTGTTCCTGGGCCGGCTCGCCGCTTTCCGGTGATGACATTCCTCAGCCCTCCGCGCCGCTGCTGACGTTGCCCGAGGCCGCGGGCTCGCTCCCGCCGTTGCGCAGCCGGGCCGACGCGCCGGTGGTCATCAGGTCCACGACCGACGCCGTGTCGAACTCCTCTTTGGGCCCCACCGCGGCCAGCCGACCGAGGTAGAGCACGGCCAGCCGGTCAGCGACCCGGAACACGTCGGTCAGGTTGTGCGAGACGACCAGGACGGCGTGGCCGGTGCTGGCCAGCTGTTCGATCAGCGACAGGACCAGCTCGGTCTGGGTGACCCCCAGCGCGGCGGTTGGCTCGTCCATGATGACGAGCTTGGCCTCCTGCATGACCGCCTTGGCCACCGCGACCGCCTGCCGCTGCCCGCCGGACAGCGACCCGACCGGCTGCCGGATCGACCGCACGGTCGTGACCCGGAGGTCGGCCAGCGTCTTCTTGGCGGCGATCTCCATCTTGATCTCGTCGAGCAGCCCGAACCGCGTGAGCTCGTGGCCGAGCAGCATGTTCGCCACGATGTCCAGGTTGTCGGCCAGCGCCAGGTCCTGGTACACGGTCGCGATCCCGAGGTTGGTCGCGTCCCGGGGCGAGTGCAGGTGCTCCGGCTTGCCTTGCCATACCAGATGGCCGGTGGTCGGCTGGTAGATGCCGGCGATGCACTTGATCAGCGTGCTCTTGCCCGCGCCGTTGTCCCCGGCCAGGGCGGTGACCTTCCCGGCCGGGATGTCCAGGGTGATGCCGCTCAGCGCCTGCACCGGGCCGAAGCTCTTGCCGATGTTCTCCAGCCGCAGCAGCGGCGTGTCACCGTTGGCCTCCGGGCCGGCCGGCGCGGAGGCGGATGGCACCCGGCCCTCAGGCCGGGTGCCATCCTCGGAGCCGTTCGTTACCACTTAAGGGCTCCCGCCTGCTCGCTTACGGCCATGGCTGCTAAGAGATACCGTACTTCGTGCAGTCCGCCGCGTACGAGCCCGAGCACAGCTGGGATGCTGGCACGAACCCGTCCTTGATGACCGTGGACTGGACTTTGTCCGGGGTGACCCACTCCGGCGTCTCCAGGATCGACGGCACCTTGGTGTGGGTGTTCACATCGGTCGCGAAGCCGTTGACCAGGGCCGCCGGCGGCGTCACGCCCGCCCGCAGGTACATGGCCAGTGCGGCCGCGGCCTGCGCCTCCAGGTAGATCGGCTTGTACACGGTGCCGCACTGGTAGCCGGAGATGACGTTCTGTAGCCCGGTCAGGGTGGCGTCCTGGCCGGTCATCGGGAACGTCATCGCCTTGATGCCCTTGGTGATCAGGTAATGGATGATCGGCGCGGCGTTCTCGTCGTTCGGCATCAACCCGGCGTTGGCGTTCGGGTGCGCCGTGTACGCGGCCTGGAACTCGGTCAGCGCGGTCGCCGGGGTCCAGGTCCCGGCCGGGTTCGCGACGTCCTTGTACGTGCCGGACGAGAACTTGGGCGTGAGCACCGCCAGGTAGCCGTTGGCGAACAGCGTGGCGTTGTTGTCGGTCGGGTCGCCGCGCATGACGATCACCTGGGCGGGGCTCTTCACGTGCCAGGCCGTGATGCAGGAGACCAGGCCGTTGCCGAGCAGCGTGCCCACGTAGGTGTTGTTGAAGCTGACGTAGTACTTGCGGGTGCCGCCCAGGGTGAGCCGGTCGTAGTCGATCACCGGCACGCCGTGCGACTTGGCGTAGGACTCGATCCTTGACCCGACGCCCGAGTCGAGCGGGTCGACGACCAGGACCGTGGCGCCGTTGGTGATGGCGGCCTGCGCGTCCGAGAACTGCGTGGCGTCGCTGCCGAGGGCGTTCTCGATGATGGTGTCCGACGTCGGGAGCCCGGCGAGCTGGAAGGACTTCTTGAGGTACGGGGCGTCGAACTCCACGTAGCGGGTCGACGAGACGGTGTCCGGCAGGATCACCGCCACCTTGCCGTGGCCCTTGGCGGCCAGCGACTTGATCGCGGTCATGGCTGAAAAGGTCAGGTTGAACGACGCGGCGCTGATCTGCGGCACGGCCGATGAGCCCGATGAGCTGGGCGCGCTCGTCGTAGTGCTGCTGCTGCAGGCGGCGGCGACCAGGGCCGCGGAGGCGGCCATGGCGGTGAGGGCGATTCTTCTCCGGTTAATAAAGTCCAACGAAACCACCTCGTTTGTGGGGCTCGGCGTGCGTGCACAAAAGGGGCGTCACGGACCTGGGTCCGCTTTGCGCCGGCAGGGCGCCCGCTGTCAGGTAAACCGTAGACTTCGGGAAATAAACGTGGCCATAAACATCACGCCCTCGGCGTTAAAATACAGTTAACGCGGCGCCCGTGGCGACGCCTGCCACCTGCGGAAGTGTCAAACGAGATCACTTCGACGCGGGACCGTTACTCGGCCGCGATGCGGTAGCCGGCCCGGGGCTGGGTCAGGATCAGCGGGGTCGCTCCGGCCCCTTCCAGCTTGGCTCTCAGCCGCCGGACGTAGACCCGCACGTACTCGGTTTCGGTCTCGTAGCCGTGCCCCCACACCCGTCGTAGCAGGTGAGCGTGGGTGAGCAGCTTGCCGCGGTTGGTGGCCAGCTCGCGCAGCAGCGCGAACTCGGTCGGGGTGAGGTGCACCGGCTGGCCGCCGCTCGTCACCTGCTGGCTGGCCAGATCGATGACCAGCTCGCCGATGATGATGGCGGCCGGCTCGGCCTCCGGGGCCGTGGCCGGGCGGGTCCGGCGCAGCGTGGCCGTGATCCTGGCCAGCAGTTCCTCGATGCTGAACGGCTTGGTCATGTAGTCGTCGGCGCCCACGTTGAGCGCGGTCACCTTGTCACGCTCGCCGCCGCGAGCCGAGACCACGATGATCGCCACCGACGAGCGCTCGCGGATCTGCCGACACAGCTCGAAGCCGTCGACCTCGGGCAGCATCAGGTCGAGCAGCACGATGTCCGGCTCCTCGGTCTCGAGTAGTTGCAGCGTGCGGACGCCGTCGGCGGACACGACGGTGTCGAAGCCCCGGACGGCCAGGTTCGACCGGATCAGGTCGACGATGTTGGGGTCGTCCTCGACCACCAGCGCGCGCGTGTTCGGCGTGGGGTCAAACACCGCGGGCTCCGGCCCGCCGTCCGGTCCTGGCATCTGCGCTGCGGCCGTTGCCCGCCGCCGGCCCGGCCGCGCGGGGCGCCGAGTCGGCAGGCGGGCCATCGGGCCCGGCTGGCATCTCGATGGGCAGGTGGATCTGGAAGCAGGTCCCCTTCCCCGGCTGCTCCAGCACGATGTTCCCCCCGTGAGCTTCGACGATTCCCTTGGCGATAGACAGCCCGAGCCCGGCGCCGGCGCTCGGCGTGCGGCGGCGCCGCATCGGCTCGAACGGCGCGCTGACGATCTCGCGCGGTATCCCCGTGCCATTGTCCAGAACGCTGACCGAGATTCCGTCGTGCCCGGCCGCCCGGGCGCTGACGCTCACCCGGGTCCCGGGCGGATTGTGGCCGAGCGCATTGTCCAGCAGGTTCACGAAGACCTGCTCCAGGCGGTCGTGGTCGGCCCAGACCACCGGCAGCGACGGATCGCAGTCCACCTCGACCAGGGCGGCGGCCGCCGGGGGGAGGCAGGCGACCGCCGCGTCGACCACCAGGGAGATGTCACACCAGTCCCGCTGCAAGCGCAGGATCCCCGACTCGATCGCGGAGAAGTCGAGCAGGTCCCCCACCAGCCGGCCGAGCCGGGCCGACTCCGCCGCGATGCGGTGCAGGAACCGCTGCTGCGAGTCCCGGTCCCAGGTCACATCCGGCTGCATCAGGCTGGAAGCGTAGCCCCTGATCGCCGTGAGCGGCGTGCGCAGCTCGTGGCTCAGCCGGGACAGGAAGCCGCGCTGCAGTTCTTGCGAGCGGCGCAGCGCGGTGGCCTCCTGGTGCGCGAGCCCGGCCTCCTCGCGCTCCAGCGCCAGCCGCAGCGAGTGGGCGGCGTCCTCCATCAGCGCGGTGGCGTCGGCGGCGGGCGGCCCGCCGCGCCAGCCGGCCAGCAGCACCGTGGGCCCCGCGGGCGCGCTGAACGTGACCGCCAGCAGGTGATGGCCGGCGACCTGCAGCGGGCTGGCCACGTCGTCGCGGCGCGGGATGGCCAGCAGCCGCTCCGCCGCCTCGAGCAGGGCGCGGGGCGGGCTGGCGCCGTTCTGCCGGCCTCCGGTGGTGACGAACGCCCGGCAGGACGGCGGCGAGTCGGGCGCCCGGGTCAGCAACGCGGCCAGGTCGGCCTGCAGGCCCCGGCTCAGCGCCTGCAGGGCGACGACCAACCCCTTGGCCACCGGGATCGGGCCGGCCAGGGTCTCCAGCATCTCCCTGATCGTCTCGAGCACGCGGTTGCGCGCGGTGACCTCATCGAGCAGCCGGTCGCGCTCGATGGCGCTCGCGGCGTACCCGGCGTAGAGCGTGACCAGGTCAAGCTCGTCACGGTGCGGCTGGCCGGTGACGCCGCGGAAGACGGTGATGACCCCGAGCAGGCCGCCCGGGCCCATGACCGGGACCGACCAGGAGCTCATCACCCCGGACGCCCGGGCCAGGTCACAGTACGGCGCCCAGGCGGCGCCGGCGCGCACGTTGTCGACGACGGCCTGCTCGGTAGCTGCGGCCAGCCCGGCCGGGCCCCCGGCCGGCCCGCAGGGCAGCCGGGACCACGCGGACAGCAGCGCTTCCGGCAGGCCCAGTGACGCGGTGCAGACCAGCGTGTCGCCGGTCAGCAGATGGATGCACAGCTGCTCGCTGCCGAGCGCGGCGCCGAGCGCCGACAGGATCAGCGAGAGGCTGGAGGACGGCTCCGCCGAGACCAGCCGGTCGGCCAGCCCGTGCAGCCGGGTGAGCTGGCGCCGGGCCGACGAGTCGGGCTGCTGGCCGGCCACCAGGGCCATGACGTCATCGGGGCGGACCTGGTCGGGGACCACTTCGGTCACGACCCGGCCGTGCCGTAGCACCACGATCCGGTCGGCCAGCCGGAACATCTGGTCGATGTCGTGGCAGGCCAGCAGGATCGTGGTACCCCGCTCGCGCAGGCGGGCGATCAGCTGCTCGACCTGGGCAGACTCGCTGACCCCCAGCGAGGCGGTGGGCTCGTCGAGCAGCAGCAGCCGGGGGCTGCGCGCCATCGCCCGCGCCACGGCCACCAGCTGCCGCTGGCCGCCCGACAGCGACCGCACGGCCTTGGTGGTGTCCGGCAGCGGGATCTCGTAACTGCGCAGCACCGACGCGGCGGTCGAGTGGAAGCGGACGTCGGACAGCAGGCTCCCGCGGCGCTCCTGGCCGAGCAGCAGGTTCGAGGCGACGTCCAGGTTGTCGCAGAGCGCCAGGTCCTGCCAGACCACGGCGATGCCCTGGCGCGCGGCGGCCACCGGGTCGCGGGTAACCTGCCGGCCGTTGAACACGATCTTCCCGGTGGTGGGCCGGATGTCGCCCGCGATGCAGCGCACCAGGGTGGTCTTGCCCGCACCGTTTTCCCCGGCCAGGGCCACGAGCTCGCCGGGGCGGACCGCGAGGTCGACGCCGTCGAGGGCGCGCAGCAAGCCGAAGCGCACCGCCACCCCGGACACCGAGAGCAGCGGCGGCGTCTTGGACCGGTCCCGAACTTCCTCGCTGGCACCCAACCTCGGCTCCTTGCCTCCTGACCAGGGCGTGAAGCGCTGGAATCTCCGCCCTCAGGCGGAGAAGGATGTCAACTTCCGCATTGTGGCCGGCCTGCGGCCTGCGCACCAATCCGCCGGTCGCCTCGGTTACCCGCCGTCGGCCGGGCGGGAGACCTCGGTGATCCTGCGGGCCAGGAACGCTCGCTCCGCATCATTGTCGGTCAGGTCCAGCGCGGTGCGGTAGGCCCGGGCGGCGTCCTGGTACCGGCCGAGGCGGCGTAGCAGGTCGGCCTTGGCCGCGGGCAGGTACCGGTAGCCCGCCAGGCGGCCGTCACGCTCCACGCCCTCGATGTCCGCCAGGCCCGCTTCCGGCCCGGCGACCATCGCGTGCACCACGGCCCGGTTCAGCGCGACCACGGGCGTGGGCCAGGCCTTCAGCAGCTCGCCGTAAAGCTGCAGCAACTGCGGCCAGTCGGTCTCGCTGTAGCTCGGCGCCTCGGCGTGCACGGCGGCAATGGCCGCCTGCAGCACGAACCGCCCCGGCCGGGGCAGCCCGGGCGATCCGGCCGGGCCGCCCCGGCCTCGCGGCCTGTGGGTGAGCAGGCCGATTCCCTCGTCGATGGCGGCGCGGTCCCACCGCGACCGGTCCTGCTCCTCGAGCAGCAGCAGCCGGCCGCCGGGGTCGGCGCGCGTCGCCCGGCGCGCGTCGGTCAGCAGCAGCAGCGCGAGCAGCCCGCGCACCTCCCCCTCGTCCGGCATGAGCTCGCGGAGCATCCGGGCCAGGCCGATCGCTCGCTCCACGAGGTCCCCGCGGACCAGATCCGAGCCGGCGGGCGCGGTGTGACCGGTCGTGTAGAACAGGTGGATCACGGTGAGGACCGCGTCCAGGCGGTCCGGCAGCTCGGCCGGCCCCGGCACGCGGTAGGGGATCCGCGCGGCGGAGATCTTCTTCTTGGCCCGGGTGACCCGGGCCGCCATGGTCGGCTCGGAGACCAGGAACGCCTGCGCGATCTCCGCCGTGGTCAGGCCGCACACCAGCCGCAGCGTCAGCGCCACCTGCGCCTCCCGGGCCAGGGCGGGGTGACAGCAGGTGAACACCAGGCGGAGCCGGTCGTCGGCGATCACGTCGTCCGCCGCGTCTGCCGCCTCCCCGTCCTCGGCCGGCGCCCCCGCGGGGCCGGCCTGCGAGCGGGGCTCGATCAGCAACGGCAGCTTGGCCCGCAGGGTCCGGTCACGGCGCTGCGCGTCCAGCGCCCGTCGCCGCGCCGTCGTGGTGAGCCAGGCACCCGGATTGCGCGGTATCCCCTGCCGGGCCCACGCGTCGAGCGCGGCCACGTACGCATCCTGCACGCACTCCTCGGCGACGTCGATGTCACGGGCGACACGCGCCGTCGCGGCGAGCACAAAGGCCCACTCGCGACGGTGCGCGTCGGCGACGGCCGCGCTGACATCCGGGTCAGGTCCGGTCACGGGGCTGTCCGACCACGGGGCTGTCCGACCACGGGGCTGTCCGACCACGGGGCTGTCCGACCACGGGGCTGTCCGACCACGGGGCTATCTGACCTCGGGGCTGTCTGACCACGCGCTATCTGGCCATGGGCCGCCGGGTCACATCCCCGAGGTGTCCATGATCGGCCGCACCTCGACGCCGCCGAACGGCGCCGGGCAGAGCTTGGCGATCTCCAGGGCGTGGTCGAGATCACGGGCCTCGATCAGGTAGTAGCCGCCGAGCGCCTCCTTGGTCTCGGCGAATGGCCCGTCGGTCACCACGTCGTCGCGGATCGTGGTGGCGGTGGCCGTCGGCTGCAGCGCGTTGCCGCCGAGGATCTTGCCGCCCTTCGCGCCCACCTGCTCGGCAAACCTGCTGTGCGCCTTCCCGACCTCTTCCCAGACCGCCGGCCCGCCCTCGGCGTAGCCGCTCTCCCGCTCGTAGATGAGGATCAGGTACTCGGTCATGGTCGTATCTCCTTCGCTATCGATTCGGCCCGACACCTAACCGACGAACGGCCGGCGCCGGATCGACAGGTCGTGGCCAGAATTCTCGCCGAATCCCCGCCGGGCCCCCGGCATCGCCCCCCGCGCTGGGCAGCAGGCCCTCGGCGCTGAGCCGGCCGCGGTCAGTCCGGCCACGCCTGTCCGGCGGCCAGGTCGGCACGCCGGCGAAGTTCCGTAACGGCGGCCGCGGGATCGGTCGCGCCGAACACGGCGGATCCCGCGACGAACATGTCAGCCCCGGCCTCGGCGCAGCGGCCGATGGTCTCGTCGGTGACCCCGCCGTCGACCTGCAGCCATACCGGGACGCCCCGGCCGCGGACCAGCTCCCGGGCCCGGCGGACCTTCGGCAGTACCAGGTCCAGGAAGTGCTGCCCGCCGAACCCGGGCTCGACGGTCATCAGCAGCAGCATGTCCAGCTCGGGCAGCAGGTCGGCGTAGGGCTCCACCGCCGTGGCCGGGTTGAGGGCCAGCCCGGCGCGCGCGCCCGCCGCCCTGATCGCCCGCAGCGTCCGCACCGGCGCGGCGGAGGCCTCCGCGTGGATGGTCACGTTCCCGGCGCCGGCCTCCGCGTACTCCGTTGCCCAGCGGTCCGGGTCCTCGATCATCAGGTGGCAGTCCAGCGGCAGGCTCGCGTGCTTGAGCAGCGCCTCCACCACCGGCAGGCCGATCGTGAGGTTCGGCACGAAGTGCAAGTCCATGACGTCGACGTGCACCCAGTCGGCAACTTCCGCGATGGTGGCGGCCTCGTCCGCTAGCCTGGCGAAGTCCGCGGCCAGCACGCTCGGCGCAATCTGCACGCTCACAGGGTGAGTGTAAGGCCCAGGGTCCGGCGTCCAGGGACCCGGAACTGTCAGAGCCGCCCGCTAGCGTTCGATACTGTATTCGAATCCCTAACCGCCGAGGAGACTAGGTGAATACCGAGGCATCGAGCAGGCTCCTGGACCGCGTGCACAAGCTGCTGGCCAAGGCCGAGGACGAGAGCGTGACGCCGCCGGAGGCGCAGGCCCTGACGGCCAAGGCCGCGGAGCTGATGGCCAAGTA
>Ga0318525_10000605_pt1 | contig 11720 bp, 9 predicted proteins | sample GRESIP052b4f23_FD_203482 | JGI IMG/M metagenome (GOLD analysis project Ga0318525, IMG submission 203482) | Tropical soil microbial communities from Luquillo Experimental Forest, Puerto Rico - GRE.SIPMG.052b4f23 | ecosystem: Environmental > Terrestrial > Soil > Tropical forest > Bulk soil...
ATCCGCCAGACCGGCCCGTCGCTGTCCCCGTTCAACGCCTGGGTCCTGCTCAAGGGGCTGGAGACGCTGTGCGTGCGCGTGCGCCGGCAGACCGACACCGCGGCGACCGTCGCGGTCGCGCTTGCCGGGCATCCAAAGGTCTCGCGCCTGATCTATCCGGGCCGGCCGGACCATCCGCAGGCCGAGATTGTGCGTCGGCAGATGCATGGGGGCTCGACGCTGGTCGCCTTCGAGATCAAGGGGGGCAAGGCCGCAGCCTTCCGCTTCCAAGACGCGCTCAAGCTCGTGCGCATCAGCAACAATCTCGGCGACGCCAAGAGCCTGATCACCCATCCGGCAACCACGACGCATCAGCGCCTGACCCCGGCCGCACGCGCGGAACTCGGCATCAGCGATGGGATGGTGCGGCTCTCATGTGGCCTGGAGCATCCGGACGATCTGGTCGAGGACTTGCTGGTCGCGCTGAAGGCGGCGTGACGCGCCAAGGAACTCGGCTACGTCGATGGCCCTTGCACGAGCGGTCGGGCCTGGGCCGACACAGGCTTCGCCGCACGAATCACCAGCCCCGGCACCGGCGCGCCTGCCTCCATGCGCAATTCGGCTTGGACGATCTTCGACTGCAGGCCACAGAACGTGAGCAACCGCTCGACGTAGGCTCGCCCATGACTGTAACGGCCGTGCAATTCCAGACGGTAGTCGACGCGGACGCTGTCTTTGGCCGCCTGCTCGAGCGTGAACACGACAAGCCCATTCGGGCGCAGTGCTCCGGCGAGCGCCGCAATGACACCCGTCAGGTCGCCGAAATACACGAGCGCGTCGGCCGACACGATCAGGTCGAAGGCTTCGCTGTGATCGCGCAGGTATTCCGTCAAATCGGCCTTTATCAGTGCGTGGTAGACGTTCTTGTCCTTTGCGTGCGCTAGCATCCCTTCGGACAAATCCACGCCGAGCAACCGGCGCGCAAAAGGCGCGACGAGCGCGCCGCAGAGGCCCGTTCCACATCCCGCGTCCAGCACGTCGAGGCGATGCGCCTGCTCAAGGCCAGCATCCTCCAGCATTGCCGCGACGAGCGCTGGCGCGCGATACGACAGCCTCGCGAGCTTCGATTCGAAGCTCGCCGCAAAACTGTCGAAAGTTTTCTCGACGAAACCATTCGATGCACGTTCGGGCACGTCTCGGCCCGTGCAGGCCGCCAGCATGTGCCGAGCGATGGGATCCGCTGGCTCTTCTTCGAGCCATTCTTCGAAGATATTCACCGCCTTATCGATCTCGCCCAGCGTGCAGTGCGCCAGCGCCAGCAGCTTTCGCGCTTCACGGTGCTTCGGTCTGAGCGTGATCACCTTGCAGTAACACGCCGCGGCCTCTTCGGTGCGCTTGAGCCCGTTGAGCAGAATGCCCAGGTTGGTGTACGCGTCGATATGTTCAGGGTTGAGTCGGATGGCTGCGCGATACGCGGCTTCCGCTTCGACCGGTTGTCCGGTCGCCCGCAACAACACTCCCAGATTGTTATGGGCGTTCGCATGGCTCGGATCGATTGCGATCGCACGGCGGTACGAGTCGATGGCGCGGTCAAGCCTGTCATCCGATTGGAGGACGATGCCGAGGTTGCTGTACCAGTCCGCTTGATCGGGCACGAGCGCGAGGCTCCGCTCGATGAGCGCGAGGGCTTCGCCGTTCCGCCCTTGTTGATGCGCGAGCACGCCGGCGTAGTGCAACGCACGAGCATGATCTGGCGCCGTCGCGAGCACTCGGCGGTAAACCTCGTGGGCCTCGACCAACTGCTCGTTCTTCTGCAGAAGGATCGCGAACGAGACCGCCTCCTCGAGCGTCAACTCACGCGTCGATGATTCTGCCGGCTCCATGAGCTGTCCAGCAAAAGTCTCCCGTATTCAGCCGAACGCCGGTTCTAGCCGACTTTGTTCGACTGGATGTCGAACTTGAAATGAATCCCGGCGTCGAGGGAGCCGTCGGCCTTTTGCGGCTTGAACTCCCAGTCGACCTTGGCAAACTCCAGGCTCACCGTCTCCGATCCCGCCTCGCTGCCGGGGGCGCTCTGTACCACGCCGGTGATGATGACGTCGTTCATCTTGACGATGAGGAACTCCTGCTGCCCCTTGCCCGCCTTCCGAAATGTGATGGTGGCTTCCTTCAGGTGCTGACCCGTTGCGCACGCCTCCAGCAGCTTCGGAGATGCCTTGTCGATTTTGTGAACGATGGAAAGGTCCTGGAATGTCGCCTTGCCGGCACCCCCGCCACTACCGGAAGGAATGTGCGCGGTGTTGGTGACGCCCCAGGAGTACGATAGCACCTCGACTTCGTCTTTGTGCTTGTCGTCGAGGGACTCCCCTTTGATGTCCCCGATCTTTGCAAAGATGTCTGCTGCCATAGCTACACCTGAACACTCCGTCATGCGACGAGCGGCCGGACGGACATCGAACGCAGCCGAGGAGAGTAGAGACTGCGATCTTTTGAGAGTCAACGGTTGAAGTTGGCGGACTAGTTTCGCGGCCTCATTCCATCACCTCGTCGGCGCGGGCGATGAACGTTGACGCCGGAGACTCTCGATAAGAGCGGCGAGGTTGGGATCATTTGGCGCAACGCGGGCTAATCGCTCGGCGTAGGCGAGCGCGGTTCCGAAATCCCCGGCATCGCGGCTGAAGCTGATGAGCGCCAGCAAAGTGTCGCGATCATCGGGATGGCGAACCAGAATTTGATTCAGAACCGTCATTGCCTCCTCGCCGCGGCCGGCAGAATGGAGCGCGACCGCGTAAACATAAGAATAGCGTGCGCGATCAGGCTCGATCTCGGCCGCGCGGTGCAATTCCGCAATCGCTTCGTCGGTGCGTTTGAGGCGGGTCAGCGCCAAGCCGAGCGCATGATGCAACCCGGCATCCCGCGGTGATGTGGCGATCGCCGCACGCAACACGCTTTCTCCCTCGCCATCGCGGCCGAGTTGGCGATAGAGATCGGCGAGGTTGATCGCCGCCGGCGTGAATTGCGGACTGAGCCGCAGTGCGGCCTTGTACTCGGCCTCCGCTTCCGTAGCGAGACCGCGGCGCGCATAGAAATTTCCGAGCGTCGAGCGCGCCTGCGGCCGATCCGCATTGAGACGTTGGGCCGCGATGAATTCGGCCGCCGCGCGCTCGAAGCGCTCGCGGTCGGCGGCGGGCTGGCTCGCCGTCGGGACCGCCGCGAGCAACGCGGCGGCGCGAATGCGCACGCCGCGATTGGAATCGGACAAGAGCGGCGAGACCAGCGGCCAGAGCTGCGCGGCGGAGACGTTTGCGAGCATGTCGAGGGCGCCGATGCGCACCATGGGATCGGGGTCCGACAGGCCCGCCTGCGCCAGACCGATGTTCGCAGGCGAGAGCCACGGCGCAAGCTCAGTCATCGCGCTCGCGCGCGCAAAACTCGGGACGCTGGGATCGGCGGCGATCTTGCCGAGCAATGCTGCGGCATCGCTATGGCCGGTCCACGCCGCGTGGAATGCCTCGGCGTAATTCTGCAAGCCTTTGCGGTTCGGCCCATGCCAGCGCTCGATCGCCGAGGCGGCCCATTCCGCGGTCTTATCGCGGTGGCAATCGTTGCAGGTATTGGGCGTGCCGAGCTTCGCCGACAGGTCAGGCCGCGGGACACGGAAGCTGTGATCGTGCCGGCGGTCGACGACCATATAGGTGCGCTCCGGCATGTGGCAGGACGCGCAAGCGAGCGGCGGGCTTGCCGCCTCATGATGGTGGTGCGTTGCGGCCGCATACTTGTCGGCGGTATGGCATTGAAGGCAGACGCCGTCGCCGGGCGCGCGAAGTTTCGCGGCATGCGGCTCGTGGCAGTCGCCGCAAGTGACGCCGGCCGCGAACATCTTGCTCTGCTTGAACGAGCCGTAGTTGTAAACCTCGTCCAGCATCTGGCCATCGGCGTGATAGAGCCCGCGGGCCAGAGGGGAGACGACGTGGGTGTCCGATAGCCAGCGGCCAGGAACCCAATCCTCTGAGAACTCGCCGCGCCGCGCGTGGCAGCGGCCGCAGGTCTCGACCTCTCTGCGCACGAGGGCGGGCGTGAAGTTGCGCTGCGCGTTTCCGGTCTTGGAATCGATCCGCCAGACGACATCGCGCCGCTCGTCGAAGCGAACCAGCAGACCCTTGGCCGGCTCTTCGGTCTTGCCGAACCAGCTCTGCTGCGAGCGCGCCCAAGCGACGTGCCGCGACCCCTGGCCGTGGCAGGCCTCGCAACCCACGCTGATTTCCGCAAAGCTCGTGGCGAAGCGATCGTTGGCCGCGTCATAGTTTTTGCGCACGCTGGTCGAGTGGCACTCCGCGCACATGAAATTCCAGTTTTGGTTCAGCTTGGTCCAATGCAGGACGTCGTCGTGCTTGATCTCCTCGTTCGGGTAGAGGTGGAACCAGCGTTGGCCGCCCTGCGCTTTCGGGCGGCTATCCCAGGCGATCGAGAGCGCCTGCAGGCGGCCGTCCGGGAATTCGATCAGGTATTGCTGCAGCGGATCGACGCCGAAGGTGTATTTCACCTCGAACGTGGCGAGCTTGCCGTCGGATCCGTCGGTCTCGACGAAGAATTTCCCCTCCTTGCGGAAGAAGCGGGAGTGCACGCCGTAATAGTCGAAACCCGCCTCGTTGAAATCGCCGAGTACCGACGTGTCGGTCGCATGGTCCATCGCCTGCTTGTGCTGCGACATGCGCCAGAGCTTCGTCTCCGCGGGATGGCATTGGGCGCAGGTATCGCTACTGGCGAATGCGAGCGGCGCAGCGGCGGTGCCGAGAAAACGCGCCCATGGCGCGTTCCCGCCGGCGAGCCATTGCCAAGACACGCCGCCGGCGAGGACTGCGGTTGCGCTTACGACAACGGCTACAATCCTGGTCTTCGCAGGCATTGCTGCATCAGTCTTCGGCGCGCGTCGAACGACAGCCGCAGCGCATCCGCCTGCCTGCGACAGACCGGCATCCTTTGTTCGACGACCCTGACCGCGATCGCACGCGCGGGATACGGAGCCGCTGGCACCGGACAGGGGTAAACCGTGTAGGGGATATCCGCCTGCTGATTGATCTCTTCCTCTTCGTCGAGCTCGTCGCTGAGCGCGTCGCCCGCACTTTGCAGGCGCAACGCCAAGCCGGGTTGGCGGTAGAGGATCGCTCGGCTCGCGAGGCGCGCGAGCTCCTTTAACGTCGCCTCGCCGGCGCGCATGGTGGGGCAATAGCTCCCCGGCACCGGGGTCAAGCCGGTCCAGCTGCCGGGCCCGCGGTGATAGGCGCGAATGCGATTGGCCAGAGCGTTGGCGTCCCGGATGACGCCGGCCGCCACCCTTTCCGTGAACGGTTGAGCCACCGCGCTCGCCGCAGCCGCAACGCCGATCGCAACAAGTCCCGACAGCAGCAGCCGGTGTAGCAACATGATCGTCCCCAAGCGGACGCCCGTTGGTTGTCCCTCAGAATCGGTCACTGCAGATTGTACATGCGTTTGGCGGCGGCGAGCGCCCGCGTGCAGCCGGAGCGGTTGCCTTGGGCATCGAGCCGCTTGGCGCGCGCCATGGCCGCATCGAACGATGTTTGGGCGCGCTCCTCGGCCCGTTTCACCGAGGCGGGCGTCGGCTGGCGATCAAGCTGAGCGCCAATCGATTGCCGCGCCATCGGTCCCGCGCCCGGGTTTCCCGCGGACTGGCGCACGGCCTGCTCGAATTGCGCGATCTTGTTGCTGCACGGGCCCGCCTGCGCCGATGCGACGCCGAGGGCCAAGGCCACACCAACGACCGAGGCTGCGATAAATCGTCGGTTCATGATTGCGCTCCAACGGTTGGTCGCACGACCTGCGGCGTAACATGAGGGATGGTGGGTGCTACGCGATTCGGCCGATCTATCCGCGGGCACCCGACGCGAGACGTCTGCTGAGTCATCGATACATGCCGGTCTCCCCGGTCATTGAGACGGGCTACGCTGTCTCTGCTTTTTAACCTCCTCCATAACCTGGCTAAGGTTGTAGCTCGCCGGGTCCTGCAATGGCGGAAACGCATTGTAGGACTCGAGCTCCTTCAGCCACAGCGCTTGCCCGATGGGCAAGATGTTCCAGTCGTAGACGTAAGCCGTGCTCGGGGCCGCGAGAGCACCGGCGGCGCCGAACATAGTTTTCGTATCGTCACCAACGGAGATCTCGAAGGGATCCCGCTTGATGTTGGCGATCTGCGTCCACGAATAGGTGGTGGCTCCGGTCAGCCCGCAGGTCGGGCAGGTACCCACCATCGTATAATAGAACTTCCAGTTCTTGTACCGCACCGCCGACGGCCTCGGACCCGTATAGTAGAAGAAGGTGTCGCGCGCCGAATCCGACTTGCCTTCGAGATAGTCGCGCTGGTCGATGCCGTCGAGCGTCGTCTTGAGGATTTCGGGGTATTGACCTGCCTCGATCTGCTTCTTCAGTCCGTCGGCCTTGGGGCCACCGGCGATGTTAACCAGCGTCGGCAGCCAGTCGAGAGCGGAAAACATCTGGTTCTTGACCGTGCCCGGCCTGATGTGTCCCGGCCAGCGCACGACCAGCGGAGCGCGCATGCCACCTTCCCAGGTGGTGAGCTTTCCGCCTTTGAACGGGGTGGTGCCACCATCCGGGAAGGTAATCACCTCGGCGCCGTTGTCGGTGGTGAAGGCGACGATCGTGTTGTCGAGCTGGCCCATGTCCTCCAGCTTCTTGAGGACGAGGCCGATATTGTCGTCCAGCTGCTTCATGCCGGCTTCGTTGATGCCCCAGTCCTTGCCGCCCCGTGTGCCCAGCATGGCTTCGTACTTCGGTGACAGCATCGTCGTGATATGCATGCGCGCCGGGTTGTACCAAACGAAGAAGGGCTTGTTGGTTTTCTTCGGATCATTACGGTCGAGGAAGTCGATGACCTTGGCCGATATCTCTTCGTCTATGGTCTTCGACCGCTCCAGCGTCAGCGGACCCTCGTCCTTGCACGTCTGGTTGGCTACCTTGCCATCGGAAGAGGTGCACGAGATCACCGGACGCGGGGGCATCATGCAGAGTGTCGTCTTCGCATCCACGGCGCCCGGGGGGTCGGAGAGACCACGGACCGGCGTATTCTTGCACGGCGGAACGATGGCCTGCTCGGTCGGGCTCTTGTTGATGTCGGGGAAGCTTACCCCCTGCATCGCGTCGAGGTGGTACAGGTAGCCCCAGAATTCCTGGAAGCCGTGCGCAGTCGGCAGGGAGTCCGTGTGGTCCCCAAGGTGGTTCTTGCCGAATTCGCCGGTGTTGTAACCCAGGTCGCGCAGGAACACCGCGAGCGCCGGCGTGCCGGGCAGCAGGTAGGTCGGGCTGCCGGGCAGTTGGGGCGGGATCATGCCGGCACGCAGCGGATGCATGCCGGTGAAGAAGGCAGTCCGTCCGGCGGTACAACTCTCTTCGGCGTAGTAGTCCATGAAGATCGCGCCTTCTTGCCCGATGCGGTCGATGTTGGGGGTTTCGCCGACCATCAGGCCGCGGTGATAGATGCTCGGCTGCATCCAGCCGATGTCGTCGCCCATGATGAAAAGGATGTTGGGTTTCTCTTGCTGCTGCGCGGCTGGCGGCACGCTTCCTGCTGTCGTGGCAGCGAACGCCGCGAGGAGGCCGAGGCAGAATGTCCTGGTCATACTCATGGCCTGTGTCCTCAGTTCTGGCTAAGACTCGGAAGCTCCCGGACCCGCGTGATGGGCGGGTTCATCCACATTGTTCGAGCTTCTTGCGTGCGGACAGCCGAGTCCGCCCACGTATCCTGCACCGAAGGCGTTATGGTGGAGCAATCACAGCTCCGTGATGGGCTCGAAATAACATCCTGTTATCGCTCATTCGACTCCGATCACGCGTCGCACGTTTGTGCAAATAATATGCGGCGATCCAGTCGTAATTGCTGCGGAAGCGGCGACGCGCCGCAAATGCTGTCACCCGCCGGTCACATCCGCGAATATTCGTGCGTGCTGTCGACAAGAAGGGCAGCGCGCCCGAGGTCAGCCACAAGCAGATGACAGAGTGTCATGTCTGGTGCCGCGGAGGCGCGGCATGTCGCGACTAGAGCTGGAGCATTTTACCATCCCGCTGTGACGGTCGCCTGCGAGGACAGCGCCTTTGCGTGCCGGTCAACGGCCGGGTGCGAACATGAAGCGAAACGTAGAGGCAGGTTTCAGTCGGCGCTTGCTGGGGAGGCGTGGCGCTGGGATCGCAGTCGTGGCGGCCGCGAGCATCCTATTTTCTCAAACTGCGCGTGCCGACGAAGGCGGCGTGAGCCTTTGGCTTCCCGGCTTCTTCGGGAGCCTCGCGGCGTCTCCGCTGCAACCGGGATGGTCGCTCACCTCGATCTACTATCACACCACCGTGTCCGCTGGGGCCGACGTCGCCCGTGCACGCGAGTTCGAGATTGGCAGAATCCCCGTCAATCTCACCGCGAACGTGAGCGCAAATCTCGATGCGAGAGCCGATCTCGCATTGGCCCTGCCGACCTACACCTTCGCTACCCCGGTGTTTGGAGGGCAGTTTACCGTGGGTGCCATTGGAATATATGGCCGCACTGACACCTCCTTAGCGGGGTCGGTTACAGGCGCGTTGGCGACGCCGCTGGGCACGCTCCCATTCTCGCGCTTCGACAGCATCAGCGACTCGGTGACCGGCTTCGGAGACGTGTTCCCGCTCGCGACGCTGCGCTGGAACAACGGCGTTCACAACGTCATGACCTACATGATGGGGGATGTGGCGGTCGGCGCTTACGACTCGACGCGGCTGTCGAATATCGGCATCGGGCACGGCGGAATCGACGCGGGCGCCGGCTACACCTACCTCAATCCGCAGACCGGACACGAATTTTCAGGCGTGCTCGGCTTCACCTACAATTTCACCAATCAATCGACCCAGTATCAGAACGGCGTCGACATGCATTTCGATTGGGGCGCGTCGCAGTTCCTGACCAAGCAATTCCAGGCCGGACTCGTGGGCTATGTCTACCAAGAGATCGGGTGCGACAGCGGTTCAGGCGATCGGGTCGGCTGCTTCCAGTCGCGCGTGGTTGGCGTGGGGCCGCAGCTCGGCTTCATCATTCCGCTGACCACCACGACGCAAGGTTATCTCAACATCAAAGGCTACAAGGAATTTGCCGCGCAGAATCGGCCCGATGGATGGAACACCTGGGTCACCTTCGTGCTCTCACCGGCGGAACAGACGCCGAGCGCCCCGCCGCGACGAATGTTCATGAAGTAACCGAGCGTCGCTGCGTCGATCAGGTGATGGCTCGCGTTAATGCGTCGACGCCCTTCAGCGCGGTGCGATCTGCGGCCCGATCGCGGTCGCGGTGGGACGGCTCGCGGCCTCGGCAATCGCCACGCCGAGCGCCTTGGCAAGGCAGGCGTAGCTCCAATCGTTCATGTGCAGCCCGTCCGGCGACACGAACGTTTCGAACGGCAGGTGCTCGGTCTCGTACCAGTGGCGCATCAGATCGAAGCGATGAAGAAGACCGACATGCTCCGATTTTGCAACTGTGGCGATGAGCGACACCATCTCGTCGATGTTTGGCTTGGCAATCACCCTCGGCGCGTATTGCGGATCGATCAGGACGACGTCGGCGCCGGTGGCCTTGAGGCGAGTGAGGCCCTCGTGCAGAAGCGAGGCGTGCGGCGGCACTGCTTTGCCCCGTAGCACCGAGTTGGTGCCCACCTGCCACAGCACCAGGTCAGGCTTCTCGGCGATCATCGCGGTGTCGAGACGCGCGAGCATGTTGGCGGCTTCCTCGCCGTTAACGCCGCGGTTCAACACCGTGATCTCATGTCCCGGGAAATGGCGGGCGAGTTCCTCCGCCAGCCGGCTCGGATAGGAGGTGGCGGACGTGCTCGCACCCGCGCCGAAGGTCGACGAGGAACCGAGCGCCACGATCTTGATCGGCTCGCCGCTGACGAGACGCCGTGCCGTGCGGGGCAGCGGGCGATCAAAGCGCACCTGCTCAGCCGCCACCACGCACGCAGGTGGGCGTGGCGCCGCCGCGGAGGATGGCAGCGCGGCCGGCGTAATGATCGAGCCGGGCGTCTGCGCCCGCACCGGAAGCAGCGCAAATAAACCTGCCGTCGCAACGGCCCCGAAGACGGCCGCGCGACGCAAAAAGACATGGCGATGCATGATGTGCGTTTCGTCCCTGTTGGAAGTTTCTTTCCTTTTTGACGCCTACTTATTGACCCGCTTTGGACTCGACCGGCCCCAGATGGGCGGCGTCGATGATCATGGAAGCAATGGCGCGACCGATGCAGTCGTGCACGCGCTGGGCGAGCACGTTATCTTTGCCCGCGGCATAAAGATCGAAAGCGCCGGTGTCGGACCAATGCCGCATGATGGCGAGCCGGTCGAACAGCGGGATCTCGTGCTGCTGAGCCACCACGCGCATGTTATCCGCGTACGGACCGAGCGCAACCATGATGTCGGTCCGGGGGCTGTATTGCATGTTCATCAGGATGACGTCCGCGCCGCCTTTATGCAGCGTCTCCACCCCTTCGTCGAGCGCCGCCCTGAAATCATCGGGCTCGATTCTGCGTATGGCATCGAGGGTTCCTGTTTGCCATATCACCAAATCGGGCTTCTCGTCGACCAGCAATTTGGCCATTCCCTGCGCCAGGTCCTCGGCGCTCATCCGCGTTCTGACCAAGGTCACGACCTTGACCGCGACCGACGGGAGCCGTTGCTTGAGCGCCGCCTCGAGCCGCGCCGGATAGGCTGACCGCGGGCCATCGGGACCAGCGAGGATCGAGGACCCGGTTCCGACCACGGCGATGGTCAGCCGCCGCTCTTTCTTGACCGCCTCGGCGACGTGCTTTAGCTCGTTGTTTCCAAACAACAAATAGCCGGGAATCTCGCATTTCTGCCCTTCAGCGGCGACCACCGTACCGGTGAGAGCCGACAGAGCCACAGACAATCCGGCCAACGTTGCCGCAAGGGGCGTTTTCATGCCTCGCCTCCCGCGAGGTCCGCATCCGGGGTTTTCCTCGGACGCGATCCGGGACTACGTCCTTCTGCCCTCTTATACCATGTTAGCAGCCCGGCCACGGCAACCATGACGAGAATGCCCACCCCGCTGACCAGGAATTGCATCCAGACGGCGCCTGACACCTCCACCATGGCGAAATGGGCGGCAAAGGACAGAAATACGCCCAGGCAGAAAATTTCCAGCGAATGCTGTCCGCAGACGATGGGCGGCCACGTCCACCACGATTTGAGCAACGGCCACTCGCGCGGCACGAAGCGCACCGTCAGCACCGCCAGCGCGAGGAAATGCGCAAAGCGCAGGACGTCGAGATTAACCTTGTCGATCGGGTAGATCAGCTCTTCCAGCCAGTGCGGGACGTACTGGCTCATGCCGGGCAGATACCAGGTGAGCGAGATGACAAATGCGAACAAAAGATACGCAGCCGCGATCGCCAGTGTCACCGGTGACTGCACGACCGTAGACAACCGCTGGGCTCCCCCCAGCGCGCACCAGGCCCCGAACACGAACAGCAATTGCCAGGCGAAGGGATTGAAGTACCAATGTCCGCTGGGATAGCTCGGCATGTTCCAGTTGAAGTGCCAGGTGAGCACGTAGAGCAGAACCGAGGCGCCGAGCGCCAGCGAAGATCGAAACTGCAGCAGCCACAGGATCGGCGGAAACAACAGCAGCAGGATGATGTAGAGCGGCAATATATCCATGTTGGACGGCTTGAATTTGAGCAACAGCG
>Ga0318525_10000612_pt1 | contig 11661 bp, 9 predicted proteins | sample GRESIP052b4f23_FD_203482 | JGI IMG/M metagenome (GOLD analysis project Ga0318525, IMG submission 203482) | Tropical soil microbial communities from Luquillo Experimental Forest, Puerto Rico - GRE.SIPMG.052b4f23 | ecosystem: Environmental > Terrestrial > Soil > Tropical forest > Bulk soil...
TAGTAGTCCCACGGATATTTGGACTCTTCCGGCTTCTTCACCTCGAACAGGTAAGCCGGAATGATGCGGCGGCCGTCGATCCGCAGCGGTCCCTTGCCAAACAGGGGATCGTCGGTCGGAATTTCCTTCATCTTGGCGACGACCTTTGCGCCGTCATGCGGATTGCCACCGAGTGCTTCCAGGGCCTTGAGGTAGTGCAGCACGCCGGCATAGACGCCGGCCGAATCCATCGAGGGCATCGTGCCTTTGGGCGACAGCTTCATGAGGCGCTTGGACCAGGCACGGGTCTGGTCGTTGAGATCCCAGTAGAAGGATTCGGTGAAGGTCAGGCCCTGGGCGGTCTTCAGTCCAAGCGCGTGCACGTCGCTAATGAAGAGTAGCAGCGCGGCAAGCCTCTGGCCGCCCGCGACGATACCGAACTCGGAGGCCTGCTTGATGGCGTTGGTGGTATCGCCGCCGGCATTGGCCAGCCCCACCACCTTTGCCTTCGATGCCTGCGCCTGCAGCAGGAACGACGAGAAGTCAGACGTGTTGAGCGGATGCTTGACCGATCCCAGCACCTTGCCGCCATTGGCGATCACCACTGAACTGGTGTCACGCTCCAGCGCATGGCCGAAGGCGTAGTCGGCGGTCAGGAAGAACCAGCTGTCGCCGCCCGCCTTGGTCAGCGCCTTGCCGGTGCCGTTGGCGAGCATGTAGGTGTCATAGGTGAAGGAGATCGTATTCGGCGTGCAGGCCTTGCCGGTCAGGTCGGCGGTCGCCGCGCCCGAGTTGAGCAGTATCGCGTTCTTCTCATGCACGATGTTGTTCACGGCCAAAGCGACGCCCGAATTGGGCGTATCGGCGATGACGTCGACCTTGTCGCTGTCGATCCACTGCCGCGCGATGTTGACGCCGACATCAGGCTTGTTCTGGTGGTCGCCGCTGATGACGTCGATCGTCCAGCCCTTTGCAAGAAGGCCGGAATCGTCCACGGCCATCTTGGCCGCTGTCACCGAATTGGCGCCGCCGATGTCGGCATAAAGGCTCGACATGTCGTTGAGGACGCCGATCTTGGCGACCTTGTCGTCGGCGAGCGCCGACGTCGCAAATCCCAGTCCCGCGAGAGCCAGAAACGCGGCCGTGCGTGGTGTGAGCAGGATAAACATAATTGTTCCTCCAACAATGGTACCTGGGGGCTCTCTCGAAGGGAGCCCATAGCCGATGGGGTCAGGCTGAAACGATATGGCCCACCGGATAGCCCGTTCAGGAGGCCGCGGCAATGCGTCAGATGTGCTATTTGACCGGCCACGCGTGTTCCGGGCGGGCAAGTGAATTGCAGCGAGAGGGAGCAAATTGCGCTCTCGTGTCCCGGGGCGCGGCGCAGCGCCACCATAGCGTGTCGAAGACGGGCGCAAAACGCGTTTATGGCGGTGCGCCGCTGACCCGGGACCTATATCGAAATGAGGAACATGGACCCCGGATCAGCAGCGCATCACGAGTGCTGCGCTGCGTCCGGGGCACGGGTGTTATCAACTCTCCCTCGCTGCGACTCATGCCGCATCCGGGACAAGAGCAACCGAGTTACGCCGGCGGATAAAAGCTCATCAGCGTGCGGGTCTTGTAGTCGTAGAGCTTGCCGGTCTCGGTCCACTCGGCCGTGCACATCGGCACGATGTATTCGGCGGCCTGTTCCGGCGTGTCCAGCGTCATCGGGTCCTCGCCGGGAAACACGCTGGCCCGCATGCGGGTGCGGATCGGCCCAGGGTTGAACAGATTGACGCGGATCGGCGTGATTGCGGTTTCATGCGCCCACACCCGCACCAAAGTCTCAAGCGCCGCTTTCGACGCCGAATAGGGGCCGAGATAGGCGGGCGCCTTGCTGGCAAAGCCCGAGGTGACGAACACAGCGCGGCCGGCGTCGGATTTGCGAAGCAACGGTTCCATGCAGCGGATCAGCTGAAAGTTGGCGGTGACGTTGATCGCCATCACGTCGTTCCACGGCTTGAGGTCGATATGACCGAGCGGCGAAGATGGCCCGACAATCCCGGCATTGCCGACGAGAATGTCGAGCCGGCCGTGCCGCTCATGCAACGCCGCGCCCAACCGCGCGATGCCATCGACATCACTGAGGCTCAGCGGCACCAGCGTGGCGGCACCGCCATCCTTCCTGATCTCGTCGTCGAGCTCCTCGAGGCCGCCTTGCGTGCGGGCCACCGCGACGATGTGCGCGCCAGCCTTTGCCAGCGCGAGCGCTGTGGCATAGCCGATGCCGCGCGAGGCGCCGGTGACCAGAGCGATGCGGGAAGTGAGGGAGGAGGGCATCGGTAATCATCCACGTCTTTGCGGGAGCTTTTTACAGACGTGGATGGCCGGGGCAAGCCCGGGGCAGACCAAACAGAAAGCCGTTTGTCAGCTTGCCTCTGCCAGCAGCGAGAGCTGCCGCGGCTGCGCTTCGATCTGGTTCAGGTCGGTAAGGCTGGTCGGATAGGCGCCGGTAAAGCAGTGGTCGGCAAACTTCGGATTGAGGGGATCACGGCCCGGATAGCCCATGGCGCGGTACATGCCGTCGATCGACAGGAAGGCCAGCGAGTCGGCGCCGATCAAGCCGCGCATTTCCTCGATCGAATGGGTCGCGGCCAACAGGCCGCTGCGGTCGGGCAGGTCGATGCCGTAATAATCGGGGTAGAGGATCGGCGGCGAAGCGAGGCGGAAGTGGACCTCGCGGGCGCCCGCATCGCGCATCATGCGCACGATCTTCTTCGAGGTGGTGCCGCGCACCAGCGAATCGTCGATCAGGATGATGCGCTTGCCCTCGATCGCCGCGCGATTGGCCGAATGTTTCATGCGCACGCCGGATTCGCGGATGCTCTGGGTCGGCTGGATGAAGGTGCGGCCGATATAGTGATTGCGGATGATGCCGAGCTCGAAGGGCACGCCGGAATGCTGGCTGTAGCCGACCGCGGCCGGCACGCCGGAATCCGGCACCGGCACAACCACGTCGACCTCGACATGGCTTTCCCTGGCAAGCTCTGCGCCGAAGGCCTTGCGCACTTCGTAGACCGAGCGGCCATGAACGATCGAATCCGGCCGCGAGAAGTAAATGTACTCGAACATGCAGGGCCGCGGCGGCTTGGGCGGAAACGGCTTGTGGCTTTGCACGCCGCGTTCATCGAACACGATGATCTCGCCGGGCTCGATGTCGCGGACAAACTTTGCGCCGATGATGTCGAGCGCGCAGGTCTCCGAGGTGAGGATCGGACAGCCGTCCAGCTCGCCGAGCACCAGGGGACGGATGCCGAGCGGGTCGCGCGCTCCGATCAGTTTCTTGTTGGTCAGGCAGACCAGCGAATAGGCGCCCTCGATCGTACGCAGCGCCTCGATGAAGCGTTCGATAAAACGATTGCGTCTGGATTGTGCGACCAGGTGCAGGATCACCTCGGTGTCGGTGGTCGACTGCATCATCGCGCCGTTGCGCACGAGCTCGCGGCGCAGGGTCAGCCCGTTGGTGAGATTGCCGTTGTGGCCGACCGCGAACCCACCGGCGTTGAGCTCGGCGAACAGGGGCTGCACGTTGCGCAGGATGGTCGCGCCGGTTGTGGAATAGCGGACATGGCCGACCGCGACATTGCCGGGCAGGCGATCGATCACCTCGCGGCGGGAGAAGGTGTCGCCGACCAGGCCCAGCCGCCGCTCGGAATGGAACCTGGCTCCGTCGTAGGACACAATTCCGGCTGCTTCCTGTCCGCGATGCTGCAGGGCGTGCAGGCCAAGCGCGGCGATGGCAGCGGCTTCGGTGTGGCCGAAAACGCCGAACACGCCGCACTCTTCGCGCAGCGTGTCACCTTCGAGGTCGTCCTGGAGTTCGATTGAGGCCTGCCCCAGGTTCAGATCGAGTTGGGCGTCATGGTCTTGGGCTGGTGTCTCGTCCATCTCGCCTCTCTATCTCGCCAGAACTCACCTGGCCGCGGGCTTCTCGATCAGCTTTTTCAGGCTGTCGCGGGCAGGCTTGCTATAGCCGTCACCGACGCCCGTCGGGGCCGACTCAGTGTCAGTTTGGTCATCCTCAGGCTTATTCTTCTTGAATCTCTTTAAAATGGTGTTCTCGGGGTCGTCAGGCAAGAGCGACATCAGCCAATCCCCCGTTCCCTGCAGAACCACCCGGGACTTGGCCCCGGTGACCCAATCCGGCCGCTGCTTTTCGGGCACCAGCCAGCTGAAGAACAGGAATGCGACAACCACGATCAAAAGGCCACGGGCAAGCCCGAACAGGAAGCCCACAGTGCGGTCCAGCGCGCCGATCCGGGAATCCAGGATCATGTCGGAAATCCGGACCGTGATCACGGAGACGATGATCAGGGTACCGACGAACACGCCAGCCACGACGACCACGGCGGCGACCGTATCGTTGGTGAAATAGGTTTTTGCAGTCGGCAGCAGCTTGTTGAACGAGTAAAGCGTGACCAGCGCCGCCGCGCCCCAGGCCGTGATCGACAGCACCTCGCGCACGAAGCCGCGAACCATCGCAAGCAGCCCCGAAATCAGCATGACGCCGAGCAGGATGAGATCAAGTACAGTTATTGGCATCGGCTGATCTGGTCCGCTTCAAGTCCGCAAAAGGTCCGAATCGGCCCTTCGCCATGGCCTGGCTGAAGGGCATACACTGCATCCGGCATTGCCTGCAGGTGGGCGATCCCGCGTATCCATCCTAGTGCGGTCGTTCGGAAGTTCTCTTCATTTTGTTGCGGGCCCGTCAAGAGAACTTTCGAACCAAAACCACACTAAAATCATATGTTTCTAGTGTCGTTTCGAAGCAGAAGTTCGCAGGAGAGCCCGTTGCACCCAGATACGAACTTCGGATTCGGGACACCAGTGTCGCGGGTTGTATAGCGGCGCCGTCGCCGCGCGTCACGCCCACCTAGCCTTCCCGGCGACGGAATCTCGCCGGTGTGGCATTTTTTTCAGCTATCGCGACATCTGGATTGGTTTGCTTGCTGCCCTGGTATGACCGTGCGCGGCGATCTCGGCGACCAGCGTCGTCAGGGAACCGATCGTGTTGAGGTGAAGACCCGCATCAAGGCCCGCCTCGCCGCGCGCCGGTTCCGGCAGCACGGCGCGAACGAAACCGAGTTTGGCCGCTTCCTTCAGCCTAGCCGCCGTTTGCGCCACCGGCCGAACCGCGCCGGACAGGGAAATCTCGCCGAAATAGACGGCATCCTTCGGCAGCGGGGCATTGACGAGAGACGACACGAGGGCGGCCGCTGCTGCAAGATCGGCCGCCGGCTCCTGGATGCGCAGGCCTCCCGCGATGTTCAGATAGACGTCGTGGCCTGAAAGTTTGACGCCGCAGTGAGCCTCCAGCACCGCGAGCACCATCGAGAGGCGGCTAGGGTCCCAGCCGACCACTGCCCGGCGAGGGGTGCCGAGCGAGGTCGGCGCCACCAGCGCCTGCAATTCCACGAGCACAGGACGGGTCCCCTCGATACCGGCAAAGACCGCCGTTCCCGGCGTGCCGAGGTCGCGCTCCGAAAGAAACAGCTCCGACGGATTGGAGACCTCGCGTAACCCCAGGCCCGTCATCTCGAACACGCCGATTTCGTCGGTCGGTCCAAAACGGTTTTTCACCGCGCGCAGGATGCGGAATTGCTGCGAGCCTTCCCCCTCGAAAGAGAGCACGGCATCGACCATGTGCTCGACCACGCGGGGACCGGCGATCTGGCCGTCCTTGGTGACATGGCCGACCAGGATGATCGCAGCTCCCGATTTCTTGGCGAAGCGGATCAAGGCCTGCGCCGAGGCGCGGACCTGGGTCACCGTGCCTGGCGCCGCTTCCACCGTGTCCGTCCACATGGTCTGGATCGAATCGATCACGATCAGGCGCGGAACCGCCCCCTCGGAAAGCGTCGAGACAATGTCCTCGACCGAGGTTTCGGCGGCAAGCTGCACCGACGCATCCGAAAGCCCGAGGCGCTCGGCACGCAGGCGCACCTGTGCGACCGCCTCTTCGCCGGAAATATAGACCGCGCGATGCCCCGCTCTCGCCAGCAAACTCGCCGCCTGCGTCAGCAGTGTCGATTTGCCGATGCCGGGGTCGCCGCCGACCAGAAGCACCGAGCCGCGTACGAAGCCGCCACCGGTGACGCGGTCAAGCTCCGCCATGGCGGAGGAGAGGCGCGGGGCTTCCTGGCTTTTGCCGGTGAGCGTTTCCAGCGCGAACTGCCGGCCCTTGCGCCGGGATCGGATCGAGACCGGGACCGCGCCGGTATCCTCCTCGGCCAGCGTATTCCACTCGCCGCAGGCCTCGCACTTGCCCTGCCAGCGGTTATAGGCGGCGCCGCAGTTCTGGCAGACGAAGGAGAGGGTGGATTTGGCCATCAGCAGCTAGCTAGCAGGTTTGCGGTTATCGCGCCGCAGCGGAATCGCGAATCACACAGACGACAATGCCTGAGATCGCAAGCTCAGGCATCATCGCGTTGCTGTGGTTTTTCCGGAACTTACTTGATCGAGACGAATGGCACGGTCGAGCCCGGCACCATCGTGGTCGGCAGCACGCCGTTCCAGCGCTCGGCCTGTACCAGCGTGACGAGGTTGGGATTGGCCGAAAGCGCCTTGCCGCGTGCCTCGATCGCGGCAGCCTCCGCCTCGCCGGTGATCTTGATGTTGGCCGCGCTGGCTTCGCCGCTCAGGCGCGTCGCGTCGGCGTTGGCCTGGGCCTCGGCGCGGACGGCGTTGGCCTTGGCGGTCGCCTGCGTCACGGTAATCTGGGCCTGCACCTTCTCCCGTTCGGCGTTCTGCTGCAGTTTTTGCACCTCGACTTCCGCGAGCATGCGCTGCTCGATCGAATGCAGATAATTCTGGCTGAACTCGATGTTCTCGAGCTGGACCGCCTCGATGATGAGCATCGGATCGTATTTCAGCGTGTCCGAGATCGCGTCCTTGATCGCGGTGTTGAGGTTGCCGCGCTCCTGGATGGCCTTCACCGCGGTGTAGTGGCCGAACACGATCTTGACCTGCTGGTTCACCACGGGGCTGACGACCTGATTGACGGCTGCATCGATGGTGCCGAACTTGGCATAGAGGTCGGCGACCTTTTCGGGCGCGGCGCGAAGCGTCACGCTGATCTTCAGGTCGGCCGGCTGCTGGTCGTAGGAGTAGGAGTTCATCTTGTCCCACGTGTAGGTCACGGTCTTGACGCTGATTTTCTGGACGCTGTCGAAAAGCGGCAGCTTGAACCCGAGACCGGGCTGCGCGGTGCCGACGACCGCGCCATTGCGCAACAGCACGCCGCGCTCGGTCTGGTCCACGGTGTACCAGCTTCCGAGCAAAAGCATGAGAACGATAATGCCGCCGATGGCGGCGATGACGCTGGCTCCTCTGATCATGATGGTTTTCCTGTCCTGTTGATTGGAAACGCGAATCTGGTCGCGCGATATCGGCGGCCGATTCGATGAAAGCGGTTGTGACACGCTCCTTGGTGCGCCCTTCCGCGCATCAGGTTCAGTCGTATGGCAGGGGTTGCTAACGATTTTGTCGACGAATTCGCGGCAAATTGAAGAGAAGGATTTTCCAACCGGTCCACTAGCCCGGCGAACGTTGCGGCGTGTCTGGGGGCGTGGTGCCCAGCACGAGCCGCATGTCAGAATCGGACCACTAGCTCAACACGATCCACGCCGGCGCGTGGTCGCTGGCGTCGTTCTCGCCGCGGACTTTACGGTCAACGCCCGCCTTGGTGAGGTGGGAGGCGAGTTGTGGGCTAAGCAGGAGGTGATCAAGCCTCAACCCCGCATCGCGCGGCCAGCGGTTGCGCTTGTAATCCCAGAAGGTGAACATCGGCTCTGCCGGATGAGCGATACGGATCGCATCGGTCCAACCCTGCCTGAGGAGGGAGGCGAAGGCGGCGCGGCTCTTGGGCTGGATCAACGCATTGTTGTCCCAGGATCGCGTCGCATAGATGTCGAGGGCGGTGGGAGCAACATTGTAGTCTCCGGCCAGCACGACCGGCAAATCCTGCTTGAGGAATTTCGCCGCATGCCGCCGCAGCCGTTTCAGCCAGTCCAGCTTGTAGTCGAATTTCGGTCCCGGCTGGGGATTGCCGTTCGGCGCATAGAGGCTCGCAATGATCACGCCGCGAACGGCGGCTTCAATGTAACGCGCCTCACGATCGTCAGAGTCGCCGGGCAGCTCGGTCCTGATCAGGACGGGATCGGACTTGCGCGCCAAGATGGCGACGCCGTTCCAGCTTCTTTGTCCTCGCCAGACCGCGCCGTAACCTGCCTTTTCGATCGGGCGAAGTGGAAATTCGCCGTCGGCCGCCTTGAGCTCTTGCAGGCAGACGATGTCGGGCTTTGCGCTGCCGAGCCAGCCGAGCAGGTTATTAAGCCGCCGATTGATATTGTTGATGTTGAGGGTCGCGATCTTCACGCGGCTGTGGTGGGCGTGGAGGCGGGGTTTTGCACCTTATCCCGCCCGCCCTCGGGGCCTGCCGCCTGCGCCGCGCCGCCCTTGTAGAGGCGTGCGTAGCGTGAGCCGAGACTGGTCAGCACCTCGTAGCCGATGGTGCCGAAGTGATGCGCAAGCTCATCCACGGTGATGCCCTCGCCCAGCAGGGTCGCCATGTGGCCCCGCCGCGCGGCATTCGGCGGCAGGTCGGTGATATCAACCGCCATCAGGTCCATCGAGATGCGCCCGGCAATTGGACAGCGTTTTCCGGCAACCACGACCTCGGCGCCGCGGGAGCCATCATTGGCGCTGGCTGCGCGGAAATAACCGTCGGCATAGCCGGCCGAGACGATTGCAAGCCTGGTCGGCCGTCGCGCCGTCCAGCCGCCGCGATAGCCTACCGTCTCGCCGCGCTCGATATTGCGGAGCTGCACGATGCGCGCCTTCAACTCGACGACCGGCTGCATCGGATTGTCCGCCTCCGGTGTCGGATTGATGCCGTAGAGAGCAGCGCCCGGCCGCACCACATCGAACAGGAATTGTGGGCCGAGATAGATCCCCGATGAATTCGACAGCGATGCCGGCACGCTGGAAAATCGGCTCGCGATCTCGCGGAACGCCGCAAGCTGCCTGGCATTGATCGGATTGTTCAGCAGCTCGGCGGAGACGAGATGGCTCATCACCAGCGAAATGCCGTGGTAGCCCGCATTGATGCGCGGAATGATGCCCTGGGCTTCCGCAATCGTCAGGCCCAGGCGGTTCATGCCGGTATCGATGTGAATGGCCGCGCCGCCGCTCCAACCCGCGCGGCGGCAGAATACGTCCCATTCGGCAAGCTCGTTGAGGTCGCCGATGACAGGCCTGCAGTTGATTCTGGCGTAGGCATCTCCGGTATTCTGGAAAAAGCCGTCGAGCACATAGAGCGTGGCCTGCGGCACCGCTGAGCGCACGACGCGCGCCTCCTCGATCGTCGCCACGAAGAATGTCTTGCAGCCGGCTCCCGCGAGCGCACGCGCGACCTGTTCGGCGCCGCAGCCATAGGCGTTGGCCTTGATTACGGCTGCGCACTCGGCGGGAACGGCGGTCTTCTCGAGCTTCTTCCAGTTCGCGACAATGGCGTCGAGGTCGACCGTCAATATGCCCGTACAGGCGGCGAGTGCGGCCGCCTGATTGGCTTGAGGCGACAACACCCCGCCGGCAAATGGCGACCTGGTATCGGGGGCGATGTTCATGCGGTTGCAGTATTACGCGCCGAGCAATGCGGTTCAACCTACCAAGGTCTAATAGGTGCGATCGGGAAGCTGGCCGTCGGGGGTAAGATCGCCAAACCGGGTCACGGCCGCCTCGAATTGCAGGTCGACGGTGCCGGTCGGCCCATGACGCTGCTTGCCGATGATGACTTCGGCCTTGCCGTGCACCAGCGACATGTCGAGTTGCCATTTCTCGTATTCGGGCGTGCCGGCACGGGGTTCCTTGTTGGCGAGATAGTATTCCTCGCGGAACACGAACAAGACCACGTCGGCGTCCTGCTCGATCGAGCCGGATTCGCGCAGGTCGGACAATTGCGGGCGCTTGTCGTCCCTTGATTCGACCTGGCGCGAGAGCTGTGAACAAGCGATCACGGGGATATTGAGTTCCTTGGCGAGCGCCTTGAGGCTGGTGGTGATCTCGGTTACCTCCTGCACGCGACTTTCGGAGAAGCGCTTGCTGCTGCCCTGCAGCAGCTGAATGTAATCCACGACCAGGAGGTCCAGCCCCTTCTGCCGTTTCAAGCGACGCGCCCGCGCCATCAGCTGCGCGATCGACAGACCGCCGGTCTCGTCGATATAGAATGGCAGCGACTGCAGCTCGATCGAATAGTCGCGGATCTTCTCAAAATCGATCTCGCTGATGCCGCCGCGGCGGATCGTGCTCGAGGGAATTCCCGTGCGCTCGGCGATGATGCGCGTGGCGAGCTGTTCTGCCGACATTTCGCAGGAGAAAAAACCAATGACACCGCCGTTGGCGGCCTTGGTCGAGCCGTCCGCCTGCACCTCGCCGCGGTAGGCTTTGGCCACGTTATAGGCGATGTTGGTGGCAAGAGCGGTCTTGCCCATGCCAGGGCGGCCCGCGACGATGACGAGGTCGGATGCCTGCAGCCCGCCCATCTTGATGTCGAGGTCGCGCAATCCGGTCGCAATGCCGGAGAGTTTTCCGTCGCGCTGGAAAGCCCGGGCCGCCATGTCGACGGCGACAGTCAGGGCCTGCGAAAAGCGCTGGAAGCCGCCGTCATAGCGGCCGGATTCCGCAAGCTCGTAAAGCCTGCGCTCGGCATCCTCGATCTGCGCCCGCGGCGCAAAATCCACCGGCGCATCGTAGGCGACGTTGACCATCTCCTCGCCGATGCCGATCAGGTCGCGGCGCAACGACAGATCGTAGATGGTGCGTCCGTAGTCTTGCGCGTTGATGATCGTGGTCGCTTCAGCGGCGAGGCGGGCCAGGTATTGGCTTACGGTCATGCCGAGAATATCGACCTCGGCAGGGAAGAAGGTCTTCAGCGTGACGGGGGTCGCAACCTTGCCCATCCGGATCAGGCTTCCGGCCGTCTCATAAATCTTCTGGTGCACGGTCTCTAAAAAATGCTTCGGCTCCAGGAAGTCCGAGACCCGGTAGAAGGCATCATTGTTGACGAGGATGGCGCCCAGAAGGCTCTGCTCGGCCTCGATATTGTGCGGAGCACTGCGGTAGGTCGGCGTCGCCGTGTCGGAGGTGAGCTTGAGGATGTTCGAATCAGTCAGGGCCATAAGCTTAAGCGTGCGCAGGATTGCGGTGTAATTGAAGTGGGGTCGCGATAAAGCGCCTGTCCGGCCCAAATCGGAAGCAAAAGCTCGACGGTATGCACCGTTCTTCAAAAATGTGGATGATTCCGTCTTCCCGGAGGCGGGATGCTTGACGAACTCAAGCCGTCCTCCGCCGCCGGGCCAAAAGCAAACCTGGAACTTCGGAGGAGTTCTACGGCTGAACCTTGTTCGACCCTGCCGATACCTATCTTGAGTGAGGTGGGTCCCGGCTCAGCTCAGCATCAGATAGGCCAGCGCGATCACGGCCGCCGCAGCGCCGACCAGGATCAAGGCGTAGTCGGTTCGGAGGTCGTCCTGCACGTCGAGGAACCGCTGGATTTTCTGGGCCATGAGCTACGTCTAAGGCAGGGTGAACAAGACTTATGTGAACTACGTCACATTCGCAGGGTTTTCTTTCCGGCAA
>Ga0318525_10000616_pt1 | contig 11618 bp, 8 predicted proteins | sample GRESIP052b4f23_FD_203482 | JGI IMG/M metagenome (GOLD analysis project Ga0318525, IMG submission 203482) | Tropical soil microbial communities from Luquillo Experimental Forest, Puerto Rico - GRE.SIPMG.052b4f23 | ecosystem: Environmental > Terrestrial > Soil > Tropical forest > Bulk soil...
GGCCGTGATCACCACCGACCCGCCGGTGCTCGCGCTGATCGTCCTGGCCCTGGCCCTGGCGGCCCGGTCCGCGGCCACCTCGCGCGCCGCCGGGCCGGCCGGTGCCAGGGTAGCCGGTGCCAGGGCAGCTGGCGCCGGCATCGCGCTCGGCGTCGCCTGTGACCTGAAGTCGACAGCCTGGCTCGCCGTCCCGGTCCTGGCCGCGATGTTCGCCGCGCGCGACGGCGCGCGGACGGCGATCCGCTTCGTGGTGGCGTCGCTCGTCACCGTCGCGGTCCTCATCGCCGCCCTCGCGCCGGCCGCGCTGACCTCACGGCGCGAAGCGGATGCCCTCATCCAGAACAGCGTGCTGTTCCCGCTCGGCCTGACCAAGTTCAAGACGCCGGCCGAGAGCCTCCTGCCCGGGCATCTGCTCACCTCCATGGGCACGGCCGGGCATGCGCTGTCGGTCGGCCTGCTCCTCGCGGCCGGCCTCGGCATCGCGATCTCGCTGGTGATCCGCCCGCCCCGCGACGTCGCGGCGGCCGCCTGGCGGCTGGCCATCGGGCTGGCGCTGATGTTCCTGCTCGGACCCCAGGTCAGGTTCGGCTACTTCATCTACCCGCTCGGCCTGGTCGGCTGGCTGGCCCTGACCCAGACTGCGCCGGCCGGAACCCGGACCGCGCCGGCCGCGTCACTGGAGGACCTCGTCGACGACGGCCAGCAGCTGCCGGGTCATCGACCGTAGCACCGGCAGCCGGGCCAGCCGCACCACCCGCTCGGCGATCGGCGCGGTCAGGTCGATGAGCCGGTAGGTCTTCTCGCACCCGGGCGTGGCGCCGTGCACCCGGTACAGCACGATCCCCATCGAGTACAGCCACAGCAGTTCAGGCAGCCGGCTACGCAGGCTAGCCCGAAGTTGCTGCAACTCCCTGTAGCAGGTTTCTGACCTGGGAAAACTCTGTTGAAATGGCGGGTTGTCTATACTTGTAGACAGAGAAATCTTCTATGCACAGCGCTGTGACCAGCGCAGATTCACTTCGTCATAGGAAGATCAAGTAACTCCGGGCTAGCCGGGACCCTGGTGCGCGCGCCGGCGATCACCTCGGCGTAGAGCCAAGAGTTCCTCGACGAAAACAGCATCACGCCCGAGAACCTGGGACGGCTCAACGCGGCGAAGCTCCGGCGCAGTCGATCTTGCACGAGGGCGGCCGGCAGGTCGTCCACATCATCGGGGAAGCAGTCCCGCGCACCCGGGTCGGCAACGTCACGATCGAGTACAGATCAGTCCGTTCGGGGCGATCCCCAGCGAGGCTGCGCGAAGCAGTGCGGTGCCTCGCTGGCAGCTGGGTCGCGGCCTGGCTCGCCGGCTGCTCGGCAGTCGCAGATGTACTCGGGCTGCCGCGGTCACGGGCCCGCTTGGCCGTCCGGGTAGGTGGTCGCTGAGCGGGCATCCCATGGGCCCCGGCAAGGCCAGCGGCCATGTCAGCGCCGGGCGTGATCGGGGCGCTCACCGCCGGGCGAGCCCTACCGCCCGTGGCGGTGGTGTTTCGCGAGGCGCGCCGTTCAACCGGAAGTTGAACACGTTCAAAGCCGGGCCGCGCTGTCCCGGCTGGCACGCGCTTGTGAAAGGCTGGCCGGGCCGAGCCGATGCTGGCCGGGCAGAGCCGACGAAGGAGGGTACGAGCCATGCGCGTGGTAGTGGGTGAGCGTCTGGGCGGGCCAGAGGTGCTGAGCGTCTCCGAGCGGGAGGCGCCGCGTCCGGGGCCGGGCGAGGTGGTCGTGGACGTCGCCGCGGTCGGCGTGAACTACATGGACATCTACCAGCGAGAGGGAATCGGCAACTATCGGACGGAACCGCCCTTCGTGCCCGGCGCGGAAGGCGCCGGCACCGTCGCCGCCGTGGGGGAGGACGTCAAGACCCTGGCGGTCGGCGACCGCGTGGCCTGGGCGGGCCCGGGCAGCAGCTACGCCGAGCAGGTCGCGCTGCCCGCCCACCGCGTCGTGCCGGTGCCCGCCGAGGTGACCCTCCAGGTGGCCGCGGCCGCCATCTTGCAGGGCATCACGGCCCAGTACCTGACCGCCAGCACCTACCCGGTGCGCGAAGGCGACATCACCGTGGTGCACGCGGCGGCCGGCGGGGTCGGGCTGCTGCTGACTCAGATGGTGAAGCGGCGCGGCGGCCTCGTGATCGGAACCACATCCGGCGGCAAGGGCGGCGAGAAGGAAGAGCTCGCGCGGGGCGCGGGCGCCGACCACGTGGTCGGCTACGACCGCTTCCGTGACATCGTCGACGAGGTGACCGACGGCGCCGGCGCGCATGTCGTGTACGACGGCGTGGGCCAGGACACGTTCGACGACAGCCTGGCCGCGCTGCGCCCGCGCGGCATGATGGTCCTCTACGGTGCCGCGAGCGGCCAGGTGCCGCCCTTCGACCCGCAGCGGCTCAACAGCGGCGGGTCGCTGTTCCTCACCCGGCCCACGATGGCGCACTACATCGCCGACACCGAGGAACTGCGGTGGCGCGCGGGCGAGGTCTTCGGCTGGATCGCCAACGGCGAACTCGACGTGCGGATCGGCGGCACCTATCCGCTGGCCGACGCCGCCCGGGCGCAGGACGACCTGGCGGGCCGGCGGACCACGGGCAAGCTGCTGCTCCTACCTGGCCTGTAGGGGGCCCTAGCGTCTTACGAGGCACGTGTTGCGTCGGCGCGTCGCGGCACAGCGCGGTGAAACCGCGGTTCCAGTGCGTTCTGGCGCGGTGAAAGCGCAGTTCCATGGCGTTCTGGCCGGCGCTGCCGGCCGGGCCGCGGCCTCGCGCGTTCGGCCACGAGCCCATACCTTTAGTTGCTGATGCCTAAATACCAGGCCGCCGGCTCGCGCCGGCCCTACGGGAACACCCTGCTCGTCGTCGCGGTCGCGGCGGCCGGGCTCAACCTGCGTACCGCGATCACCAGCCTGCCGCCCCTGTTCCCCGACCTGCAGACCCGGCTGCACCTGTCGTCGGCCACCCTGTCGCTGCTCGCCGCGACGCCGGTGATCTGCTTCGGCGTGGTCTCCGCCTTCGCCGCCTGGCTGAACCGGCGCTACGGCGAGGAGGCGGTCCTGCTCGCGGCGCTGATCCTGCTTACCGCGGGCCTGCTGCTGCGCGGCGCGGCCCCGGGCGTCATGCTGTTTCCCGGCACCGCCCTGGCCGCGAGCGCGATCGCCATCCTGAACGTGCTGCTGTCGAGCATGGTCAAGCGCCGCTGGCCCGAACGCGCCGGGTTGCTCGTCGGCATCTACCTGACCGCGCTGTCGCTGGGCGCGATCTTGTCCTCGCTGATCAGCGTGCCCCTCTACCGGAGCTCGGGCGGGTCGGTGCGGCTGGCGGTCGGCCTGTGGGCCGCGCCCGCCGCGCTGGCCGTCCTGCTGTGGCTGCCTCAGCTCACGTACCGTTCGGCCCGCGTCGCCCAGGAGGTCGGCGCCGCCCCCGAGGCCGGCCGCGGAAAGGCGCAGGGCCCGGGAAAGGCGCAGGGCCCGGGAAAGGCGCAGGCGGGTATCAAGGTGTACCGGTACGCCCTCACCTGGCAGGTCACCGCGTTCATGGGGCTGCAGAGCCTGCTGTACTACGCCGCGTTGTCCTGGCTGCCGACCATCTTCCAGGACCGCGGAGACTCGGCGGTCACGGCGGGCAACCTGCTCGCGCTGATGGGCGTGGGCAACTTCGCCACCTCGCTCGTCGTGCCGGTGCTGGCCCACCGCCGCCCCGGCCAGCGCGCCCTGGTCGTGCCCAGCCTGATCGGGACCGCGGCCGGCCTGGCCGGAGCGCTGTGGGGGCCGCTCGGCTCGGCCCCGTTCTGGGTCCTGGTCCTCGGCGTCAGCCAGGGGGCGTGCCTCGGCCTGGCCATCTTCTTCACGATGGCGCGAGCGCCCGACGCGGGCGTGGCCGCCTCGCTGTCCGCCTTCTCGCAGTCGGTCGGCTACCTGGCCGCCAGCGCCGGGCCGCTGGAGGTCGGGCTGCTGCACACCGCCACCGGCAGCTGGAACATCCCGGTCGTGCTGCTGCTCGTGCTCTGCGCCGCCGAACTCGGCACCGGCGTGCTGGCCGGGCGTCCGCTGGTGCTGCCCGCGGCCACCGAGGCGGTGCCCAACCCGACGCGCGTGTCGGAGACGGAGCGGACGCGGCGAGCCATCTGAGGCCCGACCTCGTACACTCGGTTCGGTCAGCCTCCCCATCAGGCCCAAACCGCACATGAGGAGCACGCCGTGACCCTGCTGGAGCGCATCAACGGCCCCGAGGACCTGAGGGGACTCAGCCAGGACCAGCTCACCCGCCTGGCCGGGGAGATCCGCGACCTGCTGATCGAGACGACGGTCAGGACCAGCGGCCACCTGGGCCCGAACCTCGGCGTGGTCGAGCTCACGATCGCGATCCACCGGGTCTTCGAGTCGCCCCGGGACAAGATCGTCTTCGACACCGGCCACCAGGCGTACGTGCACAAGCTGCTGACCGGCCGGGCCGGCCAGTTCGGTACGCTGCGCCAGCGCGGCGGCCTGACCGGTTACCCGTGCCGGGCCGAGTCCGAGCATGACCTGGTGGAGAACTCGCACGCCTCGACCAGCCTGTCCTACGCCGACGGCCTGGCCAAGGCGTACAAGCTGCGCGGTGAGCCGGACCGGACCGTGGTGGCAGTCATCGGCGACGGGGCGCTGACCGGCGGGATGGCCTGGGAGGCGCTGAACAACATCGCCGCGGCAAAGGACTCGCGGCTGGTCATGATCGTGAACGACAACGGCTGGTCCTACCAGCCGACCATCGGCGGCCTGGCCGAGCACCTGTCCGCGATCCGGGTCAGCCAGCGGTACGAGCACGTGCTCGACTACATCAAGACCACGCTGTCCCGCGCGCCGCTGGTCGGCGGGCCGCTGTACGGGACGCTGCACGGGATCAAGAAGGGCCTCAAGGACGTCCTGCAGCCGCAGGTGATGTTCGAGGACCTGGGCCTGAAGTACGTCGGCCCCATCGACGGCCACGACGAGCGGCTGGTAGAGACCGCGCTACGCCGGGCCAGGGATTTCGGCGGGCCCGTGCTGGTGCACGTGATCACCCGCAAGGGTCTGGGCTACCCCGAGGCCGAACAGAACACCGACGATCGCCTGCACCAGGTGCCCGCGGCCGGCGCCGCGCGGGGGACGTGGAGCCGGGTGTTCGGCGACGAGATGGTGGCCATCGGCGCACGGCGGCCCGACGTGGTCGCGATCACCGCGGCGATGCTGCACCCGACCGGCCTGGCCCAGTTCGCCGCGGCCTACCCGGACCGGGCCTACGACGTGGGCATCGCCGAGCAGCACGCGGTGACCAGCGCCGCGGGCCTGGCCATGGCCGGCCTGCACCCGGTGGTGGCCATCTACTCGACGTTCCTGAACCGGGCCTTCGACCAGACCCTGATGGACGTGGCGCTGCACAAGCTCCCGGTGACGCTGGTCCTGGACCGGGCCGGGGTGACCGGGCCGGACGGGGCCAGCCACCACGGCATGTGGGACGGGTCGATCATGCAGCTCGTCCCCGGCATGAAGATCGCCGCGCCGCGGGACGCCAAGCGGGTCGCCGAGCTGCTCAACGAGGCGGTGGAGGTGTCCGACGGGCCGACCGTGGTCCGGTTCCCCAAGGGCAAGGTGGGCGGCGAGGTCGAGGCGGTAGCCAAACTGGGCGTCATGGATGTACTGCGTGAACCCGCTGACGGCCTCGGCCCCGATGTCTTGCTGGCCGGCGCGGGCCCGATGGCGCTGACCGGCCTGGAGGTCGCGGGCCGGCTGGCCGGGCACGGCATCGGCGTCACCGTGGTGGACCCGCGCTGGACCAAGCCGGTCGACGAGGCGCTGGTGGACGCGGCCCGGCGGCACCGGCTGGTGGTCACGGTGGAGGACAACGGGCGGGCCGGGGGGTTCGGCGACGCGGTGGCGCGGCTGCTGCGCGACCACGACGCGGACGTTCCGGTCAAGACGTTCGGCCTGCCGCAGGAGTTCCTGGCCCACGGCACCCGCGAGGAGGTGCTCGACGAGGCGGGCCTGACCCCGCAGCACCTGGCCCGGCGGATCACCGAGGCGGTGGCGCTGCGCTCAGCGTCCTCATCCGGCAGCGATGTTCGCGAGGCGGCAACAGCCGCCGACTGAGGGCTCGCGGGTCTAGTAGCCTAGGTCCTTATGCTGAACGTAGCCGTGGTCGGCTCGGGTCCTGCCGGGCTCTACGCCGCCGAGGCGCTGGTCAAGCAGGCGGCGGCGCTGCCCGTGCCGGTCCCGGTGCGCGTGGACGTGATCGACCGCCTGCCCACTCCGTACGGCCTGGTCAGGTACGGCGTAGCGCCCGATCACAAGTCGATCAAGTCGATCGCGCAGTACCTGCGCAAGGTGCTGGAAAGCCCCGGCGTCCGGTTCGTGGGCGGGGTGCACCTCGGCGAGGACGTCACCCGTGACGACCTGCTGGCGGCGTACGACGCGGTGATCTACGCGACCGGGGCGATGCGGGACCGCCGGCTCGGGATTCCCGGTGAGGACCTGCCCGGCAGCTACGCCGCGACCGACTTCGTGAACTGGTACTGCGGCCATCCGGACATGGACGCCGGCGCGTTCACGCTGGACGCCGAGTCGGTCGCGGTGATCGGCGTGGGCAACGTCGCCGTCGACGTGGCCAGGATCCTGGCCAGGGACCCGGGAGAACTGGACAGCACCGACGTGCCGCAGCCCGTGCTCGAGGCCCTGCACGCCAGCAAGGTGCGCGAGGTGCACATGATCGGGCGGCGCGGTCCCGCGCACGCTAAGTTCACCACCAAGGAACTGCGCGAGCTGGGTGAACTGCCCGGCGTCGAGGTGGTCGTGCACGCCGACGAGGCCGACTTGAACGCGTTCGACGGGGCCGGCGAGGGCGCCGCGCTGGCCGATTCCGACCGCCGGGTGCGCGGCAACCTGGTGGCGATCACCAAGTGGGCCCAGGACGGGGGCGCGCCGCCGGCCTCCACCGGGCACGCCCGCCGGCTGACCGTCCGGTTCTGGCTCAGGCCGGTCGAAATTCTTGGTACCGAACGGGTCGGGGGAATCACGCTCGAGCGCACGGCGATCAGCGCGGACGGGGCGTTCGGCGGAACGGGCGAGTTCGAGACGCTGGACGCGCAGATGGTGCTGCGTTCGGTGGGATACCAGAGCGTGCCGCTGCCCGGCGTGCCGTTCGACTCGCGCGCTTCGGTGGTCCCGAACGCCCTCGGCCGCGTGCTGGGCGAGGACGGCTCGCCGCTGCCCGGGGAGTACGTAGCCGGCTGGCTCAAGCGCGGCCCCACCGGCGTGATCGGCACGAACAAGTCCGACGCCGCCGAGACCGTCCGCTGCCTGCTCGAGGACCTGGCCGGCGGCCCGGGCGAGGGCGACACGGCGCTGCCGCGGGCCGGCCTGCTCCGCTACCCCGACGCCGCCGGGCCCGCCGGCCCGGCCGCGCCAGCCGAGACGTGGCCGCTGGATTCCGTGCTCGCCGGCCGCGGGATCACGCCGGTCTCCTACGACGAGTGGCTGCGCATCGAGACCGCCGAAACCGACCTGGCCAAGGCGCTAGGCCGCGGCGAGCGCGTCAAGCTCCACAACGCCGAAGCCATCTGGTCCGCCTGCCGCCCCTCCGCCGACTAACGCCCGCCGCGAGAATCGGCGCTAACGCCCCTCAGGAATGCACCACCAGCGACGGCAGCACCACCGGTAACGTCTGCCCCGTCCGCTCGAGCCGATCGTGAGGCTCAGCCTGGCGCCGTACGCTATGAAACCGGATTTTCAGTGCGCCCTAGCGACATCGAACTGCGGTTTCATGTCGTTCCAGCGAGTGGCCGCAACCGCACATTCCCGGCATTCCGGACAGCGCAAAGGCCACCTGTGATTATCGTGTGTATTTACGCCCCGAATATGGCGTATAAATACACACGATCATGAATACTCCGATTTCCACACGATGGCCCGGTGAAATGGGTGTTGTTATTGGGCCGGGAGGCGCCCGTGGGGCTTATTGGGCCGGGCGCTGTGCATGAGGCCGGGCGCTGTGCGTGCCCGGCCGGGCGGAATGTCACTGGGGGCCGGCATCATGGTGCCGAAGGCGGGACAGCCACAGTGGACGACGGAAGGCGAGCACAATGAAAGACCACAATGGCGTCCTGATGATGCAGCGCGTGCTGCTGGCGGGAACGCTCGGGCTGGCCATGGCGCGGAAGGCGGCGGCGATCCTGGACGGCGAGCCCGGTTGTGCCGTACCGGCCCAGCCGGTGCCGGACGGCGCGACGAGCTTCCGGGAGCCCCAGGGCGCCGAGGGCGCGGTGCTGCGGGCGATCATGGACGCGGCGAGCGAGTGCCTCGGGCATTTCGACAGCAGGCCCGCGGGGGAGCGGTGGTGCGACACCCTGTTTCACCTGCTCGACCTGGCGGCGTTCGCCGCCGAGATGGGCTGATCAGGCCGGGGCCGGCCGGCCAGGCGGACCGCCGCGACGGCGGTCGCCGCCGCGGCGGTGACCGCCATCCCCGTGGCGGCCACGGCCAGGGCGGCGGACGGTGACAGCTCCTGGAGCAGGAAGCCGGCCAGCAGCGAGCCCAGCGGGGTCACCCCCCAGCCGATCTGCACGGACACGCTGCTGGTGCGGCCGAGGAGCTCGTTGGGGGTGATCCGCATCCGGTACGTCTGCACCGAGACGTTCCAGAGCGGCCCCGCGAAGCCGAACACGGCCACCGCGGGGCACAGCCACAGCGGCACGCGGACCAGCACGATCACAGCGAGCAGCAGCGTCCACAGCCACAGGCAGCCGGTGATGGTGAGCCCGACGGGAACCCTGCGCTGGAACCAGGGGGCGGCGAACGAGCCGGCCAGGCCGCCGCCGCCCAGGCACCCGACGATGACGCCGATCTGGCCGGGCGCCGCCCCGTCCTGCCTGGCCAGCACGATGAGGCCCAGTGTCAGCACCTGCCACAGCACGTTCACCGACGCGGAGAAGCACGCGCCGTAGCGCAGGAACGGCTGCCGCCAGGTCCACGCCAGGCCATCGCGCAGTTCGGCCCGCAGCCGGCCCGGGCCGGCCCGGGACCCGGGCACCCCGGCCGGGCCGGGCGCGCCGGCCCGCGGGACTGCCTGCGTCGGGGCCTTGACGAAGGGCAGCGTGACCAGGGAGGCGACGTAGGAGAGCGCGTCCGCGGCGAACGGCGCGGCCCTGGACAGGCCGAACAGCGCGCCGCCGAGCGCCGGCCCGGCCAGCTGCGCCGCGTTCTGCCTGGCCTCGTTCTGGCCGATGGCCACCGAACGCTGCGACGGGTGCACGAGCATCGGCAGCGCGGCACGCTGCGCGAGGGTGAAGAAGACGGTCGCGGCGCCCTCGAAGAAGGCGGCCACGAGCACCTGGGCGTAGGTGATGCGGAACATCCATCCGGCGACCGTGATGCTGCCCACGGCGGCCAGCCGGACCGCGTCGCAGGCGATCATGATCCGCTTGCGGTCGTGCCGGCCGGCGAGGGCGCCGGCCGGCAGCGGGAACAGCAGGTAGCCGAGCAGGGCCGCAAAGCCGGCGGCGCCCGCCTTGGCCGGGGAGCCGGTCAGCGCGAGCACCAGCAGCGGATAGGCGATCCTGGAGGCCTGCGAGCCGAGCAGGGAGACGGCCTGGCCGCCCCAGAGCAGCTGGAAGTCCCGGTTGCGCCGCAGCGGGACGACCCCGTGAACCGGTGCCCCCCCGCCAGGATCGCCGGCCGAAACGCCCACGAAATCACAATACGTGCGCAATAACTGCGACAAACAGGCACTCCGGCAATCAGGCATAATCGCCGCAAAAGCGCCCGCACATGGTTAGCGGTGGTCTTCACGGGGAAAATCTCCACCGGCAGATGGGGACCGCGATGACCAGATACGGCCGAATCGGATGGCGTATGGCCGCGGTCGCCGCCTTTGTCGGCACGGCCGCGCTCGCCGTCATACTGTCGCGTGCCCCGGCTCACTCCGACGCCTCCCTGTCCTCGGAGATCACCAGCCCCGCGTGCGCCACGTCCGGGCTCGAGGCGTGGCTCGGGCTCAGCACGCCGGCCGGCGCCGACGGCACCGGGATGCGCCACACCGTGGGCATCTACTACACGCTGGAGTTCACCAACATCTCGGACCGCGCCTGCAGCCTCGAGGGCTATCCCGAGGTGTCCGCCTACGCCGGCCGCCAGGCGCCCGGCGGGCAGGCCGGCGGGCCGATCGGCGGCGCCGCGATCCGCGACACCTCGGTCCGGCCCGAGCCGGTGACCCTCGCGCCCGGGGCGACCGCGCACTCCGTGCTCCGGGTCATCACCGCCGGTCCCGTGCCGGCGCGCAGCTGCGCCCGGGTGACCGCGGAAGAGCTCCGGGTCACCCTGCCGCGTGAGGACCGGCCCGCGTTCGTGCCCGTGCACATCCCGGTGTGTTCGGCCGGGGGCCGCTCGTCGCTGAGCGTGCAGGCCATTCAGCCCCGCGCGGGCATCCCCGGCCACTCGCTCGCCCCCGGGCCGTGACCGGGGCAGGACGCCACGACCGTTCGGTCAAAAAGGTCTTAATGATCTCCACGTTTCCCGGCGGGGTCCCTGCGGTCACAATGGGATCCATGAGCGTCAGCCAGATGAGCCTCCCCGCCGCGGAAGGACACGAAGGTCCCGATGGGGCACGGCCGGACGACGCGGCCGCGCTGCCTGAAGAGCGTTACCTGGACCGTGAGGAAAGCTGGCTCAGATTCAACGAGCGGGTGCTCGAACTCGCCGAAGACGAGTCGGTCCCGCTGCTGGAACGCGTGCGCTTCCTGGCCATCTTCGCGACCAACCTGGACGAGTTCTTCATGGTGCGGGTGGCCGGCCTGGTGCGCCGGATGGTGGCCGGCTTCCCGGTCGAGGGCAGCGGGGTGCTGCTGCCCGGGCAGGTGCTCCAGAACACCCTGGAGCTGGCCGGCCAGCTGACCGTGCGGCACGCCCGCGCGTTCAGCGAGCGCACCACCCCCGAACTGGCCGAGCACGGGATCGAGATCCTGCGCTGGAAGGAACTTTCCGCGGGCGAGCGCGACAGCCTCGGCGACCTGTTCCGGCGGCGGATCTACCCGGTGCTCACCCCGCTGGTGGTGGACCCGGCGCACCCGTTCCCCTTCATCTCCGGCCTGTCGCTCAATCTCGCGGTCCTGATCGCGGACCCGCGGGCGGACGCCACCATCTTCGCCCGGGTCAAGGTGCCCCCGCTGCTGCCCAGGTTCCTGGCCCTGTCGCAGAACCGGTACGTGCCCATCGAAGACGTCATCGCGGCGCACCTGACCGACCTGTTCGGCGGGGTCGAGGTCATCGAGCACCACGCGTTCCGCGTCACCCGCATCAGGGACCTCGAAGTCGACGAGGATCTCACCGAGAACCTGCTGCAGGCGATGGAGCGGGAACTGGTGCGGCGCAGGTTCGAGCCCGCGGTCCGGCTCGAGGTCGAGGACACGATGTCGGCCGACGTGCTGGACAAGCTGGTCACCGAGCTGGACATCGACCACCGCGCGGTGTACCGGGTGCCTGGCCCGCTCGACCTGAGCGGGCTGTTCACCATCGCCGACCTGAACATGGGCGAGCTGAGGTACCCCGCGTTCGTCCCGTCCACCCGGGCCGTCTCGCAGGAC
>Ga0318525_10000619_pt1 | contig 11582 bp, 11 predicted proteins | sample GRESIP052b4f23_FD_203482 | JGI IMG/M metagenome (GOLD analysis project Ga0318525, IMG submission 203482) | Tropical soil microbial communities from Luquillo Experimental Forest, Puerto Rico - GRE.SIPMG.052b4f23 | ecosystem: Environmental > Terrestrial > Soil > Tropical forest > Bulk soil...
CTCCTCCTCCAGCAGCAGCCCGACCAGCGCGTCGAGTTCGGCGCGGTGGTCCTTGAGCAGCGCGATGGCCCGTTCCTCGGCCTGGCGGAGCAGCCCGGCGACCTCCTTGTCGATCTCCGCCTGGGTGGCCTCGGCGAACGGGCGGCTGGACATGGCCGCGCCGCCGCCGCCGAGGAACACCGAGCCGCCCTCGGGGTACCCGACCGGGCCGAGCGTCCGGGACAGGCCGAACTCCCTGACCATCTTGGTGGCCAGGTCGGTCGCGCCGGCCAGGTCGTTGGCCGCGCCGGTGGAGCCCTGGCCGATTACCACCAGCTCGGCGGCCCGGCCGCCGAGGCGGACGGCGAGCGAGTCGTGCAGGTAGTCCTCGCCGTACATGTGCCGTTCCACCAGCGGCAGCTGCTCGGTCACGCCGAGGGCCTGCCCGGCCGGCAGGATCGTCACCTTGGCCACCGGGTCGGCGTGCTCGGACAGCGCGGCCACCAGGGCGTGCCCCGACTCGTGCACCGCCACGGCGTGCTTCTCCTCGGGCAGCAGCACGTTGGAGCTCTCCCGGCGGCCCAGGATAATACGGTCCCTGGCCGCGTCGAAGTCGGCCGCGGTGATCACCTCGCGGTTGTCGCGGACCGCGAAGATGGCCGCCTCGTTGGCCAGGTTGGCCAGGTCGGCGCCGGAGAAGCCCGGCGTGGCCCGGGCCACCGTGCTCAGGTCCACGTCGCCGGCCAGCTTCTTGTCGCGGCAGTGCACGGCCAGGATCGCGGCCCGCTCGGAGACGTTCGGCAGCGGGATGGTGACCTGGCGGTCGAAGCGGCCCGGCCGCAGCAGGGCGGGGTCGAGGACCTCGGGCCGGTTGGTGGCGGCCAGCACCACGATCCCGGACGACGGCTCGAACCCGTCCATCTCGGCCAGCAGCTGGTTGAGCGTCTGCTCGCGCTCGTCGTTGGATACCACCGCGCCCGAGCCGGCCCGGCGCTGCCCGATGGCGTCGATCTCGTCGATGAAGATGATGGCGTTCCCGCGCTTGCGCGCCTCGCTGAACAGGTCACGGACCCGGGCCGCGCCGACGCCGACGTACAGCTCGACGAAGCTGGACCCGGTGACCGAGAAGAACGGCACCTTCGCCTCGCCCGCGACCGCGCGGGCCAGCAGCGTCTTGCCGGTGCCGGGCGGCCCGACCATCAGGACGCCGCGGGGCACCATCGCGCCGACCCGGCTGTACCGCTCCGGCTCCCGGAGGAAGTCCACCACCTCGGTGATCTCCGACTTGGCCCCCTCGTAGCCGGCCACGTCGGCGAACGTGGTGCTGGGCCGCTCCTCGTCGAACACCTTGGCCCGGGACCGGCCGACGCCGAGCACGCCCTGCAGGCCGCTGGCCGCGCCGCGGGAGATGCGGCGGAACAGCCAGACGAACAGCAGGATCGGCAGCCCGAAGGTGACCAGGTAGACCAGCAGCGTGGTGCCGAAACCCTGCCCGGACGTGGCCGCGGAGACCTGCACGTTGTCCTGCTGCAGCGTGGTGAGCAGGTCCTGGCCCGCCTGCGGCGGGATGACCACCGTGTAGCTGGTCCCGTTGGTCAGCGTGCCGCGGCTGGTGGAGCCGGGCGACCCGATCTCCACCGTCTTCACCTTGTGCGCGGACACGTCGGACAGGAACTGGGAGTAGCTCAGGCTGGTGGCGGGCGCGCGGGTGGGCAGGAAGAACCACAGGCCGAAGATGACCGCGATCATGATCGGCCAGATCCAGTTCCGCCAGGTCGGCGGCGGCGGCGGGGCGGACCCCGACGGCTTGTCGCCGGGCGGCGGAGGACTTGCTTGCTTACTCATGGCAGCTCCTTGTGATGCCCAGTATGCCCCGTAGTTCGCCGCGCGGTGATCAGCGGACAGGGACGTTCGGCATATGCGCAGGACATTGTCGGCGGACGGCCAGGAGGCGTTCAGGGAACCAGGACCGCTGCGCCATCGAAGCGGCCGGCCTCGAGGTCGCGCAGCGCCTGGTCGGCGGCGTCCAGCGGGTACGGGTGGACGGTGACGGCCAGCTTGTGGCCGGCCGCGAAGTCGAGGAACTCCCGCGCGCCGGCCCGGGTGTTGGAGGTGACGCTGCGCAGCTGCCGCTCCTGGAACAGGTGCTGGTCGTAGTTGAGCGGCGGGATGTCGGACAGGTAGATGCCCGCGACGGCCAGCGTGCCGCCGCGGTCCAGGGCCGCCATGGCCGACGGCACGAGGTCCCCGACCGGCGCGAACAAGATCGCGGCGTCCAGCGGTTCCGGCGGCAGGCCGGCCGCGTCCCCGGCGGAGGCGGCGCCGAGCTCGAGCGCGAGGCGCCGGGCCTGCTCGCCGCGGGTGAGCACGTGCACGGTGGCGCCGCGGGCCAGGGCCACCTGGGCGGCCAGGTGCGCGCTGCCGCCGAAGCCATAGAGGCCGAGGCGTCCGTGCGGCGGGAGTTCGGCCCGCTGCAGGGCGTGGTAGCCGATGATGCCGGCGCAAAGGAGGGGGGCGAGCTCGGCGTCGGAGTAGCCTTCCGGCAGCCTATGCGCGTAGGCGGCCGGGACGGTCATGTACTCGGCGTAGCCGCCGTCGGCGTCCCAGCCGGTGTACCGGGATGCGGGGCACAGGTTCTCGGCGCCGCGGCGGCAGAACGCGCAGGTGTTGTCGGTCGAGCGGAGCCAGGCGGCGCCCGCCCGGTCGCCGGCCTCGAACCCGGCCGCGCCTTCGCCCAGGGCCGCCACCTCGCCGACGACCTCGTGGCCGGGCGTGACGCCCGGCGGCGTGGGCACGTGCGGCGGCAGGTCCCCCTCGGTCACGTGCAGGTCGGTGCGGCAGACGCCGCAGGCCAGGACCCTGAGCAGCAGCTCACCTGGTCCTGGCCGCGGCACGTCGTCGTCGCGGTGCAGGCGCAGCGGGTGACCGGTGACCGGTCCCGGGGTTTCTACGTGCCAGGCTCTCATACCCTGAACGCTACGCCGGGGCCGCCGCTTCGCCGGGCCCGCGCTAGCCCTTGCGGGGCTCGCCCCGGTACGTCCCGAACGACCAGCGGTTCCCCTCCGGGTCGCGGGCCGCGAAGTCGTGCGAGCCGTAGTCGGTGTCGTGCGGCTCGGCGATGATCTCGGCCCCGGCCGCCTTGGCCCGCTCGTACACGCCGTCGACGTCGTCGGTCACCACGTAGGCGCCGAACGTCCCCGGCCGGGTCGGGATGGACCCGACGTCCTGGCCGTGCGCGTCCTGGTCGCCCTCGCGGACCGAGCCCAGCATGATCCCGCCGCCCGGCGGCCAGGACAGCTGGGCGTGGTCGACCCGGTCGCCCTCTCCGTAGACCACGGTCTCCTCGAAGCCGAACGCGTCGACCAGGAACGTGATGAGCGCCCGCGCGTCGCGGGCCCGCAACGTGGGCCAGACCTGCGGTTCCGGTGTGGCTGGCATGGCGTGTCTCCCCTGGTGAGCGGCCCGGCCGGTTCACCGGGCCTGGTCGTCCCAGCCTGGCTCGGCCAGCCAGTTCCCGGCTTGGACGTTTCGGAACTCCTCGGCCACCCACTGGCTCGGCGGGCAGCCGGCCAGCGCGCGGAACTCCCGGGCCAGGTGCGCCTGGTCGAAGTAGCCGCAGCCGGCCGCGAGATCGGCCAGCCGGTACCCGGGGTCGGCCGGCCGGTACCCGGGGCCGGCGAGCTGCCCGGTCAGGCGGCGCCGGGCCCGGTCGAAGCGGATGACCCGGGCGGCGCCCTTCGGGGTCAGGCCGATCTCGGCGCGGAACCGGCTGGCCAGGTGGCGCCCGCTCCAGCCGGTCTGCGCCGCCAGCTCCGACACGCGCAGGTCCCCGCCCGAGCGCAGCAGCTGGCGCCAGGCCCAGCCGACCTCCGGGGCCACGTCCTGGGCCAGGGCGCCCGAGGCCGCGGCGACCGTGGCCAGGCGGAGCAGGATCTCGTCCAGGATCGCGAACCGCTCGCGCCAGCCGGCCGCGAACGCGACGCGGTCCCGCAGCTCGGCGCACACGCCGCCGAGGACCGCCTCGGCGGGCACGTCGAGTTCGGCGAGCTCGCCGGCCGGGAGGCCCAGCAGCGCCCGCGCGCCCAGCGGGCGCAGCGCCACCTGGATGCCGGACTGCGCGCCGCAGTGCGCGATCAGCGCCGGGGCGCTGTGCAGCCCGCCCAGCAGGGTGCCGAAGTCGCCCGGCGGCTGGCCGGGGTCGGGGTGCGCCTCGATGGTGAGCGGCTCGTCCAGCGTGAAGATCAGGGTCAGGTAGGGCGACGGCAGGCCCCGGTGCCGGGCGGGCGGCACGCCCCGCTGCCGGTAACCGGTGTACCAGGCCACGTGGCGGCGCAGCGGCTCCCTGGGTACCCAGCGGATGTGCTCGTCCACCACGGAAGCTGAAGATTCCCTGTCCGCCGTTGAACCTCCGCTCCTCCCCTGACGTTCTACCCAGCAGAATCCCGGTATCGCTTGATGTGCAGGGGTTCTCATTATTTGCGCTGGTAGTGACCCTGCTGCCAGAATCGGGACTCATCACCCAGTGTACGGGGCGCCGGGGTTCCGGTCCCGGTTCGGCGGTGCGCGGAACGTTTTGCCGGGCCGCTGACGTTAACAGGACAGGGCTGGAGGGGCACGTGATCATTCGTCCACTGAACCGCGTCAAGGACGTCGCGGCAGGGCCAGACCGGGCCGGGCCGGCCCAGCTGGAGCTTTCCTGCCAGACGGGGCCGAACGGATACCAGATCGTCAGCATGACCGGCGAGCTCGACATCGCCACCGCCGAACAGGCGTATTCCTACCTCAGCGAGATCATCGACGGGCGCCCGGCCCCGGTCACCGTGGACCTGTCCGGGCTCACCTTCTGCGACGCCTCCGGGCTCGGCGCGCTGGCCAGGATCGCGCGGCACGCGCGGCAGGAGGGCCGCCAGCTCATGCTCACCTCGGCCCGGCCGTCGGTGCTGAAGATCATGCGGATCACCGGCCTGGACCGGGCGTTCCCCGAGCTGCATCCGTCAGCTCACGCGTACTCAGCGTTATCTGTTCGGGGCGCGCACCCAGCCCGGGCGCGCCAGATCGGTGCTACGTGACCATGGAGGATAGGGGCCGCTGGCGTTAAATTTGGAGTGCTTCCGGCGTTAAATCTGACATCACGCGCAAGCGGAGGGACTCCCAATGGCCGAAGAAGTTCAAGAGCAGGCCGCTGAAGCATCGGAATCAGCTGAGTCTTCCGAGGCAACCATCGCCGTGCACTGGCGCGAAGAGGGCTATTACCTGCCTCCGCCCAAGTTCATCGGCCAGGCCAACGCCTCTGACCCGGCTATCCTGGACCGCTTCGCGGAAGACCAATTCCCGGAGTGCTTCAGGGAGTACGCCGATCTGCTGCACTGGGACGAGTACTGGCACACGACGCTGGACACCAGCAACGCGCCGTTCTGGCGCTGGTTTGCCGGCGGGAAGCTGAACGCCAGCTACAACTGCGTTGACCGGCACCTGGAAAAGCACAAGAACAAGGCCGCGCTCATCTGGGTGCCCGAGCCCGAGGACGCCGCGCACGTCGCCCTCACCTACCAGGAGCTCTACCGGCGGGTGAACGAGATGGCCGCGCTGCTGCGGGACTACTGCGGCCTGTCGGCCGGCGACCGCGTCACCCTGCACATGCCGATGGTGCCGGAACTGCCGGTCACCATGCTGGCCTGCGCCCGGCTCGGCGTGATCCACTCCCAGGTGTTCGGCGGGTTCAGCGGCGCCGCCTGCGGGCACCGCATCGCCGACTCCGGCAGCAACGTCCTGATCACCATGGACGCCTACTACCGCAGCGGCGACCTGGTGGATCACAAGGTCAAGGCCGACGAGGCCGTCGTGGCGGCCCGCAAGGAGGGCGCCGAGGTCGAGAAGGTGCTGGTCTGGCGGCGCTTCCCCGGCCAGTTCTCGTCCAAGACCCCGATGGTCGAGGGCCGGGACTTCTTCGTCGACGAACTCCTCGCCGACCACCGCGGCGCGGTCGTGGCGCCGGTCTCCATGCCGGCCGAGGCGCCGCTGTTCCTGATGTACACCAGCGGTACCACCGGCCGCCCCAAGGGCTGCCAGCACTCCACCGGCGGGTACCTGTCCTACGTGACCGGGACGTCGAAGTTCTACCAGGACATCCACCCGGACGACACGTACTGGTGCATGGCCGACATCGGCTGGATCACCGGCCACTCCTACATCGTCTACGGCCCCCTGTCCCTCGGCACCACCAGCGTGATCTACGAGGGCACGCCGAACTACCCGGACGCGGGGCGCCCCTGGCGGATCGCCCAGCAGCTTGGGGTGAACATCTTCCACACCTCGCCCACCGCGATCCGGCTGCTACGCAAGGTCGGCCCGGACGAGCCCGCCAAGTACGACTACCACTTCAAGCACATGACCACGGTCGGCGAGCCGATCGAGCCCGAGGTCTGGCGCTGGTTCTACGAGTCCGTCGGCAAGGGCGAGGCGGTCATCGTGGACACCTGGTGGCAGACCGAGACCGGCGGCTTCCTCGGCACCGGGCTGCCCGGCCTGAACGCCATGAAGCCGGGCAGCTGCGGCCCGGCCGCCCTCGGCATCTACCCGGAGATCCTCGACGAGGACGGCCAGCCGATCCCGAAGGGCAGCGGCAAGGCGGGCAACATCTGCATCCGCAACCCGTGGCCCGGCATCTTCGAGACGATCTGGGGCCAGCCCGACCGGTTCGTGTCCACCTACTTCGCCAAGTACAACAAGGACCCGGAGAGCAAGGACTGGCAGGACTGGCCCTACTTCGCCGGTGACGGCGCGGTGCAGGCCGAGGACGGCTACTACCGCATCCTCGGCCGGGTCGACGACGTGATCAACGTGGCCGGGCACCGGCTGGGCACCAAGGAACTCGAGTCCTCCGCGCTGGCCGTCCCGGAGATCGCCGAGGCGGCCGCCGTCCCGGTCATCGACGACGTGCGCGGCCGGGTGGTCGAGATGTACGTCTCGCTCAAGCCGGGCTACTCGGCCAGCGCCGAGCTCGAGGGCAAGGTCAAGACGGCCATCGAGACCGACATCGGCAAGATCGCCCGGCCGAGGAACATCTGGATCGTGCCGGACATGCCCAAGACCAGGTCCGGCAAGATCATGCGCCGGGTGATCGCCGCCACGTCGAACTTCTCCGACGTCGGGGACATCACCACGCTGGCCAACCCCGAGGTGGTGGAGCAGATCCGGCACCAGGTGCAAAGCGCCAAGCACGCCCGCGGCGAGGTGCCGCGCGAGCTCACCGAGGCCGAGGAAGCCGAGATCAGGGCCTTCGGCGCCGAGTAACTCTCACCCGCCCCGCGCGTCTTATATGAGCCGAACGGGCCCGGCGCGTGCCCCGGCTACCCAGCCTGCCCGGGCTGACCTACCTCGGTGGTCAGCTCGTCGTGCAGGAAGGACAGGTAGCCGCTGACGGCGGCCGAGTCGCCCTCCGCGTGCGGGTAGGACCAGACGGCGTCGGCGAGCTTGCGGCCGCCGGCGCTGACCGTCCAGTACGAGGCCGTGCCCTTGTAGGGGCACACGGTGTGCCGGTCGCTCTCCTCGAGCAGGTCCTGCCGGACGTCGGCGGCCGGGATGTAGAAGCGGTTCGGCAGCCCGGTCTCGGACAGCAGCAGCGGCCTGGTCGTCTGCGCCAGCACGGTGCCACCGAGCAGGACCCGGACCGGCCGGGAGGAACGGCGCACGTCCACGCGGTGGTATGGGTCGCGCATGTGACCCTCGACCCGCTCGTCCTCGTCGTACCACTCGTCCATCCGGTCCCAGTAGAAGCCGGCGTAGCCCTGGAGCCAGGCCGACTCGGCGTTCGGCTCCGGGTACGCCCAGATGGCGTTCTCCGCGACCTGCCCGCCGGCGTCCACCGACCAGTAGGACGCGGTGCCCTTGAACGGGCAGTACGTGTGGTGGTCGGTGGGCCGCAGCAGGTCGGCCCGGACGTCGTCCAGGGGCACGTACACCTGCGGCAGCAGCCCGGTCTCGTGCAGCAGCACGGCCCGCACCGAGTCGAACACGGTCTCGCCGCCGAACCTGGCCCGCACCCGGCGCGGGAACTCGTGCATCAGCAGCTTGTGCGCGGGACTGTCGATCCGGTAGTTGACGGTCTCCGGCGGGTGCCCGGACAGCGGACCGGAGGCAATGGTCAGGGACATGTGCGTCTCTCCTCACAGATCGTCGACGCCAGGTGCAACCCCGCCCGCCATGCCCGCCATTCCGGCCATTCCGCCGCCGCCGGGGCGGCGCGGTCGGGCCGGCCCGGATGGCTCGCCGGGGCTGGCCCGGCGGCGCGTCACATCGGCCACTGAGGTCACATGGGCCCCGTCCGCCGCGGATGCCGCCGTCGGCTGCGGGCTGCCAACGCCATGAAACCCGGGGTTCAGCGCGTTCTGGCGTACTGAAAATGGAGTTTCATAGCGTTCGCCGGGCGCGAGGAGGCGCTCAGCGGCACGCCCGGGAGGCCAGCGGTGCGGTTGGGGTGCTAGAGGTCGGCCGGGGTAGTGTAGGCGAGGAGGCGGGCGCGGCCGGGGGCCAGGGCGGCCCAGTCGCCGGAGAACTCGAGGACGGCGACGGCGGCGGTCGGGAAGCGCAGCGGGGCGGGGCCGGCGCCGCGTGGTTCGGCCAGGCTGGTGGCCAGTTCCGCGATGGCGGGGTTGTGCCCGATGAGCATCGCGGCGCGGTACGCGCCAGGAAGCTCCTGGACCAGGTAGAGCAGGGTCAGCGCGCTGGCCGCGTAGGCGCGCGGCTCGAACGTCACCGACGGGGGGCCGCCGAGTTCCGGCGCCACCAGGTCCCAGGTCTGCCGGGTCCGGCGCGCGACCGAGCAGACCACCACGTCGGGCAGGTAGCCGTGCTCACGCAGCCAGCGGCCGATCACCGGGGCGTCGCGCCGGCCGCGCTTGGCCAGCGGCCGCTCCCGGTCCGGCACGTCCGGCCAGTCGGATTTGGCGTGCCGGAGCAGCGTCAGCCGCCGCGTCGCCTCGCCGGGCATCAGGGGCGGACGAGCATGAAGTTGATCGCGGTCGCCCGCATCACCGTCCGGTCGTCCTGGTTGACCGCCTCGATCATGGTCTTGACGATGCCGCGGTCCGGCTTGCTCAGCGACCGGCGCGCCTCCACCACGGTGGCCCGGACACGGAGCGTATCGCCCGGTCGCACGGGGTGCGGCCAGCGGAGCTCGTCCAGGCCCGCGCTGCCGAGGCTGGACTCCGCGGACAGGTAGTTCTCGACCAGCAGCCGCATGACGAGAACGGCGGTGTGCCAGCCGCTCGCGATCAGTCCGCCGTACGGCCCGGTAGCGGCGGCGGCCGGATCGACGTGGAACGGCTGCGGGTCGAATTCCTTGGCGAAAGCCACGATGCTAGCTTCATCGATGCTCACGCTACCGCACTCGTACGTGGTCCCGGTCGCGTAGTCCTCGAAGTAGCGCAGGTCATGATCACTCACCAGGGCAGTATCTCAGCACCAACGGCCGGCCGGATTCAAGATCACAGATGCATCACAGAAATACTTCAATTCGCCTGCGGGCCGCGGACAGTTACTGCCATGCTTCCGCAGACGGCACAGACCGCCGAAAGCGAAGAAAAGCCACATCGGTCTCGGACAGTGACCGGCCAGGCCCGCCGACAGGCCCCGCCCCCGGGTCCAGTAGGCGGGCGCGGAAACTACATGGGGAGTTCTGTGGATTCAGCGCACGCGCACCGACGGCCGCACAAGATCAGGCGCACCGGCCGGCACACCACACCGTCGCAGGTCGAGAAGGTGGCGGAGAAGGCGGGCAAGGCCGCCCCCGCCGTGGCGATCGCGGGCGTACTGGTCGCCGCGGCACCGCAGGCGCACGCCAGCGTGCGGACGCCCGCCAAGGCCGCCACGGTGACTGAGCAGGCGCGGACCGACGCGGTCATCCGGCACGCCGCCCGGCCGGTCACCCGCACCTACACCGTCCGCTCGGGCGACACGCTGTCCGCGATCGCCCAGCGCTACTACGGCAACCCCGGCCGCTGGCAGTGGATCTACCAGGCCAACCGGTCCAAGATCAGCGACCCTAACAGCATCTACGTGGGCGAGAAGCTCGTCATCCCCTTCCACGCGCCGGCCGGCACCACGTCGTACGCGGCGCGGCACGCCAAGGCCCCGGCCACCGTGCTGACCACCTCGTCCAGGAAGTTCTCCGGCACCCTCGGCTGCTCTGGCCTGGAGGCCCTGTGGGAGGCGGCGGGCGGCTCGCACGCCGAGGCCTTCATCGCCGCCGAGATCGCCATGGCCGAGTCCGGCGGCCGGCAGTACGCCCACAGCCCCACCAACGACTACGGCTTCTGGCAGATCAACGGGTCCCACGGGCCCGCGCTGGCCACCTACGACCCCATCGGGAACGCCAAGGCCGCGATCGCGATCTCCGGCAACGGGCGCAACTGGACGCCGTGGACGACCTACGTCACCGGCGCCTACCACGGCCGCTGCTAAAACCGGCCGCTAGCTGGGCCGCTGGCCGGGCGCGCGCCCGCGCGGCGTAGGTTCGGTGGCATGGACACACCGGACGTGCTCGCCTGGCGGGGCGGGCACATCGAGGCCCTCGACCAGACCGCGCTGCCTCATCAGGTCCGCGTGCTGCGCATCACCACCGTGGACCAGCTGGTCGAGGCGATCACCACGCTGGCCGTGCGCGGCGCGCCGGTGCTGGGCGCGGCCGGCGCCCTCGGCGTGGCGCTCGCCGTGCGCCAGGGCGGCCGCGAAGGCTGGGACGAGGCCCGGCTGGACGCCGAGGTCAAGCGGATCGCGGACGCCAGGCCGACCGCCGTGAACCTGCGCCGCGAGGTGACGGCGGTCGCGGCCCGGATACCGCAGGGCGCCGCGGCCGTCGAGGCCGCGGCGCAGGCCGTCATGGCGTCCGCCGTCACGGCGAGCCACCAGATCAGCCGGCGCGGCGCCGACTACCTCCGGCAGGCCTGCGGCCGGGGGCGGCTCCGCATCCACACGCACTGCAACACCGGCAGCCTCGCCTGCCTGGGCTGGGGCACCGCGCTCGGGGTGATCCGGGCGCTGCACGCCGACGGCGCGCTCAGCCACGTGATCGTGGACGAGACCAGGCCGCTGCTCCAGGGCGCCCGGCTGACCTGCTGGGAGCTGGGCCAGCTCGGCATCGAGCACCGGCTGGCCTGCGACGGCGCGGCCCCTTCCTGATCAGCCAGCATCTCGTGGACGCGGTGGTGGTCGGCGCCGACCGGGTCGCCGCCAACGGCGACGTGGCCAACAAGGTCGGCACCTACGGCCTGGCCCTGGCCGCGCACGCGGCCGGCATCCCGTTCCTGGTCGCGGCGCCCGAGTCGACCCTGGACGAGGCGACGCCGTCCGGCGCGGCGATCCCGATCGAGCAGCGCGGCGACGAGGAGGTCGCCGTCCCGGCCGCGCCCGCCGGGACCAGGGCGCTCAACCTCGCGTTCGACATCACCCCGGCCGCGCTGGTGACGGCCGTGGTCACCGAGGACAGGATCATCCGGCGGGCGGCCGCGCGAAGCTGACCTGGGTCTGCGCGTCGGCGAACCCGCAGGCGCGGTAGACCCGGATGGCCGCCTCGGCCGGGTCGGCCACGATGACGAGCGTGGGCG
>Ga0318525_10000620_pt1 | contig 11563 bp, 8 predicted proteins | sample GRESIP052b4f23_FD_203482 | JGI IMG/M metagenome (GOLD analysis project Ga0318525, IMG submission 203482) | Tropical soil microbial communities from Luquillo Experimental Forest, Puerto Rico - GRE.SIPMG.052b4f23 | ecosystem: Environmental > Terrestrial > Soil > Tropical forest > Bulk soil...
CGATCAGCTCGACGATCAGGCCATAGGGAACGGTGCGGTCGGCCTTGAGGAACACCGGGCGGCGCGCGGCCCCGGCGCGGGCCAGCGCGCCCTCGAAGCCGGCGGCGGGGACCACGGCGTCGCCCACCGCGACGGTGCGGTCGGCACGCACGCTGACGATCAGCCCCTCGTGCACATCGATTCCGTGGGTGGCGACCTTGGGAAGATCGATCTCGAGCCCGCCCTGCAGGAACGGCGCCGTGACCATGAAGATGATGAGCAGCACCAGCACCACGTCGACCAGCGGCGTGACGTTGATCTCCGCCATCGGGCGGTGGAGCGGGCCGGCCTTCACGACTCGCGCACTCCCAACCGCCGCTCCAGGTACTCGCTCGCGAACGCCGCGGTCCCGTTGCCCAGGTCCCGCAGCCGGCCCAGCAGGTGGTTGTAGGCCACCACCGCCGGGATCGCGGCGGCGAGTCCCGCGACCGTGGCGATCAGCGCCTCGGCGATGCCCGGCCCCACCACGACCAGCGACGCCGAACCCTGGGCGCCGATGTTCAGAAACGAGCTCATCACCCCCCACACCGTGCCCATGAGACCGATGAACGGCGAGACGCTGCCGGCGGTGGCGAGGAAGCCGACGTGGCGCTCGAGCCCTGCGCTCTCCTCGCTCGCGGCCCGGTCCATGGCCCGCTGCGCGATCTCGTACCGCAGGGCGACCGAGCCGCCCGCCTCGGGCGGATGCTGCTCCAGGGCCCGCTGCCCACCCAGCACCACTCGTGCCAGCATGCTATCGGGATGCTGCTCGCAGATCACCCGGGGGTCGGAGTGAGGAGGCAGCCGTCGGAAGGCGAGGAGAAAGCGCCGGTCGTCCCGCTCGACGCGTGCATAAAGCCGCATCCGGCTCCAGATCACCGCCCAGGAATACACCGAAATGGCGAGGAGCACGATGAGGATCGCCTTGGCAAAGGGTCCGGCGCCGGCGATCAGGGCGGGAACCGATGCCCTCGCTCCACCCCCCAGCAGCAGAATGAACGCCTCGAACTGCATGAGCTTCACACTCCCTGTGAATGCGCCGCGCCCGTTCAGGCGAGAAACCCCGGGCCACGGTCATCCCGGACCGATGCGACCGGCTCAAAGGCGATATGGATGCAGGCGCTTGCACGCTAGCACACGCGTGGATGGCCCTCAAGCCCCGGAGCCGCCCGCGACCGCACTGAAGTGCACTACCGCCTCGCCCCGAGCACGCGCGTCAATTGAGTGCAAAAAGCCGAACCGCGGCTCGCGCCCGGGCGCTCGAAGGACTACAGTGATGGGGTCTCGTTGACGGGCCCGGCGTGGCCGCGAGCCTCCCGTCGTTACCGAAAGGACGCTCCTTGAGCCGGCTTGCCCTGCTTCTTGCCCTGCTCCTTGCCCTGCTCCTCGCCTCGCCTGCCGTCGCGGGCACCCCGGCATCCATCATCGCCGCGGGAGGGCACGGCCCGGCCCCCAACTTCGTCGTGCACACCATGGACGGGAAGGTCGTGCGCCTCGCCGACCTGCGCGGCCGCCCGGTGGTGGTCGATTTCTGGGCCACCTGGTGCGTGCCGTGCCGTGCCACGCTACCTCAGCTCGACACGCTGCAGACCCGCTACCGCGACCAGGGCCTGGTGGTGCTGGGTCTCGCGGTCGACGACGACGATCCAGCTTTGGTGCGCCGCACCGCCGGACGCCTGGGTCTCCGCTTCCACGTCGCGGTCGCCGACGAGCAGGTCCTCGACCTCTACGGCCCGATCCGCTTCATCCCCACCACCTACTTCATCGACCGCCGCGGCGCCATCGCGCGCCGCGTCTCGGGCGCGATCGACGCCGAGACCGTCGAGGAGTACGTACGCGAGGTGCTGGCGCCCTGAGGGCGTGAGCGGCGTCACCGAACGAGCCACGCGGTCAGGCCGCGTGGCTCGATTCGTTTCGACGGTCACACGACCAAGCCCAGGCCCCCGAGTTCCCCCGCGCCACGCCGCAGCCCGGCTCGCCGCTGGGCCGATCTCTCGGCGCGCACCGCGGCGACAGATCTCACGAGGCCAAGCCACCCTGCCGATAACCGGTCAAACCTCGTCCCCCTTCGGCAGGAGGCTGTCCGTGCGCAAGCGACTCGGAGTTCTCATCCTGCTCGCTGCGGCGCTCGCAGCGGGAGCGATCTGGCTGCACCTGCGCACAACTCGGGAGACCAGCGCCTCCGTCGAGAAGACGCCCGACCCCATGCGCGACGAGGACCCGGTCCGACTCGCGCCAGATCGGAGGGCTCTGCTGGCGATCTCGGAGATCGAGCGGCTCCTGACAAGGCGGTCCGGGAAGGCGGCGACGCTCCGATTCGACGGGGGGTGCTGGCACGTGCTCGTGGACTCGCGCGAGCTGGGGACGCCGCCCGAGTATCCCGACCTCAGCGACTTCATGACGGTGCTCGTCGCGCGCGCGACGGCGCTCCTGAAATCCGCGCCACCAGCTCCGGTGGCGGCGCATCCCGCTGTCGAGCGGGCGCTCGAGCAGTTCGAACCACTGACCGCACTGCTGGCGGCGGACCGCGAGTGGAGCCAGGGGCATCGGGACGCGGCGCTGCATGCCGGCGCGGCTCGCGCGTTGGTTCAGCTCGTGACCGAGACCAACGACCTCGTCGGGGCGGCCGACCGCACGGCCGCGCGAGCGTTGGCCGAGCTGGCGATCTGTCATGCGATGAACGTCACCGGGCTCGATCGGGATGAGGCCCTCCTGGCCGAGCGCATGGGCTACGGCGCCCGCGCGACCGAGATCGCGGCCAGGCTGCCTGCGGACGATCCCATCGCGCTCTTCATCCGTCGCGACGACGCCGCACTGACCGGGGTCGCCGCCGCGGAGCCTCCCCGTCCCGAAGCACGATTCCTCGAGCTGACTCGCCTCGTCGCCAGCCGCGATGAGCAGGCCTGCGAGGCCTGGCTCGAACGAGCGTTCCGGAGCGACACCACGGTTCGACTCCCGACGCTCACGGCGCTGCTGTCGTTGGAGAGGTTCTCCGCCCACGAGCCATCGGCCGAGGCGGTTCTTCTCGCGATCGAGAGCGACCTCAAGCTCAACGATCTGGCCAACGCGGGCGCCCGGATGAGCGAGGGCTCCGATCTGTCGGTCGTGTTCCGGAGATTCGAAGCGTCCATGTCGGCAATGCGTGCCAGCGCCGACGGCGAATGGCTCGATCGCGACCTTGCGCGCGCCTATTACCGCGCCGGGTTCTACTCCGCGCTGTGGAGGCTCGGGCGATTCAGTCGCGAGGAGCTCTCCTCGGTCGGTGACACGAGGGCGCTTGCGACCGCATGGAGCGGGATGCCCGCCGATCCCGCCGAGGAATTCGGCCGCTGGTACCGGCACCTCGCCGAGGCGAAGGCGGGGCACCCGGCGCCCCTCGATCTCGAGAGCGACCTGATCTCGCTTCCTTCATTCGGTTCTCAGTTGCGGTTCGACACGTTCCACGCCTGCGCCGAGACTCGGATCGGAAGACAGAACGGTGTTCGCCGCCAGGCGCGCATGCTGATCGGTCAGCTCGATACGCGCCCGGGCGACCGGCTCCGGCTGGCGGACATCGTGCAAACGCAGATCTGGGACCTGGTGTGGGCCGAGTCGCTCTACGCGAGTGCGGCCCGCTGCGCGAGTCCGGGGGATCCGTCGGCTCAGGGGGCGTGGGCCTACATGAATGGCGATGAGGCACGCGTGAAGGCGCTGCTGGCGGCCCCAGGGCTCAATGATGTCGGAGCCATTCGCCTGCTGTTCTACCTCGAGCATATGGCGCCCGAAGATGTCGACGCGACGTGCGCCGTGTACGAAGCGGCGGCCGCGCGATTCCCGCGCTCCGCCCCGATCGTGTGCCAGCTCGCCGCCTACGCGCGCACCAAGGGCAAGCCGCCGGCTTACGCACGCCAGGCCCTCCGGGGGTGGATGGCCCGGAATCCGGGCGAGGACGGCCTCGATCGCGTGGCGGTCACCACGGCGATTGCGCGCACGCTGGAGCGCGAGCACCGCTATCGCGAGGCCCTCGCGTGGGCGCGGCCAACCGCCACCAGCTGGCAGTTCGGGGCGATGCATGCCACCGCTGAGCTCCTGGACGAGTGCGGCCACGGCGCCGAGGCCGAGACCCTCGCCGCGATGGCCCTCGGTCGGTACCCCGACAGCCACGAAGCCCTCGTAGGCCTGGTTGGAATGCTGTGGCGCCACCAGCGGTACGAGGATGCGGCGCGGCTGCTTCGGCAGGCGCCCTATCGGCTCGACGACGTCCACTGGTTCACGCTGGTCGGTCCGGAGTTCGCGGACCGTTTCGCCGCCAGGCCCTATGCGGCGATGCGGGCGGTTGAGGCACTGGAGCATGCCGGATTCACGAGTCAGAACACGATGGGGTCACTGGCGACCGTGCTCCACCGGCGCGGGAACGACGACCTGGCCCTTCGAATCGAACGGCACGTGCAGGGCGGCGGTCAGGACGGCATGGAGAAGCTGATGGCTTCGATCTTCTACGTGTCCGTGCTCAAAGGGCCCGCGGCGGCCCGCGCGTACGCGCTCCAGTCGACCGCGGGAGCCTCAGACGACGTGATCATCCCGCTTGGCGACCTCGCATTGGGCGAGGGGCGGTACGATCTCCTGTGGGCATTCGAACCCCAGGACCGCGCCGCGAACTCCTGCCACTGGCTGCTCCGGTCTGCTGCCGCGCTCTACCCCGGGCCCGAGACGGTGCCGCACGAGGAAGCGCTTCGTGCCCACTTCGCGGTTGCCGGCACCGAGCACTACCACGTCCTGGGCCGCTATCTCATGGGATTCGTTTCCGAGGACACGGTGATGGCGCTCCGCACCTCGATGCACGCCGCGTGCGAGGTCTACTACTACGTCGGCTTTCGGGCCCAGGCCGAGGGTCGTCTCGCGGATGCCGCGCGGCTCTACAAGCGCTGCATTGCCACGGGGCAGTCCCGCAACATCGAGTACGCCTGGGCGGTCTCCCAGCTCTCGAGGTGGATGGATAGCGGCATGACGCTGGAGCGCTTGGCCGCCCGCGCGCGGGCATCGAACGCCCGGCCCTCGACCACCGTGCTCGGTCTCACGGCGGCGGCCGCCAACGAGTAGAAGCTTCCGAAGGGTGGGGGCTCCCTGCCCCGACGGTGGAGTGGTAAAATCGCTGCTGCAGTAGCGTTCGCTCCCCGCCGCCTGGGCCAACCTGACGTATATGACCGGGCTGGCCGCGAGTGGCTCGCGGGTGTTCGCCTCCGGCCACGGCGGGATGCACCGCTCGCTCGACGGCGGGGTCAGCTGGGTGCCAGTCAACAGCGGCCTGTCGAACCCGATCCTGGCCGCAAACTACACCGGTGTGTTCGCAGGGACGGGCGACGGTGTGTTCCGCTCGGGCGACGAAGGTGTCACCTGGACACCCGCCAACAAGGGGCTGACGAACACGAACGTGTTGGCCCTGGCTGCTGATCGCACCAGCGTCTTCGTCGCGACTGGCGCCGGGTGTATCGCTCGACGGACACCGGTGCGAGCTGGAAGCTCGCCGACAACGCGTTCGTACGCGTGCTGACCGTGGGCGGTCGGAGCGTGTTCGCCGGAACGTTCTACGGCGAAGTGCTGCGCTCGGACGACGACGGCGTCACCTGGACGGAGGTCGGTAGCGCCGTGGGGAGCCAGTTCGTGGTCGCGCTGGCCGCGGGCGACCGAAGCCTGTTCGCGGGGACACTGGGCAGCTCGGTCTGGCGTTATCGCTGAGCCGGACGATCCATGGACAAATGCGAGACCCGCGCCGGGGTCTAGAGCACGTCCTTCAGCGTCACCTCGACGGTCTTCTCGGGATCGTCAAAGCGCCGGTAAGTGACGCGGTGGACCGAGCCCACCGGGCCCTCCTCGAGGAGGCGGTCCACCTCGTCGCGCGTCCAGCTCTCGAGCGGTCGGCCGTCGATCGCGACGATGCAGTCGTTCCAGCGCAGACCCGCCTCGTAGGCCGCGGAGCCGTGCAGGATGTTCCCTGCCATGACGGAGCCTCCGACACGCGCCAGCATGGCGCCGAGCCGCGAGACGCCCTCGCGCTCGGCGTAGCGCCGCCCGGGCTCGAGGTAGAGCGTGTGGCCGGCGTAGTCGAAGGTGCAGCGGAACCGCTCGAGCAGGCTGTTGCCGATGTTCCCGGCGAAGTCCTTGCTTCCGATCCCGCCCTGGGTGTGGAGCGCGAGTGCCGCCACCGGCTCACGGCAGGTGAACGGCCCGATCCGGAGGCTGTCGAGCCGGCACAGGGTGGAGACGAAACCGCCGCCGATGCCACCCCCCATCACCTCGACTCCGCGGCGCTCCTTCTGGGCGAACAGCCGGCAGGAACGCACACTCGAGCCGTGGACCGTGAAGTGGAACGAGTTCCCGACGTCCACCAGGAACTTCCCGGAGCAGTCCTCATCGAGCGTCATCGAGACGACCGGAATGCCCTCGTGGAGCTCGAAGGGGATGCCCGTGCCGCACCCGTGGTACTCGAAGCGGGCCGGGTCGTAGAGGGTGACGAGGAGCGAGTCGTAGTCGATCTCGACCGCGAACCGGCTCAGGAAGTCTGCGCCCAGGAGCCCCGCCGGCTTCCGCCAGAGCATGGCCTCGGCGCCCTCGGCGAGGTCCACGAGCGCCACGCGGAAATCGTGAAGGGCCGCGCCCGAACCCCCGGGGGCCGCGAATGTGATCGATCCTACGCGGGCAAACTGCATGTCCCCGGCGCCGGCGATCCCCTCGAGCGACGCGTTGCCCTCGGGGGTGAGACCGATCGAGGTGGCGTAGTCGCGGTCGAGCGCCGTGAGGCTCGCTCCCGTGTCGAGGAGGAAGTCCGCCGGCGGCGCGTCGTTGATCGAGACCTTGACCAGCACCGCCTTCGAGCCGTAGAGGAACGGCGCACGCACCGCGCCCGCTCGGCCCTGCCAGGCGATCGCGCGCGCCTGAACGCCCGGTGGCGAGAAGATCGCCGGGTCCACGCGCGGATTGACCCACACCGAATCGACCGTCATGCGCTCGACCGGCCGGTCGGTGGGCAGCAGCGCCGGCGCGACGTAAAGCGAGGGACGCTCGCGCCCGCCCAGCATCCGGTATCGGCCAGGGCGCTCCTCGGCCAGGTTCTGATCCCGCTCGTAGACGATCCGATCGATGAGCCCGGTCTTCTGGTTGACGAACATGCGCCGCGGCCGCCCGGCCGGCGGCGTCACGTCGAGCGCGTCATAGCTCGCGTCGGCCTGGTACGACGCGCTTCCCGCACGGATACGGCCCTCGCCCTGGTCGGCGAGCGTCCAGCGTTCGTTGAGGAACCAACCCTCGGCGCGTGCCTCGTCGGTGCCCGTGGCGCTCACCATGACGGTGCGGTCGGCGAGATCGGTCCGCCACGCGGCCTTGCCGTCGAAGCCCTCGCGAAAGCGGAGCGATCCCAGCGTCATGCGGCGCATCCAGCGGTCGGGTGAGGCGACCCACAGCTCCCACCGCCCCGTCATCGCCGCGCTCTCGATGCGGCCCTTGTAGTGGACGGTGCGCTCGGCCTCGCGCGCGGCCCGCCCGCCGGTCGCGTCGAGGTAGTGCTGAACGATCGGGACCGCGCGGTCGGTGATCTCGGCGCGCGCGGCGGGGGGCGTGACGGCGAGCACGAGAATGGAGAACGGGAGCACGACCCGCCCCGGATCACGCGGGGAAGCGGGACGCCGGGATCGCGAAGCCCCGGTGGCGGCCGACATGGCGTCACCTCCCGTCCCCGGGGAGCGTGGGCCGGGGACACGCCGCGGTTATCGGCGCCGCTCGTGAGTGGCTTGAGGCTCAGCCCGGGGAGGGCGGCCGCAGAAGCGCAAATTGAGGCGGTTCTTGAGTAGTCTCGTTCGCGAATCTGCCCCCAGAATCACCCGCTCCCGTCGCTCTGGCGATTGGCGCTCAGATGACTTGCACCTGAGGCCACGGCTACCGCGCTCTGTGTCAGGCCGACACAAAAACACGGACAAATGCGAGAGCCGCGCTCGCAACTGCTTGCGAACGCGGCTCAAGAGTGGTGCCCGGGGCGAGACTTGAACTCGCACGGGTTGCCCCATACGCCCCTCAAACGTACGTGTCTACCAATTCCACCACCCGGGCCCGATCATCGCGGGCGCTCGCGCGCCCGCTCGAAGCATGCGCTAGGGTCCGCCCGGCTTCGCCCCGGCGGGCGGCTTGGTCGCGGGCGCCTGGCCCGGCGCCGGCGCGGGGCTCGCTCCCCTGGGCGGCATGAGCGTCGGCGAAGTTGTCGCCGCTCCCGCGGGCTTACCGGGAGGCGGCGGGCCCTGCGTCGGCGCCGTCGCGCCGCCGGGTGCGGTCGCGCCGCCCGGCTGAGCCGGCGCGGTCGCGGGCGGCACCTGTGCGGGACCACCGCCGGCGCGGCGCGCCTCCTCCTGGAGCAGGCTGCGCGAGGCCTGAGAGCCCGCGGTTCCCATCAGCGACAGCGTCAGCGAGGTGATGAAGAAGGCGGCGCCCAGCACCATGGTCGCGCGGGTGATGAAGTCGGTCGCGCCGCGGCCGCCGAAAACGGTCTGTGCCGAGCCTCCGAAGGCGCCGCCAGCGAGCCCTCCGCCCTTGCCGGACTGGAGCAGCACGACACCGATCAGGCCCAGGCACACCATCAGATGAATGAACATCACGAAGCCGTACATGACATCACATCCTCGAAGTGTCGGCGTGAAAGGCGCGGCCAACCGCCGCGCGCAAGCGGGCATGGACATTAGCAACCGGCCCGCCCAGCGTCAAACCGCTGCGGACGTGCCGGATCAGGTGCGTGTGCGGCCGGCCGCAGCCATGATGATGCGCGCGAACGACGCGGGCTCGAGCGAGGCGCCGCCCACCAGCGCGCCGTCGACCTGCTCCTCGGCGAACAGCGCGGCGGCGTTCTCGGCGGTGACGCTGCCGCCGTAGAGCAGCGCCAGGCTCTCTCCCACGCCGCTCCCCACCACCTGACCGAGCGTGGCGCGGATCACGGCGTGGGCCTCGCGCGCCTGCGCGGGGGTCGCGACCCGGCCGGTCCCGATCGCCCACACCGGCTCGTAGGCGATCACCGTGCCGCGCGCGGCTGCGGGCTCGAGGCCGCTGTAGGCGGCACGCACCTGGGTCACCAGCACTTCGGTGGTGCGGCCGCCTTCACGCTCGGCCAGGGTCTCGCCCACGCACACGATCGGCACCAGCCCGCAGCCGAGCGCCGCGCGCAGCTTGCGCGCCACCAGCGCGTCGTCCTCACCGGACAGGCGCCGGCGCTCGGAGTGGCCGACGATCACGAACCGGCAGCCGGCCTCGACCAGCATCGGGCCCGCGATCTCGCCCGTGAACGCCCCCTTCGGCTCGGGGTGGAGATTCTGCGCGCCGAGCGCCATCACGCTGCCGCGCAACGCCTCGCCCACGGCGGCCAGCGCGGTGAAGGGCGGGCACAGCGCCACCGCGCAGCCGGGGCGCGGCACCAGCGCGCGCAGCTCGCGCGCCAGTGCCGCGCCCTCGGCGCCGGTCTTGTGCATCTTCCAGTTGCCCGCGATGAGAGGCGGGCGGCGCGGCCAGGCGGCCATCACGAGCCTGCGTCGTCGAGCGCCGCGACTCCGGGCAGCACCTTGCCCTCGAGGAACTCGAGCGAGGCGCCGCCACCGGTCGAGAGGTGGGTGAAGCGCTCGGCGAGCCCCAGCTCCTGGACCGCGGCGACCGAGTCGCCGCCGCCCACGATCGTCACCGCGCCGCGGCCGGTCGCATCGGCGATGCCGCGCGCCACGCCCAGCGTCCCGGCGGCGAAGGCCGGCACCTCGAAGATGCCCATCGGCCCGTTCCACAGCACGGTCCTGGCATCGCGCACCCGGGCGGCGAAGCGCGCCACGGTCTCGGGCCCGATGTCGACGCCGATCTGGTCGGCGCCGATCGCATCGACGGCGCGCGTCACACCCGGCGCGCTGCCGTCGGTGGCGGTCGACACCACGCAGTCGCCGGGCAGCTCGAGCTCAACGCCGCGCGCCCTGGCCCGCTCGAGCACGTCAGCGGCCAGCGCCACCTTGTCCGCTTCGACCAGCGAGCGGCCGGTCTCGAGCCCGCGGGCGCGCAGGAACGTGAACATCATCGCGCCGCCGATCAGCAGCCGGTCGACGCGCTCGAGCAGCGAGTTGATGACGTCGATCTTGCCCGAGATCTTGGCGCCGCCCAGCAGCGCCGCGAACGGCCGCGCCGGGCTTTCGAGCGCGCGCCCCAGGTAGTCGAGCTCCTTCTGCATCAGGAACCCGGCGACCGCGGGACGCAGGAAGCGGGTGATGCCCTCGGTCGAGGCGTGCGCGCGGTGGGCGGTGCCGAACGCGTCGTTGACGTAGAGCTCGCCCAGCGCCGCCAGCTGCCGGGCGAAGCCGGGGTCGTTCTTCTCCTCCTCGGGGTGGAAGCGCAGGTTCTCGAGCAGCAGGACCTCGCGGTCGCCGAGCGCGCGCGCCAGGCGCTCGGCCTCGGGTCCCACGCAGTCCGGCGCGAAGGCGACCGCCATGCGCAGCAGGCGCGACAGGCGCTCCTGGACCGGCCGCAGGCTCTGCGAGGGGTCCGGACCGCCCTTCGGCCGCCCCAGGTGCGACATCAGGATGAGGCGTGCCCGCTTCTCGAGCAGGTAGCGGATGGTCGGGATCGCCGCCACCAGCCGGGTGTCGTCGGCGACCGCGCCGTCCTTGAGCGGCACGTTGAAATCGACCCGCATCAGCACGCGCTTCCCGGCGGGCTCGAGATCGCGCACGGTCTTCTTCGCCAGCGTCGCCGGACTCATGCCTGGCTCCAGCGCAGCAGGGCATCGACGGTGCGCTGCGAGAAGCCCCACTCGTTGTCGTACCACGCCAGCACCTTGACCAGCGCGCCGTCGATCACGTTGGTCGACAGCGCGTCGAACACGCTGCTGTGCGGGTTTCCGATCACGTCGCACGAGACGATCGGCTCGGTGCAGTACTCGAGGATGCCCTTGAGCGGGCCGTCGGCCGCCGCCTTCATCGCCGCGTTGACCGCATCCCGGGTGGCGGGCTTGCGCACCCGGCATACCAGGTCGGTGAGCGAGCCGTCGACGACCGGCGCCCGCACCGAGATGCCGTCGAGCCGGCCCTTGAGCTCGGGTAGCACCTCGCCGATCGCCTTGGCGGCGCCGGTCGTGGTCGGAATCAGGTTGACCGCCGCGGCGCGGGCGCGGCGCAGGTCCTTGTGGGGCTGGTCGAGGATGCGCTGGTCATTGGTGTAGGCATGGATCGTCGTCATGAAGCCGTGCTCGATCCCGAAGCTGTCGTTGAGCACCCTGGCCACCGGGGCGAGGCAGTTGGTGGTGCACGAGCCGATGCTCGCCACCGCGTGCTTCGCGGGATCGAACTGCTGCTCGTTGACCCCGAACACGAAGGTGAGATCGGCGCCCTTGGCGGGCGCCGAGACCAGCACCCCGCGCGCCCCGGCCGCCAGGTGCTGGGCGGCGCCGGCGCGGTCAGTGAACTTGCCGGTGGCCTCGAGCACCACCTCGACCCCCAGCGACTTCCAGGGCAGCTTGGCGGGCTCCTTCTCCGACAGCACCTGGATCTTCTTCCCCGCCACCACG
>Ga0318525_10000627_pt1 | contig 11519 bp, 11 predicted proteins | sample GRESIP052b4f23_FD_203482 | JGI IMG/M metagenome (GOLD analysis project Ga0318525, IMG submission 203482) | Tropical soil microbial communities from Luquillo Experimental Forest, Puerto Rico - GRE.SIPMG.052b4f23 | ecosystem: Environmental > Terrestrial > Soil > Tropical forest > Bulk soil...
ACGCAGCGCGCTGGAGAGCAGGTCGATCGCGATCGGGCTCATCGAGGCGACCAGGCCGCCCAGGGCCGCCCGGGTGCGTTCCTCCACGTCCGCTTCGGGCAGGTCTAGCCGGGCGGCGAGCGCGCCGGCGTCGGCGTGGAAGTCCGGGCTGTCCCCGATGGCCTCCACCACCTCTTTCGGCACCTTGTAGCGGGCGCCGAGCAAGGCCCGCTCGGAGCGGTCCAGCGCGAGCCTGGCCTGCCGGGACACGAACTGCGCGAACGAGCCGGCGCCACCCCAGCGCTCGAGCAGGGCCGCCACGGTGGCGGGCTCGGCGACGACTATCTGGGCCCGGTCCGGCTCGCGCCGCACGATGCGGGCCTGCCAGGCCGCCGGCGGGCGGCGAGGGTTGACCTGCGACAGGACGTCCGACCAGCGGACCCGCCGCTCACCATCGCGCTCGCGCGGCAGCCACGCCACGCGGGCCGCGGTGACGACCGTGTCCGGCGGGATCGCGGCCAGCGACCGTTCCAGTCCCGGGCCGTTCAGCGGCAGCACCGCGGACGGCTGTACGTCGCCTTGATCCAGCCACTGCCGCACCAGGGCGCGCTCCACGTCGCTCACCGGGTCGGTCAGCAAGATCATCGGGGTCTCGCCGGCGGGCCGAGGGCCGGCCGCGAACTGCTCTCGCCGCGGGCCGCGCATGATCGGCTCCTTCCTCCCTCTCCCATCCTTGCCCATCTGGGCCGGGGCCACCCGGCCCGTGCGGGCGCCGTTTCCTGGCCGCCGGCGCTAGCCTGCGCGAACGGGCTCGGGGGTCGCGGCCGTCACGCGACGGCCGCGCGCCCAGACGCCGGTGATGTGTTCCGGGCGGCCGAGTACCGCGATGTCCGCGAGCGGGTTCGCGTCGACGGTGATGACGTCGGCGTCATAGCCGGGTTCCAGCCTGCCGGACCTCGGCGCCTGCGGGCCGAGCGTCAGCGGGGCGGTGGCGGTCGCCGCCTCGATCGCCTGCAGCGGCGTCATCCCGAGCCTGACCAGGTGGGCCAGTTCGGCGCCGTTGGTGCCCCAGGAGTTCGGACGGTCGGGGCCGGTCACCCCGATGTCGGTACCCATCGCGATCGTGACTCCGCGCTCGATCGCGCAGGACACCGCTTCGGCGTGCCGCTGCGCCAGCGCGGTGAGCTTGGCCGCCGCGTAATCGGGCACCGCCGCCAGGTTCTCCAGGATGTCCTCGATGATGGCCCTGGTCGGGACGAGGATTGCTCCGGTCTCGCGCATCGCGTCACAGGCCTCGTCGTCGAGGTAGGTGCCGTGCTCGATGGTGCGGACGCCGGCCTCGACCGCGGCCATGATCCCCGGCTTGCCGTGGCAGTGCGCCGCCACGATGCGCTCGGCCAGGCCGGCCACCTCCACGATCGCCCGCAGCTCGGCCACGGTGAACTGCTGGTGGATCGGGTCATCGATCTCAGACAGCACCCCGCCCGAGGCGCACACCTTGATCAGCCGGGCGTTCTTCCGCAACTGCTCGCGAACCGCGCGCATGCACTCGGCGGTTCCGTCGGCCAGCCGCAGTTCGCCGTGGTGCGCGGCGAGGTCGCCGATCCAGGGCAGCGGGTAGGAGTGCAGGTCGGCATGACCGCCGGTGGTGCTGAGGATCGCCCCGGCCGCGTAGATGGCCGGACCGTCGAGCACGCCCTCGGTGACCGCCCGGGCCAGGTAAACGCCGAGCCCGCCCACCTCCCGGACCGAGGTGATCCCGGCTCGCAGCGCGGCCGCCAGGTCGCGCGCGCAGCGCGCCGCCCGCAGCGGCACGGGTTCGAGCGGCAGACGGCCGAGGTCGAGCGTGCGCATGCCGAGGAAGTGGCCATGGCAGTCCCACAAGCCGGGCATTACCGTCTCGGCCCGGTACACCGCGGCGCGCGGCGTGGCCGGCGCCCGGTCGCCCGGCCCGGCGTAGCCGATCACCGAATCGTCGATGATCACGACTCCGTCGCTGACCGGCTCGCCCCCGCCGGGGATCAACAGCCCGGCCTCGATCCGCTCCATCTCGCCCTCCCGCGCGCCGCTCCCCGAGAAGTGCCAGTGTTACAGATGAGCCCTTTTCATCCTGCCCTTGGCTGCCCGCATACTCGGAGCCCCAGGCCGGCGGATGAAAAAGTTCGTTGTTCCGGCGGGGATGAAGGCGCCGGCTCAGGCCGCGGACCCGCCGGTGGCGAGCCGCATGAGGTCGGTGTCGAGGTCGATGGAGACCTCGGCCCCGCCCGCGCTGCCGTACTCGTGCTGGTAGCTGTGCCAGGACTCTTCCTTGATCTTGCGGCTGACGCCGCTCTCCATGAGCACCACGAGTTCCGTGGCGGCCCGGTTGATGCGCTCGCCCAGACCCGGGTCACTCCAGTCTTCCGGCGCCGCGAACAGGGAGGTCGGCACGGTCATGGCGCGCAGGTAGGCGAACAGCGGGCGCATCTGGTCATCGACGACCAGGGCGTGCCGGGCGGTTCCGGCCGTCGCGGCGAGCACGACGGGCCTGGCGATCAGCAGGTCGTTGTCCAGGACATGGAAGAACGACGTGAACAGGCCGCTGGGGGCGGCCTTGTAGACCGGGGCCGCGGCGATGATGCCGTCGGCTTCGCCCAGGACGGTGATCGCGTTGCGCAGTTCCGGCGTGATCAGCTGGGAGACCAGCGCGGTGGAGATGTCGGCGGCGATCTCGCGCAGCTGGATGACGCTGACCGTCACCGCGTGGCCCCGCGCGCGGGCCAGCGCGGCGGCGCGTTCGGCGGTCCGGTCGGCCAGCAGGCTGGTCGAGGAGGGGTCGCCGACACCCGCGCTGACCACGGCGAGCCGGAACGGCTCGGCTGGCTCGGGGCTGTTCATCAGGGCATGTCCTTGTTCTCGTCGCCCTCGGCCGCGAGAGCGGCGGCGGGCTGGCGGGCCAGTTTCCGGCAGATCGTTTCCAGCTGATGGAGTTCGCCGGGGCTCAACCCGGCGGTCAGGGCGCGGGCCACGCTGCGGGCGTGCTGGCGCCCGACCCGGCGCTGCAGGGCCCGGCCGGCGTCGGTGAGCGACACGCGGACGCCGCGCCCGTCGGCCGGGTCGGGCTGGCATTCGATCAGGCCGCGTGCGGCCAGGCGGTGCACCAGGCGGGATAGCGCCGGCTGGCTGAGCAGGACGTGCTGGTGCAGCTCGCTGACGCGCACGGGTTCGGGGCACTTGGACAGGGTGTACAGCACGTCGTATTCCCGCATGGACAGGTCCTGCCAGATGCCGTCGGCGGCGAACTGCTTCATCGCCGCGGCGTGGGCCGACAGGAGCGCCTCCCACGCGTCGTTGGCGAGATGCCTGCTGTCACCCATCACAGGTCCGGGTACTCGGCCTGGACGTCGGGGGCGGTGTCGGTGTAGGGGGACGCGCCGGTGACGTTGTCGCCGCGGTTGGCGTTCGGGCGCGGCTGACGCGGAGCCTGGTCGCCGTACTTCGCCCTGACCAGGCTGGCGTGGGTGGGAGCCTGGGGCGTCTCCGGGTCGCGCCTGGCCTCGGTTTCCTGGCGCAGCACCGGCACGACCTGTTCGCCGAGCAGGTCAAGCTGGTCGAGCACGGCCTTCAGGGGCAGGCCGGCGTGGTCCACCAGGAACAGCTGGCGCTGGTAGTCGCCGAAGTGCTCGCGGAAGGTCAGGGTCTTGTCGATGACCTCCTGCGGGCTGCCCACCGACAACGGGGTCAGGTCCATGAAGTCTTCCATCGACGGCCCGTGCCCGTAGACCGGCGCCTCGTTGAAGTAGGGGCGGAACTCCCGCTTGGCGTCCTGGGAGTTCCTGGCGATATACGCCTGCCCGCCCAGGCCGACGATGGCCTGCTTCTCGCTGCCGTGGCCGTAGTGGGCGTAGCGCTGCCGGTAGAACCGGATCAGGCGCATGTAATGCTCCTTGGGCCAGAAGATGTTGTTGGCGAAGAAGCCGTCCCCGTAGTACGCGGCCTGCTCGGCGATCTCCGGGCTGCGGATCGAGCCGTGCCATACGAACGGCGGCACGTCGTCCAGGGGCCGCGGGATCGAGGTGAAGCCCTGCAACGGGGTGCGGTACTTCCCCTCCCAGTCCACGACGTCCTCGCGCCACAGCCGGTGCAGCAGGTTGTAGTTCTCCAGCGCCAGCGGCAGGCCCTGCCGGATGTCCTGGCCGAACCACGGATACACCGGGGCCGTGTTGCCGCGCCCGAGCATCAGGTCCATCCGCCCCTGCGACAGGTGCTGCAGCATCGCGTACTCCTCCGCGATCCGCACCGGGTCGTTCGTGGTGATCAGGGTCGTCGCCGTGGACACGATCAGTTTCTTCGTGGTCGCCGCGATGAAGGCCAGCAGCGTCGTCGGCGCGGACGAGAAGAACGGGGGGTTGTGATGCTCGCCGATCGCGAACACATCCAGGCCCACCTCCTCGGCCTTCTGCGCGATCTGCACGACCGCGTCGATCCGCTCCGCCTCGGTCGGCGTCTCCCCCGACACGGGATCCCGGGTGATGTCGCTGACCGAGAAGATCCCGAACTGCATGGCCTGCCTCCTTGTCTCGCCGCCGCAGCAGCGGGCTGGCCCTCGCGACCAGGCGAGCACGGCCAGATATATGCGTTTGCATGTATCTCAACAGCCGGGCGGCCGTGCTATTCCCGGACGGGACCAGGCGACAGGACCGGGTCGAGCAGGGCGATCGACAGTTCCGGGCTCTCGACGTGGGCGTTGTGCCCGAGGCCGGGGAGCGTGACCGCCGGGGCGCCAAGCCGGGCTAGCTGCCCATCGGTGTTCATCGGGTCGCGCTCGCCGCGGGCCAGGGTCACCGGGGCCTGTGACCGGGCCAGCAACCGCGGCATGTCGGGGGCCCCGACCGCGAAGGCACCCGGGTCCATGGCCAGTCGCCACTGCCCGTCGTTTTCACGCAGTCCGGCGTCCACGGCCGGGTCATCGGCGGGCAGTAGGCCGGCCAGGCCCGAGACCCGCAGGTAGCGGGCGGCGGCCTCGTCACGGGAGGCGTACCAGGCCGGCGGCCGGCCGGCCACGGCCCGGGCCCGGTCCAGGTCCTCACCGGTCCAGGCGACCTTGATCCCCAGGCCGATGACCGCCCGCACCCGCACCGGGAACCTGCCGCCGGCCATGGCCAGGGCGACCACGCCGCCCAGCGAGTGCCCCAGCACTACCACACCGGCATCGGCCCGGACGTTACCGGCGACCGCGGCGGCGAAGCCGTCGAAGGTATACGCATCCAGCGGCGGCGAGCCACCATGGCCGGGCAGGTCCGGAGCCAGCCAGCGCCCCGGCCACCGCCGGGCCAGCCAGGGCCGCCACCCGTCCCAGACGTCGCCGGTCGCGCCGAGGCCGTGCAACAGCACCAGCAGCGGCTCCCCGCTGCCGCCCTGGTGAACCCGCAAGCCAGCCTCCACAGCCGCAGTCTGCCACCGAACTCGCGGAACCAGGGTGCAGCCGATGACGTCAAAGTGGGACGGGGAACGGGGGAAGCCGGCATGACATGGACACGCAGATGGGCGGCCACGGCGCTGGCCGCCGGGGTGGCGATGGTGACGATGTCCGCGCCGGGCCCGGCCCAGGCCGCGTCCGGCTGGCGGATCGAGAAGGTTTTCGGGGGGCCCGGTTCCCTCGACGTGCAGGCGATCGCCGCGAGTGGCGCCGGCAACGCGTGGCTGCTGGGGCTGGTACCCGACCCTGAGCCGGTGTTCGTGACGCAGCGGTGGAACGGCCGCCGCTGGGTGCCCGTCGCGCTGCCCGCGCGGCTGAGGGGGGTCGTCGGGCCGTGGGAGCTGGACTCCGGCATCTACACCACATCACCCAGCGATACCTGGTTCTTCCCGGTCCTGCCCGACCGCATGACCGCGGTGCAGTACGCGCTGCGGTGGAATGGCTCGGCGTGGACCATGTCCAAGGTCGCCGCCGGGCCTGACACGGTTCTGGACGCGGCGGTCTTCGGCCCCAGGGACGTGTGGGCCTTCGGCGAGGCCGGCTCGGCCGGGCCCGCGGTGGTGCGGCACTGGAACGGCACGGCCTGGCGGACCGTCCCGGTGCCGGTGGGCATGCCGGTCACCGTCGACGGCGTCGCTCCCGATGACATCTGGGCCCTCGGCGTGTCGCAGGCCACCATCCACCGCGCTCACCAGTCGATCGTCGCGATGCACTGGAACGGCGCGGCCTGGTCGGCGCCGCCCCTGCCCGCCTTCCCCGCGGTCAAGGCCGGCTACCCCTGGGTCGCCACCGCGATCACGGCGGCGGGGCCGCGTGACGCGTGGGTGGCGGAGACCCCGGCGGTCAACCAGCAGACCGGGTTCAGCCCGGCCGGCCTGATCTTGCTGCACTGGAACGGTTCCACCTGGCGCACGGTCGTCAAGAACCGCGGGCTGCGTGGCGTCACCGGGCTCACCCGAGACGGCCACGGCGGCTTCTGGCTCACCGCCACCGACCCGGTCCACCCCGAGGCGGGCGACATCATCGACTACCGCGACGGGACCTTCACGAGCCAGCCCGCCCCGGCCCGGCCGGGCGACACCGGCTCGGCCAGCGGCATCGTCGCCGTTCCCGGCACCGGCTCCTACTGGGCGACGGGGACGTTGACCGCGATCAAGGGCGGCACCTCAGAGGCCGACATCCTCCGCTACACCCGGTAGGCGCCCGCGCAGCCCGGCGAGACCGAAGACCCGCTCGGCGTTGCCGTGCAGGAACAGGCCGGCGGACTCGTCGCCAAGCTCAAGGCTGGCGAGGTCGGCCAGGCAGTCGGCGGCCGGCCAGGCCGGATGATTCGAGCCGAACAGCACCTTGCGCCGACCGTGGCCGCGCAGGTAGTCCACCAGCTCGCGGGGGTACCGGCTGCTCTTGTAGGCCGAGGTGTCGATGTAGACATTCGGGTACTTGGTGGCCAGCGAGATCATTTCCGCGGTCCACGGGTAGCCAATATGGCCGCCCACGATCACCAGTTCCGGGAACTCCAGGGCCACGGTGTCCAGGTAGGGAATGGGCCGGCCCGGCTCCGACGGGCACAGCGGCCCGGTGTGGCCAACCTGCAGGCAGAACGGAACGCCGAGCTCGACGCACTCGGCGTACAGCGGGTAGTAGCGCCGGTCGCTCGGCGGCAGGTTCCACAGCCACGGCACCACGCGCAGCGCCCGGAACCCTAGGTCCCGCACGCAGCGGCGCAGTTCCCGCACGGCCGCCATCGGGCGGGCCAGATCCACCGCGGCCACGCCGGCGAACCGGTCTGGATAGCGGGTCACCATCTCGGCGACCGTGTCGTTGGGAATCAGCGGCCCCCGCGGGCCCCACCAGGCGCACAGCATGCCGACCTGCACGCCCGCAGCGTCCATCGCCGCCAGCGTCGCCTCTACCGGGGTCTTGCCCCCGGCCATCTGCCCGCGGCTCCAGCGGCGCAGCGACGCGAACATCGGGTCGTCGAGGAATTCCGCGGACGGGTGCTGCATCCACGCGTCGATGATCCCCGCCCGGGCCTCCGCGTGAGGCCCGGGCATCACGACGCCCGCCGGGCGTCGGGCCGTCCTGCGGCCCGGCGCGCATCACCCTGGTCCAGGCCCGGCGCCGGGCGGAGCCTGCTGCCCGCCCTGGCGGCGTAGCAGCAGGACACCACGACCGCCAGCGGCCACAGCGCCTGCGCGGCCCCGAAGACGCGCTCGGCCAGGCCGGCCTGCCCGCCGCCGGTGATCAGCTCGGCCGCGAACCAGGCCAGCAGGACCAGCAGTACCGCGACGACCCCGGCCGACACCGCCGGCCGCAGGCCCCACGGCACTGACGTCCCGCGCCGCCAGGCCCCCGCAGGCCAGGCCACCAGCGCGAGGCACCCGGCCGCCCCCCAGATCATGTGCGGCACCGGGAGCGTGGTCCCGGGACGCAACGGATACGCCGCCACCAGCAGGCCCGTCACGGCCGCGGCGATCAGCAACAGCCGCCCCGGCAGGCGGGCGGGCCGCAGCCCCAGCCCGGTGACGAAGTAACAGGCGGCCACTACCACGAAGGTCAGCGTCATCACCCACCGGTCGGCAGCCCCCGGCGCCGCGAGCGCGCTGACGGTATCGGTCATGGGATCGAAGGAGCGCTGCAGCCCCGCGGCGACCGTCCATCCCGCGACCATCAGCACCGGGGCCGCGGCCGACGACACCACGCCCCACCACGGCACACCGCGCACGGTCACGACCGTAATCGTAGGCGGAGCACAGTGCCAGTACCCCGGGCGGCTCGCCTGCCTAGACGCTGATCGATGCCTTGGCCAGAACGCCGCCGTCGCAGACGAGGTGGGAGCCGGTGACGTAGCTGGACTCGGGGGACAGGAGCCAGAGCGCCGCCCGGGCTGGCTCGTCAGGATCGGCCAGCCGGCCGAGGGGAACCTCGGCCTGCAGGGCGGCCAGCATGGCTGGCCGGTCGGCCTCGCTGACGTTTGCCCACATGAGCGGGGTTTCGGTCGGGCCGGGAACCAGGGCGTTGACCCGGATGCCGTATCGGGCGTAATCAACGGCCAGGCTGCGGACCAGGGCGGAGATTCCTCCCTTGGAGGCGCTGTAGGCGCTGGCGGCCCCGGCGGCGAACCCGACGAAGGCGGCCGGTGATGAGCAGCACACCACCGAGCCGCCGTGCCCGGAGGCCAGCATGGCCCGGATAACCGCGCGGCACGACAGGAACGTCCCGGTGAGATTGGTGGCGATGACCTGCTGCCAGCTATCGAGTCGCAGCTCGTGGGCGAACCCGCCGATGTCGAGGCCGGCGGCCGCGAAGAGCCCGGTGGGCGAGCCAAGATCTGCTTCGAGCACGGCCAGCGCCTCGGCCACCTGGCGCTCGGCCGTGACGTCGCAGCCGAGCCCCGCCGCCGCCGCGGCGCCTCGCCCGAGCGCGTCCGCCGCGGCCGCCCGGGAGGCTCCCGCGTCGCGGTCCAGGATCCCGATGCGGGCCCCCCGCTCGGCCGCCAGCAGCGCGACCGCGCGCCCGATCCCGGATCCGCCTCCGGTCACGATGATGACCTGATCTCGGTTGGCCGTCACCGGATCATCCTGCCGCGTCCAGGCCAAAGGGCCTGAAGCTCTCGAAGCTTGGCTCGGTCCGGGGCTTGGGCAGGCGGAAGGCGCGCAGCCGCGTCGGCCGCGCGATGGGTTCCGGCTCCCATCCCGTGTTTACCTCGAAGTACCTGGCGGCTGTGGCCACTGAGGGGTAGCCGCAATCATCGAGGATCACCAGCCCTCCCGGGCGCACCAGCTCGCGCAGGTAGAACAAGTCGACAAACACATTGTGAAAGACGTGGCTCCCGTCGACGAACGCGGCGTCGGCGGCGAAGCCCTCGCCCAGGAGACGGGGCAGGGCGATCTGTGACCGCTCCGGCACCAGGCGGCAGAGGCCGGCCAGCCCGGCTTCGGTGATCGCAGCCCATCCGCAGCCGTGGAAGTGCTTCTGGTAGGGGTCGAGAATCACGTGGCGGGCTTCGTCCGGCCCGGCCGTGACCAGCGCCTCGGCGATGGCGAGCGCGGAACTTCCGTAGGCGAGCCCGATCTCGATCACCGTGTCCGGCCGCTCGGCCAGCAGAAGGTCGCGCAGGACATCGCCGTCGGAGACGGGTACCGAGACGCGCTCGAAATCACCGCCGGAGCGGACGCGGGGCGGGCCGTCAGCCGCCAGCCTGCGGCGCGCCGCCCGGATCCTGCCCGCGAGGTCTTGCTCGCTCTCCGTCCGCCGGGCACCGCTCCGCGCTGCCCGGGCTTCCCGGGGGTTGCCTGGCCCCACGTGACACCTCCCTCATCCACGCATTACCGCACTCGGGCCGGCCTGAGCAACCCGGCGACAGGCTGGGATGATGAGTGCGTGCTGCCTAGCCCGGCCAGTGCGGGCCGTCAGAGCGCGGCGACCGTATCCGCGGTAGCTTCTCCGCTGCGGACCGCGCCCTCCATGTAGCCGTTCCACCGGGGGGAATACTCGGAACCGGCCCAGTGGACGCGCTCGGCCGGGGCGCGCCAGGCCTCCCCGTAGGACGTCCAGGTTCCCGGCGCGAAGTGCGCGCCGTAGCAGCCGCGGGTGAACTCCTCGGCCATCCAGTCGCGCTCGAGGTACTGCTCGGGCCGGCCGGCGGTGTGGCCGAAGTAGCGGGTGAAGCAGCCGATCACGGCTTGCTGACGTTCAGCTTGGCTGCGGCGCGCCCACGTGCGCGCATCCTTGCCCTCCAGGAAGCCCATCAAGACGCCGGGTCTGCCGGACGGCGGTGAGATGTCGAAGGTCACCTTCACCGGGCCGGTATCCGAGGCGGCCTGCCCGTTGAGCCCGTCCTGGCGCCAGAACGGCTCCGGGTAGACCGCGAACGCCTTGATGACCGAGCCGGCCGGCATGCGCTGGGCGAGCTGATCGCGCCAGGATGGCAGCGGCGGGTCGTACTCCAGCCGGCCGGCCAGCGTCGGCGGCAGCGTCACGACGGCCGCGTCCCCGCGGTACTGCGAGCCGTCGCGGGCGATGACGCGCACCCCGTGGCTGTCCTGCTCGATCCGGCGCACCGGGCGTCCCAGGATCACCCGCTCGCCGAGCGCGGCGGCCATCGTCTCGGCGACGCGGACCGATCCGCCGGTGACACGGTCCTGCTGAGCTCCCCGGTCGACCGCGAGGAGCGTTTCCAGGTCGGCATTGGAGTGCGTGTAGAACAGCGCGTGCAGCAGCGAGACATCGCTCGCCTCGGCGGCCCACACCGCCTCGCAGGCGAGGTGGAAGTAAGCGCGCCCCGCCCTGGTGCGCAGGTTGCGGCGGATCCAGCTCTCCCACGTCTGCCCGTCCAGCACCTCGGCGCCGGGCGTGAGCCACGGCCGTTCCAGGTCGGTCCGTGCGGCCAGGCGGCCGAAGCGCGCCAGGCCCTGGGCGAGGTCGGCGAGCGCGAACGGCGAGATGCCCGGGACGGCCCCCTTGTTCGGCTTCATCGTGGACCGCTTGCCCTGCAGGTTCAGCAGCAGCTTTCCCTCGTCGTTCCAGGTGCGGAACGTCGCCAGCCCCAGCTTGTCTACCAGTTCGTACATGCGGGTGTGGCCCTGGCCGATGAACTGGCCGCCGAGCTCGAGCGGCGTGCCGTCGTCCAGCACGAGCCCCTCGGTGCGCCCGCCGACGCGCTCACGGGCCTCGACCACGGTTACTTCGTGCCCGCGCGCGACAAGCCGCCGGGCGGCGGCCAGCCCGGCCAGCCCGGCGCCGACTACGACGACGTTGCTCATCCGCTCTCCCCTGTCTTACCGCGCCACGATACTCACGGCCCGGTGCGCTGACGGCCCGGACGACGTTGCCTCAGTTAGTTAACTCACTTGACGGCAGGCCTGCCTGGGGCTGAGGATTGAGTTAGTCAACTAACTTAATTGCAAGGAGTCCCCTGGGATGGAATCAGTCCAACAGCAGGCCCGGCCGGCCACCGGATCGCGGCTGGCTCTCCGGTCGAGGCTCGGCGCGATCACCCTGGTGCTGCTGTGCGCCGTGCAGTTCCTCGACATCGCCGACTCGGCGATCGTCAACGTCGCGCTGCCGTCGATCCAGCACA
>Ga0318525_10000628_pt1 | contig 11519 bp, 5 predicted proteins | sample GRESIP052b4f23_FD_203482 | JGI IMG/M metagenome (GOLD analysis project Ga0318525, IMG submission 203482) | Tropical soil microbial communities from Luquillo Experimental Forest, Puerto Rico - GRE.SIPMG.052b4f23 | ecosystem: Environmental > Terrestrial > Soil > Tropical forest > Bulk soil...
CGTCACGGAGCAGACCGACCAGGTCTGGCACGTGTACCTGCCCGAGGCCCGGCCCGGGCAGCGGTACGGTTACCGGGTCGACGGGCCCCGCAAGCCCGACGCGGGGCACCGCTTCAATCCCCAGAAGCTCCTCCTCGATCCCTACGCGCGGGCCCTCGACGGCACGCTCCAGTGGAGCGACGCGCTCTTCGGGTATGTGGTCGGGCATCCCGACGCCGACCTGAGCCTGGACGAGCGGGACAGCGCCCCCGGCATGCCCAAGGGCGTCGTGATCGACCCCGCCTTCACCTGGGGCGGGGATCGTCCGCCCCGGACCCCCTGGAGCGAGACCGTGATCTACGAGGTCCACGTCAAGGGGCTCACCGCCCGCCACCCCGACGTGCCGGTCGGCTTGCGGGGCACGTTCGCCGGCCTCTGCCAGCCGGCCGTCATCGAGCACTTCCGCGCGCTCGGGATCACCGCCGTGGAGCTGATGCCCGTCCACCAGGCGGTGTCGGACAAGGCGCTCGTGGACCGCGGACTCGTGAACTACTGGGGCTACAATTCGCTGGCGTTCTTCGCGCCGGACGCGCGCTACGCGGCCACCGGGCAACTCGGTCAGCAGGTTGGCGAGTTCAAGACCATGGTCAAGACCCTGCATGAGGCGGGCATCGAGGTGATCCTCGATGTGGTGTACAACCACACGGGCGAGGGCAATCACCTCGGCCCGACGCTGGCCTTTCGAGGGATCGACAACGCCGCCTACTACCGGCTCAGGCCTGACCAGCCCCGGTACTACGTGGACTACACCGGCTGCGGCAACACCCTCGACCTGACCCACCCTCGCGTCCTCCAGCTCATCATGGACAGCCTGCGCTACTGGGTTCTCGACATGCACCTGGACGGCTTCCGCTTCGACCTCGCCGCGACCCTCGCCCGGGAGCTCCACGACGTCGACCGGCTGGGCGCTTTCTTCGACGTGATCCACCAGGACCCGGTGGTCTCCCAGGTGAAGCTGATCGCCGAGCCATGGGACCTCGGGCCTGGCGGTTACCAGGTCGGCAACTTTCCAGTGCTGTGGGCGGAGTGGAACGGGCAGTACCGTGACACGGTCCGTCGCTTCTGGCGGGGCGACGAGGGCCAGGCCGGCGCCCTCGGCTACCGGCTCACGGGCAGCAGCGACCTCTACGGCCGAAGCGGACGCCGGCCGTACGCCAGCATCAACTTCGTGACCTGCCACGACGGCTTCACGCTCCAGGACCTCGTGAGCTACGAGCGCAAGCACAACGAGGCCAACGGTGAGGAGAACCGCGACGGCACGGACGACAACCTCTCCTGGAACGGGGGCGCCGAGGGTCCGACCGACGACCCGGCGATCCTCGCGCTCCGCGACCGTCAGATGCGCAACTTCCTGGCCACGCTCCTGCTCTCCCAAGGGGTTCCCATGCTGTGCGCGGGCGACGAGATCGCACGCACCCAGCACGGCAACAACAACGCCTACTGCCAGGACGGCCCGACCACGTGGCTCGACTGGCGCCTCGACGGACGCCGCCACGCGCTGGCCGCCTTCACGCGGGCCCTCCTCGGCTTGCGGCGCCGTCATCCCGTGCTCCGCCGGCGCCACTTCTTCCAAGGGCGCCCGATCCGCGGGTCCGAGGTCAAGGATCTGGCCTGGTTCCGACCCGATGGTCGGGAGCTGACCGACGACGACTGGGCGAACCCGCACACCCGCTGCCTCGGCCTCCGGCTCTCCGGAGACGCCATGGACGAAGTCGACGCCAACGGCCGTCCGGTCACGGATGACACCGTCCTCATCATCCTGAACGCTCACCACGAGCCGATCCCCTTCGTCCTTCCCGCCCACCGTCGCGGGCTCCGCTGGGAGCCCGTCCTGGACACGCAGGCCGTCGAGGGCCGGCCCCGACAAGGGCCGCGGCGGGGCGGCGAGCGCTACGATCTGCAGGGACGCGCTCTGGCTTGTCTCCTGTTGCGCCACCGGAAGAAGGGCCGCAACGGACCCCCGGGCCGCCGGTCCCCGGTCCCGGCCGAGGGGTGAGCCGGGAGGAGGGAGTCGTGCCCGAGCCCACGCGCATCCTCGTGGTCGACGACGACGCCGACATGCGGGCCCTTCTGGTCGACGAGCTCCGGCAGGAGGGGTACGAGGTGACGGAGGCCTCGGACGGAGCCGAAGCCGTGCTGGCCTGCCGCGGCCAGACGTTCGACGTGATCCTGATGGACAAGAACATGCCGGGCCCGAGCGGGCTGGATCTCATCCCCGGCTTCCGCCGGGCCAGCCCCGCCTCGCGCATCCTCATGATGACGGCCTTCGGCGACGTGTCGTCGTACGTGGAGGCCGCCGAGCGGGGCGCCTCCGACTATCTCTTCAAACCGTTCCGCATGGACGAGATGAAGCTGGCCATCCGGAGGGCGCTCGGCCTCGAGTCGGCCGCTCCCGGCTGACCTTCGAGCCGGTCTCGATGACCCACCTCACCACCCGGTTGGTGATCCTCCTGGCGGCTCTCTTGATGGCCGTCACCGGGGCCTACGACTACCACCACCTCGTCCAGGAGCGCGATCGCGCGATCACCCAGGCCGGAGAGGACGTCCGCGTCTTCGCGGAGACGCTGGCGGTGGCGATTCGCAAGAACGTGCGCCGGAGCGGGACCACGACCGAGCTGCAGGGGCTGCTGGACGGCATCCTGGCCCGACCGGGCCTGATGCTGGTGGCGGTCTTCGATCCGGGTGGTCGGGTCGTGGTCTCGACGGCCGTGCCCGACGTCCGGCCACCCGCCGTCGACGCCGCGATCGACACCGCGCTCCGGCGACGAGAGCCCGCGTCCTTCACGCTCCCCACCGGCAGCCCCCAGCTGCGCGTCATCCGGCCGTTCCGGTGGCTGGACGACCGCACCGCCGCCGTGGAGGTGCGACAGAGCCTGGCCGACATCGAGCAGGACTTCACCCGGTCGCGGAAGGACGTCATCGTCTCCCGGCTCGTCGTGCTCCTGCTCTTCGTCGTCTCGATCGTCGCCGTGACCAGATGGAGCATCGCGCGGCCGGTGCGGGCGCTGATCCGGGGGGCGCGCGCCATCGCCGAGGGTGACCTCAGCCAGCGGATCGACGTGACCCGCTCGGACGAGGTGGGCGAGCTGGCCCGGGAGTTCAGCCGGATGGCCGCGAGCCTCTCCACCGCGCGCCAGGCGCTCCTCGCCGAGTCCGAAGCCCGCCTTGGCCTCGAGCGCGAGGTCCATCAGGCCCAGAGGCTGGCCGCGGTGGGGATGCTGGCCGCCGAGGTCGCCCACGAGATCGGCACGCCCCTCAACGTGATCTCCGGCCGTGCCGAGATCCTCGATCGCATCCTGGCGGCCGACCTCCCCGGTCGACGTCACCTCGACGTGATCCTGCGCCAGACGGAGCGCATCACCGCGATCATCCGGGCGCTCCTCGACTACACGCGTCCCCGGCGGCCCGCTCGCCGCCCCGAAGCGGTCGTGCCGCTCCTGGCCCGGGTGGCCGACGTGCTCGCGGGGCGAGACCGGGCCAAGGGCGTTCGGCTACGACTGGATCTGCCGTGGGATCTCCCCTTCGTCCTCGGCGACGCCGAGCAGCTCCAGCAGCTCTTCCTCAACCTCCTGACGAACGCCTTCGACGCCTCCCCCGCCGGCGCCGAGGTGCGCGTGAGCGCGGGGCCCACCCCGGTGCTCCCGGAGGAGGGCCGGGTCGGCATCGTCCGCGGCAAGGCCGACGAGCCGAGCCTGCCCATCCACATCGTCGACACTGGGCCGGGCATGGACGCCGAGCGGCTGGCCCACGTCTTCGAGCCGTTCTTCTCGACGAAGAAGCTGGGTCGCGGGACGGGGCTCGGTCTGCCCATCGTGGAGGAGATCGTCCGCGCCCACGGCGGCTCGGTGGAGATGCTGAGCATCCCCGGGCACGGGACCGAGGTCATCGTCCGGCTGCCTCTCGCCCTGGGCGAGGAAGCCCCGTCGGCGGCGCGCGGGGTCGCCGCGCAGGAAGTCCGTGGCCGCTGAGCCGTCCCCGGCCCGCGCCGGTGCCGTCGCGCTGGCGCCCCGCGTGCCGGGGGCCACCTATCGGCTGCAGCTCCACCAGGGCTTCACCTTCGACGACGCCCGGCGGCTCGTCCCCTACCTCGACGCCCTCGGCGTCACCGACCTCTACGCCTCGCCCTACCTCAGGGCCCGGCCGGGCAGCTCCCACGGCTACGACATCGTGGACCACAGCGCCCTCAACCCGGAGATCGGCACCGAGGCGGATCACGCGGCGCTCTGCGCCGCGCTCGAGGCTCGCGGGATGGGGCAGATCCTGGACGTCGTCCCGAACCACATGGGGATCAGCCACGGCCAGAACCGCTGGTGGCGCGACGTGCTCGAGAACGGGCCCGGCGCGGCCTATGCAGATTTCTTCGATATCGACTGGGACCCCGTGAAGCGCGAGCTCGCGAACCGCGTCCTCCTCCCCATCCTGGCCGACCAGTACGGGCAGGTGCTCGAGAGCGGAGAGCTGGTCCTGACCCTGGAGGGCGGCGGGTTCCAGGTCCGCTACCACGACCTGGTGCTGCCCATCTCACCCGAGTCGGCCACCGACATCCTCGCGTACCGCCTGGACGCCCTGGCGGGGACCCTGGCTGAGGGTCACCCCGACCTGCTCGAGTACCAGAGCATCCTGACCGGCCTTCGCAATCTCCCCGCCCGCACCGAGACCGCGCCCGAGCGTGTGGCCGAACGGACCCGCGAGGCGGAGGTGCTACGTCGCCGCCTCGCCCGACTCCTGGAGGAGAGCGAGCCGGTCCGGCTCTCGGTCGAGGAGACGGTCCGGGTCCTGAACGGCAAGCGCGGCGACCCGCGCAGCTTCGATCTCCTCGATCGGCTCCTCGACCGACAGGTGTACCGACTCGCGTACTGGCGCGTGGCCGCCGACGAGGTCAACTATCGCCGCTTCTTCGACATCAACGAGCTGGCGGCCCTCCGGATGGAGCGCCCGGCCGTCTTCCGGGAGACGCACCGGCTGATCCTCCGCTTCGTGGAAGAGGGCAAGGTCACCGGGCTCCGCGTCGACCATCCCGACGGACTGCATGACCCCGCCCGATACTTTCTCGCCCTCCAGCAGGCTCGCCTCGAACAGCTCTCCGCGGTTGGAGGCTCGAGCCCCGCCTTCGAAGGCGGCCCCGACCGGGAGCGGACCGGGGTCGAGGGAACCCTCGTCGCCTCCCCCGCCGGGGACGTTCCGGCGGCCGCCGGTGTGTGGCCCCTCTACGTGCTCGCCGAGAAGGTGCTCGGCCGCGGGGAGCGCATGCCCACCCGCTGGGCGATCCACGGGACCACGGGCTATGAGTTCCTCGCCACGGTAGGGGGGCTCTTCGTCGATCCCGCGGGGGCCCGGCCCCTCACCGCCACCTATCGCGCCTTCACCGGCCTCCGGACGCTCTACCCGGACGTGGTCTACGCGTCCAAGCAGCTCATCCTGGACGTCGCCCTCTCCAGCGAGCTGGCCGTGCTCGGCCGGGCGCTCGCCCGGCTGGCCGAGCGGCAGCGCCACTCGCGGGACTTCACCCTGCGGGGGCTGATCCACGCCCTCCGGGAGGTCATCGCCTGCTTCCCCCTCTACCGGACCTACATCGACGGCACCGAGACGACCGTGGAGCTCCAGGACAGGGCCTGTGTCGAAGTTGCGGTAGCGTTCGCGAAGCGCCGGAACCCCGCCACCAGCGCCTCCATCTTCGACTTCGTGAAGAACGTCCTGCTCCTGCGCGACCCGGATTCTGCCGACGAGCCGTACCGGCAGGAGCAGCGGGCCTTCGTCCGGAAGTTCCAGCAGGTCACGGCCCCCGTGACGGCCAAGGGTCTCGAGGACACGGCCTTCTACCGGTACAATCGACTCGTCAGCCTCAACGAGGTCGGGAGCGACCCGGACCGGTTCGGCGTGTCGGTGGAGGAGTTCCATCAAGCGTGTGCGACCCGCCAGGCCCGCTGGGCCGCCGGGCTCTCGGCGACGTCGACGCACGACACCAAGCGGAGCGAGGACGTGCGCGCCCGGATCAGCGTCCTGTCCGAGCTCCCGACGGCCTGGCGGTCGGCGGTGGGCCGCTGGCATCGCCTCAACCAGCGACACCTGACCGTGGTCGACGGGCACGCGGCGCCGGACCGAAACGACGAGTACCTGCTCTACCAGACCCTCGTCGGGACCTGGCCGCTCGGCCCGACGCCCGAGGGCGCGCTGGCCGGCTTCGCCGACCGCATCCAGGCCTACCTGACCAAGGCCACCCGCGAGGCCAAGGTCCACACGAGCTGGGTGAGCCCGAACGCGGAGTACGACGCGGCGATCCGTACCTTCGTCGCCCGGCTTCTCGAGCCAGCGCCCGGCAACCGCTTCCTGCTCGACTTCGCCGCGTTCCATGAGCCGATCGCCCGGCTCGGGATGCTCGGGAGCCTGGCCCAGACCCTCCTCAAGATCTGCGCTCCCGGCGTGCCGGATTTCTACCAGGGGACGGAGCTCTGGAACCTCTGTCTGGTCGACCCCGACAACCGGGGGCCGGTGGACTTCGAAGTTCGCGCGCGGATCCTCGCTGAGCTTTCCTCGCGCCTCGCCGGGGAGGAGCGGGTCGCCCTGGCCAAGGACCTGCTGACCCGGTGGCGGGACGGCCACATGAAGCTCTACCTGATCCACCAGGCCCTCCAGTACCGCCGGCGGCGCCTCGCCCTCTTCCGGGAGGGGGAGTATGTCCCCCTGGCGGTCGCCGGCTCGCGGGACGAGCACGTCTGCGCGTTCGCCCGCCGGCGCGACACTGAGGCGGCCCTGGTGGTGGTCCCCCGACTCTGCGCGAGGCTGACCGAGGGCGGCCGCGGCCTTCCCCTGGGAGATGCCGTCTGGTCCGATACCGTCCTGGCCCTCGAGGGCCATTTCGAGGCCACCACCTATCGCGAACTGTTCACCGGGGCCAGCGTCGAGTCGGTCCCGATGGAGGGAGGCGGGCGCGGCCTCCGGCTCGGCGCCCTCCTCGCCGACTTCCCGGTCGCGCTCCTCGAGCCGAGCGCCGGGAGCCGTAGCTGATGGCGCTCCTGGGCGCCAGCCCGCTCCTCCGGGGCACCGTCCACGCCGTGTGGATCGCCGACGTGCGACCCGAGCTCGACGGCGGCCGCTTTCCGGTCAAGCGGGTGGTGGGGGACGCCTTCGAGGTCTCGGCGGACATCCTCTGCGAAGGGCACGGCGCCCTCGCGGCGGTCCTCCTCTGGCGCTCGGTCAAGGATACGGGCTGGCAGGAGGTCCCGATGACGCACGTCGGGAACGATCGCTGGCTCGCCCGCTTCTCGCTCGAGGAGAACACCCGGTACGTCTACACCATCGAAGCGTGGCCCGACGCCTACCGATCGTGGGCCGCCGACCTCGCGAAGCGCCGCGACGCCGGCATGGATACGGCGAGCGAGCTGGAGGAAGGCGCGGCTCTGTTGCGGGCCTCTAGACCGCGCGTGCTCGGCGCCGACGGCGAGCACCTGGACGCGCGGCTCGAGGCGTTCCGGCGGGGGGCGTCGCCCGAGGAGCGCACGCGTCTGCTCCTGGACGGCGAGGTGGCCGCGCTCGTGGATCGCTACCCCGACCGGAGCGCGGCCACTCGCTACCCGCGGGAGCTCGAGGTGGTGGTGGACCGTCCGCTGGCGCAGTGCGCGGCCTGGTACGAGCTCTTCCCGCGCTCCCAGGGGAAGCTCCCGGGCCGCCACGGCACCTTCCGAGACGTGATCGAGCGGCTGCCCGACATCGCGGCCATGGGCTTCGACGTGCTCTACCTCACCCCGATCCATCCGGTGGGCCGCACCGCCCGCAAGGGACGGAATAACGCGATCGACGCGGGCCCCGACGACCCCGGCTCACCCTGGGCCATCGGCAACGAGCGCGGCGGTCACAAGGACGTCGAGCCGGCCCTCGGCACCCTCGATGACTTCCGGGCGCTCGCCCGAGCCGCCCGCGGTCACGGGATCGAGATCGCCCTCGACTACGCGCTCCAGTGCTCACCCGATCACCCATACGTGAGGGCGCACCCCGAGTGGTTTCACCGGCGGCCGGACGGCACCATCAAGTACGCGGAGAATCCGCCGAAGCAATACCAGGACATCTACCCTCTCAACTTCTACTGCCGAGACCGCGAAGCCCTGTGGGAGGAGCTCCGGACCATCCTGCTCTTCTGGATCGGCGAGGGCGTCCGCATCTTCCGGGTCGACAACCCCCACACCAAGCCGCTTCCCTTCTGGGCGTGGGTGATCCGCGAGGTGCAGGCCGTCCATCCCGACGTGATCTTTCTCGCCGAGGCGTTCACGCGCCCCAAGCTGATGCAGGCGCTGGCCAAGGTGGGCTTCACGCAGTCCTACACCTACTTCACCTGGCGGAACTTCAAGGACGAGCTGACCGCCTATCTGCAGGAGCTGACCCAGAGTGAGCTGGCGGAGTACTTCCGGGGAAACTTCTTCACGAACACGCCCGACATCCTCCCACCGGTGCTCCAGCACGGAGGCCCGCCGGCCTTCCGCATGCGCCTGGTCCTGGCGGCGACGCTCTCCCCCCTGTACGGGATCTACAGCGGATACGAGCTGTGCGAGCGCGTCGCCGTGCCCGGCACCGAGGAGTACCTCGACTCCGAGAAGTACGAGATCAAGGTCCGCGACTGGGACCGCCCGGGTAACATCAGGGCCAGCGTGAGCCGCCTGAACCGAATCCGGCGCGCCCACCCGGCTCTGGCCCAGTCTCGCCATCTCACCTTCCACCCGGCCGACGACGACAGCGTGCTCTTCTACGAGAAGCGGAGCGCGGACGGCAGCGACGTCGTGTGGGTGGCGGTGAACCTGGACCCCTTCGCGTCGCACGAAGCCTCGCTGCGCCTCCCGCTCGGCGGCCTCGGCCTGCCCGACGACGGCTGGGTGCAGGTCCACGAGCTCCTCACCGACCGCCGCGAGCTCTGGCGTGGCCCCGTCCGCCGCGTCCGTTTTGACCCGGCCGAGGAGCCGGCGGCCGTCTACCACGTGACGCCCCGCGGCCGCGCCTCCTACGCCGATCCCTCTCACTGACGGACACCGACGAGCGCGCCGGCGTGGGGACCCCCGTGGACGATCTCTGGTACAAGGACGCCATCTTCTACGAGCTCCACGTCAAGGCCTTCCAGGACGGCAACGGCGACGGGATCGGAGACTTCCCGGGCCTGACCAGCCGGCTCGACTACATCCAGGAGCTTGGGGTGAACTGCGTCTGGCTCCTGCCGTTCTTCCCCTCACCCCTCCGTGACGACGGCTACGACATCGCGGACTTCGAGAGCGTAGCGCCCTTCTACGGCACGCTGGCCGACTTCGAGGGCTTCCTCCGAGCCGCGCACGAGCGCGGGATCCGGGTGATCGCCGACCTGGTGGTGAACCACACGTCGGACCAGCATCCCTGGTTCCAGGAGGCGCGCCAGGATGCCACCTCGCCCCGACGGGGGTACTACGTCTGGAACGCCGACGACCGGAAGTACCGGGGCGCCCGGATCATCTTCGTCGACACCGAGAAGTCCAACTGGACCTGGGACCCGCAGGCCCAGGCCTACTACTGGCACCGGTTCTTCAGCCATCAACCCGACCTCAACTACGACAACCCCGAGGTCCAGGCGGTCATGCTCCGGACCCTGCGCTTCTGGCTCGACCGGGGCCTGGACGGCTTTCGCTGCGACGCCGTGCCGTACCTGTTCGAACGGGAGGGCACGAACTGCGAGAACCTGCCCGAGACCCACGCGTTCCTGAAGCGCATGCGGGCCACCATCGATCGCGAGTACCACGGCCGGATCCTCCTCGCGGAAGCCAACCAGTGGCCCAAGGACGTCCGCGCCTACTTCGGCGATGGCGACGAGTTCCACATGGCCTTCCACTTCCCCCTCATGCCACGCCTGTTCCTGGCCGTGCAGAGCGGCGACCGTCGTCCCATCACGGACATCTTCCGCCACACGCCCGCCATCCCCGACGCCTGCCAGTGGTGCCTGTTCCTGCGCAACCACGACGAGCTCACACTGGAGATGTGCACCGATCCCGAGCGCGACTACATGTACTACGCCTACGCGCGGGACCCGCTCATGAAGCTGAACATCGGCATCCGCCGGCGCCTGGCCCCGCTCCTCGACAACGACCGCCGGAAGCTCGAGCTCATGAACGGGCTACTGTTCTCCCTGCCCGGCACGCCGATCATCTACTACGGCGACGAGATCGGCATGGGCGACAACATCCGCCTGGGTGACCGACACGGGGTGCGCACCCCGATGCAGTGGTCCGCCGCCGAGAACGCCGGCTTCTCGCAGGCCGACAGCGCGCGGCTCTACAGCCAGGTCATCGACGACCCCGTCTACGGCTACCAGGCCGTGAACGTCGAGGCGCAGCTCCGGTCGCCGGGGTCCCTCCTCCACTGGATGCGCCGTCTCACCCTGGCTCGCGGGGGCACCCGGGCCTTCGGGCGCGGGACCCTGTCGTTCCTGAACCCGAGCAACACCGCGGTCGTCGCCTACCTGCGAGAGGGCGCCGGGGAGACGCTCCTCGTGGTCGCCAACCTCGCCGCCTCCGCCCAGCCGGTGATGCTCGAGCTCCAGCGGTTCCGCGGGGCCGTCCCCGTGGAGCTCCAGGGTCGAGTCCGGTTCCCTCCCATCGAGGCGCGCCCCTACCCGTTGAGCCTGGGCCCCTACGGGTTCTACTGGTTCCGGCTGGAGTCCGGGCTCCCCGTTCGCGAGACGCCCTATGGCATCGAAGGGACGGTCATCTAGCGTGTCGTGGGCGCTCACGACCACCCTCGACAGCGTGGCCGCCGCCCTCCCGACCTACCTGCCGCGCCAGCGCTGGTTCGGCGAAAAGACGCGAGCGGTCCGCGCCGCCAGCCCCGTCGATCACGTCGAGATCCCGGGGACGCAGGGAGCGCTCGCCATCTTCCGGGTGGAGCTGGTCGGGAGCGCTCCCGAGTCCTACCTCGTCCCGCTCTCGCTCGATCGCCCGCGACGGGATGCTCCCGTCGCCGACGCGCTCGACGACCCCATCTTCTGTGGCGCGCTCGTCGAGCACATCCGCGCCGGCGCCACCCTGTCGGGCCAGACCGGTCGCTTCCGGTTCGTCCCGACCCCGGTCCTGGCCGAGCTGCTGCCCGAGCCTCCCCGCGAGGCGACTCGAATCGGGGCCGAGCAGAGTAACAGCTCCGTCATCGTCGGCGGGCGCACGATCCTGAAGGTCTTCCGGCGCCTCGAGGCTGGACCGAACCCCGAGCTCGAGCTCGCCGATTTCCTGACCGCGCGGACCAGTTTCCGCAACGCTCCTCGGCTGGCCGGGTCCATCGTCTACGAAGCCGTGTCCACGGCGCCCACCGTCCTGGCGACCCTCCACGAGCTGGTGCCGAACGCCAGCGACGCGTGGGCGACGGTGCTCGATCGCCTCCACGACTACTACACGGCGGCGATCGGCGAGGACCACACCGCCGCCGATCCGGCCTTCGCCCAGACCCTGGCGGCGGCCGACGCCAAGGATGCGGCGCGACTCGGC
>Ga0318525_10000638_pt1 | contig 11414 bp, 12 predicted proteins | sample GRESIP052b4f23_FD_203482 | JGI IMG/M metagenome (GOLD analysis project Ga0318525, IMG submission 203482) | Tropical soil microbial communities from Luquillo Experimental Forest, Puerto Rico - GRE.SIPMG.052b4f23 | ecosystem: Environmental > Terrestrial > Soil > Tropical forest > Bulk soil...
CGCGCGAACAACGGGCGCATCAGCCGCGCGGTCTCGACCAGCCGCTCGGGACGCGAAGCGGCGCGAAATTGCAGGAGCCAGGGCGCAACCTGCGGCAGGAAGGTCAGGTGATAATTGGCCTCCGGCGCGCGCTTGAGCGCGATCCGCAACAGCGCCATCGGGTCCGAGGGGAAGGCGGGCGGAAAGATGGTGTTGCCTTCGATCACGCCGGCATTGCCGTACGAGGTCTCTTCGCCGGGTGCGCGGCGATCGATAAGCGCAACCGCAAGCCCGCGTTTGGCGAGATGCAGCCCGATTGACGTGCCGACAATGCCGGCACCGAGCACGATGGCATCGACGCGCGCCATGGTGTTCCTTCCCAAACATATGCGCCGCCCGCGTGCACGCGGGCGGCCCCAACTTTGGCGACCTGCTAATCTACCGACCCATCATATGGGTGTGCGATGGCGCCGGCGGCAGGCCCATTTAACGCGATTTAACCCACTGGACATCGTGCGGAGCGCGTTGCCCCTCCCCGCCCGCCGTGTTAGGCGAACGACGCGTTCCGGAGGAGGAGATGCACCATCCGCTCATCGTCGCCCCGTCGATTTTGTCGGCCGACTTCGCCAAGCTCGGCGAGGAGGTGCGTGCGGTCGATGCGGCCGGCGCTGACTGGATCCATGTCGACGTGATGGACGGGCACTTCGTGCCCAATATTTCCATCGGTCCCGACGTGGTGAAGGCGTTGCGCCCGCACACCGAGAAGCTGCTCGATGTGCACCTGATGATCGCGCCCTGCGATCCCTATCTCGAGGCCTTTGCCAAGGCCGGCGCCGACATCATCACGATCCACGTCGAGGCGGGTCCACACGTGCACCGCTCGCTGCAGACGATCCGCGCGCTGGGCAAGAAGGCGGGCGTCGCGCTCAATCCCGGCACGCCCGAGAGCATGATCGAGCCGGTGATCGATCTCGTCGACCTCATCCTGGTGATGTCGGTCAACCCCGGCTTCGGCGGCCAAGCTTTCAATCGGTTCGCGGCGGAAAAGATTTCCCGGCTGCGCCCGCTCGCGGACCGGCGAGCGATCGACATCGAGGTCGATGGCGGCATCACGGCCGAGAACGCCCCGATCGTGGCGCACGCCGGCGCCAACGTGCTGGTCGCGGGCTCGGCCGTGTTCAAGGGCGGCGGCAACTATCGCGCCAACATCGCCGCTATCCGCAACGCCGCGGCGCTCGCGCGCGGAGAGGCGGCGTAATGGGCGTTCTGATCGAGGGTGCGTGGCGGGACGGCGAGCTTCCGCAAGAGACCGGCGCCGGTGGCGAGTTCCGCCGCGCCGACAGCCGCTTCCGCGACCGCATCACAGCGGACGGTTCTTCCGGCTTCAAGGCCGAAGCCGGGCGCTATCACCTCTACGTCGCGCACGGCTGTCCGTGGGCGCACCGCACGCTGATCTATCGGTCGATCAAGAAGCTCGAAGGCGCGATCACGGTCGCCTATGCGATCCCCGGACTGAAGCAGCAAGGCTGGATGTTCGATGACGATCCGGCCTTCCCAGACTGCACCCCCGATACCGCAAACGGCTTTCGCTATCTGCATCAGGCCTACACCGCGACCGACCCGCGCTACACCGGCAAGGTGACGGTTCCGACGCTGTGGGACAAGAAGACCGGGCGCATCGTCAACAACGAGTCTTCCGAAATCATCCGCATGCTCAACAGCGAATTCGAGGGCATCGCGGGTAACGGCGCGGATTTTTATCCCAAGCCCATGCGCGCGGAGATCGACCGCCTCAACGACATCGTCTATGCCAACGTCAACAACGGCGTCTATCGCTGCGGCTTCGCGAAATCGCAGGCCGTCTACGAAGCCTCCTACGACGCGCTGTTCGCCACCCTCGACGAGCTCGATGCGCGCCTCGCGCGCCAGCGCTACCTGCTCGGCCGGGTGATCACCGAAGCCGATTGGCGTCTGTTTCCCACGCTGGTGCGCTTCGACGTCGCCTATTTCTCGCTGTTTCGATGCAACAAGAAGCGGATCGCCGACTACCCCAATCTCGCAAACTACATGCGCGAGCTCTACCAGCTGCCCGGCATCGCCGAGACTGTGAAGGCGCGCTATTACGTCATCAATTACTGGTCGATCGCGCGGCTCAATCCCATGGGCATCATCCCGAAGGGGACGCCGGTCGATTATAGCGGGCCGCACGATCGCGCCCGCCTTGCGAACTAGGGCAGCGAGGCTCACTTCTTCAGTCTTGTCGGCGCGGAACCTGATGTCGGGCCGGTGCTGGGTTTAGTCGTTTTCTTGAGATCCTCGTACTTGGGTTGGCCGATGTGTTTTCTAGTGCTCGTGGACGAGCCCGGCGATCCCTTTTCCATCGCCTTGGCGGGCGTGAACAAGTTTCCGGGTTTCAATTCGATCGGTGGAAGGGCTCCTTTATAGATTGCGACTGCAAGGCACGTGCTCGCGAGTCCGATCACGCCTGCGACAAAAAACGCCTTCATCGCGGAGGCCTCCTGAAACGCCTAGGCAAGCGATGCCCATTACCTGGAATATCGGGTGCCCAGGATCCCGTCAGTCCGGCCTAGCGCCGGAGAACTTGACCACCTTTGCCCACTTCTCGGTTTCATCCGCGACGAGCTGCCCAAACTCGGCGGGCGAGCCCGCAATGAGCGAGGCGCCGAGCTCGTCGAAGCGTGCCCTCGCCTTGGGATCCGCGAGGATCGCGTTGGTCTCTTTGTTGAGCTTGCCGATGATCGCTTCGGGTGTTCCCTTCGGCACCCCGACGCCGTACCACGCGCTCGCCTCGTAGCCCGGCACGAAATCGGCGACGGTCGGCAGGTCCGGCAGCACATTGGAGCGCGCCGCGGTGGTCACCGCCAAGGGCCGCAGCTTCCCCGCTCTGATGAACTCGATGGACGTCGGCACGTTGTCGAACATCACTTGAACTTGGCCGCTGATCAGGTCGGTCAGCGCCGGCGCCCCGCCGCGATAAGGCACGTGCACCATGTTGATCCCGGTCATCATCTTGAACAGTTCGCCGGACACGTGGATGGTCGAGCCGGCGCCGGAGGACGCCATGTTGAGCTTGCCCGGATTGGCTTTCGCGTAGGCGATGAATTCGGGAACGGTCTTGGCCGGTACCGACGGATTCACCACGATCACATTGGGAAAGCGGATGAGGCCCGCGACCGGCGCAATGTCGCGCATGAAATTATGGTTGAGCTTTTCGTAGAGCGTCGCGTTGATCGCGTTCGCCGGCGCGACCAGGAGGAGCGTATAGCCGTCCGGCGGTGCGTTCACGACGGTCTCGGTCGCGATATTGGTGCCCGCGCCCGGCCGACTTTCGACGACGAATGGCTGGCCGAGCCGCTCCGACAGCCATTGCCCGATGAGGCGCGCGGTGATGTCGGCCGAGCCACCGGGAGGGTAACCGATGATCAGCCGCACCGGCCGCGTCGGATAGGCTTGCGCGCTTGCAATCCGCGAGAGAGCCGGGAGCGCGGCGGCACCCCCTGCCAGATACAGAAATCGTCGGCGCGGAAGGTTCAAAGCTGACGCCTCATTGCGACCGGTCAGCGCGCCTGCGCCACGAAGGCGCGCGCGGCAGCGATCTCGGGGCGGACCGGATCGGCATTCTCGGCGAGCGCCACCGCGGCGGCATAGTGCTGGCGCGCCTTGGCCAGGTCGCCGGCCTTCTCCTCCGCTTTCGCCGCGCCAAGCGTCGCGCCGAGGCGGTGCGGCTCCTTCTTCAGCGTCGCCTCGTAGGCGGCAAGCGCCTCCTTGGCCATGCCACGCTCGAGGAGCATCGCGCCATAAAGCTCGCGCGCCGGCGCCAGCGGCCCCGGCGTGACCGGTGCCTTCTCGGTCTTATCCTCGGCATCGGCCGCCGCGCTCATGGTCTTGAGCGCATCATCGTACTTGCCCTGGGCGTAGAACAACCAAGCGCTCGCGGCCTGCCACTGGATATCGACCTGCTCGGCCCAATAGGCGTCCTTCGCCTCGCGCAGCTGGTCGCGCAGTTCGGCGAGCTTGGCGATGTCGGCCTTCGCCGCCTCGGCGTTGCCCGCGCGTGCCGCGCCGAGCGCGCGGGCGAAGTGTGTGATCGCCACGATAAATGGAAACTTGGACGGCATAACCTCGAGCTCGGCGGCGCCCTGCCAATCCCCACGCTCGATCATGTAACGGGCGGGACTTGCCGCAAGCGCAAAGAGGCCGCCGCGTTCCTCGGAACCCACGTTGGTTGATTTCGCCATCTCGTCGATGACGGCGCGGGCGTTGCTGTCTTGGGCGAGCTGCAGATAGGCGTAGACCATGTAGTCCTGCCCGTGCAGCTGATCGGTGGCTGCCTTGTCCGCCTTGGCCGCACGTACCGAGGCTTGGTTGGCGGCAATCGATTCCTTCCAGTAGCCGACACGGGTGAAGATGTGGGACGGCATGTGCTGCGCATGCGGCGCCGCGGGCGCGATCTTGGCGTAGCGCATGGCGGCGTCGAGGCCTTTCTCGGCGATCGGCGGATAGTCGTAGAGGTGGATGAGATAGTGGGCAACGCCCGGATGTTGGGGCTGGCGCTTGAAGATCGGCTCCAGGACGGCCGCGCCTTTGAGCTGATTGGCATAGCTCTTGTCCGCGGGTGACGCCGCGACGTTGAGCGTGATGGCATAAGCGATCTGGGCTTCGTCGTCCTCGGGATAACGTCCCGCCAATGCCTCCATCGCCTTGAGATAGGCTTGCACGCGACGACGGTGGTCGATTTTGTCGTAATCGACGTACATGACGGCGAGCGCGTCGATGTAGTCGCGCTCGCGCTGCGTCTTGGCGCCGACGGCCTTGGCTTTCTGAATGGCCGCAAGCCCGAGTGGGAGATTCGACGCCGGCGGCGCGCCGTGCGGATTATTGAGCAGCGTCAGCGCGATGCCCCAGAAGGCCATGCCGCATTCGGAATCGGCCTTCGCGACATCCTCGAATATTTCCCCGGCTTGGCGATACCAGAATGAATGCTGGTATCGCATCCCGCGATCGAACCGGCGCTGCGCAGTCTCGTTGCACGACGTCATGAAATGGACGGTGCCAAGTCGTTGATCCGAGTCATCTCGCGCGAATGCCGACGGCGCGGACGAGAGCCCGGCCGCGACCGTGGCGGCAAGCGCGGTCATTAACGGCGATCTGATCATGGCCTCTCTTTCCATCTTCGTTCTGCGCGGACAACGCGGGTTATTTTGCCGATTCTAACAAGCGCGCCGACAGGCAGCAATTCGGCAGCGACGATCATCCCGCGCCCGAATTGAGCTTGCCGCAGCGATCTGCTACAGCGCGGCTATGACTTGCCAGGGCCGCCCATGATTCCGCGCTACACTCGGCCCGAAATGGCCGCGATCTGGGATCCGCAGACGCGCTACCGCATCTGGTTCGAGATCGAAGCGCATGCGGCCGACGCCATGGCCGAGCTCGGCATCATTCCGAAGGCCGCGGCCAAGGCAATCTGGGACAAGGGCAAGCACGCGAAGTTCGACGTCGCGCGCATCGACGCGATCGAGCGCGACGTCAAGCACGACGTGATCGCCTTCCTCACCCACCTCGCCGAGATCGTGGGGCCGCAGGCGCGCTTCGTGCATCAGGGCATGACGTCCTCCGACGTGCTCGACACCTGCCTCAACGTGCAGCTCGTGCGCGCCGCCGATCTGTTGATCGGCGATGTCGACGCGTTGCTGGCGGCGCTCAAGCGCCGCGCCTTCGAGCACAAGAACACGCCGACCATGGGGCGCTCCCACGGCATCCACGCCGAGCCCACGACCTTCGGCGTCAAGCTCGCCTCCGCCTACGCCGAATTCTTTCGCGCCAAGGAACGCCTCATCTGCGCGCGAACCGAGGTCGCGACCTGCGCCATTTCCGGCGCGGTCGGCACCTTCGCGCAGATCGATCCGCGCGTGGAAGAGCACGTCGCCCGCGCCATGGGACTGGCCGTCGAACCGGTCTCGACGCAGGTCATCCCGCGCGATCGGCACGCCATGTATTTCGCCACGCTGGGCGTGGTCGCCTCGTCGGTCGAGCGGCTCGCCACCGAAGTCCGCCACCTGCAGCGCACCGAGGTGCTGGAGGTTGAGGAGTTCTTTTCCGAAGGTCAAAAGGGCTCCTCCGCCATGCCGCACAAGCGCAACCCCGTGCTCTCGGAGAACGTCACCGGGCTTGCCCGCACGGTGCGCGCCTATGTCACGCCGGCGCTGGAGAACGTGGCACTCTGGCACGAGCGTGACATTTCGCACTCCTCGGTCGAGCGTGTGATCGGCCCCGATGCCACTGCCGCTTTGGACTTCGCGCTCGCGCGCCTCGCCGGCATCATCGACAAGCTCATCGTCTATCCCGACAACATGAAAAAGAACCTCGAGCGGCTCGGCGGCCTCATCCATTCGCAACGGGTGATGCTCGCGCTCACGCACAAGGGCGTGGCGCGCGAGGACGCCTACGCCATCGTGCAACGCAACGCCATGCGGGCCTGGAAGGGCGAAGGCGACTTCCGCTCGCTGCTCGCAGCCGACAAAGACGTGCGCAAGCATCTGAGCGCCGCCGAGCTCGAGGAAAATTTCGACCTCGACTATCATTTCAAGCACGTCGACACGATCTTCGAGCGGGTGTTCGGCAAGCCCACGGCCGCGTCAGATCGCCGCCGCGCGCCGGCTTAGACGCAAGTCGTATTTTTGAGCCGCCGCGGCGCGTCCCGAAGGCAAAGCCCGGCGCGGCCTTGTTACCTTCGGGCTGCGCACGCATGGGTTGCATCGAATCTCGACGATCTTTCGCCAAGGTGAAGGCTGCCTTAACACGCGCAAAAGGCCGCAAGGCGCGGCGGTTCTGCGCGCGCGCCGCAAGACGCAACAGCCGCACCCCGTTTCGCGCGCTTCGCGACGACATTGCCCGACAGCCGTTCTTTTCGTACCACCAGCCGCCGTGGCTACCATCATTCTCGTCTTTGATTCCGGGCTCGGCGGCCTCACCGTTTTTCGCGAGGTCGCCAAGGTGCGGCCCGATGCGCGCTACGTCTACGTCGCCGACGATGCTTTCTTTCCCTATAGCGGCCGCGGCGAGGCCGAGCTCGTCGCGCGCGTCGGCGCGCTCATGGGCGAGCTGATCGAGACCCACCGTCCCGACCTCATCGTCATCGCTTGCAACACCGCCTCGACGCTGGTGCTGCCGCATTTGCGCACGCGCTTTAGCGTGCCGTTCGTCGGCACCGTGCCGGCGATCAAGCCGGCCTGCGCCGGCTCGCGCACCAAGCGCGTGGCCGTCCTCGGCACCGAGGCGACGGTGGGCCGCGAATATACCCGCGCGCTGATCCGCGACTTCGCCAACGGCAGCGACGTCAAGCTGGTCGGCTCGGCGCGGCTCGCGGGCTTCGCGGAGGCCGAGCTCCGTGGCGCGCCCGTCGCCGACGATCTGATCGCGCAGGAGATCGCGCCCTGTTTCGTCGATGCCGATGGGCGGCGCACCGATACCGTCGTGCTCGCCTGCACGCACTATCCGCTGCTGCTCGAGCGCCTGGAGCGGCTCGCGCCCTGGCCGGTGACCTTCGTCGATCCCGCGCCCGCGATCGCGCGCCGGGTCGCCGATTTGAGCGGGCCAAAGGCGAGCGATGCGCCGGCCTCTCCCGCGCGTATCGTGTTCACCTCGGGCCGGCCGCCGTCGGCCGCGCTCGGCGCGGCGCTGGCGCGTTTCGGACTTGGGTAGCTGAGGCGTCGTCGACCAAAAACCGCATCCAAGACCCGTGGCGCACGCGGTTTTCCGATTCCAACGGAGCGCAAACCGCTCTAGCATCGCCCGGGGCCAGATTCGGGGCGCAAAACGATGGCGAACGACTCACAAACGGTGCGACGAACCGTGCAGTTCAAATTCACGCTGCCGACGGCAAATTCCAGCCACCTCGCCTCGCTGTTGAAGTCGGCGGCGCCATTCTACGAGGCGTTCGGCGGTCGGCGCATGCGCCTGTTGCAGAACGTCGACGATCCGGCGCGGTTCGTTCACGAAATCGAATACGAAACGCACGAGGTTATCGAGCTCAACCGCCAGCGCGTCGCCAGCGACCCGCGCATGCAGGCCTATCTGCAGACCTGGCGCTCGCTCCTTCCCGGGTCGATCGAAATCGACGTCTACCAGGAGATCGAGTAGACGCGGTTTGACTTGACCCTGCTTTGCCCCTAGAAACCCCGCGCCGCGCGCGCCTGCAGGCCTGCGCGGCGTTTCGCGACCCCGCGGTCTTGCCCGCCGCTTCGGCCAAGACCTGTCGGTTCCGGGACAGCCGGAACAGAGGAGGGCGCGATCCTCGAGCAAGCAACCCATGAGGACGCGATGACCAAGCGCCACGAGGCGAAATACAAGATCGACCGCCGTATGGGGCAAAATGTGTGGGGCCGCCCCAAGAGCCCCGTCAACCGCCGCGAATATGGTCCCGGCCAGCACGGCCAGCGCCGCAAAGGCAAGCTCTCCGATTACGGCGTGCAATTGCGCGCCAAGCAGAAGCTGCGGGGCTATTACGGCAATATTTCCGAGCGGCAATTCCACGGCATCTATGACGAAGCCATCCGCATGAAGGGCGATTCCGGCGCCCATATGATCGGGCTGCTCGAGCGCCGGCTCGATGCCATGATCTACCGGGCCAAGCTGGTGCCCACCGTGTTCGCCGCGCGCCAGTTCATCAGCCACGGCCACATCAAGGTGAACGGTCGGCGCGTCACGATCGCGAGCTATCGCGTCAAAGTCGGCGACCTGGTCGAGGTCAAGGAGAAGTCGAAGCAGCTCGCGATCGTACTCGAGTCGGTCGCGCTGGCCGAGCGCGACGTGCCGGACTATATCGAGGTCGACCACTCGAAAATGACGGCGAAGCTCATCCGCATCCCGCAGCTCACCGACGTGCCCTACCCCGTGCAGATGGAGCCGCACCTCGTGGTCGAGTTCTATTCGCGCTAGTTCACCGCCCTCGACCGTGTCCCGGGCGCGGTGCGGCATGCGCCTTAAGCGCGTTCGCGCGCGACTTCGACACGCTGATACCGCACCGCATCCGGGACACATGCCAGCTCGATCGAATCGACCAGCCTGTCGACGCGTAGCGCGTGCATTCGCTCTGGCTTGGGCGCTGATGCCGGTCGCGGGACATGCGCAATCGGTAAAGCTCGAGGCCGCCTATGTCGTGCTCGGTCCGCAGGGCGCGGTCGTGCGGGCCGTCATCGCGGACGCCACGCGGTGTCCGGCGATCGCCATCGACGGCAGCGAGCAAGCGATGAACGTTCGCGCCCTGCCTGACGCCGCATTTCCGGTACTAGTGTGCGAATTGCCGCTCGCAGCGGGGACCAAATCTGCAAGCATCGAGAACTTGCCGCTGCCCGTCCTCAAGCCGACGCTGAGATCGGTCGCCGCGTTCGGCGACACCGGCTGCCGCCTGAAAGCGGCAAAACGGTCGGCCAAGGCGGACGATGACGACGAGAAGCAGGGCAAGTTCCAGGATTGCAACATCCCGGCGCGGTGGCCATTCGCGTCATTGGCCGCGAGCGTCGCCGCCGCCAAGCCCGACCTCGTCATCCATGTCGGCGACTATCTCTACCGCGAGAGCGCCTGTCCCCCGCGCGGCCACGGTTGCGCGCGCAGTCCCCACGGTGACGACTGGCCGACTTGGAAAGCGGATTTCTTCGCGCCCGCCGCGCCGGCGCTGCTCGCGGCGCCCTGGATCGTGGTGCGCGGCAATCACGAAATCTGCAGCCGCGCCGGCGCGGGCTATTTCCGCCTGCTCGACCCGACGCCGGCGCAAACGGCGCTGCCGTGCATCGATCTGATTCCACACTTCACCATCACGGTGGCGGGCCAATCGTTCATCGTCCTCGATTCGAGCAACGCGGCCGATACCTGCCCGTGCGACAGCGGCCCTTATGCCGCAGAATTCATGGGCATGCGGCCTGCGCCCGGCAGTTGGCTCCTCACCCACCGGCCCGTGTGGGGCTTCCGCTCGCACCGCAAGACCATCAACGCCACCTTGCAGCAGGCGCTGGCGGCCTTTGACGGCGAGCTGCCCGATGGCATCGTGCTCGCGCTCGCCGGCCATATCCACGTCGCGGAAGTCTTGAGCTTCGCCGACAAGCGCGCCCCCCAACTCATACTCGGAACCGGAGGCACCCTGCTCGCCGGCAAGATCAAGGACGATCTGTCCGGCAAGAAGATCGCGGGCACCAGGGTGAGCCATGGTCGTTCCGACCATCGCTTCGGTTTCGCGCTGATCGAGCCCGCGCCGCAGCGCTTCACCGCGACCTTCCGCGACAGCGCCGGCAGCGAGCTGTTCGCCTGCAAGCTCAAGCCGGGTAAGGTCGCCTGCAACTAGGCGGCAGGCGGCGAGCGCTCAGAACGCGGCACATCGGCATTGATCGAGCAATCTTGGCGCAGCCTCACTGGCGGCCGTTGGTCCCGCCGGCGTATGCGATTCGGGATCGGAAACGCCGCGTTAGGTCGACGCGCTTTCCCTGACCGGCACGCCCTTGTCCTTCAGCAGGCCCTGCAGTTCGCCCGCCTGAAACATTTCGCGGATGATGTCGCAGCCGCCGACGAATTCGCCCTTGACGTAGAGCTGCGGGATCGTGGGCCAATTGGAATAGGACTTGATGCCCTCGCGCAGGTCGTCCGATTCGAGCACGTTCAAGCCCTTATAGCTCACGCCGAGATGATCGAGAATCTGCACCACTTGTCCGGAAAATCCGCACATCGGAAACTGCGGCGTGCCCTTCATGAACAAGACCACGTCGTTGCCCTTGACCTCATTGTCGATGAATTGATCGATGGCCATCGCATCCCTCATGTCTCGGCGGCCCGCGCACGCGGCGCGTCGCGCTCGCACCTATATGTAGCGTAGCGGTGCCGCGAGCCCAAGGGGTAACGGCACCCCTGGCGGTCACTTTTTGACCGGGGCGTAGAAGGTGCCTTCGACCTCGAATATATCGTCCTGATTGAGCCGGCGGACCTCGACGATGGTGCGCGGCGGATAGGGTCCCTTGCCCCAGAACTCCTCTTGAACCTTGTTCACCAGCGGCCGAAATCGAATCATGTCGGTCACGTAGACTACGATGCGCACGCAGTCGCGCAGGCTCGCCCCTTCTGATTGCGCGATCGTCTGCATGTTGAGAAAGCCCTGCCGGATGCGGGCCTCATCGTCGGGGACAAGGGTATTGGTCTTCGGATCGATTCCACGCATGCCGGCGATGTAAACGAAATCGCCGGCACGCGCGCCGAGGTCCCAACTCCCCGTCGGCTTGATGGCGCCGAGAGGCGCCAGCGTCTTGACGCCATTGGGCGATCGCGCGGCGGCCACGCCCGGCAACGCGGTGGGCGCGGCCACACCCGCTGCCGTCCCGCCCGCGTCGCTCATCCCCGCTCCGGGGTGCCGGTCTGCAGCGCCAGCGCGTGCA
>Ga0318525_10000643_pt1 | contig 11369 bp, 16 predicted proteins | sample GRESIP052b4f23_FD_203482 | JGI IMG/M metagenome (GOLD analysis project Ga0318525, IMG submission 203482) | Tropical soil microbial communities from Luquillo Experimental Forest, Puerto Rico - GRE.SIPMG.052b4f23 | ecosystem: Environmental > Terrestrial > Soil > Tropical forest > Bulk soil...
GATCCAGAACCGCCTGAACGGCCCGAGCGGCGCGTTCGATCACAGCCCGCTTGTGCACCAGCGGTTCTACCAGCTCTCGGCCGTTAGCCTGATCCTGATAATTTTGCGCATTCCGCCGGTCCGCCGCTGGGTGACCGCGCAGCGTAAGGCTGGCCGGGCGTGGCTGCCGTGGCTAGTGTTTCTGCCGCTGATCATCCTGGCGGTTGTGGCCTACTGTTACATAATTAACGAACTGTGCTTTAAGGGGGTCGGCGCCTTCCGTTTGCAGCTTCCGGGCGGCGACGGTTAGCTGTTCGACAACGGAGGAGGAACCGTGAAGATCACGAGAATCAGGATCCTGGCCCTGGCCTTCGTCCTGGCGCTGATCGGGTCAGTGGCCGGCGTCGCCAGTGCCGCGCTGGCTTCCCCGCACTACGTGAACAACGCGCAGGGGGCCGCGTACGCGGCGGAGCAGGCCCTGGAGAACTACCGGGCCATCCCGAACGGGACGCACTACAAGGTGAGCTGCGCCGGGTACTACATCGCCGGGCAGCGCGTGGCGGGTCACTACCCGGTCAAGGTGGTCTGCTACCTGCACCCGCGCAACAGGTGAGCTAAGATCGGCCGGGTGGCGGACAAGACCTGCACCTGCGTCCTGGGTCACCGGGACCACAGTGAGGGCTGCGCGTGCACTACTACGGTCATGGACTGCGTGGTGCACGGTGACAGCCAGGTCGGCCTGGATGAGCGCGCGGTCGTGGAAGCGTACTATGCGGCGCACCCGGAGCTGGCGTAACTTCCCATCGGTGGGAGATAGTGATTGAAGATCGCCCGCGGCCGTTAGGGAGCCGGGTTCCTGAGAGGAGCCCGATGCCCGAGCAGCCGAGTGAGCTGGACCGGCTGGTGCTCGGCCCTGATGCCGCTTTCGCCGAGGCCGCGCCCCCGCCGCCGAAGACGCCGCCGCGTCGCAAGGGCAAGATCGAGCTCGCGGTCGGCCGGGACCTGCGGGCCATGCCCACCGCGCTGCGCGCCTCCGCGTTGGCTGCCTCCGCCCTGGACCTGGCCCGCGACCTGGACGAAACCGAGATGACCCCGCGTGACAAGGCCGGGATCGCGCGCGAGCTGCGCATGCACATGAATGACCTGGCCGCGCAGGCGCCTGGCGAGCGCAAAGGCGACTCCACCGACGAGGTCCGGGAGCGGCGCGAGCGGCGGCTGGCCGCGACCGGGGAATAACCCGCCCCTTACGGTATGCTCTTAGTATCCAAGACAAATTACCGAGCAAGGATACTGATGGGCACATTCCGCGAGGAGATGGCATCCCGGCAGGTGACCCCGGTCTGGCTTAACCTGTATCAGCTGGGAGCAGGCGCCGTCTGATGGCATCGCAACCGAGCGGGCTATGACTGCGCGGGCGATGTGCCAGTACGGGCCGGCGCTCGCCGAGTTGAAGGAATACGACGAGTTACAGTCTTACACGGTATCCTTATCAGCAGTAGCGGCCGGGAGCTAGGCCCGGCCAGGACACGAGGAGACACATGCAGATCACGCGAACCGAGACGCCGACCGGCGGCCTGAACCGCACCCGACGCGAGGAGATCGTCCCGCTCAACACCGGCTCCCGCGAGGTGGAGCCCGAGTTCTACCTGGACAGCTCCGAGTCCGAGGGCTGGCCCTGGGACAGCGACCCGTCCCGGAACACCTGGGACATCCAGGTCCCGGCGATGCGCGGCGTTCTCGTCCCGTTCGAGCAGCTGGACTCCCAGGCCGCGGACGAGCAGGCCGGCGGGTCCGACGAGGAGGGCGGTGTCTTCGCCTACGGGTTCAGCAACCGCTACCAGATGTTCGGCAGCGAGCCGGACGACGGCGACCTGAACAGCTCCAACGTCGACCGCAAGCTGGCGGACTACATCGCCAAGTACTTCGACCGCGAGGGCAAGCCCCGCGGCGGCACCGAGATCATGGAGGCGATCAAGGCCGCCGACAGGCGCTACATGGGCGAGTTCCGCAAGGACGACCGGGACGAGCGCCCGGTCCGCGCCCGCGTCGTGTTCACTGACGGGGCGCTCCGCGACGCCGACGCGTTCCGCAGGTACCTGGCCCAGGCCACCCTGGACAAGGAAACCGGCTACGGCTCGCACGGCGACTGGGACGAGGTCTGGGCCATCGCCATCATCGGCCCGGCCGAGGGCGGCGGCAACGAGGCCCACCGGCAGTACCAGGACCTGGCCGCGGATCACCCCTGGATCCACAGCTACAACTTCGAGGCCGTCGTCAACCCCGACGAGATCGCCGAGGACATCGCCGTCGCGGTGGTGCCCACCCAGGCGTAACCCCAGAGCCGTAGTCCAGCTGCCGCGGCGGGGCTACGCTTAGCACCAAGCCCGCGGCCTAAGACGGAGCCGGGATTTCCTCTCCCCCCGGGAGGTCCCGGCTCCTGTCATGTCCGTCCTCACCGTCGTACCGGATGTCTGGCTGCCAGACGGCACCGTGCTGCGCGGCCAGGATGCTCTCGGCGTGCAGCAGCCCAGATTCTGGACCGCTCCGCCCCGGCACCGGGTCAAGACCGATGGCTGCCCGGCCTGCGCGAACGCCGACTACGCCGCCGGCTGCGGGGACTATGCCTCGGCCGACATGCTCGAATGGGCGGCCGGGCTCGGCTACGACCTGGATCCGTGGCAGCAGTGGTGGCTGACCGAGCTGTGCGGGACCAAGCCGGACGGCCGCTGGTCCGCGTTCGAGGGCATGCTGATCTGCTCCCGGCAGAACGGGAAGAACCAGGCTGCTGAGGTGCGGGAACTCGCTGGCATGTTCTTGTTCGGCGAGTCGATGATCATCCATACCGCTCATGAGTTCAAGGCCGCCGCGGAGCATTTCCGCCGGGTCCGGGACATGGTCACCGGCTGGGACGAGCTGCGCCGCCGGGTCAAGGCCGTCACCACCTCCCACGGCGACGAGGCCATCGAGCTGCGGCCCGCCCCGACGCTGATCTTCGGCTCCGGCGGCCGGCGCATCCGCCGCAACGTCGCCGCCCGGCTGCGGTTCCTGGCCCGCTCCCGCGGATCGGGCCGCGCGTTCACCGCCGACACGGTGGTTTACGACGAAGCGATGATCTTGAGCGACGAAGTGGTCGGGGCCTCGCTGCCGACCCTGAGCGCCGTGCCGAACCCGCAGGTCATCTACATGGCCAGCGCCGGTTACCGGGACTCCATCCAGCTGGCCGCGGTGCGTCGCCGGGTGCTCAAGCGCGACCCCACGCTGATGGGCGCCGAGTGGTCGATCAACCCGCACACCGACACCTGCCCGCGCGATGAGATGCGGGGCCGCAAAGTCAACCGGTACGTGGTCTGCGCACAGCACGACGACCGGGATGACCCGCGCTCCTGGGCCAAGGCCAACCCGGCGCTCGGCGTGCGGATCGCCGTCGACCACGTCGTGCACGAGCTGGAGGCGATGACCGCCCCGACGTTCGACCGGGAAAGGCTCGGCGTCGGCGACTGGCCGGCCGGGGACGAAGCCTGGGCGGTGATCAGCGAGGAGGCGTGGGGCGCCTGCGCGATGTCCGACCCCGGTGGCGCCACCCGGCCGGTTACCTTCGCCATCGACATCGACCCCGATATGCTGTCCGCCTCCATCGCCGCCTGCTGGGAGCGGCCCGCCCAGCCCGGCAGCCCGGAGCCCAGGTTCGTGATCGAGATCCCGCGCGGCTGCCACCGGGAGGGCACCGCCTGGATCATGCCGCAGCTGCTGGAGCTGCGCCGTAAGTGGAAGCCTGCCGCTGTCGCTATCCCGCGCAACGGCCCGGCCGCCGCGCTGATCAGTGACGCCGAGAAGCAGGGCATGGAGATCTTCGCGATGTCCAGCGCGGACGAGGCCGCCGCGTTCACCCTGCTGGTCACCGGGGTCCGCGACCGGACCCTCCTGCACCTGGGCCGCGAGCTCGCTCCCGGCCTGCACTCCGCGGTAGCCAGTGCCGAGACCCGCGACGTCGGCGACGGCGGCCGGGCCTGGTGCCGCCGCGACTCCGCATCCGACATCACCCCCGTTACCAGCGCGACCAACGCGCACTGGGCGCTGAACCGCAAGCGCCGTCATTACGATCTTTTGGCTTCAGTCAGGTAGGCAGACATGAACGGGCTAGACGAGGCCGCCGTGGTGGCCAGGCAGGACCTGATCGCAGCCGACCCCCGGGCGCCCTGGGATGTCCTGGTGCTGGCCGGCCACGTGCAGCCGTACATCGAGGCCGCGCAGGACCCCCGGGTGAGCATCGACATCCTGCCCGTGCCGCTACCGCCACGATCAGCCAGCAAGACCGGCACCGAAGACACCGCAGGAGGAGACCATGCCGCCCAGGACCCATCACACCACAGCCGAAGCAGCCGAGCCGGAAGCGGCGCCGGGCACCAGCCCGGTACCCGGAAAACCGCTGAGCCAGGTGGAGGCGGAAGCACCGCCTGACGAGGAGACCGCCGCGCTGTGGGCCGCCGAGTACGAGTCCCGGATGGGGGCTCATGAGGCCGCCCTGGCCGCGGCTGCGGCACCCGCTGAGGCCGAAGCCGCCGAGGAGACGAGCAACCCGCGGGACTGGTCACCGTCTGAGTTATAGCCGCGTACACCCTCTATATAGTCGGCGCGCGGCGCTTACCCCACGCCAGATCGGAAAAAAGTTATGACAACTTTGAGTGAGCGCCCGGCTCCGCTCCCGGACCGGATCCAGGAGGACCGCACCGAGCGGGCCGAGGCCGCCGGCGCCGTCGCGGAACAGGTCCACGGCCGGGCCGTGCTCACCGCCATCGGCGCGGTGTTCTTCGCCATCGGCTGGGTGATCGGAGCCGTCGTGAGCATCCTCGGGTACATGTGGGGCGCGCTCCGGTTCGGGTACGCCCAGGGCCGGATGGTCGTGCCGTCGCCGCCCCGGACGCCGAGCCAGCCTAGGCCGGCGAGCAGCGGTGCCTTACCAGGTCACCCCGGTTGACGGCGGCTTCAAGGTGGTCAACACCGAGACCGGCAAGATGGTCAACCCGGGCGGCAGGCCGCTGCCGCACGTGATCGCCACCAAGCAGTTTCGGGTGCTGTCCGGACTGGAGAACGGCTGGGCGCCGACCGGTGAGCCGTCCGAGCTGACCCCGGACGACAAACCTGACCTGTACGCCTGGGACAGCGCCAGCTGATCCGGACGGCCGCTACCCGCGCCGGCCGCCGGTCGCCTGCCGCAGCGCCCGGGCTGCGCCGGACCCGCCCGGGTAGCGGAACGCGCGCTGCTGCGCCGAGCCGGCCGGGGCGGCGCTGCGGTCCCCGTCCACGCCGGGTTCACCCATGTTGTCTTCCATGGCGTTCATGTGGTCGCCGGCGGCGCTCATGTGGGCCTTGGCCATCGCCAGGTGCCCGGCCGGGCTCATGTCCGGGGCGCCGTCGTCGTGCGCGTCCAGGTCGGTCTTCGGGGTCTTGTCGTCGGCCATCTCTCCTCCTCGTGCCGGGGATGGCCGCCGGCTCCGCGGGCACCGGGCCGCAGCGGCTAGCCTTCAGTATGACCCAGGTTCCGCCGTCTCGCCCGAAGGCCCGCCGCGTCCGATAATGGTGGCATGCAGCTGATAGTGGACCTGGATGACGGGACCGGCCGGGACAAGCTGATGGAGATCCTGGACACACTGTCCGCCTACCGCCCGTATGTGCGCACGGCGATCATCGTGGCCAGCTACGATCCGGCCCAGGTGGAGCCGCCCGCCGAGACGGTGGCGTGATGGCCGCGGTGATCGTCCGGCTGGAATGCGCCGACACCGGAGAGGCCGATCAGCTCGCCGCGGCCGTCCGGGACGCCGGGGTGCTGACATACCAGGCCCGCGAGGACGGCAGGACGATCTTCATTCACGTCACCGAGACCATGGTCGAACCGTGATCCTCATCGAGCAGCATGCCGGATTCTGCAGGCGACGGCGGCCAGGCTGCGGCGAAGCGGGCATCTGGAAACCCTTCTACCAGGGCTTCATCTGCGAGAACTGCCTGCTGCTCGATCAGGCTGACGTCCGGGCCGGGCGCAATCCTCCCGGTGACGGCGGCGTCGGCACGCTGTTCCGCCAGGCGGACGAATGAGCGATCCTCCCACCGATGGGAACATCGTCTCGGTGCACATCCCGTCTGCCGCGCTGGCCGGCGAGATCGAGTTCGCGATCGCCTACACCATCGCGTGCAACCCGGGCCGTAATTTCGCCGCGCCGCCGGATCGCAAGCTGCTCGCCGAGGCGATCGTGGCCATGCTGTACGAGCGCGCGGAGGCCGGGCTGTCAGGAATGAGGATCGAAAACGCCGGCCAGCCTGGCGGGAGTTCATAAACAGACGTAACCTTGCGTTAGCCATAGCCCGCGGCCGGAACGGAGCCGGGTCCGTCCGTCCGTCCGCAGGGGAGCCTTCAGGTCCGTGAAGGCGATCGAGCGTATCACCTGCCGCGTCAGCGGTTCTTCTGCGCACCCTCTTTCGTGTGAGAGGGGGTGATATGGGAGTATGGGACTTTTCGAGCGTATCCAGTCGAGCAGGGCTGAGACACGTGTGATTGGCGGGGTGCCTTGGCGCCCTTGGGACAGTCCTTACTGGTTAGGCGTTTTGATACTGGAGGGCCTGTCCATCCTAGTAGACAGGTTTTCGGCACCGACCGGGCTCTCGGTCTGCCCGCCCTGTACGCCGGCACCAACCTGCTGGCGTCCTCGTGCGCGGCGCTGCCGCTGAAGCTGTACGTCAAGCCCGGCCCGCGTGACAACCGGACCCGGCGGTACACCGGCCCGTCGATTTTCGACAACCCGAGCTCCACCGGAACGATTTTCGACTGGCTGTTCACGGCCATGACGTCGCTGCTGCTGCAGGGCAACGCGTGGGGGTACATCACCGGGCGCGACGGCTACGTGCTGCCCAGCGGCATTGAGTGGATCCCGCCCGAGGACGTCAACGTCACCGACGACGAGATGCAGCCGTGGAACCCGATGCGTGCCCGGATCTACGTCTACGGCCGGCTGATGGACCGCAGCGAGCTGTTCCACGTCAAGGCGTTCAGCTTGCCCGGGCGCATCGAGGGGATTTCCCCGCTGCGCGCGTTCGCGCTGACCATCCTGTCCGGGTTGGAGGCCGAGCGCTACGGGACCGACTGGTATATGGCCGGGGGTTTCCCACCTGGGACTTTCCAGAACAACGAGCTGGAGGTCTCCGACGAGCAGGCCCAGGAGATCCGGGCCATGCTCGTGTCCACGATGCGCCGCCGTGAGCCGCTGGTGTACGGACGCGACTGGGACTACAAGCCAGTAGTGGTGCCGCCGAGCGAAGCGCAGTTCATTGAGGCGCTACGGATGAATGCGACGCAGATTGCCTCGGTGCTAAACCTGCCACCAGATCGCATTGGTGGTACTCGCGGGGACAGCTTGACCTATAATACTGTAGAGCAAAGCACACTGCAAGTTATAGAAGCGTTGCGGCCGTGGCTCGTGAGGCTGGAGACGGCGTTCTTCAACCTGCTGCCGACCAACCGGTACTGCCGCTTCAACAGCGATGCCATGCTCAAGACCGATCTCAAGACCCGCACCGAGATCTACGACCTGCAGCGCTCAATGGGCCTGCGGTCCATTGACGAGATGCGCGACCTGGAGGACCTGGAACCGATCCCCGGCGGGCAGGGCAACGAGTACATCCCCCTGGACGTCATGGTGGCGATGGCCCGGTCGATCCGCGGCATCCCCAAGTCGATGGAGTCGGCGATCGACCTGGAGATGGACCTGGCGGCCGACAAGCTGCAGGACCTGGCCAAGGAAGGGCTCGCCGCGCCGACTCCCGCGCCGACTCCCGAGGTTCCCTCGGCGGAGCAGATGCTCGGGCAGATCATCGGATCCCAGCGGCACTACGGCACGCGCGAGGAGCGCGACGACGCCGAGCTCATCTGGAATTTCCTGCAGGCCAAGCGCGCGGCGGAGCGCGCCCAGGCCCACCGGCAGGCGGACGGCCCCGAGTTCGTGGGCGCCTGGATCCCGAGCAAGCGGGACCTGGTGCTGTCCGGGGCGAATGGCAGCGGAAACGGCGGCGATGGTCACTGATGAAAGGTCTGTTACATGAGTGAATCCAGGGCCGAGATGACGTCAGCGGCCATCAACGACCTCCCCGATTCTGCTTTTGCCTATATAGAGCCTGGTGGCTCTAAGGATGCCGGGGGGAAGACGATACCTAGGAGCAAGCGGCACTTTCCTGTGCATGACGAGGCTCACGCTAGGAATGCACTCGCTCGCGCTCCGCAGTCGCCCTTCGGCAAGCAGGCCATGAGCAAGATCCTGGCCGCATGCCGCAAGTTCGGGGTCACGGTCTCCGGCGACAACCGCGCCGCGTTCGGCGAGCTGCCCCCGGACGGCATGCCCGAGCGCCGCTTCACCCGGTTCCCGCCCGAGGTGCGCCAGGAGGCCGAGCACGGCCCGCAGTTCATCTACGGCTACGCGGCGGCGTTCGGCAAGCTGAGCCGCAAGCTGGGCGGCTTCGTGGAGCAGGTGGACCCGACCGCGTTCAACGAGACCAAGACCCTCGGCTGGCCCGACGTGGTCTGCCGCTACAACCACAAGGACGACGCCCTGCTGGGTACCACGCACGCCGGCACGCTGCGGCTGGCTACCGACCAGACCGGGCTCGCCTATGAGGTCAATCCGCCGCACGCCCGCGCCGACGTCCTCGAATACGTGACCCGCGGCGACGTGCGGCACAGCTCGTTCGCGTTCCGGGTATTCCCCGGCGGCGACGAGTGGGGCGTGTCGGAGTTCAACTACCCGATGCGCACGTTGCTGTCGGTGCAGCTGGTAGACGTGGCGCCCGTGTTGGACCCGGCCTACCCGGATGCCACCGCCGGCGCCCGCGCGCTCAACGGCGCAGTCCAGAGCCTCGCCGACTGGGTGCAGGCCGACGTGGAGGAGGTCCGCAGCAGGCTCAACGAAGGCCGGGCGATGGAGTTCTTCAAGCGCTACCGCGACATCGACGGCGGCAGGCCGAAGCCTGACCAGCGCGTCCGGCCGCCCAAGAAGCCGGTACTGACCGGTGCCCAGGCCCTGCTCACCCTGCAGGCCAACATGGAAGACCCCTGGGTGGACGAGGAGTAACAACCACGCAGTAACCAGTGCAAGCGCGCTGAGGCCGTAGCTGATCAACGGACGGAGCGAGCGCAGGTGCAGAAGGCAACCAACGCGAAAGGGAAAGAAAATGCCTTCTGAAGTCGCAAAGCGTCTGAGGGATCGGCGCCTCCAGGTATGGGAGGAGGCCAAGGGCATCGCCGAATCCGCCGCATCCGAGAACCGCGCCCTCACCGATGAGGAGCAGGGCAAGTGGGACGCGATGCAGGAGGAGATGCAGAAGCTTGACGTCCGGATCAAGGCGGTCCTGGACACCGAGAAGCGGGCCAAGGAAGCCGACGACGCGTTCGACGCGCTGTCCGGCCGCAAGCCCGCTGAGGGCCAGGCCGCCCGCACCGCCGGCGGGTCCAAGATGCTGGACGAGGTCCGCAAGTGGGCGCGCGGAGACGAGGGCGCCGGACGTGCCCTGGAGATTCGCCGCGCACCCGAGCTCGGGCCGATCAACTACCGCGTCCTGACTGCTGGGACGGGTGGTTCCGCTAGCAGTATCGTGCCGATCGACTTCTACGACATGCTCATCGCACACCTGATCGAAGTTTCGGGTGTCATGCAGTGCGGACCGACCGTGCTCAACACCGGAGGCGGCGAGACGCTGCAGGTGCCGAAGACGACCGCGCACTCCACCGCGGCCTCCGCGGCCCAGGCAGGCACGCTCCCGACGTCGGACCCGACGTTCGGCATGCAGCCGTTGTCGGCCTTCAAGTACGGCATCATGCTCCAGGTCGCCCGCGAGCTCATTGACGACACGGCCGTCGATCTCCTCGGGTACCTGGCCATGCAGGCGGGACGCGCGCTGGGCAATGCCTTCGGCAACGACCTGGTCAACGGGACTGGCACCGGCCAGCCGGCCGGCCTGGTCAGCACCGCGACGGTCGGCGTGACCGGCTCGGTGACCGGCGTGGCCGGCGCGCCCAGCTACGCCAACCTGGTCGACCTGGAGTACAGCGTAATAGCTCCATACCGACAATCAAGGTCGTGTTACTGGCTGGCCGCGGACAAGACCATCGGCGGGTTCAGGAAAATTACCGACACGGTCGGCAGGCCGATCTGGGAACCGTCCGCGGTCCTCGGGTCTCCCGACCTGCTGCTCGGCAAGCCCCTGGTCGCCGACCCGTTCATGCCCGCCATGGCGACCGGGTCCAAGTCCATCGCGTTCGGCGACTTCAGCCAGTACTTCGTGAGGCTGGTGGGAGGCGTGAGGTTCGAGCGTTCGGACGACTTCGCCTTCGGTTCGGACCTTGTGACCTTCCGTGCTATACTTAGAGGAGATGGTACCCTCGTGGACCGCACGGGCGCGATCAAGATGTACCAGGGCGCAGCTACCTGACCTGCGGAAATGCGGCTACGCATGCAGGCGTCACCGGCAAGCCCAGGCTCTGGCTGCAGGACGATGAGCGCATGCTGTAACCGCACTACTTCCACGGAACGTCACAAGGTTTGTTACACGATGAGTAGCTGGTATACTGGGAGAACGGACGGTAAGCCCACCGCCCGCTCTCAGCCAGGACCCTGTATAGGAGGGTGCCAGCTATGCCAGAGACTACGCGCACGTGCTCATTCGAGGGTTGCGAGAAACCTCGCTACTCACGGGATTACTGCACAGCGCACTACCGGCAGGCTCTCAACGGCAAGCCGCTCAAGCCGCTCCGGCCGTATGTCAGGCGCGGACCTGAATGCCTCGCGGACGGATGCACGGCTAAACCGCATTCGCACGGATACTGCAAGGTCCACTGGCAGCGGCTGTCCCGTTACGGCCGCCTGGAGCGCGTCAAGACGCAGTACGAGCCAGGGACGACTTGCTCCGTCGATGGCTGCGAGTCCCCCGTGAAGGCCGCAGGGTACTGCGACGTGCACTACATGCGCGTCCGGCGCAACGGAGAGCCCGGCACAGCAGCTTCCCAGGCAGGACTGCGACGCCGGAGCCAGTACGAGGGACTGGAGTGCGCGGTCGAAGGATGCACCAGGCCGGTAAAGTGCCTGACCTGGTGCAATATGCACTACCAGCGTTGGAAGCGCACCGGAGACCCGGCCGGGAAGTGGGGCGCTAACCCGCGGCAGAGCCAGGGATACACCACATCAGACGGCTATCGGATGGCACCCGACCGGCGAAACGGCCGTCCTGTCCTTGAGCACCGGCTGGTCATGGAGCAGGTGATCGGCCGCCCGCTGCACCGGCACGAGGAGCCGCACCACAAGAACGGCATCCGGGACGACAACGATCCGGGGAACCTGGAACTCTGGGTGAAGTGG
>Ga0318525_10000644_pt1 | contig 11369 bp, 10 predicted proteins | sample GRESIP052b4f23_FD_203482 | JGI IMG/M metagenome (GOLD analysis project Ga0318525, IMG submission 203482) | Tropical soil microbial communities from Luquillo Experimental Forest, Puerto Rico - GRE.SIPMG.052b4f23 | ecosystem: Environmental > Terrestrial > Soil > Tropical forest > Bulk soil...
CGACCCCACTGCCGGGCTGACGCCGCCGCCGGGTATCACCGGCCCCGCCGTCGCCTCGACGACCCCCGGGCCGAGCATCACGGGCCCCTACGCCCCGTCGAGCCCGCCGCCGGGCATCCCGGACATCCCGGCCGCATCCGCATCGCCCACGGGCGCCACGCCGCCTCAGGTGACGTCGGTCTCCCCGGCCGGCGGCGCCGCGGCCGGCGGTGACACCGTGACGATCACCGGCAGCGGTTTCACCGGTGCCACCGCGGTCGAGTTCGGCAGCGCCAGCGCCGAGATGTCGGTGGATTCCGATTCCCAGATCACCGCCACCAGCCCGAGCGGCACCGGCACCGTGGGCATCACGGTCGTGACGCCCGCCGGCGCCTCCGCGGCCGGTGCCTCCGCCCAGTTCAGCTACGCCAGTTGAGCGCCCCCCCGACTGATTCCGTGGCGGCCTCCCCGGCCCGGGGGATCGCCCGGCAGGTCGTGGCGAACACATCGCTGCTGATCGCGATCCTGGTCTACATGGGCTGGGCCTATGAGGACGCGCTCTTCGGCTACTTCCACGTCAGGCCCCTCGACCTCGACGTCGGTGTGGTGGAGTACATGCTGCGGAGCCTGTCGCTGTTCAGCACCACGATCGTCATGGTCATCGTGATAGTCGTCGCCGTCACCGCGATCCGCACCTGGAGTCTGGACGGCGTGAGGCTCGCGCGGCCGGTGGCCGGCGTGGCGGCGACCGGAGTGTCGGCGATCCCCGCCTTGCGGCGGCTGGCTTCCGCCGACGCGGCCGATCGGTCCCGGGTCGGCCGGGTGCTGACGACCGGGGCCGGGGCCCTGCTGACGGTCGCCGCCCTCGCCATGGCCTGGATGGCCGGGCACGTCCAGGTCAGCACCTACGGGTTCCTGCTCGTGCTCGCCGCCGGCCCGCTGCTGCTGACGTGGCCTGCCCGCGCCGACCCTCGCGGCCGTTTCCCCTACGCGCTGGCCATCGTGGTCGCCGCGGTGTGCGCCTTGTGGGCCGCCTCGCTCTACGCCCACAACCTGGGCATCCAGGCGGCGAGGAACGTCGTGCGGGATCTTCCCGCGCGGACCGCCGTCGTGGTGTACAGCGCCCAGCCGCTCGCCCTGTCCGGGCCTGGCGTCACCGTGCAGCCGCTGCCCGCGAACTACCGTTACCACTACCGCTACCAGGGGCTGCGCCTGCTCATCACCCGCGCGGGGATCTACTATCTGCTGCCCGTCGGCTGGAGCCCGGGGCTGAACGAGACCTACGTCTTCGACGAAACCGACCAGATCAGGATCGAGCTGCTGGGAGCGGTGCCCACCAGCTGACCTTCTTGCCTGCCCTGTTGTGGCCGGGTCACAGTCCCGGCATCCTGGTCGCATGGAGCCGCCCAGCGCTTCCCACCCCGGCGTCGAGCGGATCGCCGGGACGGTCGAGGCGTCCCTGGACACGCTGGTCGCGGCGGCGACCGAAGCGATCTGGGCCGAGGTTCCCGCCTACGGGAACAGCCACGACGAGGCCCTGCGTGCCGACGTCACCGCGCACGTCCGGGCCATCTTCCTGGTGTTCCTGGCCGGGCTGCGCACCGGCCGGCCGGCCGGCCGGGCCGGCTTCACGGTCACCAGGGAGCAGGCGACCCGGCGCGTGGCGCAGGGCATCTCGCTGGCGGATTTCCTGCAGGCGTTCCGGATCGGGCAGCTCACCCTGTGGCAGGGCGTCCTCGACGCGGCCGGGGACGACGCCGCGTCCCGCGACGGCGCGCTGGCCGTCGTGACCCAGATCATGCAGGTCATCGAGCTGGGCAGCACGGTCGCGGCGGAGGCTTACGTAGCGGCCCAGCAGCACGTCCTGGCCGAGGGCGACCGGGTCCGCCGGGACCTGCTCGAGGACCTGCTGGCTCGGCGCACGTCCCCCGGCGGGCCGAAGCGGGCGCTGCTGCGCACGGCCGGGCTCGGCGCCGGCACGCGGCTGCTGGTGGCCGCGGCGGCGCTGGCCGCGGATCTGCCCGAGGGGCTCACCCTGCGCGACGCCACCCCCGGAGTCATCTACGGCCGGCGCGGCCTGGCGGTGGTACGCCAGGACGAGATCGTCGGGATCACGCCGCTGCCGAAGGGCGGGACGACCGCGGCCGTGACCGGCTTCCGGCGTTCCTGCGCGGACCTGCAGCGGCGCGGGATCCGGCTGGCCGTCGGCGTCAGCACCGTGCACGCCGGGCTGCCCGAGGTCCCGGAGGCGTACGCCGAGGCGCAGACCGCCCGCGACGGCCTGGGTGGCTCCCCGGGGGTGCTGGCCCTGCCGCTGCTGACCAGCCTCGACTACCTGGTGCTGCGGCACGACGAGACCGCCACCCGGCTGATCAGACCGCAGATCAGGCAGTTCGTCGCCGACGACCTCGCGGCCGGCGGCACGCTGGTCACCACCCTGGTGGAGTTCGCCGCCTGCGACCTGAACGCCAAGACCGCGGCGGAACGGCTGCACCTGCACGTCAACACGGCCTACTACCGGCTGGAGCGGATCGCCGAACGCACCGGCTGTGACCTGCGCCGCCTGGCCGACGTGATGGAACTCCTCATCGCGGTCCGCCTGCTGGGCGCCGGATAAGTTCGTCATCCGCTCACCACGGCATTTGTGGTCCGTCCACTAACGCCTGCCGTCCGGAAGGAGTCATCGTGGTGTCCTGCCCGAATAAGGAGGTACCCCGATGCTCAACCTGGCCGTCCTGCTCGAAGACAGCGCCCGCAACGTCCCCGACCGCGATGCCGTGGTGCACGGCCCGACCAGGCTGACCTACGCCGAGGTGGAGGCCAGGGCCAGCCAGGTCGCGGCCGCGCTGGCCGCCCGGGGCATCGGCCCCGGCGACCGCGTCGCGCTGAGCTGCCCGAACCTGCCCTACGTGCCCGTCGTCTACTACGGCATCCTGAAGGCCGGCGCCACCGTGGTCCCGCTGAACATCCTGCTCACCGAGCGGGAGATCGCCTACCACCTGACCGACTCCGGCGCCCGCGCCTACTTCTGCTTCGAGCTGCAGGCCCAGGCCGTGCTGGCCGCGTTCGAGACCACCGGGACCTGCGAGCACTTCGTCCTGCTCGCCACCGACCCCGGCGCCACCGCGCCGAACCCGGCGATCGAGACGCTGGCCGAGTTCACCTACCGCCAGCCGGAAACGTTCCCCTCGGCCCCGGCCAGCGAGACCGACACCGCGGTCATCCTGTACACCAGCGGCACGACCGGGCAGCCCAAGGGCGCCGAGCTGACGCACAGCAACATGGTGCACAACGCGCTGCTGGCGAGCCGGCTGTTCGGCCTGCACCCGCACGACGTGCACCTGGTCGTGCTCCCGCTGTTCCACTCCTTCGGGCAGACGGTGCAGATGAACGCGGGCTTCGCCACCGGCGCGACGCTGGTTCTGCTGCCCCGGTTCGACGCCGCCAAGGCCCTTGAGGCCATACAGGCCGAACACGTGACCTTCTTCGCCGGCGTCCCCACCATGTACCACGCGCTGCTGAACTGCGAGGACAACGACCGGTTCGACCTGGCTCGGATGCGGATCGCCGTCTCGGGCGGCGCCGCGCTACCCGCCGAACTGCTGCGCCGCTTCGAGGAGCGGTTCGGCGTGCCGATCCTGGAGGGCTACGGTCTGTCCGAGACCAGCCCGATCGCCACCTTCAACCGGGTGGACCGGCCGCGCCGGCCCGGCTCGATCGGCCTGCCCGTCTGGGGCGTGGAGGTCAGGATCACCGGGGACGACGGGTCGGAGGCGAAGCCCGGCGAGCCGGGCGAGATCGAGATCCGCGGCCACAACGTGATGAAGGGCTACTTCCGGCGTCCGGAGGCGCCCGCCGCGGCGGTCGACGCCCAGGGCTGGTTCCGCACCGGCGACATCGGCGTCCGGGACGCCGACGGCTACCTGTACGTCGTGGACCGCAAGAAGGACATGATCATCCGGGGCGGCTTCAACGTCTACCCGCGCGAGCTCGAGGAGGTCCTGCTGACCCACCCGGAGGTGAGCCTGGTTGCGGTCGTCGGCGTGCCGCACCCCAGCCACGGTGAAGAGGTCAAGGCGTTCGTCGTCCGCACCCCCGGCGCCGCGGTCACCGAGACCGAGCTGATCGCCTGGTGCCGGCAGGCCATGGCGGCTTACAAGTACCCGCGGATCGTGGAGTTCCGCGACAGCCTGCCCATGACCGCCACCGGCAAGATCCTCAAGCGGGAGCTCGTCCAGGCCCAGCCCGCCGGTGCCCGGCCGTGAGCCCCCGCAGGCCGCCCATTCGGGCCACCGCCCGGTGTCGGTACCTGTGAGGGCCGGCGCAGCGCCGCCCCGCAGGAGAGGAGCAGATCGATGCCAGATTTCATGTTCGTCTACCGCAACCCGGCCGGCTACACCCCGACGCCGGAGACCCGGGCGGCCTGGACGGCCTGGTTCGACGGCATGGGCCAGCACCTTGCCGACCTGGGCAAGCTGGTCACGGCCCGGACCGCGCTCGGCAACTGCGGCCCGGACGGCACGGAGCTGGTCGGCTATTCGGTGATCCGGGCCGAGGACCTGGAGGCGGCCACGGCGATCGCCAAGGGCTGCCCCAACCTGGAGCTGGGCGGCGGTATCGAGGTCGGCCAGCTCACCGAGATCCCCGCCCCGACCGCGTAAGCGCGCCACGGCCCGCGCCGCCCGCCGACCGCGGCGCGGGTCGCTAGCCTTGGATCCGGGGCATTCACGCGGAAACGGAGAGGATCAGGACGTGTCGGCACTTCAGCATTTCCGGGCTCCTGATGGGCTGGCGCCCGGCCCGGGCTACAGCCACGCGGTGACCGGACGCGGCCGCTGGGTCGCGACCTCCGGGCAGGTGGCCCTCGACGGCGCGGGCAAGCTGGTCGGGCCGGGCGATCCCGAGGCGCAGACCCGGCAGGTGTTCGTCAACCTGGACCGGGCGCTGGCCGCGGCGGGCGCGTCGTTCACCGACGTGATCAAGCTGAACTACTACGTCACCGACATCGCGATGCTCCCGGTCGTGCGCGCGATCCGCGACGAATACGTCGACACCGCCCGCCCGCCGGCCAGCACCGCGGTCCAGGTCTCCGCGCTGGCCATGCCGGACCTCATGATCGAGATCGAAGCCTGGGCGGTCTGCGCCGACTGACCGGGGCCGGCTCCACGGGGCCCTCCGCCGGCTCGACGGCGGACCGGCCGCGGGTCGCCCAGGTGGCCAGCAGCGAGCCGGTCAGGATCAGCGCGAACGACACGGCGATCGTGACGGTGAAGGGCTCGGCCAGGAAGGCGACGCCCGCCGCCACCGCCACCGCCGGGTTGACGTAGGTGAAGACCATCGCCCGCGACGTGCCGACCTCCCTGATGAGCGCGAGGAAGACGAGGAACGCGCAGGCCGTGCAGATGACGCCGAGCGCGGCCAGCGCGGCGAGGACGCGACCGGACGGCACCCGCTGCGGCCAGGCCAGGATCGCCGCGGGCAGCCAGGCGAGCGCGCCCAGGCTGAGGCAGGCCGCGGTCATCGGCAGGGCCGGGACGTCGGCCAGCTTGCGCGCCGCGATCAGCGGGGCGGTCGCGTACCCGAGCGCGACCAGCAGCACCTCGGTCACCGGCCAGGCGCTGCCGCCGCTCAGGTCCGGAGCGGCCAGCAGCGCCACGCCGGCCAGGCCGATCACCAGGCCGGTCCAGCGCCGCAGGCTGAGCCGCTCGGTGCCGCCGGTGAGCCGGGCGGTCACCACGCTGATGATCGGCACGGCCGCGATCAGCAGGCCCGCGAGCGAGCTTGGCAGCTTCTGCTCGGCCTGCGACAGCAGCCCCCAGGGCACGATCATCTCCAGCGTGGCGAAGGCCAGCAGCGGCCGCCAGTGCCGGCGCAGCGTGCCGAGCTGCCCCCCGTTCTTGGCCGAAGAGCGCAGCGCCAGCGGGAGCAGGAGCGTCGCGCCGAGCGCGGTCCGGGCGAACACCACCACGGGGACCGCGACCTCCTCGACCGCGATCTTGATGAACAGGTAGGGGATGCCCCACACCAGGCACATGACCGCGAACAGGACCCAGCCCTTCCGGCTCATCGCGTCAGAGCCCGATCACCGTGACCTGTGCCGGGTGCTCGACGGTGAACCGGTACCGGACCGTCGCGGCCTGCCCGCCGTCGAGGGGCAGCTCCCAGGTGAGTTCGCCTAGGTCGGTCTGGGTGGCCGGGGCCGGGCTGGCCTCCCGGAGCCGCACCTTGACGTCGCCGTCGGTGGAGACCGGGATGCGGTCGTGCACGCTGATCCTGGTCGTGCCCGGACGGTGGTTTTCCACGGTTATCTCGTAGCCGATGTCGATCGTGCGCGTGCCGCCGATGACGGCCTTGCCCGTGCTCCGGCGGCGCAGCTGGCGTTCCACCCTGATCTGGTCGTCGACGCCGAGCTGCAGCTCGAACTCCTCGCCCGCGGCCACGGTCTCCAGGGCGGTCTCCCCGACGAACTGGGTCCCGTGGAAGACCCGGGCCGGGCCGGGCAGGAGCAGCAGCGGCGAGCTGTTGGTGACGGTCGCCCGCAGGTAGGCCTCGGGGGCGAGCACGGGCACCGTGAGATGGTCGAGCGCGGCGTCGAGGCCGAACCGGCCGACGGTCGTCTTGTGCGGCCCGCCGTCGGCCGGCACGGCCAGCGGACGCTGCACCCGGTACACCAGGCCGGCCCCTACCGAGTCGCCGGGTTCGGCCATGAGCGGCGCGGCCTCCGGCTGAGCGGCGTCCTCGGCCAGCGGGACGCCGGAAGCGGCGGCGCCCATCGGCACACGCTGCGCCGTTCCCGCCGCCATGGCCCTGGCCCGTCGCTGGAGCACGGGCTGGGGAGAAGGGACCGAAGGGGCCCGCCCGATGTACCAGGGATCCAGCTCGGGCAGGCCCTCATGCCGGCCGCGCCGCGTGGTGGCCAGGACCAGCTCCACCGCGGGCCAGTCCTCCCCCGTCTGCTGGGTCACCTCGGCCAGGTAGCTGACCACCAGCTGCTCGCCGTCCAGCGTCAGGTCGTAGAGCGGCCGCCAGGAGGCGCCGGGTAGGTGGTAGGACAGCTCCACCTCAGCCGGGACCCCTTGGGTCGCGGCGCCGGCCTCGAGGCTCGCCGACACCTCGGTATAGGCGGCCGGCTGGCTGGCCTGTTTCTCGGCCTGGTCCAGGCGCCGTTCGGCGGCTTCGAGCTCCCGGCGGGCGGCGCGGCTGCGCGCCCCGATATCGCGGCGCCGGCCGAGGGCGTCCGCGGTGTCGGCGGACAGGTGACCGGCCATCCGGGTCAGGTCATCGTGGTCGGCCCGGCCGAAGCCCACCGCCCGGGCCAGCGCCATCGCGGCCGCACCGGACAGCTGACCCAGGAAGTCCAGCTGCGCCTGCACGGCGGCGTCCTCGTCGTCGAGCGCCCGGACGACGTCGCGGCACCGTTCGGCCTCGGCGCGCAGCCGCGCGACCTCCTCCCGCAGCGGATCGGTCCGGTAGCCGCGGTGGACCTCGACGTTCAGCAAGGCCAGGCCGGGCCCGCGGGCCGCGACCCGGACCGACGCCGGATCCACGCTGGCCGGCAGGCCGCCGATCACCACCGCCTGCCGTCCCTGCGCCATGCTCACCGTGCCGCTTCGCTGCACGCGGGCGCCGTCCCTGAAGACGGTCACCGCCGTGATCGGCGCCTCGAGCATCGGTGTGGTCCCAGTACTTTCAGCCATCCGTTTCTCCCTCAGGACCATCCTGCCGCACGAGCCCTACTGCTCGCTCAGGCTGACCCAGTCCCCCTCCGCCCGGCGCAGGGCCCGGGTGATCTGCGGCGCGGTGGCCAGCGTGTAGTGCCCCCGGTGGCACGGCAGGTCGTACATCAGCTCGCCGAGATGGCGCCGGACGAACTCCAGCCGCACCCGGGCCTCATCCGCCCCGGCGGTGGAGGAAGCGGACGCCAGCTCCTGCTCGGCGTGCCGGATGTGGATCGCGCCCATCTGCGGGGTGAGCTCGTGCCCGCCGGGTGCGCTGAGCGTCAGGCTGCCGGCCATCGGCCGGTAATCGGCGTCCGCGAGCACGTCACCGCACCGCGGGCAGAGGAGCTTCTTCGTCACTCGCTTGAATCCACTCACACCTCAGAACTTAGCCCGCCAGGGCATCGCCGATGCGGCGGAGCTGGGCGGTGGCGCCGCCGAGCGCGAACTCGTGCTGCTTGGCCGCGACGAAATACCGGTGCACCGGGTAGGTCACGTCGATCCCCAGCCCGCCGTGCACGTGCACCGCGGTGTGCGCCACCCGGTGCCCGGCCTCGGCCGCCCAGAACTTGGCCGTGGCCACCGCGACATCCACCCCGGAAGCCCCGGAAGCCCCGGGATCCCCGGACTCGCAGGAAGAAAGCAGCCAGGCGGCCTGCCACATGGTGAGCCGGACCGCCTCCACGTCCACGAAGGCGTCGGCCAGCCGCTGCGTCACCGCCTGGAACGAGCCGATCGGCCGGCCGAACGCCACCCGGCTCTTCGCGTACTCCGCGGTCAGTTCCAGTGCCCGCTCGATGACCCCGGACTGCAGCGCGCACAGCCCCACGGTGGCCCGCGCCACCAGCCAGTCCGTGACCCCCGCACCCTGCCTATTTCTGGGCCCATTTCCGGCTAGCACCCGGTCGTCGTCCAGGACGACCCGGGACAGCACGACCCGGCCGGCCTCACCGAAGCCCGTCAGCCGCTGCGGCTCCACGCTCACCCCGGGGTCGGACGGCGCCACCAGGAACACCAGCACCCCGTCCGGTGTAGCGCACGGCACCAGGAACAGGTCCGCCCGCGGCGCGGCATCCACCGCGGTCTTCACCCCCGACAGCACCCACCGCCCGCCCGTCCGCTCGGCCCGCGCCGAGGGCGCCCGCGGGTCGTCCCCGTCCTCTTCGGCCAGCGCGGCGGTGAGCACCACCGAACCCCGACCCGCCGGGACCGCCCACGTCTGGAGCTGCGAGGCCGTCCCGAATGAAGCCACGGCCCCCGCCCCGAGCACCACAGATGCCAGGTAGGGCACGTCCGATACCGCCCGGCCCAGCTCGATCAGCACCGAGCACTGCTCGAGCAGGCCAAGCCCGGCCCCGTCCAGCGACGCGGGCAGCCCGGCCGCGAGCACGCCCGCCGTGGCCAGGTCGCCCCACGGCGTATCCCGTTCGGCCAGGATCTTCCTGGTCAGGCCGGCCAGCTCGGTCTGCGCCTCGGTCAGGCCGAAGTCCATCAAACCACCCCTATCGACGAGAAAACGGGAGCCCGAGCCCGGCGGCCGCGATGATGTCGCGCTGCACCTCGTTGGTGCCGCCGCCGAAGGTCAGGATGAGCGCGGCCCGGTGCGCCCGCTCGATCCGCCCGGCCAGCACCTCACCGGGCGAGCCCGAGCGCACGCAGGCCGCGGCGCCCAGCACCTCCATCAGCAGCCGGTACGCTTCCACCGCGAACTCGGTGCCGAACACCTTCGTGACCGACGCGTCGGCCGGCCCTACCGAACCCCCCGCCGCCACTCTCCAGTTCAGTAGCTTCAGGAACTCCGCCTTGGCGTGCACCCGGGCCAGGCTGAGCCGGACCCACTCGGCGTCGATCACCCGCTCCCCGCCGGCCAGCCGGGTCAACGCGGCCCAGTCCCGCACGTCGGCCAGCGCCGACATCACCGGCGCGGCCGAGGTCAGCGCCACCCGCTCGTGGTTGAGCTGGTTGGTGATCAGCGGCCAGCCCCGGTTCTCCTCGCCCACCAGCGAGGAGACCGGCACCCGCACCGAGGAGTAGTAGGTGGCGCTGGTGGTCACGCCCGCCACCGTCCGCACCGGGGTCCAGGAAAATCCCTCCGCGGAGACCGGCACGATGATGATCGACAGCCCCCGGTGCCGCTCGGCCAAGGGATCGGTCCGGCAGGCGAGCCAGACGTAGTCGGCGTACTGGATCAGGCTGGTCCACATCTTCTGGCCGTCGATCACGTACTCCTCCCCGTCCCGCACCGCCGTGGTGCGCAGCGCGGCCAGGTCGGTGCCGGCCTCGGGCTCGGAGTACCCGATGGAGAAGTGGATCTCGCCCGCGGCGATCCGCGGCAGGAAGAACGCCTTCTGCTCCGGCGTCCCGAACCTCATGATGGTCGGACCCACCGTGTTGATGGTCAGGAACGGCACCGGCACCCGCGCGATCGCCGCCTCGTCGGTAAAGATGAGCTGGTCGAGCATGGTCCCGCCGCGCCCGCCGTGCTCCGTCGGCCAGCCCATCGCGAGCCAGCCGTCCCGCCCGAGCCGCCGGACCACGGAGCGGTACGCCTGCCCGCTCCCGTAGTCGTCCTCGCCCGCGCTCAAAGCCTCACGCACCTCGGCCGTCATGAGCCCGGAGAAGTACGCGCGCAGCTCGCGCCGCAGTTCTTCCTGCTCCGGGGTGTAGGCGATGTACATCCGGCTCCCCTAAAATAGAACGTGTTCTAGAAGCTTACACCGGGGAGTAACGCTCACTATGCCCGAGGCCTTCATCGTCGACGCCATGCGCACCCCGGTCACCCGCCGCGGCGGGGGACTGGCCACCGCGCACCCGGCCGATCTCGGCGCGCACGTGATCAAGGCCGTGCTGGCCCGTACCGGGGCCGACCCGCTGGCCGTGGACGACGTGGTGTTCGGCTGCGTGGACACGGTGGGCCCGCAGGCGGGCGACATCGCCCGCACCGCCTGGCTGGCCGCGGGCCTGCCCGAGGCGGTGCCCGGCGTCACCGTGGACCGGCAGTGCGGCTCGTCCCAGCAGGCGGTGCACTTCGCCGCGCAGGCGGTGCTCAGCGGCACCGCCGACCTCATCGTCGCGGGCGGCGTGCAGAACATGAGCATGGTCCCCATCGCCGCGGCCATGAGCCCGCCGTACACCGATCCGTTCAGCGGATCCGAAGGCTGGCGCGACCGGTACGGCGCCGCGGAGATCTCCCAGTTCCGTTCGGCCGACCTGATCGCGGAGAAGTGGGGCATCTCCCGCCCGGAGATGGAGCGCTACGCGCTGGCCAGCCACCAGCGGGCGGTAACCGCCATCGACGCTCAAGCGTTCGTCGCCGAGATCGTGCCCTACCGGGACGTCACCCGCGACGAAGGCCCGCGACGCGACACGACGCTGGAGAAGATGGCCGCGCTCAAACCCCTCCGCGCGGGCGGCCGCGTCACCGCCGCGCTGTCCAGCCAGATCTCCGACGGCGCGGCGGCCCTGCTGATCGCCTCGGCCCGCGCCGTCCGCGAGCATCACCTGACGCCGAAGGCCCGTATCGTCCACCTGTCCGCCCGCGGCGACGACCCGGTGCTGATGCTCACCGCGCCGATCCCGGCGACCGCCTACGCGCTGCGAAAGGCCGGGATGTCCCTGGACCAGATCGACCTGGTCGAGATCAACGAGGCGTTCGCCTCGGTGGTGCTGGCC
>Ga0318525_10000650_pt1 | contig 11355 bp, 10 predicted proteins | sample GRESIP052b4f23_FD_203482 | JGI IMG/M metagenome (GOLD analysis project Ga0318525, IMG submission 203482) | Tropical soil microbial communities from Luquillo Experimental Forest, Puerto Rico - GRE.SIPMG.052b4f23 | ecosystem: Environmental > Terrestrial > Soil > Tropical forest > Bulk soil...
GACGCCGCCGTGGGCCACGCCGTTGGTATCCAGGATGGGCAGGGGCTGATCGCTGTGGTGCACCCCGATGGGTTCGGCCGTCGGCGCGGGGTCGCCGGTTTGCACCCACGTGTTGAGCGCGTCGATTGCCGCCTGCACCACGTAGTGGTGTTGCGGCGCGAAGTTGATGTAGTGCTCCAGCTCCTGACCCATCAGCGTGTTGGTCGGCGCGTAGGCCGCCAGGATGGCATCGAGGGGCGCGGAGCCGCTGTCGATGGGCGCCACCTGGATCGTGTAGTTGTCGGCGTGCGCGGCGCCGGCGATCTCCCAGACCCGCAGCAATTGATGGTCGGGCTGCCTGGCGAAGTAATAGCCCTGCCGATCGGCGCCGATGAGGTCGGTTTCGGTGATGATCGTGACGAGCGGGACCCGCAGGTCGCGACGAAAGGGGACCGCCTGCGGTGCGCCCGTCTGCGACTCGTCGAAAATGGAATTGCCGTCCAGCGGTGCGGCCGACGCGAACCGCGAATGCACCAAGAAGCCGTCGTAGCTTTGGGCCAGCGGATCAACGGCGTTGATGTAGGTCGTCAGGAACATCGCGGATTGCGATTCGCCCACGGCGACCACGTGCTGCACGGGCAGATCGCCCAGCGCGCCATTGCGGACGAGCTCGCCGGTCTGGGAAAAGATGTCGTAGGCGAAGGCGTCGCCCGGGTGGCTCAGCGACGCATACCGCGCCGGGTCCTGGCTTTTCAGCGACATGTCGAAGCCGAGCAGGCTCGCGCCGCCCTCCACCCCGACCTGCTGGGCCGAGACCGCGACGTAGGCGTAGCCCGCGCGAAGGATCTCGCGGTGCGCCATCATCCACACGGCCGGGGCATCGATGCCGCCGCTGACATTGAGCCATTCGACGAGCACCGTCCCATTGAACTGCGCCGGATCGGCCGGGGTCAGCGCCACGATCCGTGTCGTGTATTCGGCGGTCGCACTGGGCGTTACGCTCCAACGGCCGTCGGCACCCAAGTCGGTTGTGGGCGTGTAGGACGACGCCGTTCCGGAGATCAAGAACTCATCGGCGATGTAGCCCACGTCAGCGATGTCGAAACCGCCCAGCAGGAGAAGGGGCTGCCCGGGCGCGGGTGTGACGAGCGTGGGATTCGGCATCCTCACAGTGAACCAGGCAGCCCGAACTTCGGGAACAACGCGCCGTCGAGGAATGCCACGACATGCGACACCCGATCTTCGTTGATGTCCAACACGTGCAGCTGGAACGGCAGATGCAGGTCGCCCGCACGCATATACATGGCGGCGGCGGGCTGACCGTTGGCGATCAACGGAATCATGCGCATGTCGCCCGGAGATTCGGCGGGGCACTGCTGGTGAATGAGCGTGATGATGTTCTGGGGACCCTGGTACCAACCTGTGTAGGGGGGCATTTCCCAGATCGCCTCGGCCGTGAACAGCTCCACCAGGCGGTCGATGTCGTAGGCCTCGAAGGCGGCGATGTAGCGGTCCAGCAGGTCCTGCGCCTCCGCCGAATCCGGCGGCGTCAACGGATCGGAGGAGGTGGGCCCGACCGCCTCCAGCTGGGACCGGGCCCGCTGCAGCAGGCTGTTGACGGCGGTCGTGGTGGTCCCGACCGTTGCGGCCACTTCGGCGGCCTTCCACTGCAGCACGTCGCGGAGGAGCAGCACGGCCCGTTGCCTGGGTGAGAGGTGCTGCAGCGCGGCGACGAACGCCAACCGCACCGACTCACGCGACCCGACGATGACCGAGGGGTCTGCGGGATCGTCCGCCTGGTCCGGCAGCGGTTCCAGCCATGCCACCTCGCGGCGTTCCACCAGCTCGGCGGTCGGGTCCGAGCTGGATGCGCCCAGCCCGGTCGGCAACGGCCGGCGCTGCCGGCCCTCCAGCGCGGTCAGACATGTGTTGGTCGCGATCCGATGCAGCCAGGTCCGCATCGACGACTTGCCTTCGAACCGGTCGTAGGCCTTCCACGCCCGCAGCAGTGTCTCCTGCACCAGATCCTCGGCGTCGTGCAACGACCCGGTCATCCGGTAGCAGTGCGCGAGCAATTCACGACGGTACGGCTCGGCACGGGTCTCGAAGCCCCCGCCGGCCGCCGCGCCACCTTCAGATTTTTCCGTGAGCAGCTCCACGTTGATCGAGCCTACGCAGTGTCGCCGACACCCTAGAACCAAAGGCCGGTCCCCCCAGGCACTACGCTGCCCGTAATGAGTACGACCCGCACTGAACAGAACTTTGGCGGCGTCGGCGGCGTGCGCATCGTCTACGACGTCTGGACGCCGGACACCCCGCCGCGGGCGGTGGTCGTGCTGTCGCACGGCCTCGGCGAGTATGCCCGACGCTACGACCACGTCGCGCAGTTCTTCGGCGACGCGGGGCTGGTCACCTACGCCCTGGACCACCGAGGGCACGGCCGCTCCGACGGCAAGCGGATGCTGGTGCGCGACATCTCCGAGTACACCGGCGATTTCGACACCTTGGTCGGCATCGCCACCCGGGAGCACCACGGCCTCAAGTGCATCGTGCTCGGGCACAGCATGGGCGGTGGGATCGTGTTCGCCTACGGCGTCGAACGCCCGGACAACTACGACATGATGGTGCTGTCGGCGCCGGCGGTGGCGGCCCAGGACCTGGTGTCGCCGCTGATGACGGTCGCCGCCAAGGTGCTCGGTGTTCTCACGCCCGGTCTTCCGGTGCAGGAACTCGATGTCGAGGCCATATCGCGCGACCCCGCGGTGGTGGCGGCCTACAACGACGACCCGCTGGTCTACCACGGAAAGGTCCCGGCCGGCGTCGGCCGCGCGCTGCTGCAGGTCGGCGAGACCATGCCGCAGCGGGCACCGGCATTGACCGCGCCGCTGCTGGTGGTGCACGGCGACGCCGATCGGCTGATCCCCGTCGACGGCAGCCGCCGCCTGGTCGAATGCGTGGGGTCCACCGACGTCGAGTTGAAGGTCTACCCCGGGCTGTATCACGAGGTCTTCAACGAGCCCGAGCGCGCCCAGGTGCTGGGCGACGTGGTCTCGTGGATCCTGAAACGCCTGTGACCGGCCGTCGGCAGAATGTCGCATCGCTCCCGTAGTTTGGCGATATGACCGACGACAAAATGCTGGCGCGCATAGCCGCGCTCCTACATCAGGCCGAAGGCACCGACAACGCGCACGAGGCGGACGCCTTCATGAGCGCCGCGCAACGGTTGGCGACGGCGGCCTCCATCGACCTCGCGGTGGCGCGGTCCCATGCGGCCACGCGCTCGGCGGCGCAGGCCCCGACCCAGCGGACAATCACCATCGGGAACGCGGGCACCAGGGGGCTGCGGACGTATGTGCAGCTCTTCGTGCTGATCGCGGCGGCCAATGACGTGCGCTGCGACATTGCCTCGAATTCGACGTTCCTCTACGCCTACGGGTTCGCCGAGGACATCGACGCGAGCCACGCCCTGTACGCCAGCCTGGTCGTCCAGATGGTGCGCGCGTCGGACGCCTACCTCGCTTCCGGTGCCCACCGGCCCACCCCGACGATCACCGCCCGGCTCAACTTCCAGCTCGCGTTCGGGACCCGCGTCGGTCAGCGTCTCGCCGAGGCCCGCGAATATGCCAGGAGCGAGGCGACCAAGGACCGCCGTCGCCCGCCCGGCACCGCTATCGCTTTGCGCGACAAGGAGATCGAACTAAAAGACTACTATCGCAGCGCGTCGAAGGCGCGCGGAACTTGGCAAGCCCATCGGGCGACGGCCGGATATTCGTCGGCGGCCCGACGCGCGGGCGACCGGGCCGGTCGGCGGGCGCGGCTGCACAACAGCCCCGAACTGCCCGGTGCGCGGAGCGCATTGGACCGGTGACGCGGGCCGGTGCACAGGAACCGTCCGGGAGGGATTCCCAGCGCGCCAAGGTCTATGCGGCTGAGGAGTTCGTCCGGACGCTCTTCGACCGCGCCGCCGAGCATGGATCGCCCGCCGTGGAGTTCTTCGGCACGCAGTTGACGCTGCCGCCCGAGGGACGGTTCGGGTCGGTTGCATCCGTGCAACGCTACGTCGACGACGTGCTCGCGCTGCCGGCCGTGCGGCAACGTTGGCCGGACGTGTCGTCGCTGAGAGTGCGGGCGCGACGAGCCGCCACCGCGGCGCACTACGAAAACCGTGATGGCGCAGGCATTATCGCCGTTCCCGATCGTCACGCCGCCGACTGGGCGCTGCGCGAGCTGGTGGTGCTCCATGAAGTGGCGCACCACTTGTGTCGGGCCGAGCCACCCCATGGTCCGGAGTTCGTCGCGACGATCTGTGAGTTGATGGAGCTGGTGATCGGACCGGAACTCGGCCACGTGTTGCGTGTGGTGTACGCGAAAGAGGGTGTGCGATGAGCGAACTCGACGCCGACGAGCGCGCCCGCGAGATCGAGACTCAGATGACCGACGACGAGCGGTTCTCGCTGATTGTCGGGGTGATGGGTGCCGGCGAACTGTGGCCGCGCCGGGATGAGCGGATCCCGCCAGGTGTTCCGATGAGCGCAGCGTTTGTCCCGGGAATTCCCCGGCTCGGCGTCCCGGCGTTGTTGATGAGCGATGCCGGCCTCGGCGTCACCAACCCCGGGTACCGCCCGGGCGACACGGCCACCGCGCTGCCCTCCGGGCAGGCGCTGGCCGCGAGTTTCAACCCGTCACTGGCCCGCACCGCCGGCGCGGTGATTGGTCGCGAGGCCCGCAGCCGCGGATTCAACGTGCAACTCGCGGGCGCGATGAACCTCGCGCGCGACCCGCGCAACGGGCGCAACTTCGAATACCTTTCCGAAGACCCGCTTTTGACCGCGACGATTGCCGCGGAGTCGGTCAACGGGATACAGCAACAAGGCGTCATTTCGACGGTCAAGCACTACACGCTGAACTGCAACGAAACCAATCGGCACTGGCTGAATGCGGTCATCGATCCCGACGCGCATCGGGAATCCGACTTGCTGGCCTTCGAGATGGCCATCGAGCGCTCGCAGCCCGGCGCCGTGATGGCGGCCTACAACAAGGTCAACGGCGACTACGCCGGCGCAAACGACGTCTTGATCAATGCGGTGCTGAAAGGTGCCTGGGGATATCGCGGTTGGGTGATGTCCGACTGGGGTGCGACACCAAGCTGGGAATGCGCGCTCAAAGGTCTCGACCAGGAGTGCGGCGCACAGCTCGATGCGTTGCTGTGGGAGTCGGAGGCGTTCGGCGAGCGCCTGCGGGCCGCCTATGCCGACGGCAGGTTGCCCAAAGAGCGCCTGTCGGACATGGTCCGGCGGATTCTGCGTTCGATGTTCGCGGTCGGAATCGATCGGTGGGAAGCGGCACCCGTGCCGGATCTGTTCGCACACAACGAGATTGCGTTGCAGATCGCACGACAGGGAATCGTTCTGCTGGCCAATCGCGGGGCGCTGCCCTTGGCGGCCGATACGCCGGCGCGCATCGCGGTCATCGGCGGCTACGCCCATCGGGGCATACCGACGGGCTTTGGGTCTAGCGCTGTCGTCCCCTCGGGCGGCTACGCGGAGGTGATACCGATAGGCGGACCCGGCCCGATGGCCTCGTGGCGCAACCTGTACCTACTACCATCTAGCCCGCTCGACGAGCTGAGAACGCAATTCCCCAAGGCGCACATCGAGTTTGATCCGGGTATCCGCCCGGCGGACGCGGTGCACGCGGCGCGCCGAGCGGACATCGCGATCGTGTTCGGGATTCGCGTGGAAGGGGAGGGATTCGACAGTCCCGACCTGTCGCTACCCTGGGGCCAGGACGCGTTGATTGCCGCCGTCTCGGCCGCCAACCCGAATACCGTCGTGGTGCTAGAGACCGGTAACCCGGTGGCCATGCCCTGGCACAACTCGGTGAACGCCGTTCTGCTGGCTTGGTATCCGGGTCAGGCCGGCGGCCGGGCCATCGCGGAAATCCTTGCCGGCCAGGTGAATCCGTCGGGTCGGCTGCCGATCAGCTTTCCGGTCGATCTCGCCCAGACGCCGCGCCCGGAGCTGCCCGGCCTCGGCGCCCCGTGGGGAACACCGATCACCATCGATTACTTCGAGGGGGCCGAGGTCGGCTACCGCTGGTTCGCCCAGAGCGGTCAGGTGCCGCTGTTCGCGTTCGGGCATGGCTTGTCCTACACCACGTTCGAGTACCGCGACCTGGTGGTCAGCGGCGGTGACACCGTCACAGCAAGCTTTTCCGTCATCAATATCGGCGAGCGTGGCGGGGCAGACGTCCCACAGCTGTATCTGACCGAGGCGCCGGACGAGCATCGGTTACGGCTGCTGGGATTCGAACGGGTCGAGTTGCAGCCGGGCGCAACGCGCCGGGTGACCATCGAGGCGGATCCGCGCCTGCTTGCGCGTTACGACGGCGGCGCTGGAAGCTGGCGCATCGAACCGGGCGGTTACCGGGTGGAGGTGGGCGCTTCGGCGGTCGCGTTGCGGCTGGCGGCCGAGGTCGAACTGGCCGGTCGTACGTTCGGGAGCTGATCGGCATGATCGGCAGGGTCCGAACGCACGACCGGCGTGCCGGCGCTACTGGACGGCGGTCAGTTCGTCGCCGCATGTGCAGCGGTACGGCTCACCCGCCCCGGAGCAGTGGCACGGAACCTCGATGCGAACGCGGCACTCGCAGCCCTCGTGGCCACAGGTCAGTAAGGTTCCCGCTTCGTAGTCCGCCATTTCAAATCACCCTTAACTGTGTCGTGGATTTCCCATGTCGTGGCTCAACCAGAACCACACACCATATACCCCATAGGGGTATCAGGTAAATAGCCGGGGCGCCGGTGCGGGCGGGCGCGCCGGGCTAGCGTTGGCGAAATGACCGAAAAACCAACCCCACAAGACGTCGACGCATTCTTGGACCGCACGGTGGTTGGCGACGATCCGGCATTGACGGCGGCGGTACAGGCCAGCAACGCGGCCGGGTTGCCCCCGATCGCCGTATCGATGCAGCAGGGCAAGTTCCTGTGCCTATTGGCGGGTGCGATCCGGGCGCGCCGCATCCTTGAGATCGGCACGCTGGGTGGCTTCAGCGCCATCTGGCTGGCGCGCGGCGCGGGTCCACGGGGGCGGGTGGTGACGCTCGAATACGAGCCCAAGCACGCGGAGGTGGCGCGGGCAAATCTGCAGCGGGCCGGCGTCGCCGACCGGGTGCAGGTGATCGTCGGCGCGGCGCTGGATACGTTGCCGACGCTCCGCGGCCCCTTCGACCTGGTATTCATCGACGCCGACAAAGAGAACAACGCCGCTTATCTGGAGTGGGCGGTCCGGCTGGCCCGTCCCGGTTCAGTCGTTGTGGTGGACAACGTCATTCGTGACGGCCGGATCCTTCAGGAGCAGTCGGACGACGCCAGGGTTCGGGCGACGCGCCAGACCTTGGAGGTGATGGGCGAACATCCCCGGCTGGACACGGCGGTGATCCAGACGGTCGGAGCCAAGCACTGGGACGGATTCGCCTTCGCGTTGGTGCGGTAGCGCGCGGGGGCGTCAGCGCGGGCGCAGGTCCTTGACCGCCTGCTCGGCCGAGGTAAGTTCGTTTATCCGCAACACCGTTTCACCGGCATACAGGGCCGCGCGGTCCACCCACGAATCGGGCATCCCCGCGGTCATTGCGAGCGGGGTGAAGACCGGACGGGCCGGCGACTGCAGACGCATCAACGGGCCGGCGTCGAAATAGCCGAGGACGGCCAGTGGGCGGCTGGCCGCGTTGAGGGCGGCGGGCAATAGGCCGGCCTTCCCGTCGTCGCCGCACCATCGCCGGGTGGCGGCGTTGGGCACCACGCGGTGGCGCAGCGGCCAGCTGAGACCGAACAGGTTTGTTTCGATGGTCCTGTCGGCGTGCATGATTCGTCGCTGATACTCGCGGTTCGCATTGGCCTCGTGCGTCAACAGGAACCGCGTACCGGCGACGACGCCGCTGGCACCGGCATCCAGGGCGGCGCGGGTGTCGGCGCCGGTGGCGATTCCGCCGGCGAGGAACACCGGACGCTTCCCGGCCGCCGCCAGGGCGTGGGGCAGGAAGTCCAGGGCCGGCATGGTTCCGACGAGGTGGCCGCCGGCCTCACGTCCCTGAGCGATCAGACCGTCAGCGCCCCAAGCGACGGCGGCGCGCGCCTGCGCGACGGTACCCGCCATCACAAACACGAAGCTTCCCGCTTCCCGAAGGTGCTCGACAAGCCTCCGCTTTTCGCCGAACGCCAGCACGACGACGTCCACGCGGGCGTCGACGCAGACCGCGACGTGGGCGCGACGAACGAAGGGCATCAACAGGTTTACCGCGACGGCTCGGCCCGGAGCCTGTTCGCGCACCAGATCGATCGCCGTTCGCAGCCGGCGCGGCGTGGTGATCCCGATCGTTCCGAGACCACCGGCTTTAGCGACCGCGCCCGCCAGCGCCGCGCCCGCCAGACCGCCGCCCATTCCCGCTTGTGCCACCGGAACGTCGAGCCGCAGGCGGTCCCTGATGTCCATGCCTAATGACGCTACGCGGCCATTGAATTCGGCCCGTTCGTGGTGCTGTCGGCGGCCCGATTCTCGTTGGTGGCGCGCAGCGATCGAGCGTAATCTTGACGTCAGATGGATGGGTTGCAGCCGGCTCAAAAGGCTTGCTGCATAACAGAAAGGTCACAAAATGAGTACAGTCCATTCATCAATCGATCACCACCCGGACTTGTTGGCTCTGCGCGCGAATTACGAGCGCGTCGCCGAGTCGATGAGTGCGCACGTCACGTTCGGCCTGGCCTTGCTGACCGGCCTGTATGTTGCTGCGTCATCGTGGATCGTCGGGTTCACCGCCACGACATCCCTTGCCTGGTGCAACTTCATCGTCGGAGTGGCAGTCGCCTTCATGGCGTACGGATTCGCGACGACGCTGGACCGCGCGCACGGCATGGCCTGGACGCTGCCAGTGCTCGGCGTGTGGGTCGTCGTCTCGCCGTGGATTCTGCCCGGCTTCACGCCGACCGCCGGCATGATCTGGTCGAACGTCATCGCGGGTGCGTTGCTGACGTTCCTGGGCCTGAACGCCACCTACTTCGGCACGCGCACGCGGGAGGCGGGCACCCACGCATAGTTCGGAGTCGTTAGGCCACAAGGCAATACGGCGCTAGCCGCAGACCGCGCCGATCGCGGCCGAGCTGACCAGCTTGACGTACTTGGCCAGTACGCCGGTTTTGTAGCGCGGCGGGGGAGGGGTGAAATCTATTCGCCGAGAATCGAATTCGGCGGGGTCGGCGAGCACGTCGAGAACGTGGCCGGCGACGTCGAGGCGGACCCGGTCGCCGTCGCGCAGCAATGCGATCGGCCCGCCGTCGACCGCCTCCGGCGCGATGTGTCCCACGCACAGGCCGGTCGTTCCGCCGGAGAACCGGCCATCGGTGAGCAGCAGAACGTCCTTGCCGAGGCCGGCGCCCTTGATCGCGCCGGTGATGGCCAGCATTTCGCGCATCCCGGGGCCGCCCTTGGGACCTTCGTAGCGGATCACAACCACGTCGCCCTTCGTGATGGTCCCGTCCTCCAGAGCGTCCAGAGCGGCTCGCTCGCCGTCGAAAACCCTTGCGGTGCCTTCGAACACGTCGGAGTCGAAACCCGCCGTCTTGACCACCGCGCCCTCGGGCGCCAGCGATCCGCGCAGGATGGTGATCCCGCCCGTCGGGTGGATCGGGTTGTCCAGCGCTCGCAGCACCTTGCCGTCCGGGTCGGGCGGGGCGATCGCGGCCAGATTCTCGGCCATGGTCTCGCCCGTCACCGTCAGGCAATCACCGTGCAGCAGGCCCGCATCCAGCAGTGCCTTCATCACCACCGGCACGCCGCCGATGTGGTCGACGTCGAACATCACGTGGCGGCCGAACGGCTTGACGTCGGCCAGGTGCGGCACCCGCGACCCGATCCGGCTGAAGTCCTCGAGTGAGAGTTTGACGTCGGCCTCGTGAGCGATGGCCAACAGGTGCAGCACCGCGTTGGTCGAGCCGCCGAACGCCATCACCACCGCGATGGCGTTTTCGAAGGCCTCTTTGGTGAGGATGTCGCGGGCGGTGATGCCGCGGCGCAGCAGTTCGATGACGGCCTGGCCGCTGCGCCGCGCGAACCCGTCGCGACGGCGGTCGGTTGCCGGCGGCGCCGCGCTGCCCGGCAACGACATACCCAGCGCCTCGGCGGCGCAGGCCATCGTGTTGGCGGTGTACATGCCGCCGCACGCCCCCTCGCCGGGGCAGATCGCCCGCTCGATGGCGTCGACATCCTCGCGCGGCATCAGCCCGCGGGCGCACGCGCCCACCGCTTCGAACGCGTCGATGATCGTGACTTCGCGCTCGGTGCCGTCGGACAGCTTGGCTCGCCCGGGCAATATCGAGCCTGCGTAGAGGAACACCGCCGCCAGGTCCAGCCGTGCGGCGGCCATCAGCATTCCGGGCAACGATTTGTCGCATCCCGCCAACAGCACCGAGCCGTCGAGCCGCTCGGCCTGCATCACGGTTTCGACGCTATCGGCGATCAGCTCCCGTGATGGCAGCGAGAAGTGCATCCCCTCGTGACCCATCGAGATGCCGTCGGAAACCGAGATCGTCCCGAACTCGAGCGGGTAGCCGCCGGCCGAGAAAACACCTTCCTTGACCGCCTTGGCGAGTCGGTCCAGGGAGAGGTTGCACGGCGTGATCTCGTTCCACGACGACGCGACCCCGATTTGTGGCTTGGCGAAGTCTTCGTCTTCCATGCCTACCGCGCGCAACATGCCACGGGCGGCAGCCCGCTCCAGGCCGTCGGTGACGTCACGACTACGCGGTTTGATGTCGGCGGCCGGCGCCGAATCGGGGGTTGTGGCCTGCCCAAAGTTCATTGCTCAAGTATGCCGGTCCGATCGCCGCAAATGCGGGGCCTATACCCCTTCGGGGTATGGGGTAGACTTCCGCTACCGGAATCGCGGGGAGGTTTTGCAGTGGACATGACGACTGCACACGGATATTCGCAGCAGAAGGACAATTACGCCAAGCGGCTGCGCCGCATCGAGGGCCAGGTGCGCGGAATCGCCCGCATGATCGATGAAGACAAGTATTGCATCGACGTCCTCACCCAGATCAGCGCGGCGAACAGCGCCTTGCGTTCTGTGGCGTTGAATTTGCTCGACGAGCACCTCAGCCACTGCGTCACCCGCGCCGTGGCCGAGGGCGGCAACGACGCCGACGACAAGCTGGCCGAAGCCTCCGCCGCCATCGCCCGCCTGGTTCGTTCCTGACCCCGAGGGCGTGTTGAAACGCAAATTTTGGTGAACCCGTTGCCGCAGTGCGTACGGTAGGGGCAGCGTAAACGGGGGAAGCAGCATTGCTCCGCCGATTGCGCACCCCGAGCGACCACTGCCCATGAC
>Ga0318525_10000651_pt1 | contig 11350 bp, 7 predicted proteins | sample GRESIP052b4f23_FD_203482 | JGI IMG/M metagenome (GOLD analysis project Ga0318525, IMG submission 203482) | Tropical soil microbial communities from Luquillo Experimental Forest, Puerto Rico - GRE.SIPMG.052b4f23 | ecosystem: Environmental > Terrestrial > Soil > Tropical forest > Bulk soil...
GAGATGACCAGCTCATGGATCATGTCAGCGACCTCGAGCGCTCCGGGTGAGTTCTTTCGACGTCTTGGTCCGTGGGGCAATCCGAGCTCGGATGCGGTGACCCTGAGCACTGGGCCGGTGGACGCGTCCAACTTCGGCGTCCTGTGGAACGGATACGAGTTCGGGACGTTCTGGGCGGAGACCAATAGCTTCACCTCGACCGGTGAGCATATGGCGCGCATCGACGCCGAAAGCAACGTGATCGACAGTCAGTATTTCGACAGGGTCCTCGATCAGTGGGATTCCATTGCGTGGAGCGGTTCGGGGTACGGACGGGCACTCACGCGCGTGGTCGACGGATACGAGGACATCTACTTCATGCTCCTCTCCCCGGCTGGTGTTCAGGCGGGTCCGCTGGTCCGACTGACCGATCATCGGTCGCAATCGACGTCCTACTGGGGTGCCATAGCCGTGCTCGCTGCGATGAACGCGGGCCAAGGGTACGGCGTCGTTTGGCAGGACAACCGTACAGGCGAGCGCCAACTCTGGTTCGCGCGCCTTCTCCCGGATGGAACGATCGTCACGCCACCGGGTCAAGTGCAGCTGACGAATACCGTGTACGGTATCGGCCAGAGTTCGGACTTGGTCTGGACCGGCTCCGAATTCATGGCCGTGTGGATAAATGGTGATGCGACCGGGACCGGTGAGGGGAAAATATTCGGTTCGCGAATCTCTTCGTCGGGCAGCGTGCTGGAGACCGAGCAAATCACCCCGGGGCCCCTGGATCTGTATCCGAAGATCGCTTGGAATGGGAAGGGGTTCGGTCTGTACGTGAGCGGCTACAACGGCACTTCGAACGGGTACTTCGTGAGCGTCGACTGCAACTGCACGACGGACGCGGACGGTGACGGCGTGTTGCCGTGCGGCGGCGGGGATTGCGACGACAGCGATCCGACCGTGGCACCGGGTCTTCCGGAGATATGCGACGACGGCAAGGACAACAATTGCGACGGCCTGGTGGACTGCAACGATCCAACGTGCGTGCAGGGCGGCTCGCCGCCGGGTGAGATCGGCAACGTTCGTTTCCCGTCGGATAAGACCACCATCGCATGGAACTCGGACTCCAAGGCAACCCGCTATGACGTCGCGAGAGGCGTCCTCGGCGATCTCCGCGACATGCAGAACTTCCGCTGGACGAACTGCTTCGTGTCGCGAACGACGGCGACGAGCGCGGCGGACTCCGAGAACCCAAGTCCCGGCACGGGTTTCTACTACATCGTCCGGGGACGCGCGAAAACGTGCCTGCTCGGCACCTGGGGTTCGACACTCTCAGATTCGAGCTTGCACGGCTGCCCGTAGGCACGGGGGTGAGACGAATGCCACACTCGTCGCGAAACCTCCTGTTCGTAGCGTCCACATTCCTCGCAGGGACGACTCTCGCGGCCCACCACGGCCCGAAGCTCCTGAGCACTCTCGCCGAGGAGCAGCCGGGCTCGGGTTTCGGCTCCATCCTCGTCCGCGCCGGCGACGTCAACGGAGACGGCTTCGACGACCTTCTCATCGGTGCGCCCTTCTTCGAAGCCGACGGCAGTCCTTATGCGGGGAAGGTGTACCTATTCCTCGGCGGACCCAACGGCCTCGAGGAGACAGCGGCATGGACCTACACGGGCGACCGCGACCACCCCGTCGCGTACTACCTCGGCACCCCACTCGCCGCTGTTGACGTCAACGGGGATGGTTATTCGGACGTCGTCATCGGGATCGAAAACTATTCGGGTGGTGTCACCGATCAAGGTGAGGTTCTCGTGTTCCTCGGTTCTCCCGCAGGCCCTCCGCCCGAGCCGTCGTGGATCGGGCTGGGAGGATCCGAGTTCGCCGGCCTAGGGTGGTCGGTCGCGCCCGCAGGAGATGTCGACGGCGACGGCTTCAACGACCTCGCGGTGGCCGGTTACGGCACGAACCAAGTCTGGGTCTACCGCGGCTCGGCCGCAGGTCTATCGCAGTCACCGGCGTGGCTCCTCAACGGCCCGCCGGCCCCCTACCTCTTGATCAACAACGACTACGGTTTCAGCATCGCCGCCGCGGACGTGGATGGGGACGGATTCGCCGATCTTGCCGTCGGCGGCATCGGTATCAGCGACCCGCATCCCTGGCGAGAACTTCGGTTGGGCGCTCGGCTTTGGCGATCTGAACGGCGACGGGTTTGCGGACCTCGTGGCAAACACCCCGTGGTGGGATTCTCCTGATCAGGGGGACATGGGCCGGATCGAGGTCTACTACGGCTCCCGGGCGCTGCTTCCTGATGAGCCGGACCAGCTGCTCCCGGGCAGGATCGGCTACGAAGGGTTCGGCCAATCTGCCATCGTCGGCGATGTGGACGGCGACGGCTTCGACGACATCGTGACGCTCGCTGCGGACCGCATCTACTACGGCTCGCCGTCGGGGGTCGGGGATTGGACCGCATGGGATCCTCACACGGGCACCGAAGCCGCACCGTACTTGTATCCCATTTCGGCGGCGGGGGACGTCAACGGCGATTCGATCGGCGACATCGCCGTTCATGGGTACAACTACCCACCGGGTCCGGAGCGCGTCTACCTCTTTGCCGGCCAGCCGCGAAACAGGCCGCCGGAGGCAAACTGCCCTGGCCCAGTGGCGTGGGAGTGCAGCGGCGATTCGGAAGCGACCGGATCGCTCGATGGCAGCGCAAGTCACGATCCCGACGGCGATCCGCTCACGTACGCATGGACGTCGTCGTCGTGCGCGCTCGATGGCGCGGATCTCGCCGAGGCAGTGGCAACCTGCCCACTCGGCGACGACACGGCGACGCTGGCGGTCACGGACGATTCTTCGGCCTCTGCGGCGTGCACGAGCCATATCAACGTGCGCGACACGCGGCCGCCTCTCGGTACGATCCTCTTTCCAACTTCCAGATCCTGCTTCGGTCCTGCCCAGATACCGGTCACGGTCACAGACGATTTTGCCGACGTGTGCGAGGCGAGCGTTCGGCGCGGCTACGACCCGGGTCCGGGCCCGTCGTACTCGCAGCACGGGGACCACCACGTCACGCTCACGGCGGCGGACTCGAGCGGGAATGCGAGCACCGCAGAGGTCGACTTCACGATCGACACGGTGCCACCGCGCGTCGAGCTCCTGGCACCCGCAGATCGCTCGGTCCTTGCCCCGACGTCCCTACCGTTTACGATCGCGTTTCGCGACAACGACGACGACGGGGCCGCCGGCGGCGTGATCCACGAGGTCATCCTGCTCCAGGGATGCACGATCTTCGACGGGCTCACCTACGGGAACGAGGACGGTCTGCTCTCCGACGAATCGATGACGATCGGAGCGGCGGAGCTGTGCCGCGCAGCCGCGGCGTGCGGGTTCCAGATCCTGAATCGGCCGGAGATTCGCGTCGAGGCCACGGATTGCGGAGGGAACGTCGGATCCGCGTCCCATCGGTTTGCGGGGAGCATTGCACTTCGCCCTGGGATTTGCGGGCGGTAGGGTTCTAGATCCAGTTTCCAATAGCTAACCGTACAAATGTACGGTATACTTCCTCCGCACGGTTCGACCGCACGGAGGACGGCCATGGGACGCACGCCGGCCGGGCAAACTCGAGAAAAAGTCTTCCGATTCGTCCGTGACCGCCTGGCCGGGGGGGATCCCCCGACCGTGCGGGAGGTCATGGACGCCTTCGGCTTCCGGTCCCCGCAGACCGCCCGGGAGCACCTGGACGCCCTGATCGAAGAGGGGCGGCTCGACCGGGAGCCGGGGCTCTCCCGTGGCCTGCGGCTTCCGGCCCGCCGCGGCGACCGGCCGACGGTCCTGGTGCCGCTCCTGGGGCGCGTCCCCGCGGGACCGCTCGATGCGGCGATCGAAGACCTCGAAGGGCACCTCCCCGTCCAGACGCGCATGCCCGTGGGCGAGCTGTTCGGCCTGCGCGTGAAGGGAGACAGCATGAAGGACGCCGGGATCCTCGACGGCGATCTCGTCGTCGTGCGGCGGCAGCCGCGCGCCGAGGAGGGACAGATCGTCGTCGCGCTCGTCGGCGACGAGGCGACGGTCAAGCACTTGCGGTTCCGCCGGGGACGCGTCGAGCTGCACCCCGCGAACGACGCCTACCGGCCGATCGTTCCCGAGCCCGAAGCCGTGCGCGTGATCGGCAGGGTCGTCGAAGTGCGGCGGAGGTTGGACTGATGGCCGCTCCTTCGAAAGCCGGCGCGCGAGATCTTCCCCTCGGCGGACGCTCGTCGGCGCAAACGTCGTTCGGCGCCTCCTCGCTCCACGCTCCCTCGCGCGCTCAGGGAAGAAGCGCGCTCGATCGCGAGGCCGCCGAGGGGAAGGATCTCGCTCGCCGACACGACGAAGCCGCCATCTGGTCTCTCTCCACGGTCGCTGGTCGTCTTGTCGAGATCTCCGCGTCCCCCGCGGGAGCGCCGCTGACTTTGGCTTTTCGGTTGGTGCTCGATGCGCAGCGCCGCGGCGAGCCGTCGGCATGGATCGGCCGGAAGGATGCGCCGTTCTATCCCCCCGACGCGGCCGACGCGGGGGTCGATCTCGCGGCGCTGGCCGTGATCTGGGCGGGCGATGCGGTCGCGGCGGCGAAGGCGGCCGACCTGCTCGTGCGGTCGGGGGCGTTCGGCCTCGTCGTGCTCGACCTCGTTCACAACGCGCGGCTGCCGCTGCACGCCTCGTCGCGCCTGGCGATGCTGGGAAAGCAGCACCGCGCGGCGATCGTCTGCCTGACCGACAAGGACGCGGCGCGCGCGTCGCTCGGGCCGCTCGTCTCGTTGCGCGCGCACACCGCTTCGCGCGTGCGAGGGGAGGGAGGACGGTTCCGCTGCGAGGCGGCGGCGTTGAAGGACAAGCATCTGGGGAAGGTCTGGAGCATCGCGGAGGTGTGTCGTGGACCGGACGGCCTGCATTGATCTTCCCGCGTTCCCGCTTCAGCTCCTGCTGAAGAAGCACCCGGACTGGCGCGAGCATCCGGCGGCGGTCGTCGAGGCGGACACGCCGCAGGGAAAGATCCTGTGGATCAACGAGAAGGCCCGCGCGGCCGGGATTACCACCGGCATGCGGTACGCCGCCGGGCTCTCGCTCGCGGCGGGGTTGCGCGCTGCGGTCGTTTCCCGGAAGGAGATCGATGACGCCGTCTCGGATCTTGCCGAGTTGCTGAGACGCTTCACGCCGTCCGTCGAGCCTTCGTCCGACGAGCCCGGCGTCTTCTGGCTCGACGCGAAGGGGCTCGAGCGCCTGTTCGGCTCGATTCCCGAGTGGGCGTCGTCGCTGCACGTTGAGGTCGTCCGCGCCGGGTTCTTCGTGTTGCTGGCCGTCGGGTTCGACCGGTTCGCGACGTATGCGGTGGCCAGAGGGAGAAAGAGCAGGGGACAGTCCCCGAAGAAACAGTCCCTGGTCAGAATCTTCGAATCCGTCACCGACGAGCGCGCCGCCGCGCGCGAGGTGTCGCTCGATCGCCTCGGGCTTCCGCCGGCCGCGCGCGACACGCTCCAGAGGTTGGGAGTCGTGACCGTCGGGCAGTTCGTCGATCTCCCGCTCGACGGCGTCGGCGTGCGCTTCGGCCCCGAGGTGCGCCGCTTGCACCGCCTGGCCTCGGGCGCGCTCAAGCCGCCGCTGGCCCCGGCACATCCGGACGTTCCCGCGATGCGGCGCTTGATCCTCGACCACCCCGAATTCGACGCGGGGCGGATCGTCGCGCGGATCGAAGAGGCGATCGGCCCGATGCTCGACGAGATCGCGGCCAAGGGGCGCGCCCTGGCCGAGCTCCAGGTGGCATTTCGCTTCGAGAGATTGGAAGGGCACGTCGAGTCGATCCAGCCGGCGGTGCCGACCTTGGCGCCGCGGGTGCTCGTCGAGCTGGTCCGCCTGCGCCTTCAGGCGGTCCGCAAGCTCCCCGACGGCGTCATGGAGATCGGCCTCGTCGCGCGCGAGGTCGCGGCCGTCGACAAGCAGCGCGAGCTGTTCGCCGGCGGCAAGCGCCGCGACCTCGAGGCCGGGGCCCGGGCGCTCGCCCGCGTGAAGGCGACGCTCGGGGACGACGCCGTCGTGCGCGCCGGCCTGCGCGACGCGCATCTTCCCGAAGCGCGCTTCGAGTGGGCTCCGCTCGCCGCCCTTCCCGAGGCGCACCCGCGCGTCGTCGACGAGCCGCGCCTGATCCGCCGCCTCTACGCGACGCCGGTCCCGCTCGCTCCTCGCGAGCGTCACGAGCCGGACGGCTGGATGCTGCGGGGGCTCGAGCAGGGTCCCGTGACGCGCGTCAACGGCCCGTACGCGATCACCGGATTCTGGTGGCGGGATCCGGTCGCGCGCGACTACCACTTCGCGGAGACGAAGACCGGTGAGCAGCTCTGGGTCTTCTACGACCGCGGGAAGAACCGGTGGTACCTGCAGGGGGAGCTCGGGTAGCGCCGTGTCATGTACGCCCCGCTCTTCTGCAAATCCTCTTTTTCCTTCCTCGAAGGAGCCTCGCAGCCCGAGGAGCTGGTCCGCGCCGCGCACGAGTTCGGCCTCCCCGCCGTCGCCCTGACCGACCGCGACGGCGTCTACGGCATCGTCGAAGCCCACGTCGCCGCGCGCGAAGCGGGGATCAAGCTCGTCATCGGGTCCGAGGTCACGATCGACGACGGCTCGTCGATCGTCCTGCTCGCTTCGAATCGCTCCGGGTACGCAAGCCTTTGCCGGCTGATCACCGTGGGGCGCCGCCGCTCGGAGAAGGGCTCGAGCGTCGTCGGGTGGCGCGAGGTGTACGAGCACGCGGCGGGCCTTCTCGCGCTGTGGGGAGGGGAGAGGAGCCTTCTCGCGCGCGAGCCCGATCCGTTCTTCATCGGACACGGCCTGAAGGACGCCTTCGGCGACCGCCTCTACGCGATGGCGGCGCGCCACCGGCGGGCGGAAGAGCCGCGGCAGGAGTCGCGCCTCCGGCATCGCGCGGGAAAGCTCGGCCTCCCGGTCGTCGCCGCGCACGAGGTGCTCTACCACCACAAGGCGCGGCGGATGCTCCAGGACGTCTTCACAGCGCTGCGGTACAAGGTCAAGCTGTCGGAGGCCGGGCGTCTGCTCGAGCCGAACGACGAGCACGCGCTGAAGACGTGGCTGACGTTCAAGAGATTGTTCGAGGACGATGCCGCGGCGGTGGCGCGCACGGCCGAGGTGGCCGCGCGCTGCACCTTCTCGCTCGACCAGCTCCGCTACCGGTACCCCGCCGAGAAGCTCCCCGACGGGACGACCTCGGCGGAGTGGCTGCGCACGCTCGCCTACCGCGGGGCGGCCGAGCGCTTCCCCGCGGGGATCCCCAAGGAAGCCGTCGAGCAGATCGACAAGGAGCTGGCGCTCATCGAGGACCTCGACTACTGCGGCTACTTCCTGACGATGTGGGAGATCGTCCGCTTCTGCCGCGAGACGGGGATCCTCTGCCAGGGGCGCGGCTCCGCCGCGAACTCGACGGTGTGCTACGTGCTCGGGATCACCGCAGTCGATCCGGTAGCACTGGGGCTGCTCTTCGAGCGGTTCCTCTCCAAGGAGCGGGCGGAGCCGCCGGACATCGACCTCGACATCGAGCACGACCGGCGAGAAGAGGTCATCCAGCACGTTTACGCGAAGTACGGACGCACGCACGCCGCGATGGTCGCGAACGTCATCCGCTACCGGCCGCGCTCGGCGATCCGCGAGGTCGGCAAGGCGCTCGGCGTGCCCGAGACCGCGCTCGACCGCGTGTCGAAGATCCTGCCGATGTACGGCGACGTCGATCCGACGGCTTTGGCACAGGCCGGGCTCGATCCCGACCATCCCACGCACCAGCACCTGATCCGCCTCGCGACGGAGGTCCTCGATTTCCCGCGGCATCTGTCGATCCACCCCGGCGGGTTCCTGCTCGGTCACGAGCCGGTCGAGACGATCGTCCCGATCGAGAACGGTGCCATGCCCGACCGCACGGTGATCCAGTGGGACAAGGACATGATCGAGGAGCTGGGGTTGTTCAAGGTGGATCTGCTGGGCCTGGGCGCGCTGAACCAGCTCCACAAGGCGTTCGACCTGCTGCGCGAGCACAAGGAGATCGACCTGACGCTCGCGACGATCCCGCGGGAAGACCCGGCGACCTATCAGATGATCTGCACCGGCGACACGGTTGGCGTCTTCCAGATCGAAAGCCGCGCGCAGATGGCGATGCTGCCGCGCCTGAAGCCGGTCAACTACTACGACCTCGTCGTCGAGGTCTCGATCGTCCGCCCCGGGCCGATCACCGGTGGCATGGTCCACCCGTATCTCAAGCGGCGCTCGGGGGAGGAGCCGGTCGTCTACCCGCACCCGTGCCTCGAGCCGGTGCTCGCGAAGACGCTCGGGGTTCCGTTGTTCCAGGAGCAGGTGATCCGCCTCGCGATGGTCGCCGCGGACTACACGCCGGGGGAAGCCGACCAGCTCCGCCGCGACATGGCCGCGTGGCGCAAGACGGGACGGATCGACCGGCACCGCGACAAGCTCGTGTCGCGCATGACCGCCAAGGGGATCGCGGAGGAGTTCGCGCTGCGGGTCTTCGAGCAGATCCGCGGCTTCGGCGAGTACGGCTTCCCGGAGAGTCACGCGGCGAGCTTCGCGTTGATCGCCTACGCCACGGCGTGGCTGCGACGGCACCACCTCGACGTGTTCACCTGCGCGCTGCTCAATGCGCAGCCGATGGGGTTCTACACCTCTTCGACGATCATCGAGGATGCCAAACGCCACGGCGTCCTCATTCTTCCCGTCGACGTCTCAGGCAGCGATTGGGATTGCACCCTTGAAGAGGGAAGACTCCCCTTTTTGTTGCAAAGCTCCCCGGATACCGCTTTGCAACAAAATAGGGGAGTCTTCCCTCTTTCACGGGCAGTCCGAATAGGGCTCCGGTACGTCAAGGGGTTGGCTGAGGCGACGGGGCGGAGGATTCTCGAAGAGCGGGCCGAAAAGCCGTTCGGCTCCATCGACGACGTGGTGCGGCGCGCGAAGCTCGACGAGGGGACGACGACGCGGCTTGCGGAGGCGGGGGCGTTCGCCGCGTTCGACTCGAACCGCCGCGGGGCGCTGTGGGCCGCGAAGGGAAGCTCGCGCTCGCGCGCGTACGAGCTGCAAGCCGCCGAGCCGTCGCGGCCCCTCGGCGCCCGTGCGGACGAGACCGCCGCCGCGTTCGACGAGCTAGACGACTTCGAGTCGATCGACTGGGATTACGAGACGATGAACCTCTCCGCGCGCGGGCATCCGCTCGAGCCGCTGCGCGCGCAGCTCCGGGCCAGGCGACTTCCCGACGCGAGCGACGTGCGCTCGATGCCGGACGGGCGGCGTACCCATTACGCGGGGCTCGTCATCTGCCGGCAGCGCCCCGGGACGGCGTCGGGTGTCGTCTTCCTCACGCTCGAGGACGAGACGGGCTTCGTCAACGTCGTCGTCTGGTCGAAGGTGTACGAGAAGTTCCGCGTGCTCGTGAAGACGGCGTCGTTCCTGGGCGTCACCGGAAAGCTCCAGGTCCAGGACGGCGTGACCCACCTGATCGCCGACGCGTTCTGGAAGCCCAGGATCGACACCCACCCGATCGAGGTCGGAAGCCGGGATTTCCACTGAGCCGGCGTTATGATGCCGCTCCCTCGTGGGAGCCGACCGTGAGCATTCTCGTCGCCGGCCTCGAGCCCCTGGGCATCGCGATCGTCAGGCGTCTGATCGCCGCCGGCGAGGACGTGCGCGTCCTCGCCCCCGCGGCCGAGGTGACGGCGTACGCGCACGAGCTCGCGCACCTGGGCGTTCCGGCCTCGGTCGGCGCCGCGCGCTCGCCGGGGGAGCTCGAGGCGGCGGGGCTGCGCGAGGCGCACGTTCTCGTCCTCACGGCCGACGACGACGCGCAGAACGTCGACGCCGCCTTGACCGCCCGGCGGCTCCGCGCCGACATCCCGCTCGTCGTCCGCATCTTCGATCCGGCGCTCGGGACGTATCTCGAGGAGACCGAGGCGGGCATGCGGGTGATGAGCGTTTCCGGGATCGCGGCGCCTCGCTACGCAGACCTCGCACTCCAGGCGATCGAGAAGGAAACGCTCGAGGCCGGCCGCGCCGCGGAACGCGCGCGGCGTCCCGCCATCCGGCGCCGATTGCGCCGGCCGGTCGATCCGCTCGCGACGTGGTTCGCGATCGCGGCGCTCGTGGTGGTCGTCGTCGCGGTCGCGTTTTTCGCGCTCGAGCTCAGGGTGGGCTGGCTCGACTCCCTGTACTTCGTGACCGAGACGATGACGACCACGGGGTACGGGGACTACGCGATGAAGAACGCGAGCAACACGGGGAAGATCGCGACGATCCTCCTCATGCTCGCCGGTGCCGGCGGGCTCGCCGTGACCTGGGCGCTGATCGCGGGGGCGCTCGTCGCGCGGCGGATCAACATCCTCCACGGCCGGGTCCAGGAGCGCGGCCGCGGGCACGTCGTCATCGCGGGGGCGGGGAACGTCGGCTTCCGCGTGGCGCAGCTGCTCGCGGCGGCCGACAAGCGCGTGGTCGTCATCGAGCGACACGTCGACAGCCGCAACGCCGCGCAGCTGCGCTCCGAGGGGCACCACGTGATCGCCGGCGACGCCTCGGTCGAGGAGACGTTCGATCTCGCCGGCATCGACCGCGCCTCGGTGGTCCTCGCCCTGACCGACTCGGACGCCACGAACCTGAGGGTCGCGCTGTCGGTCCGGAATCGCGGCCTCGGGACGCCGGTGATCATCCGGCTCCTCTCCGCCGAGCTATCCGCGCACCTGCATGGCCGGCGGGGGATCGTGACCGTTTCCCCGATCGCCGTGGCGAGCGCCACGTTCGCCGAGGTCTGCACCTCCTAGGCGCGCCTCAGGACGGGGGGAGGGTGTCGAGGAGCGTGCGTGCTTCGGCGGGGGGCACCACGTCCCGGTCCCCGTCCCTGAATTCGGAACGCTTGCCCCCTTCGAACAGGATCACCTCGATCGTGTCGGCGCCTGGGTCCGCGAGGAACACCGCGACGTCGGTTCCCGCCCGGGGCCCCTTGGTTCCGAGGACGTAATAGACCGCGGCGTCCTTCATCAGCGGCCCCGATGCCTGCATCGCCGCCTCGAACGCTCCCCGCTTCGACCCGAGCACGCGTGAAAGGCGCGACGCCAGCGGCTCGGCGGACCAGAGCTTGGAGCGCGCCGGGTACGTCCCGGCGTAGCGCTCCAGCGCATCGAGGGGATCGTCGCCGAACCCCCCCGCGGGAACGCCCGCGAAGGCGCATCCCGACAGGGGCTTGCCGTCGATCTCGGCGTGCGCCGTGAACGGGCGGATCTCCCCGGATATCGAGTCGACGCAGCGCTCGCGACGCACCGCGAGCCGCAGCGTCGAGACCCGCGGC
>Ga0318525_10000655_pt1 | contig 11314 bp, 12 predicted proteins | sample GRESIP052b4f23_FD_203482 | JGI IMG/M metagenome (GOLD analysis project Ga0318525, IMG submission 203482) | Tropical soil microbial communities from Luquillo Experimental Forest, Puerto Rico - GRE.SIPMG.052b4f23 | ecosystem: Environmental > Terrestrial > Soil > Tropical forest > Bulk soil...
GGTCGGGGCGCAGGCACAGCTCGCGTCCCTGCGGATCGGTCGTGAGATACATGCGCTTGCGGATGTCCTCGCCGGAGAGGTCGAGGAACGGCTCCGCCGGCTGCAGAATCGCCGGCTCCACGCGCGCGTAGCCCGCGCGCTCGAACGACGCGATGAGCGCGTCGGGCGCGGTGCTCGTCGGGATCAGTCTGGCGCTCGTCATGGCGCGGCCGCAGTCGTTTAAGCCGGTGGCGGCGGCGCTTTAGCATGCTTGGGGGGTGAATTCGATGCCAAACCGATGGCGCACTTAACGCCGGCCTCGGGCCGGTTTTCGGACACCTAGCGCCAGTCCCCGAGTACCGCCCCCACCAGCGCCAGCGCCGCGACCGCGGCGGTATCGGCGCGCAGCGTGCGGGGCCCGAGCGCAAGCCGCACCGCATTCGGCATTTTCAAGAGCGCGGCGCGTTCGTCCGCCGCGAAGCCGCCCTCGGGACCGACAAGGACGGCGAGCGCCATCGGCTGCGCACCGCGGGCGCTGCGGGCCTCCGAGAGCGCGGCAAGGGGGTCCTTCACCTCCGCCTCCTCGTCGCAGAACACGAGCAGGCGGGCGGGATCGAACTCGGCGATCATCCGCTCGAGCGTCAGCGGCGCCGCGATTTCGGGCAGCGTCAGGACGCCGCACTGCTCGGCTGCCTCGATGGCATTTGCGCGCATGCGCTCGAGGTTGACCCGGGCGACCTGGGCGTGCCGGGTGAGGATCGGCTGCAGGCGGGACGCGCCCATCTCGACCGCCTTCTGCACCATGTAGTCGAGGCGCGCATGTTTGAGCGGTGCGAACAGGTAGTGCAGATCGAGCGCGCGGGTCTGCGGCCGGGTGCGCTCGTCGATGGTGAGCGCGAGCCGGCGTTTTCCGGCACTTGCGAGCGTGCCCCGCCATTCGCCGTCGTGGCCGTTGAATACCAGCACGCAATCGCCCGTTCTCAACCGCAACACGCTGCCGAGATAATTGGCCTGCGGGGCATCAAGGGCGATGCTTGCGCCCTCCGCGAGCGGCGCGTCGACGTAAAGGCGGGGGGTGCGGACGTCGCAGCGGGGCATGGGGCGAGGGGCTGTGATGGGTTGCCGATAATCGGTGGTTGCAGTCCCGACTTGAGACATCAGAGGCGAAAGGCCGGTAACGGACGGTTGGTTGCCCGGCCCTGCGACATCAGATGACCGAGGACTGACCTCCCGGGTCCCGGTTTTGCCGTGTTATCGCCGGATTCAAAAGGCTGTTAATATCTCGGCCGCAGGATCTGCGGGGTCGAATCGGGCGGCCGGGGGAACACCGTCATGACGCTCAGCCGGGCTCTTCCATTGGCGTTGGCAATCGCCGTCATGCCGCTTTGGCCGGCGGCGGCGCAGTTTGGAGATATGCCGGGCATGCCCGGCTCGCCCGGGGGGATGTCCCCAGCGATGCCGGGAGGGGCGTTCAGCGCGCCGCAGGAGCCGCCCCCCGCCTGCCAGCAGCTCCTGAGCAACCGGGACGATGTCAACAAGCACGGCCAGGCGCTGCAGGCGGCCGGCCAGAAGAAGGCGCCCCCCGACGAATTATGCAAGCTTTTCAAGACTTTCCTCGCGGTCGAAACCAAGATGATCAAGGGCCTGGAAGAGCACAGCGCGACCTGCGGCGTGCCAACCGAGGTCCTCAAGCAGGTCAGGGCCGGACACAGCAAGGCCGCGCAGATGGGCAAGCAGATTTGCGATGCGGCGGCGCAACCGCGGATGGTCGGCCCATCCCTGAGCGATGCCCTCGGCACGACGCCGCTGGTGCCGGACGCTTCGACCACCAAGAAGAGGTCGTCGACCTTCGACACGCTCACGGGTAGCCCGCTGGGCCAATGACCCGCGGCGCGGGTCGTGTCGCCGATTCGACCGGCAATTGGGTCGACGGCGTCGCCCCCGCCTGGGCGCGCCCTTATCTGCGGCTGGCGCGCCTCGACCGGCCGATCGGCTCCTGGCTTCTGTTGATGCCGTGCTGGTGGTCCGTCGGCCTTGCCGCCGTGCACGCCCGCAGCCAGGTCAATCTCTGGCACGTCCTTTTGTTTTTCGTCGGCGCCTTCGCCATGCGCGGGGCGGGCTGCACCTGGAACGACATCGTCGATCGCGACCTTGATGCACGGGTCGAGCGCACGCGCTCGCGGCCGATCCCCTCGGGACAGGTGACGGTCGCGGCCGCCGCCGCCTTTCTCGCGCTACAGGCGTTGGTCGGGCTCGCGGTCCTGCTGCAGTTCAATCGCTTCACGATCTATGTCGGGTTCGCATCGCTCGCGGTGGTCGCGGTCTATCCCTTCATGAAGCGGATCACCTACTGGCCGCAAATCGTGCTCGGGCTCGCCTTCTCCTGGGGTGCGCTGATGGGATGGCCGGCGACGTTCGCGCGGCTCGATCTGCCCGCGTTCCTGCTCTATGCCGGGGCGATCTCCTGGGTGATCGGCTATGACACCATCTACGCCCACCAGGACCGCGAGGACGACGCGCTGATCGGCATCAAGTCGACCGCGCTGCTCTTCCGCGAGCGCACCAAGCCCATGCTCGCGCTGTTCTACGCCCTCGCTGTCGCGCTGATCGCATTGGCCGGCTCGAACGCGGGTGCGGGGCTCGTCTTCGCGCTCGGGCTCCTCGCCTTCGCCGCGCACCTCGCCTGGCAGATTGCACGCCTTAACGTCGATGATCCCGTCAACTGCCTGGTGGTGTTCAAGTCGAATCGCGATGCCGGGCTGATCCTATTCGTGGGGCTCGTGCTCGATGCGGGACTGCGTGCGTAGGATGCGTTGAGCCTGACGGGCGCACGGCGGCTACATCGTATAGCCGCGGGACGCGCTGGCGCCCTGCGCGAGTGCGGGCCAGGCGGCCGGCGCGCGCGCACGGGCCGCGGCCTCGGCCGCCGGCAGGCGCACGTCCCAGTCGCGAGCGATGAAGCGGCAGGCGCTGATGCCGTCGGATTGGGGCGAGGCGAGCCACACCGCCGGCGCGCCCATGATCTCGGGGTCGAGCAGGAAGGGAGGACGCGGCTTGCCCGGCGGAAAGAAACCGGGCGTATCGGTCGGTCCGCCCGGCACCAGGATGTTCACGGTGACGCCCGTGCCCTCGAGGTCCTTGGCGAAGCTCACGCAGCTCGCCTCGAGCGCAGCCTTGGACGCGCCGTAGGCCGACAGTCCGGCTGCCAGCATCGTGTCGAAGCTCGTCGTCACGGTGATGATGCGTCCCCAGCCCCGCTTGATCATGGGTTCGGCCGCGAACCGCGTCATCAGGAATGCGCCGATCGCGTTGATCGCGACAATGCGTTGCCAGCCTTCGGGGTCCGCGTCGAAGAACTTGATGCGGGCCTCCTTGTGCCCGGCCGCCGTGGACATGCTGATGCCGGCGCAATTGATGAGAATATCGAGCGCGCCGAAGGTCCCGATCACCTGGTCAACGGCATGCCGGCAATCTGCGATCTTGGACACGTCGGCGACGGCGCTGAGGAGTTTTCCGGCAAAGACCGCTTCCGCTCCGAGGCGATCGAGACCGGCCGTATCGACATCGACAGCCGCAATCTTGGCGCCGGCCGCCGCGAGCGCGCGTGCCATCACGCGTCCCATGCCGTTCGCCGCTCCGGTGACGACGGCTACGCGGCCCGCAAGCAATTGCGCTTCTGCCATGACACGGGTCCTCCCGCGCGGACCATGACAAATCGCCGCAGACGATTCAATCGCGCGCAATTCCTCGATGCACGTTGCACCGGTGATCGCGCCGATGTTAGCTCTCGGCCGAGAACACCCGCGCCGGGAGAGAACCATGTGGCGTGCAAGACTCGCGGTCGCTGCGCTTGCGATCATCGCAACGTCGGCGGCGTTAGAATCTGCTCGCGCCGAGGATGAGCTCAAGATCGCGGTCGGCGGGCGTGGCATCGGCGAGACCTTCGTCACCGAGGTCGGCTGGAAGGCCGGCCTGTTCCACCGGCATAACCTCGCCCTCGACATTTTCTATACCGATGGCGGCGGCGAGACCCAGCAGGCGGTGATCTCGAACAGCGCGCAGGTCGGCATCGCCTCGGGCTTTCTCGGCGCGATCGGGGTATTCGCCAAAGGGGCACCGGTGCGGATCATCGGCGGCTCGTATACCGGCGGCGCCCAAGTCTTCTGGTACGTGCCAGCGGATTCGCCGATCAGGGGTCCGCAGGACCTCGCGGGCAAGACCGTGGCCTATTCCAACAACGGCTCCTCCACCCATGCCGGCGTGCTCGCTTTGCAGAAGCACTACAACATCAAGTTCAAGCCGACGCCGACCGGCAATGCCGCGGCGACCATGACCGCCGCCATGACCGGACAGGTCGACGTGGGCTGGGCAGGCGCGCCGTTCGGCGTCGCCGAGCTCGAAGCCGGCAAGACCCGGCTGATCATGAAATCGTCGGATGCGCCGGACTTCGACAAGCAGACCAGCCGCGTCATCATCGCCAATGCCGACGAGCTCAAGGCGCGCCCGGAGGTGTTCGCGCGCTTCATGCGCGGCTATCGCGACTCGCTCGCCTTCATCTATTCGACGCCCGAGGGGCTTAAGGCCTATGCCGCCTTCGCGAAGCTGTCGGAGGCGACGGCCAAGCGCGCGTTGCAGGAATTCCTTCCGCCCGCCGCGGTCGATCCCGATCGTATGTCCGGGATCGGGGAGGTGATGGCCGATGCGATCGCCTTCAAATTCATCACCGCGCCGCTGACCAAGGATGAGCTCGCCGAGCTCATTCAGATCCCCGAGCGGCGGCGGTGACGCCGCGTCTCTGCCGGCAAAGCGGCGAGTTCGAAACACGGCGGACGGGGTCGAGCCGCGCGTCGCGGCTCGACCCCGCAGGCGGGTCCCTGCTGGTTGTTTGACGCCTCAAAACTTACATGCTCCCTGCCGGGCACCCCGGTTTGCTTTGCAGCGCCGGGGTTTGTCTCCGATCGCTGCCGCAAACATGCCCCAAACACGTCGGAATCCGCTTAATGTTCCTGGTTAATCCGAGGTATCACCGCATCGAATGCGACTCATGCTTGACGAGTCCTTGCCGCGTGCCCGCAAATCTCGGTAACCGGTGCTCGACCGTAGATTCGAGGCGTAGTTCCTGCCGATGTCCCCGCTCCTCGACCAATCCGCGTTAACCGATCTCGCCGAACGGCTGGTCGCGGCCGCCCGTCGCGCCGGCGCGGACGCCGCCGACGCGCTCGCCGTGCGTTCGGTCTCCCTAGCGGTCGAGGTGCGCGAGGGCGCGGTCGAGGAATCCGAGCGCTCCGAAGGCGACGACGTGGGGCTGCGCGCGTTCGTCGGCCGCCGCCAAGCGGTGGTATCGACCAACGACGTGAAGGCCGACGTGGCAGCGCTCGCCGAACGCGCGGTCGCCATGGCAAAGGCGGCGCCCGAAGATCCGTTCGCCGGCCTCGCCGATCCCGCGCGCCTCGCGCGCGACGTTCCCGACCTCGATTTGCTCGATCCGGATCTTCCGACCGTCACGGAGTTGGAAGCGCGCGCGCAACGCGCCGAGCGTGCGGGGCTTGCGGTCAAGGGCGTCACCAAATCGGGCGGCGCCTCGGCCTCGGCCGGCATCGGCGGCATGGTGCTGGTGACAAGCCAGGGGTTCCGCGGCGCCTATCTCAGTTCGGGCCAGAGCGTGTCGATGACGGCGATCGCCGGCGAGGGCACCGCCATGGAGCGCGATTACGACTACTCCTCCACGCTCCACGGCGCCGACCTCGATCCGCCCGAGAAGGTCGGACGCACGGCCGGCGAGCGCACGGTCGAGCGGCTGAATCCGCGCAAGGTGAAGAGCAAACGCGTGGCCGTGGTGTTCGACCGGCGGGTCGCGGGCTCGCTCGTCGGCCATCTCGCCAGCGCCATCAATGGTGCTGCGGTCGCGCGCAAGACGAGCTTCCTCAAGGACCGGCTCGGCCAGCGGCTGTTCCGGCCGGGCATCCGCGTGCTCGACGATCCGCTGCGTCGGCGCGGCTTGCGCTCGCGCCCCTTCGACGCCGAGGGCGTTGCAACGGAGCCCCTTGCCGTGGTCGAGGACGGCGTGCTCGCGTCGTGGTTTCTCGACTCCGCGACCGCACGCGAGCTCGGCCTTGCCAGCACCGGCCATGCCCAGCGCGGCGTATCCTCAACGCCGGCGCCCGGACCGAGCAACCTGCATCTCGCCGCCGGCAGCGATACCCCGGAGGCATTGATGGCGGACATCGCCGAGGGCTTCTACGTCACCGATCTCATCGGGGTGGGCGTCAACCAGGTGACCGGCGACTACAGCCGCGGCGCGTCTGGATTCTGGATCGAGAACGGCAAGCGCAGCTACCCCGTGAGCGAAGTGACGATCGCCGGCAACCTGATCGACATGTTCCAGGCACTCTCGCCCGCGAACGATCTGGAGTTTCGGTTCGGCACCAATGCGCCGAGCGTGCGTGTGGAGGGCCTCACCGTTGCCGGCCGATGACATCGACCGCGCCCTGGTGCGCGATCGTCTCGCCTTAGCCGTGCGCGAAGCGGGCGCGCTGGCGCTCCAAATGTTTCGCGGTCAGCTCGCGAGCTGGATCAAAGGCGCCTCCTCGCCGGTGAGCGAGGCCGATCTTGCCGTTGATGCGCTGCTGCGGGAGCGCCTCCTGGCCATCCGCGACGCCGGCTGGCTATCGGAGGAAACGGAGGACGATCCGGCGCGATTGCAGCGCGCCGAGGTGTGGGTCGTCGATCCAATCGACGGCACGCGCGCCTATCTCGCCGGCCTTGCGGACTGGGTGATTGCCGCGGCGCTGGTGCGCGCGGGCCGCCCGCTCATCGCGGCGCTATACGCACCGGTGAGCGACGAGTTGTTCCTGGCCGTCACCGGCGGCGGCGCCACCCTCAACGGCGCGCCGATCACGGCCAGCACGGGCGATCAGCTCGCGGGCGCAAAGTTTTCCGGCGCCAAGCGCCGGCTCGACAGCCTCGCGGCGGTCGAGCCGCGCATCGCGACCGTGCCGAGAATTCCCTCGCTCGCCTTGCGGCTTGCGCGCGTTGCGACCGGCGCGCTCGACGGCACCTTCGCCGCCCCCAACAGCCATGATTGGGACCTTGCGGGGGCCGATCTTTTGGTGCACGAAGCCGGCGGGCTGGTCACGACTGTGACGGGGGAATCGTTGATCTACAATCGGCCCGATCCGGTCCATGGCGCGCTGGTGGCTGCCGGGCGCGCCCGTCACGCGCGGTTGCTCGGCCTCATTCGCGATCGGCTTGCCGAATTTGTGTGATCGAGGCGTTTTCGAGGGCGAACCGGATCCGCTTCGCCAAGGCTATGGTTCCGGTCGAGGGGAATCGAGGACGGCAACCTATGTCGGATCAGGTCCAGCGCGGACAATTGCTGCACCTCGTCTTCGGTGGCGAGCTCATCGATTTGGATAACGTCGAATTCAAAAACCTCGACAAGCTGGACATTGTCGGCATTTATCCCAACTACGCCGCCGCTTATGCTGCCTGGAAGGCGAAAGCCCAGCAGACCGTCGATAACGCCCATATGCGCTACTTCATCGTGCATTTACACCGCTTGCTCGATCCGAAAACGGATCAGCGCGCCAAGCGCTGACGTCAAGCGGGCCCCTCCTCGATGTCGTGGGTCAAGCGTCTCGTGGGCTCGCGCCCGTTCCAGAAGACCACCGGGGTCGTGGCGGCCGAATACCTTCGTCTGGTATGGAATACCACCCGGTTCGTGTTCGAGCCGGAAGGCATCTACGAGCAGGTCGACCGCGACGCGCCGGTGATCATCGCCATGTGGCACGGCCAGCATTTCCTGGCGCCTTTCATCCGACGCGCGCAGGATCGCGCGAAGGTGCTGGTCTCGCGCCATCGCGACGGCGAGATCAATGCGCTCGCGGCCGAGCGGCTTGGCATCGGCGCCATTCGCGGCTCCGGCCATCACGGCGGCGGATTCATCGGCAAGGGCGGCGTGAGCGCGTTCAAGGAGATGCTGAGCGCGCTGGAAGAGGGTTACAACGTCGCGCTCACCGCCGACATTCCCAAGGTTGCGCGCGTCGCCGGTCTCGGCATCGTCAAGCTCGCGAGCGCGTCCGGCCGCCCGATCTATCCCATCGCGATCGCGACCGGGCCGCGCGTGGAGCTCAACAATTGGGACCGCACGGCCATCAACCTGCCGTTCGGCCGCGGCGGCGGGGTCGCCAGCGAGCCGCTGCGCGTGCCGGCCGACGCCGACGGCGCCGCGCTCGAAGCCGCGCGACGCGCGCTCGAGGCCGCGCTCAACGCCGCCACCGCGCGCGCCTATGCCATCGCCGATCGGCCGCGGGAGGATGTCCGTCGTGGCTGAAGGCTTGCCGCTGACGCTCTACGCCTATCGGCTGCTGACGGCGGCAGCGACGCCGCTCGCGCCGGCGCTCGTCTCGCATCGGCTCAAGCACGGCAAGGAGCTCGCCGCGCGCCTCAACGAACGCTACGGCGAAAGCGAGGTCGCGCGGCCGGACGGGCCGCTGGTGTGGGTGCACGGCGCCAGCGTCGGCGAGCTGCTGTCGGTTATTCCGCTGATCGAACGCATCAGCGAAAGACAATTCGGTGTGTTGTGCACGTCGGGCACCGTCACCTCGGCCAATCTCGCCGAACAACGCTTGCCCAAGGGCGTCATCCACCAGTTCGTGATTCTCGACACGCCGCGCTTCGTCAAGCGCTTCTTCGACCATTGGCGACCCGATCTCGCGCTCTTCGTCGAGTCGGATCTCTGGCCCAACCTGATCGTGACGAGCGCGGAACGCGGCATCCCCTTGATTCTGATCAACGGCCGCGTGTCGGAGCGCTCGTTCAACCGCTGGCGGCGCGTTCCCGGCACGATCGCCGCGCTGCTGCGCTGCTTCGACCTCTGCCTCGCGCAATCGGCCGCCCATGCCGCGCGTTACCGCGAGCTCGGAGCGCCGCACGTCACCACCACCGGCAATCTCAAGTTCGATGTGCCGGAGCCGCCCGCCGACCCCGCCGGCCTGGCGTTCCTGCGCTCGGCGGTCGGCGGACGCACCGTCATGGCCGCAGCCTCGACCCATGCTGGCGAGGAAACGATGTTGATCGAGGCGCACCGGCGGCTGCGCGCATCTTTCCCTCGGCTGCTCACGGTCGTCGCGCCGCGTCATCCCGAGCGCGGCCCCGACATTCTCGCGATTGCGCACGCCGCCGGTCTCAAGGCGGCGCTGCGCTCGCGCGGAGAATTGCCGGGAGCGGACACCGACGTCTATGTCGCCGACACGCTGGGCGAGCTCGGTCTGATCTACCGGCTCGCGCCGATCGTTTTCGTCGGCGGCTCGCTCGCTACCCATGGCGGGCAGAATCCGATCGAGCCGATCAAGCTGGGCGCGGCGGTTCTGCACGGCCCGAACGTTTGGAACTTCGCGGAAATCTACGCCGCGCTCGACAAGTCGCATGGCGCCGAAGAGGTGAGCGACGCGGATGGGCTCGCGCTGCGGGCGGGCGCCTGGCTCAAGGACGCGCGCGCCCGCGCGGCGGTGATCGCCGCCGCGCGCGAGACCGTGGCCACGCTCGGTGGCGGGCTCGAGCGCACGCTCGCCGCGCTTGAACCCTATCTCATGCAGATTCGTCTCGAATATCGCGAGTCCCATGCGTGAGCCGTCGTTCTGGTGGGGCGAGGCCTCCCTCGCGTCCGCCATGCTCGCGCCGCTGGCAGCGATCTACGGCGCGGTGGCGCAAGCGCGCCTCGCCCGACGCGGCCGCCGCGCCGCCGCGCCGGTGGTCTGCATCGGCAATTTCACCGTCGGCGGCGCCGGCAAGACGCCGACGGCGCTGGTGGTGGCGCGCATGCTGGCGGCGGCGGGCGAGCGGCCGGTCTTCCTCAGCCGCGGCTACGGCGGCACGCTTGCGGGCCCCGTCCTCGTCGATCCGACACGGCATCGTGCGCAAGACGTGGGCGACGAGCCGCTCCTGCTCGCGCGTACGGCGCCGACCATCGTGGCGCGGGACCGCGTCAAGGGCGCCAGCATCGCCGCCGGCGCGAGCGTCATCGTCATGGACGACGGGTTCCACAATCCCTCGCTCGCCAAGGACTTTGCGGTGCTCGTGGTCGATGCCCGGCGCGGCATCGGCAACGGCCGGGTCATCCCGGCCGGTCCGCTGCGGGCGCCGCTCGACGCGCAGCTCACCCGCGCCCACGCGCTGGTGCTGGTCGGGACGTCGCCGCGCGTCGCGGCCATCGCGGCGGCCGCGCGCGCGCGCAACATTCCGGTCGCCCAGGCGCGCTTGCGCCCAGACGCGGGCTTCATCGCGGGACTCGGCGGCGGCCGGGCGCTCGCCTTCGCCGGCATCGGCGACCCGGAGAAATTTTTCGCGACCCTTGCCGACGCCGGCGTCGCGGTTGCCGCGACGCGAAGCTTTCCCGACCATCACCGCTATACGCGCGCCGAGGCGAAGGCGCTGTACGTTGAGGCCGAGCGCGAGGGCCTGATGCTGGTGACGACGGAAAAGGATCTCGCGCGGCTTGCCGGCGACGACGAGGGAAGTCAGCTTGCCGCTCACGCCCGCGCGCTGCCGGTCACGCTCGCTTTCGAGGACGAAGGACGATTCAAATCGCTGTTGTTGGAGCGGCTGGCGGCGACGCGCAGGACGAAGAGAAGCGGCGAGGGAGCATGAGCCGCAATCAGTTATCGTCTGCCGTCCGCCGTCCGGCGTTTTGGAAATGCCGCTGCAGCACCGCTTCAGGATTGACGTAGGCCTCTTGCAGGTCGACGCTCCAATATTTCAGCTCTTCGAGCGGGATCGGCAAGCCGGTTACCGCGCAACGCACGAAGGCACCCGGCCGCACGACGCGAAAGTCGCCGTCGAGATATTTGACCTCGGCCTCACCCGTCATGGGGGAAGGGCGATCGGATCGGTTCAGCACGCTCGCCTCCACGCAACCGGCTTGCTCGGACTGAAAGTCCGCAAGCTCTCCTGCGCCGACACCCAACATAGTCGCTCGGCCCCGCGCATGTAACCCACCCGCTGGTGATTGTTTGCCCGACCTTAAATACGCGGGCTTACGAAAGCACTACGCTCCGAATAGGCTGCCTTGATCTGAGTTGCCGTTGCCACGGCGGCCGCGCGGCTTGCTCGCGGCGGGGGCTTGCGGCTTGTCCGCCGCGGCGGATGAGCCTTCCGCCGCCGCGCGCACGTGGCCGTCCGAAAACTCGATATCGAGCCGCATGCCCGCATTGACCGCGGCCGCCTGCCGCAGCGGACGGCCGGCGAGATCGCGCACGAGCGCGAAGCCGCGCGCGAGCACGCCGCGATGGGAGAGCGCGTTGAGCAATTGCCCGCAGCGCTCGACCGACGTCGCGCG
>Ga0318525_10000659_pt1 | contig 11250 bp, 9 predicted proteins | sample GRESIP052b4f23_FD_203482 | JGI IMG/M metagenome (GOLD analysis project Ga0318525, IMG submission 203482) | Tropical soil microbial communities from Luquillo Experimental Forest, Puerto Rico - GRE.SIPMG.052b4f23 | ecosystem: Environmental > Terrestrial > Soil > Tropical forest > Bulk soil...
GCCCGAGCAGCGGTGCCCCGCGGACCACCAGCTGCCGGATCGCGTCCTCCAATGTGGCAACGTCGGTGCAGGTGAGATAGGTCTCCTCAGCCGGCAGCCGGGTCTGGTCGAGCAGGACCACGGCGGGCCCGGCCGGTGGGTCGAGCCAGCGCAGCGCCCGGGTGCTCATGCCCTGAGTGTGCGCCCGCGGTGGCCGGTGGGTCGACCCCCCGTGGGTTGCGGGGCGCGGTTGGCCGGGCCACCTTCAGCACCTGCGGGCTTCATGCGAGTATGGGCGCCAGCAAGGCGCGCAACCGGACTGCAAGCACCGCCAGGCGGTGAGGAGAACCATGACTGACAATCCCGCGGGGGGCGCGGGCGAGGCCGACGGCCAGGAACCGGAGCAGCCGCGGCAACCCTGGTTCCCGCCGGGGGAACCCGCAGGCCAGCCCGGGCCGCCGCCGGCTGCTGGCAGCGGCCCGCCGCCAGGGCCCGGTTCCGGCCAGCCAGCGTACGGCCCGCAGGGTTACGGCCAGCCCGGCTCCGGCCAGCCCGGCTCCGGGCAGCCCGGGTACGGGCAGCCCGGGTACGGGCAGGGATACGGGCAGCCCGGGTACGGGCAGGGGTACGGCCAGGCCGGCTACGGCCAGCCCGGGTATGGGCAGGGGTCCGGGCAGCCCGGCTGGGCACCGCCGCCGGCGGCCCCCAAGCCAGGGGTCATCCCGCTGCGGCCGATCGCCGTCGGGGAGATTCTGGATGGCGCCTTCACCTCTATCCGGCGCAACCCGAAAGCCACCATCGGCATCGCCGCCATCGTGCTGACGGTCTCTGCCGTCATCACCACCGCGCTGGAATACAGCCTGCTGAGGCAGCCCGCGCTAAGCTCCACCAGCCAGTCGCTGACCAGCGCACAGGTCACACAACTGCTGGGCTCGGTGGGGATCGCCGCACTGGTGGCCATCGTGCTGGCGATTTTCGTCCAGCTGCTGCTGACCGGGATGCTGACCGCGGTCATCGGCCGCAGCGTGCTCGGGCAGCGGATCACGCCCGGCGAAGCCTGGGAAATCGCCCGGCCCCGGCTGCCCGCCCTGCTGGGCGCGAGTGTGCTCGCGTTCCTGGCGGTGATCGGCCCCTGGCTGGCGCTCGCGCTGGTGATCACCGTGCTGGCGGTCGCCCACGCCGCCGGAGCCCTGGTCGCCCTGGTCGCCGTGGTCGGCTTTATCGCGGCGCTGATCTTCGACGTGCTGCTGTACATCAGGTTCAGCATGTCGGCCCCGGCGGTGGTACTGGAGCGGCAGGGCCCGGCCGCCGCGCTGGGCAGGTCCTGGCGGCTGGTGCGCGGCAGTTTCTGGCGGGTGTTCGGCATCCTGCTGCTGACCGCGATCATCGTCCTTATCGCCGCATCGGTGCTGCGGCTGCCGTTCACCATCATCGGCGGCGTGTTCTCCAGTGGCAGCAGCGCGAGCCCGCTTGGCGGGGCTGGCTTCATCACCGCCGCGGCCGGGCACCCCAGCCTGCTGGCGCTGATCATCACCGCGATCGGCAGCATCATCGCCGGCGCCATCACCCAGCCGGTGTCGGCCGGGGTCACCGTCCTGCTCTATGTGGACCTGCGGATGCGCCGGGAGGGGCTGGACCTGGCGCTGCAGACGGCCGCGAGCGAGGGACCGATGGCGGGTGATGAGTTCGCGACCGTCTGGCGGCCCATCGGTCAGCTGGGTGCCAGCGGGCAGGCTGGGCCAGGCTGGCCCGCCCCGGCCTGGACGCCGCCACCACCGGCCGGGCCGCCTCCGTCGGCGGGGCCGATGGGGCCGGGCACGCCAGCTGCGCCGGGCGGCGCCAGCACACCTGATTGGCCGGCCCAGCCACCCGGCCAGGCGCCCCCGGCCGGGCCGCCAGCGCCGCCCCCGGGCGGCCCGCCGACGTGGTGACCGGCGGCCACGGACCGTTCAGCCTCCCCCGCCTGCCCGCTGCCGCGATGACCGGCGGCCATGGCCGGCTCATCGGCCGGCAGGCAGCGCAGCGGCTGGCCCATGCCGAGCTGTCCAAGCCGATCTACCACCAGCACCTCTCGCTGGAGCAGCTCATCCTCCGCTTCCTGACGACCTTCCTCAGCCACCTCTTCGGCCGGGCCACGGCGGTGCCCGGTGGCTGGTGGGGGCTGGTGGCGCTGGCCGCCCTGGCGGTCATCGGCGTGGCCGGGGTGCTGGCCTGGACCGGGCCGGTCCGGCGGCGCCACCGGGGTTCGCGGCCGCTGACAGCGCCTGGCCAGGCGCGTACCGCCCGCGATCACCGGCAGGCGGCCGGACAGCTGGCGCAAGCGGGCGACTACGCAGGAGCGATCACGGAGGGGGTCCGGGCGATCGCCGCCGAGCTGGAAGAACGGGGTGCGCTGCCGCCGAGCACCGGCCGGACCGCGGACGAGTTCGCGGTGCAGGCCGGCCAGCTGCTGCCCGGCCAGGCCCTCGGCCTGGCCGCAGCCGCGGCCCTGTTCGACGAGGTCTGCTACGGCAGGCGGCCCGGCAGCCAGGCCGGTTACCAGCACATCCGGGAACTCGACGCGGCGGTGATCGCGGCCGCGCCCCGGGTCAGCCCGGCCGGCCAGCCGGCCGCGGGAATCCTGGCCGGGAGCGGGCTGCCGTGACCACGCTCACCCGCCCCGGGCCTACCCGTGCGGTGGCCCGCCCGGCCGGCCAGCCGGGCGGGCGGGGTGCATCCCGCTGGCGCCAGTGGCGGGCACCGGTCGCGCTGGTCGCGGTCATCCTGCTGGGCGGCCTGGTGATCGCCCTGCTGCAGCCCGCCGGCGTCTCCACCCGGCGGCTCGATCCAGGCAACCTGGGCGGCGATGGCACACACGCGCTCGCCGCGCTGCTGGCCGGGCAGGGCAGGCGGGTGACGACCGCCGGGACCGCCGCCAGCGCGCTGGCCCAGGCGCGGCGGGCGCACAGCGCGGTGATCGTCACCGATCCGGGGCTGCTTTCCGGCGGATCACTGGCCCGGCTCGCGGCGGCCCCGGCTGACCTGCTGATCGTGGCCCCCACCCGGGGTGTGCTGCGGACGCTGGCACCCGGGATTTCGCTGGCCGGCCTGGCCTCGGTGGCCAGCCGGCGGCCGGGCTGCGGCTGGCCGGGTGCCCGGCTGGCAGGCACCGCCGACACCGGGGGTGTGCTGCTGGCCTCGGCGCTCCGCGGCGCCTGGCTCTGCTATCCGGCAGCCGGGGCCGGTGCTGGCGGGACCCGGCCGGGCACTGAGCACGCCTCGCTGGTGCGCTTTGCCCGGCAAGGCCGGATCGTCACCGTGCTGGGCAGCGGTGCGCCGCTGACGAACAGCTACCTGGCCACGGACGGGAACGCTGCGCTTGCGCTGAACCTGCTGGCATCCGACATCCGCGTGGTCTGGCTGCTGCCCGCCCCGCTGGCACCGCCGGCAGGCAGCTCGGTGCCTGATCTGATCCCCGGCCCGATGTACCTGGTGCTGGCCGAACTCGCGGTCGCCGCGGTGCTGGCCGCGCTGTGGCGGATACGCCGGTTTGGCCCGCTGGTGGCCGAGCCGCTGCCGGTGGTGGTCCGCGCCAGCGAGACGGCGGAGGGGCACGGCCGGCTGTACCGCGCCCGGCGGGCACGGGGCCGGGCCGCCGCCGCGCTGCGATCCGCCACCCTGCTGCGGATCACCGCCCGGACCGGGCTGCCCGCCGGGACCTCGCCAGCGGCGGTCTGCCAGGATCTGGCCGGCCGAACCGGCCGCACTGCCGGTGAGATCCGGGACATGCTGTTCGGGCCGGATCCCGGGGATGACAGCGCACTGGTCCGGCTCGCAGCTGATCTTGACACGCTGGAAGGGCAGGTGCTCACGCGGTGACCACCGACTATCCGCCCGCCGCCGGGCCGGGCTCATCCGCAGCGGCCGGGACACCGCTGGCGCCGGAGGCCGCCGCCAGCACCGGGCTGAGGTCCGCGCTGGAGGCGGTCCGGACCGAAGTCGGCAAGGCGGTGGTCGGCCAGGATCCGGTCGTCACTGGGCTGGTGATCTGCCTGCTCTGCCGCGGCCACGTGCTGCTGGAAGGCGTTCCCGGGGTGGCCAAGACGCTGCTGGTCCGGGCCCTGGCCAGCGCGCTGTCCCTGCGCAGCACCCGAATCCAGTTCACCGCCGACCTCATGCCCGGCGACGTGACCGGCTCGCTGATCTACGACGCGAGGACGGCGGAGTTCCAGTTCCGGGAGGGCCCGGTCTTCACCAACCTGCTGCTGGCCGACGAGATCAACAGGACCCCGCCGAAAACCCAGGCGGCCCTGCTGGAGGCGATGGAGGAACGGCAGGTCTCGGTGGAGGGCACGCCGCGGCCGCTGCCTGAGCCGTTCCTGGTCGCGGCCACCCAGAACCCGATCGAGTATGAGGGGACCTACCCGCTGCCGGAGGCCCAGCTCGACCGGTTCCTGATCAAGCTGTCGGTGCCGGTCCCCGCCCGGGAGGCGGAGATCGCGGTGCTGGCCAGGCATGCCAGCGGGTTCGACCCCGGCGACCTGGCGGCGGCCGGGATCCGGCCGGTGGCGGGGCCGGCCGAGCTCGCCGCCGCCCGGGCGGCGATGGCCGCGGTCACCATCACGCCGGAGGTGACCGGGTACATCGTGGATCTGGCCCGGGCCACCCGGCAGTCCCCGTCGCTGCGGCTGGGGGTTTCCCCGCGTGGCGCGACCGCGCTGCAGGCGACCAGCCGCGCCTGGGCATGGCTGGCCGGCCGGGACTATGTGATCCCCGACGACGTGAAGGCACTGGCCCGGCCAACGCTGCGGCACCGGGTGCAGCTGCGGCCGGAAGCCGAGCTGGAAGGCGCGACGGCCGATGGCGTGCTGGACGCCGTCCTCGCCGCGGTGCCCGTGCCGCGATGACGCTGACCGGCCGGTCCGCGCTGGCCGCGCTGGCCGGGGTGCTGGTGATCCTGGCCGCCCGGGACGGGGTGGCACTGCTGGTGGTGAACGGGCTGCTGCTGGTGGCGATCGCGGCCGACGTGGCGCTGGCGGCCGGGACCCGGTCACTCCAGCTGACCCGGTCCGGCGAGACCAAGGTGCTGCTCGGGCAGAGCGCGCCGGTCACCCTCACGGTCGCCAACCGGCGGCGGCGGGCGCTGCGGGCCGACATCCGCGACGCCTGGCCGCCCAGTGCCGGCGCACAGCCGCACCATGTCCGGGTCCGCGTGCCGGCCACCGGCCAGGCCACGCTCACCACCACGCTGACCCCCACCCGGCGGGGCGACAAGCGGGCCGCGGTGGTGACCATCCGTTCGCTGGGGCCACTCGGGCTGGCCGCCCGCCAGGCCCGGCGGCCGGTGCCGTGGACGGTCCGGGTGCTGCCGCCGTTCGGCAGCCGCCGGCACCTGCCCGGGAAGCTGTCCCGGCTGCGCCAGCTCGATGGGCAGCACCAGGCGCTGCTGCGCGGGCAGGGCAGCGAGTTCGACTCGCTGCGCGAGTACGTGGTCGGCGACGATGTCAGGTCCATCGACTGGCGGGCCACCGCGCGGCGCCGCGAGGTCGTGGTGCGGACCTGGCGGCCCGAGCGCGACCGCCAGATCCTGATCGTGCTGGACACCGGCCGCACCTCGGCGGGCCGGGTGGCTGGCATCCCCCGGCTGGACACCGCGATGGACGCGGCGCTGCTGCTGACCGCGCTGGCCGTGCGGGCAGGCGACCGGATCGACTTCCTGGCGATGGACCGGCGGCTGCGGGCCAGGGTGGTGGGCGCGGCGCGGTCAGCGGTGCTGCCTGCCATCACCGACGCGATGGCCGCCATCGAGCCGGAACTGGTGGAGACCGATGCCGCCGCCCTGGCCAGCGCCGCGCTCACCACCGCCCGCCGGCGCAGCCTCATCGTGCTGCTGACCGATCTCAACCCGGCCGCGGTCGAGGAGGGCCTGCTGCCCCGGCTGCCGCTGCTGGCCGCGCGCAACCAGGTGCTGGTGGCCGCGGTCGCCGACCCGGCGCTGGCGGAGATGGCGGCCGGGCGGGCCGACGCCGGCCGGGTCTATGCGGCGGCCGCGGCCGAGCAGGCACGGGCGGGCAGGCAGCGGACCTCGGCACTGCTGCAGCGGCATGGCGCGCTGGTGGTGGACGCACCGCCCGACCGGCTGCCGCCGGTGCTCGCCGACGCCTACCTGGAACTCAAGGCAGCGGGCCGTCTCTAGCACCAACCCGGGACCCCAGCTGCGCCGCACTCCCCCAGCCACCCAGACGTGGCCGATTCGGTCGGTAACGGCCCCATCGCCTATGCCCACCGTCGGCCGGCCGCCAGCGCAGGGGTCAGCCGGAGACCGGGGCGGTGTCGGGCGCCTCCGCGATGTCCGCGGTCAGGCCGGCCGCGACCGCGCGGCGGCCCAATACCAGCACGTACGCCAGGAACGCCGCCTCGGCCACCCCGCCGATGGCGATCCGTGCCCAGGTGGGCAGCGGTGACGGGGTGACGAAGGCTTCGATCGCCCCGGAGACCAGCAGCACCACCACCAGTCCGAGCGCGATGGTGACCGCGGCCCGGCCCTCCTCGGCCAGGGCCTGGCCACGCGGCCGGTGACCGGGGTCGATCACGGCCCAGCCCAGCCGCAGGCCGGTCGCCGCGGCCAGGAAAACCGCCGACAGCTCCAGCATCCCATGCGGCGTGATCAGTGCGAAAAACAGCACCCCCCGGCCGTGGGAGATCATCAGGGCGCCGTCCACCCCGATGTTCGCGGCGTTCTCGAACAGGATCAGCAGCGTGGGCAGGCCCAGCGCAATCCCGAAGATGAGCGCAAGGGCCGCCGCCCACACGTTGTGCGTCCACACCTGCGCCGCAAACGCGGGCGCCGCATACTGCGAGTAGTAGCCCTGGAACCGATGGTTCACCAGCTGCCGGACGGCCGACGCGGGCAGCAGCGCGGCCTGCAGGGCCGGTGAGCGGGCCAGCCACCACCCCATGACCAGGGCGGCCGCCAGCGAGCCGGCCGCGGTGGCCAGCCACCACCAGCGGGCCCGGTAGGCCATCGCCGGGAAGGACACCAGCACGAACCGGCCCACCACGCCCCAGTCCGCCGCGTGCGCGCCGGTCACCGCCGCCCGGGCCCGGGCTACCCGGCTGGACAGGCCGGCGGCCAGGACCGGGTCGTGCGCGGCGGCCTGCACCGCCGACAGATGCGTTGTGGTCCGCTGGTAGAGCGCGACCAGTTCATCGATCTCCGGGCCGGTGAGCCGCCGCCGCCGTTTGACGAGTTCGTCCAGCCGCCGCCATTCCGGCTCATGCGCGGCCACAAAGGCGTCCACGTCCACGGCAGGAGACTACTGGCGTCCCTGCCATTAGCCTTAGCGCAAACGGCAGCAGGCTGGGAGCGAACGTGACGGATGTGGTTACCGGGGAGGCGGTCACCCTCGACGTGCCGTGCGCCCGGTTCCCCAGCCGCCTGGCGGCGCTGGGCATCGACCTGCTGATCCAGTTCACGCTGATGGTCATCCTGCTGGTGATCGTGACCGCGAGCACCTCCGCCGCCGGGCTGGATACGGCCGCCACTTCGGCCCTGGTGATCACCGTGATCGTGCTGTCGCTGATCGGCTACCCCATCCTCTGGGAGACCACCACCCGGGGCCGGTCGCCAGGCAAGTTCGCGCTCGGCCTGCGGGTGGTCGGTGACGATGGCGGCCCGGAACGCTTCCGGCAGGCGCTGGTCCGGGGGCTGGCCACCATCGTGGACTTCTGGCTGGTGCCGTTCATCGGCGTGCCCGCCCTCATCTGCTCCCTGCTGTCGGCCAGGGGCAAGCGGCTCGGCGATGTGTTCGCCGGCACGTTCGTCATCCAGCAGCGGCTGCCCGCCCGGCGGGGTGCGGCGGCGAGGCCACCGGTGATGCCGCCCGAACTGGCCGGCTGGGCGGCAGGACTGGAACTGTCTGGCCTCACCGACCACACAGCCGCGATGGCGCGCGGGTACCTCGGCCGCCTGCCCGAGCTCACCCCTGCTGCCCAGGCCGAGCTCGGCAGCCGGATCGCGGCGGCCGTACAGGCCCAGACCGCGCCGCCACCACCGCTCGGCACCCCGGTGCCGCCCTACCTGGCCGCGGTCCTGGCCGAACGTCACCGGCGGGAGAGCGCACGGCTGGTGACCGGGCCCGCGGTCCCGTCTTCGGCGGCCAGGCTGGGCCCGGGCGCGGCTGGCGCATGGGCCGCGGCCGGTGCCGCCTGGCCGGCTGGGCCCGGCGCGGCCGGGCAGGCAGGGGCCGGGGAGGAAGCCACGTCCGAGCCAGCCCAGCCGGCCCGCCCGCCGGGGCCGGGTACCGGGTTCATCCCGCCGCGGTGAGCTTGACTGTGCCCGTGAACCGGCGCCTGCCGCCGCCTCCGCCAGCCGACGGCGCCGCCCATGCCTGACACCGATCCGGCCGCCCGGACGGCGGCCGACTCCCCTGCGGTGGCAGCCCGCCCGGCCGGGCCAGCCGCATGTGGCACGGTGCCGCCGCCGGCGGCGCCTGGTGTCATGGCCGCGCCCGCCCTGGATCCCGCCGGGACCCCCTTGCCGGCCGGTCCCGTGCCGGCGCTGGATGCCGGGGTATCCCCGCTGGGCAGCGCCGCGCGGGCGGCCCGGCGCCGGTGGCTGCGGCTGGCGTCGGCGGTGCTCGCGGCTGGCGCGATCACCTGGGCCGTGGTGGCTGGCCGGCACACCCTGGGCGAGTCGGTGGCCGCGCTGGGCCAGCTCGACTTCCGCTGGTTCGTGCTGGCAGTGGGCTGCGAGGCCATCTCGCTGACCGCCTTCGGGCTGAGCCGGCGGCGGCTGCTGCGCGCGGACGGGCACCAGGCCGACTTCGGCTCGGTGATGGCGATCACCTACGCCGGGAACGCGCTGTCGATGTCGGTGCCGTTCGCGGGCGCGCAGCTGGCCGCGGTCTTCTCCTACCGGCAGTTCCGGCGCCGGGGCCTGGATCCGGCGCTCACCGGCTGGGCGCTCGGGGTGTCGGCCATCGCGTCCTCCACCGCGCTGGCGCTGGTGCTGGTCGCGGGCGCGCTCGCGGGCGGCACGCCGCTGGCCAGCGCGGCCGGCTTCGCCGGGGCCGCCATCTTCGTGCTGCCCGCGGTGATCGTGCTGCTGGCCCTGCGCTACCCGCGGGCGCGGGCGGTCATCAACCAGCTCCTGGCTGGCGCCGTGCACCTGGCCAGGCGGGTGGTGCGCAAGCCGGGCGTCGACCCGGCCGCGCTGGAGCAGTTCCTCACCCGGCTCGCCAGCATCAAGCTCGGCTGGCTCAGCTACGCCGAAGTGTTCGGGCTGGCGGTGGTGAACTGGCTGGCCGACTGCGCCTGCCTCGCCTGCGCGATCCGGGCCACCGGCAGCCCGGTGCCCTGGCACGGCCTGCTGCTGGCCTACGGCGCCGGTGCGGTGGTCGGCAGCACCGGGGCCATGCCCGGCGGGTTCGGCCTGGTGGAGGTGACGGTCACCGCCGCCCTGGTGGCCACCGGCCTGAGCGCCTCCCGGGCGCTGACCGCGGTACTCGCCTACCGGCTGGTCAGCTTCTGGCTGATCCTCTTCGGCGGCGGGGTCACACTGCTGGTGCTGACCCGGATCCGGGAACACCGGGTGCGCCACTATCCGCGCCCGTTACCGCCGCCCGGGGCTGGTGTTACCGCCCCGCCCGCCACGAGTTCAGGTACTCCCGCTGGGCCGGGGTCAGCTCGTCGATCGCGGCGCCCAGCGACTCCAGGGTAAGTCGGGCGATCTCCTCCTCGATCCCCGGCGGCACCGCGTGCACCCCCGGGCCCAGCCCGGGCTGGCCGGCCGCGAGCCAGCCAAGCACCAGCGCCTGGCCGGCGAAGGACACGTCCATCACCTGTGGCGGGCTCCCCTCGGCCGCTACCAGGTTCACCACCCTGCCCTCGGCCAGCAGCAACAGCCGCCGGCCGTCGGCCAGCAGGTACTCGTCGGTATGCGGGCGCACCTCACGGGTGATCTTGACCGCCTCGGCAGCCAGCGCCCGGGTGTCGATCTCGACGTCGAAGTGGCCCGCGTTGGCGAGGATGGCACCGTCCCGCAGGACCGGCAGCAGGTCGGCGCCGATCACGTCGCGGGACCCGGTGGCGGTGATCAGCACCTCCCCGGCCGGTGCCGCCACCGCCATGGGCAGCACATCGAAGCCGGCCAGCACCGCATCCAGCGCCCGCACCGGATCCACCTCGGTGACGATCACCCGGGCGCCCAGCCCGCGGGCGGCGTCGGCGATCCCGCGCCCGCAGGCACCGTACCCGGCCACTACCACCGCCCGCCCGGCGAGCAGGGTGTTGGTGGCCCGGAGCACGCCATCGATCACCGACTGGCCAGTGCCGCGGGTGTTGTCGAACAGCTGCTTGGTGACGGTGGTGTCGGTGGCCACCATCGGGAAGGCGAGCGCGCCCTCCTCGGCCATCCGGTGCAGCCGGATGACCCCGGTGGCGGTGGACTCGCAGCCGCCGCGGACCCCGGAGAGCAGTTCCGGGCGCTGCGCGTGCAGCGTGTTGACCAGGTCGCCGCCATCATCCACGACCAGGTCAGGCTGGCTGTCCAGGGCCCGGTGGATGTGCTCGCCGTAGCCTGCCGGGTCCACCCCGGCCCGGGCGAACACGGTCGCCGCGCCGGTGGCGGCGAGCGCCGCGGCCACGTCGTCCTGGGTGGACAGCGGGTTGGAGGCGGCCAGGAAGACCCGCGCCCCGCCGGCCCGCAGCGCGGTCACCAGGCCCGCGGTCTCGGCCGTGACATGCAGGCAGGCGGCCACGGTGCAGCCAGTGAACGGCTGGGCCTGCCCGAACCGGCGGGCCAGCAGCCGCAGCACCGGCATGCCCCGCTGCGCCCATTCGATCCGGGCCCGCCCGGCTTCGGACAGGCCCGGATCGGCGATGTCGGAGGCCGGTTCGCCCGGGCTGGCGGTCATGGGTCAGTAGCGGTAGTGCTCTGGCTTGTACGGGCCTTCGACCGGCACCCCCAGGTAGCTGGCCTGCTCCTTGGTCAGCTCGGTCAGCCGGGCTCCGAGGGCGGGCAGGTGCAGCCGGGCCACCTTCTCGTCCAGGTGCTTGGACAGTGTGTGCACCCCGACCGGATAGGCAGCCGGGTCGGAGAACAGTTCGACCTGGGCCATGACCTGGTTCGTGAATGAATTTGACATCACGAAACTGGGGTGGCCGGTCGCGTTGCCCAAGTTGAGCAGCCGTCCCTCAGACAGCACGATCACGGCGTGCCCGTCAGCGAACCACCACTCGTCTACCTGGGGCTTGATGTTTTCCCGCCGGATGCCGGCCAGCCGGGCCAGC
>Ga0318525_10000660_pt1 | contig 11248 bp, 11 predicted proteins | sample GRESIP052b4f23_FD_203482 | JGI IMG/M metagenome (GOLD analysis project Ga0318525, IMG submission 203482) | Tropical soil microbial communities from Luquillo Experimental Forest, Puerto Rico - GRE.SIPMG.052b4f23 | ecosystem: Environmental > Terrestrial > Soil > Tropical forest > Bulk soil...
GTTCACGTTGCCCATGGCGGCCGCGCAGCCGCCCTCGGCCATGACCGTGTGCGCCTTGCCGAACAGGGACTTGGAGATGATCGCGGTCTTCTTGCCGTTCAGCCGCGCCTCGATCGCCGCGCGCAGCCCGGAGCCACCCGCGCCCACGACCACCACGTCGTACGAATAACGGTCGATATCGCTCATACCACAGCCCGTTCGGTTAATTAAAGATTCTTGGATCTGAGAAGGCCCCGCTGGCCAGCAGGAGAATGTACAGGTCGCTCAGCATCAGCGTGCCCAGCGAGATCCAGGCGAACAGCAGGTGCCGCGCGTTCAGCCACGAGACCTTCGTCCAGAGCCAGTACCTGACCGGGTGCGTGGAGAAGTTCTTCAGCCGGCCGGCGGTAATGTGCCGGCACGAATGGCAGCCCAGCGTGTAGCCCCAGATCATGATCACGTTGGCCAGCAGGATCAGCGACCCCAGGCCGAACCCGAAGTTCCCGTCCGGGCCGCGGAACGCCTGCGCCACGTCGTAGCTGAGCAGGATGCCGACGAACAGGGCCGTGTACCAGAAGTACCGGTGCAGGTTCTGCGCGATCAGCGGCACCCTGGTCTCGCCGGTGTACGTGGCGTGCGGCTCGCGCACCGCGCAGGCGGTGGGCGCGCGCCAGAACGCCCGGTAGTACGCCCCCCGGTAGTAGTAGCACGTCAGCCGGAAGCCGAGCACGAACACCAGCGACACGAACGCGTACGGGATGATCGGCGGCACCGCCGGGATCCACTGGCCCAGGGTGCTCGAGCCCGGCACGCATTCGCCGCTGACGCACGGCGAGTAGAACGGCGTGAGGTAGTGGTACTGGGGCACGTAATACCAGTGGCCCGTGAACACGCGAACGGTGGCGTACAACACCCAGATCGTGAGTCCGGTCGCGACAATGCGCGGCTGCTGCCACCACTTGTCCGTGCGGTAGGTGCGTGCGGAAATCCGCGCCCGGCTCCTGGCCGGCGCTTCCGGTGCCTGTGTCATCCTCAGCGTCCTCGCTGCTTTGCAGGTAAGCGTAACGCCACGCGCCGGCCACGTCGGACGGGTCGGCATTCCGCGTGCGCGATGACCAAGAATTTATTCCCTTCTGCCACCAAAGGAAGTGACGGAGGTCCCATTCTGGAGTGTGACCCTGGCTACACTGCGGTCCAGTGACCCTGATTTACCACATCGCCACCGCCGCGGACTGGGAGCAGGCGCGGCGCGTCGGCCGGTACACCACGTCGACCCGCGGCCGGACCCTGGCCGAGGAGGGCTTCATCCACGCCTCGACCGCCGCGCAGGTGGCCCAGGTGGCCGACGCGTTCTACCGGGACGCCCCGGATCTGGTGCTGCTGGTCATCGAGACCGAACGGGTGGGCCCGGAGATCCGCTACGAGCGCGTGCCCGGCCAGCCGGACCCCTACCCGCACATCTACGGCCCCCTCAACCTCGACGCGGTGGTAGAAACCCGCCCCTTCACCCCACCTCCCAGCTCCCTTTCATGATCGTGGGCAGTTTGGGGCAAATAGCACCCGAAACTGCCCATGATCATGAAACCTGGATCTTGAGCGCGTCGCGGAGGAAGGCTAGCTGGAGGAGAAGGAGGTTCTCCGCCACGGTTTCCTGGGATGCCATGTGGGTGATGCCGGACAGCGGCAGTACCGCGTGCGGGTAGCCGGCCGCCAGCAGCGCGCCGGACAGGCGGAGCGTATGGGCCACCACCACGTTGTCGTCCGCAAGCCCGTGGATCACCATCAATGGCCGCGGCGTGACCTCCCCGGGCTGTGCGCCGTCGCCGGGGCGCGGCACCCGGGCCCGTTCGGCCCAAGGAATCAGCGAGGACCGGTCGTACGGACCCGGATCCTGCTCGGGGTTTCCCAGGTAGCGCTCGGTGTAGTGGGTGTCGTAGAGGCGCCAGTCGGTGACCGGCGCGCCGGCGATCGCCGCGTGGAACACGTCCGGGCGGCGCAGCACCGCCAGCGCGGCCAGGTAGCCGCCGAACGACCAGCCGCGGATCGCCACCCGGCCGGTGTCCAGGTCGGCGAAACGGGCCGCGGCGTCGCGCAGCGCGTCCACCTGGTCTTCCAGGACCGGACCGGCCAGGTCTCCGGCCACCGCGCGCTCCCACTGGGGGCCGCGCCCGGGGGTGCCGCGGCCGTCGGCGACGACGACCGCGAAGCCCTGCTCGGCGAACCACTGCGAGGTCAGGTAGGCCGCGCGGGTCTGCATCACACGCTGGGCGTGCGGGCCGCCGTAGGGGTCGACCAGCACCGGCAGCTTCCGCTGCCCGGGCTGGTGCCAGGACGGGAACAGCACGGCGGTGCGGATCTCCCGGGCGCCGGCGCCGAACAGGACCGGCCGGGGCGCGGGCAGCGCCGGGCGCTCCGCCAGCGAGGCCACGTCGGCGGCCGGGCGCCCGTCGCGGTACACCCGGACGGTCACGCCGTCGTCGTCGAGGCTGCGGCGGGACCACCGTGGTGTCCCGCCGGACCGGACGCCCGCCTCGACGCCGTTTCCCTCGCCGATCCGGCTCAGCCCGCCGGGCCCATAGGTCCACAGGCTCACCTCGGTCGGTTCGGCCGACGCCTGGAACAACACGGTGTCGCCGTCGACGCCGAGGACGCCGCGTACCTGCAGGCCCGGCGGGGTGACCGGCTCGGCCGCCGCCAGCGCGCCGGGCGGGCCGACCAGCAGGCGGCGGGTGTCCTCGCGGTCGGCGGTCCACACCAGGCGGCCGTCCGCGGTCCAGGCCGGGACGCCGGGGACGATCTCCAGCCAGCGCGGGTCGGTATCCTCGTGCCGCACCTCGGCCCGGCCGGTGCCGGGGTCGACGGACAGCAGCCGCACCGTGCGCTGGTCCCGGCTCTGCACCACCACCAGCGGGTCGTGCCCGCCCTCCCAGGAGGCGGTCACCAGGTAGGGGAACGCCGCGCGGTCGGTCGCCACGTCCACCGTGCTGCCGTCCAGCCGGGCCAGCAGCAGCGACACCTCGGCGTTCGGAGTGCCGGCAGCCGGGTAGGCCACCACGGCGGGCGGCCGCTCCGGGTTGGCCGGGTCGGCGATGTGCCACCGGGTGACGGGCGTCTCGTCCACCCGCGCGACCAGCAGCACTGAACCGTCCGGGGACCACCAGTAGCCGCGGTGGCGGTCCATCTCCTCGGCCGCGACGAACTCCGCCAGGCCGTAGGTCACGTGCGCGGTCCCCCGCGGGCCGGCCAGCATCTGGTCTTCGGGGGGTTCGGGGGGTCGTCCCCCCGGAGCCAGCAGGTCCTCGGCCGGGCCGTTTCCGAAAGCACTGCCCAGGCTGGCCACCCGCAGCGCCCCCGCGTGGACGTACGCCAGCCGCTTGCCGGCCGGGTCGGGCCGCGGATCAAGCGCCGGGGCGGGCACCGCGACCTCGTGCGCCACGGCGTCCGCGCGGGTCAGGTCCACCGCGTAGACCCGCCCCGCCCAGGAGAAGACCGCCACCGTGAGGTCCGCGTCCGTGGCGTAGGCCACGATGCCGCCGGCCTGCTCCCTGACCCGTTCCCGGCGGGCCCGCTCCTGCGGCGGCAGGTCCTCCTCGTCGCCGCCCAGCGACCGCGGGTCCGCGACCAGCCGCTCGGCCGCGCCCGGCTGGGTGCTACCGCCGACGTCGAGCAGCCACAGGCAGGTCACCGGGTCGCCGCCGCCCTGGGTCCGCAGGTAGGCCACCCGGGCGCCGTCGGGCGAGATGCGGAACGCCCGCGGCACGCCGAGCGTGAACCGCCTGGTCCTGGCTTCCTGACGCGGGAAACTCTCGGTCATGGCTGCCATCTTGCCAGTTCCGGCGGACCGGCTGGCGGCCGGTAGGCTCGCGCCCATGGGTTCGGCTGACGGCGGGCGGCGGCTGCTGCTCGTGCACGCGCACCCCGACGACGAGTCGATCGGCACCGGGGCGACGATGGCCAGGTACGCCGCCGAGGGTGCGCGGGTCACGCTCGTCACCTGCACGCTCGGCGAACTGGGGGAGATCATCCCGCCGTCGCTGGCGCACCTGGCCGAGGGGGACGGAGCCCGGCTGGGGGAGTACCGCATCGGCGAACTCGCCGCCGCCTGCGCCGAACTCGGCGTGACCGACCACCGGTTCCTCGGCGGTCCCGGCCGGTGGCGCGACTCGGGCATGATGGGCACCGCGGGCAACGACGATCCCCGCTGTTTCTGGCGGGCCGACGTGGACCAGGCCGCGCAGGCGCTGCTCGACGTCATCCGTGAGGTCCGGCCCCGGGTGCTGGTGACCTACGACGCCAACGGCTTCTACGGGCACCCCGATCACATCCAGGCGCACCGGGTCGCCTGGCGCGCCTTCCAGCAGGCCGGCCCGTCCGGGCCGGCGAAGTTCTACGCCACCGCCCCATCTCCGGGGGGGCTAGGGGGGTCGTCCCCCCCGAGCCAGCACAGCGCCGAGGGCCAGGTCACCACGGAGATCGACAGCACCGCCTACTTCGGCAGGAAGATGGCCGCGATGCGCGCGCACGCCACCCAGATCACCGTGGACCCCCCGTTCTTCGCGCTGTCCAACCAGATCTGGCACGAGGCGCGCGGCGTGGAGTACTACACCCTGCTGGCCGGCCCGCGCGGCCCGGCCGACGGCCCCGGCGGCCGCGAGACAGACCTGTTCGCAGCGGCGCAGTAGCCTGCTCCCATGAACGACACCACCGGCAGGCACGGGGCGCGGTGGCTCGTCACCGTCGGTGTGTACGGCATGCTGTTCGTGCTCGGCGTGGTGCAGGGGCTGATCGGCAGCTTCCAGTACAGCCGGACGGCCGGATCCGTGCCGGTGGCCGCGCTGCTGTCCTGCGCCGCCATCCTGGCGACGTGCCTGCTCGGGGCCTGGGCCATGCACTCGGCCAGCGGCGCGATCCTGCCCGGAATGGGCTGGCTCATCACGTCGTTCGTGCTGTCAATGCCAGTCTCGAACGGGAGCGTCATCATCACCGACACGGCGCCAGGCAAGACGTACCTGTACGGCGGCACGCTCAGCGTCGCGGTCGGGGTGGTCGTGTCGTTCGTGGCCATCGCCCGCCGACCCGGGACGCAGCCCAGGTGAGCGGGCCGGACGTGAGCGGCGTCGGGCCGGACGTGAGCGGCGTCGAGCGGGCCGCGTTCCGGCGGGCCGCGGGCCAGTTTCCCGGCGGCATCGTCGTCGTGACGACCAGCGGCGCGCACGCGATGACCGTCAGCGCGTTCGCGTCGGTGTCGCTCGAGCCGCCGCTCGTGCTGTTCTGCGCGGAGAAGATCGCCCGCTTCCATGACGCCGTCCTCACGGCCGGGGCCTGGGGAGTGTCCATCCTGGCCGAGGACGGGGAGAAGGTCGCGCGCTGGCTGGCCACCAGGGGCCGCCCGCTGGACGGGCAGCTGGACGGGGTGCCGCACCACCCGGGACCGGTCACCGGCGCGCCGCTGCTCGACGGTGCGATAGCCACGCTGGAGTGCCAGACCGCCGCGGTCTACGACGGCGGCGACCACAGCATCGTCGTCGGCCTGGTGATCGCGGTGGACGGCCCGGCCGACCCGCCGGACCGCGGCCCCCTGGTGCACTACGCCGGCCGCTACCACCGCCTCCGCCCCGCAGAAGACTGACGCCGCCCGCCAGGTACGGCAAGATCGGCCGCCACGCTCCATCGTGGCGGAAGTCCGGACCTTGCGGCGACGCTCTAGGACCGGATCGCTTCCTCGATGCGGTCGAGGCCCCAGTCGAGGTCTTCTGAGCTGATGACCAGCGGGGGGGCCAGCCTGATCACGGTCCCGTGGGTCTCCTTGGCGAGCACGCCGCGGGCGGCGAGCCTCTCGCACACCTCGCGCCCCGGCAGCGACGCGAACTCAAGACCGGCCCACAGGCCGCGGCCGCGCACGGCGCTGACCACCGAGCCGGGCAGCGCGGCCAGCCGCGCGTGCATCCGCTCCCCGAGCACCCTGGCCCGCGCCTGGTACTCGCCGGTGCGCAGCATGGCGACCACTTCCCGGGCGACCGCGCAGGCCAGCGGGTTGCCGCCGAACGTGGATCCGTGCTGGCCCGGGTGCAGCACGCCGAGCACCGGCCACGTGGAGACCATCGCCGACACCGGCACGATGCCGCCGCCGAGGGCCTTGCCAAGCAGGTAGGCGTCCGGCACCACGTCCTCGGCGGCACAGGCGAACGTGTACCCGGTGCGGCCGAGGCCGGACTGGATCTCGTCGGCGATCATCAAGATGCCGCGCGCGGTGCACAGTTCCCTGATCCCGGCGAGGAAGCCGGGCGGTGGGACCACCACGCCGGCCTCGCCCTGGATCGGCTCGACGAGCACGGCCACCACGCGGTCGCCGAGTTCGCCGACGGCCGCGGCCAGGGCGTCCAGGTCGCCGTAGGGCACGACGCGGAACCCGGGCGTGTAGGGCCCGAAGTCGTCCCGCGCGTCGGGATCGGTGGAGAAGCTGATGATCGTGGTCGTCCGGCCGTGGAAGTTCCCGTCGAAGGCGATGATCACCGCCTGGTCCGCGGGCACCCCCTTGACCGTGTAGCCCCACTTGCGCGCGACCTTGATCGCGGTCTCGACCGCCTCCGCGCCGGTGTTCATCGGCAGCACCACGTCCATGTCGGCCAGATCGGCCAGCTCGGCGCAGAACGGGCCGAACTGGTCGTGCTGGAAGGCCCGGCTGACCAGCGTCAGGCGGTCGAGCTGCCGCCGCGCGGCGGCGACCAGCCGCGGGTGGCCGTGGCCGAAGTTCAGCGCCGAGTACGCGGCGAGCATGTCCAGGTAGCGCCGGCCCTCCACGTCGGTCACCCAGGCGCCCTCGGCCTCGGCGGCGACCACGGGCAGCGGGTGGTAGTTGTGCGCGCCGTACTCGTCGCCGAGCTTGAGCAGGCTGGTCGTGGTCTCGGTCATGGTCTTTTCCCCTCGTCCTTCTACAAGGCTAGGGTAGGGGTTCACCGTGCGGGAAAACATGCGCCGACCATGCGTGTCAGCGAAGAATCGTTGCGTAATGGCGGGCTGAAACGGCAGTTTATTGTCCTCAGGTGGCCGCCCGGGGTTACGGCTTCCTGGCGACCCCGCAGTAGGCGGCCACGTCGTCCGCGCCGTCCGCACCGCGCCCGTCCGGCCGCCAGTGCGGGCACGGCACCACGCCGGGCTCGATCAGGTCGAGGCCGTCGAAAAAGCTGGCCAGCTCGTCGGGCTTGCGCAGCAGGTACGGCGCGGGCGCGCTCGCGCCGTAGCGCGGCCGCGCGATGTCGTCGTACCGCCGCTGCGCGCTGGTGACCGACGGGTCCGTGGCCGTGCCGTCGGCGATCACCAGGTAGCTGCCCGCGGGCAGCGCGTCCATCAGCTGGCTGGAGATCGAGCGCGCCGAGCCGTAGTCATCCACGTGGCCGAGGATGCCCAGCAAGATCAGCGCGGTCGGCCCGGACATGTCGAGGGTGCTTGCCGCCGCGGCAAGCACCGCGGCCACGTCGCGCAGGTCGGCGTCGGTGTAGCAGACCGTGCCTTCCGGCGTGCTGGCCAGCATGGGGCTGCCGAGCAGCGCCTTGGCGTGCAGCATGACCACCGGATCGTGGTCGGCGTAGACGATCTTGGTGTCGGGCACGATGCGCTGCGCGATCTCGTGGGTGTTCCCTCCGGCGGGGAGGCCGGCGCCGACGTCAAGGAACTGCCGGATCCGGGCCGGGCCGGCCAGGAAGCGCACCACGCGGACCAGGAAGGCGCGCTCGGCCCGCGCGATCTCGGCGAGGTGCGGAAACTCCTGGCCGATCTCCTCACCCGCGGCCTTGTCGGCGGCGAAGAAGTCCCGGCCGCCGAGCCAGTAGTTCCGCACCCGGGCCGGATGTGGCGTGCTCACGTCGAGCCCGGCCGGAGGCGGGCCCCACGGCTCGGCCTCCTCGTGGTCCGGGTCACCGGCGGCGTGAGCGGCCGGGCCGGTGCCCTGGCCGCCGTCTGGGACGGCGGACTCGATCTTGTCGTCGGAAACGCGCCTGCGGAACATTTCTCACATCATGCCCGACCGGCGCAAGTGCGTGGTGCCCTTTCCGCCAGCCGGGCGGCGGCGGCGGCGATCCGCTCGTCGGTGGCGGTCAGCGCCACCCGGACGTGCCGTTTCCCGGCCGGGCCGTACAGTTCGCCGGGGGCGACCAGGATGCCGGCCTCGGCGGCCAGCCACTCGGCCGCCGACCAGCAGTCGTGCGCCGGGTGGGTGGCCCACAGGTAGAGGCCGGCCTCGGAGTGGTCGATGCCCCAGCCCGCCGTGGCGAGCGCCGCCCGCAGCCGCGACCGCCGGGCCGCGTACCGCTCGAACTGCTCCGCGGCGTGCGCGTCGTCGTCGAGCGCGGCCGTCATCGCGGCCTGGACCGGGCCGGGCATGATCATCCCGGCCTGCTTCCTGATCGCCAGCAGGTCCGCGACCAGCGCCGGGTCTCCGGTCACGAACCCGGCCCGGTACCCGGCCAGGTTGGACCGCTTGGACAGCGAGTGAACGGCCAGCACGCCGTCCCGCGACGGGCCGCACACGTCCGGGCGCAGCACCGAGACGGGCGAGGCGTCCCAGCCCAGCGAGATGTAGCACTCGTCGGAGGCCACCACGGCGCCGCGCTCCCTGGCCCAGGCCACGACCTTGCGCAGGTGCTCGGCGGGCAGCACTCGCCCGGTGGGGTTGGACGGCGAGTTCACCCACACCAGCCGGACCCGGGAAGGTCCCGCCGCCAGCAGGCTGTCCGCGGCCAGCGCGGAAGCTCCGGCGAGCCGCGCGCCGATGTCGTAGGTGGGGTAGGCCAGTTCGGGCTGGAGCACCACATCGTTCGGCCCGAGTCCGAGCATGACCGGGAGCCACGCGATGAATTCCTTGGTGCCGACCACCGGCAGGATGTCCTCCGCCGGCACGGAAACCCCGTGTGCGCGTGCCAGCCACCCGGCGGCCGCGGCGCGCAGCCGCGGGGTTCCCCAGGTGGCCGGGTACCCGGGCGCGTTCGAGGCTTCGGCCAGGGCGGCGCGGATCAGCTCGGGCACCGGATCGACCGGCGTACCCATGGACAGGTCCACGGGCCCGTCCGGGTGGAGCCCGGCCTTCTCGCGCAGCGGCGCGATCCGGTCCCAGGTGAAGGCGGGGAGCCGGCCCGCGAGCGTCATTCCTCCGCGGCTTGCGGCGGCAGCACCGCCACGACCGGGTGGTCCTTGCCTACCTTGCCGGTCTTGGAGGCGCCGCCCGGCGAGCCCAGGTCCTCGAAGAAGTCGACGTTGACCTTGTAGTATTCCTTCCACTGGTCGGGTACGTCGTCTTCGTAGTAGATCGCCTCGACCGGGCATACGGGCTCGCAAGCGCCGCAGTCCACGCACTCGTCGGGGTGGATATACAGCATGCGCTCGCCCTCGTAGATGCAGTCAACGGGGCATTCCTCGATGCACGCCTTGTCGAGCACATCAACGCAGGGCTGCGCGATGATGTAGGTCACGGGTGAACTCCTGTCGTCGTCCTGCTGCTAACAGAGTATGGCGAGTCGCCGGGCCGTGTTCCCTCAGCCTGCGGCAATACTGCCCTGCGAAGCGCTCTTTCCTGACGGCGGCGTCGGGTTAGAGTCGCGCTGCCAGCCCATACTGCCATCCGCGGCTTTCCACGCATAACCGGCGTACCGTACCTCGGACAGGCCGTAGGTCTGTGCGTGCGCGACCAGCCAGGTGGCCACCATCCAGGCCGCGTCCGGCTGGACGTGCAGGACCGTGACGGCGGGCTGGTTCTTACCGGCCGAACGGTCCTGGGTGATCCTCACCACAATCGCGTTCCGCCCCTGTGGCCCGAACGTCTGGGTCATCCGGCGCACCGCGCCCGTCAGGTCGGCCTTCCCGGCCGGGGTGTACCAGCAGGACATGCCGTGCGGCGGCGCGCCGGTGAAGTACCCGGCCAGTTGCCCCGCCAGGTAGGTCCACTGCTTGTAGGCGGTCCCGTCCGCGCTGTGCTGGACGTCCTGCGCCGCCTGGTAGACCGGCATCCTGGCGTAGCCGGGCACCTGGGTGAGGACGGCGAAGAACTTGGTCGTGGCGTAGACCGGGTCCTCGAGGTCGGCCGCGGGCCCCCAGCCTTGCGAGGGGCGCTGCTGGAAGATCCCGACCGAGTCGCGGTCGCCGTAGTCCAGGTTGTGCAGCTTGGATTCCTGCAGCGCGGCGGCGTAGGCGATGACGACCGCCCGCCGCGGCAGCCGGTGCCTGGCCGCGACGCCGGCGATGGTGGCCGCGATGGCCGCCTGGTCGGTCTCGAGCGTGATGGCCTGCTGGCCGGTGCCGAGCTGGCAGCCGGGCGGCGGGGGAGCGGAGGTGACGTTGCGGAAGCTGTGGTAGATGGTGTAGCCGGCTAGCGCGAGCACCAGCACGAGCACCGTCCCGATGACGGCTCTGGCCCGGCGGGGGGTGCCAGGGGGGTCGTCCCCCCGTGGCCAGCCCTGCTGAGCGGCGTTGGGCGGCACACCATCAGAAGCTACCGCTAAGCTCGCGCAGCATGAGCCAGTCTGTGTCCTCGCCCCTGCCCGACGTCATCGACGAACTGTGGGAGCAGCGGGCCGAGCTGTCGCCGGGCGACACCGGGGCGCGCGCGGCCGTGGTGGGCGCGGTGGACGCGATCGACGCCGGGCAGGCCCGGGTGGCCTTCGTCGATCCGGCCACCGATGAGGTCGTCGTCGACGAACGGGCCAAGCGGGCCATCCTGCTGGCCTTCCGGGTGCTCCCCATGGCCAGGTCCCAGGTGGGCGACTTCCGCTACGACGACCGGGTGCCGCTGACGACGCGGCTGGACGGCGTGCGGGCGCTGCCCGGGGCGATCGTGCGCTGGGGCGCCTACGTGGCGCCCGGGGCGGTGCTGATGCCGTCGTTCGTCAACATCGGCGCCTACGTGGACACCGGCACGATGGTGGACACCTGGGCCACGGTCGGCTCCGGCGCCCAGATCGGCAAGAACGTCCACCTGTCGGGCGGGGCGGGCATCGGCGGCGTGCTCGAGCCGCCGAGCGCGGTGCCTGTGGTGGTCGAGGACGAGGCGATGGTCGGGTCGCGCGCCATGGTCGTCGGCGGGGCCAGGGTCCGCCGGGGCGCCATGCTCGGAGCGGGAGCCATCCTCACTCCCACCACGCACGTCATCGACGTGGAGACCGGCGCCGAACTGCCGCCCGGCGAGGCTCCGGCCTGGTCGGTCAGCGTGGGCGGAACCCGGCCGAGGAAGTTCCCCGGCGGCGAGTTCGGCATGCCGTGCCTGCTGGTGCTCAAGCGGCTG